>Ga0255336_100384_pt1 | contig 77467 bp, 78 predicted proteins | sample MeOH1_35cm_T3_17_FD_189102 | JGI IMG/M metagenome (GOLD analysis project Ga0255336, IMG submission 189102) | Sandy soil microbial communities from University of British Columbia, Vancouver, Canada - MeOH1_35cm_T3_179 | ecosystem: Engineered > Artificial ecosystem > Sand microcosm > Unclassified ... | reverse complement strand
GCGGTTCGATAACCGCCCATGCTGCGTCTGTTATGTCGTGCCGATGCTGCTCGTTTGCCATCTTTGGAAACCTCCCGCTTTGGTTTCCTCTATTATATCACATTGCTATTGACGACACTATCTAGGAAACACAATAAAATCCGTCCAAGCTGACGACATGTGCGTCAGCTTGGACACCTTGCATGCAGGCCTGCTGCGCCAGGCCTGCATGGGAAAACCGTCGACGAACCCCGGAGGGGTTTGTCGACGGCCTGAGGGCTCCCGCAAAACTGCGGGAGCCCTTTGTTTTACCTGTTTTGTTATACCTGCTGGGTCTCGGTTACCAGAGCTTTCTGCGCGGCGGTTTTCCTGACCCAATGGAGCTTGCCGTCCTGCATGACGGCTTCCACGGTATCGCCAAGCTGCACGCGGCCCGAGAGAATCTCCTCGCTTAGGCTGTCTTCCACCTGCTGCTGAATGGCGCGGCGCAGCGGACGCGCGCCGTAGGTGGGATCGAACCCGGATTCGGCGAGGTAGCTCTCCACCTCGGGCGTAACGGTGAGCGTGATGTTGCGCTCGGCCAGCCGTGCGGTGACGGCCTTGAGCATGAGCTTTACGATCTCGAGCGTCTGCTCCTTCTCCAGCGCATGGAAGAGGATGATCTCGTCCACGCGGTTGAGGAACTCGGGGCGAAAAGTGCGCTTGAGCTCCCCGAGCATGGTTTCCTTCATACGCTCGTAGGCGTCTTTGGAGGCGGTGTCGTCCGAGCCGAAGCCCAGCCTGGCCTTGTTGAGGGTCGTCGCGCCGACGTTGGAGGTCATGATGAGGATGGTGTTCTTAAAGCTCACCACGCGGCCCTTGCTGTCCGTCAGGCGGCCGTCCTCGAGGATCTGGAGCAGGGCGTTGAACACGTCGGGATGCGCCTTCTCGATCTCGTCGAACAGGATGACGGAATAGGGCTTGCGGCGCACCTTTTCGGTAAGCTGGCCGCCCTCGTCATAGCCGACATAGCCCGGAGGCGAGCCCATGAGCTTGGAGACCGAATGCGGCTCCATATATTCCGACATATCCAGGCGGATCATGGCGTTCTCGTCGCCGAACATCGCCTCGGCGAGCGCCTTAGAGAGCTCGGTCTTGCCCACGCCGGTGGGGCCCAGGAAGATATAGGAGCCGATGGGGCGCTTGGGGTCCTTGAGCCCCGCCCTTGCGCGCCGGATGGCGCGGGCGACGGCGGATACCGCCTCCTCCTGGCCGATCACGCGGTTATGGAGCGTCTCCTCCAGGCGCAGCAGGCGCTGGCTTTCGTCCTCGGTGAGACGCTTGACGGGCACGCCCGTCCAAGAAGCGACCACCTGCGCCACGTCGTCCTCGGTAACGACGCTCTTTTCCTCCTTGCGCGCGTTCTCCCACGCCTTGCGCTTATCGTCCATCTCGCGGCGGAGCCTCTGCTCCTCGTCGCGCACCTGGGCGGCGCGCTCGTAGTTCTGGTTGGTGACGGCCTCCTCCTTCTCCTTGCGGACGGCCTCGAGCCGCGCCTCCAGCTCCTTAAGGTCGGGCGGGGAGACATAGGCCTGCAGCCGCACCTTGCTGGCGGCTTCGTCCATGAGGTCGATGGCCTTGTCGGGCAGGTAACGGTCGGAAATATAGCGGCTGGAGAGCTCCACGGCGGCATTGACGGCTTCGTCGGTGATGCGCGCCTTGTGGTGCGCCTCGTACCGGTCCCTGAGGCCGAACAAAATCTGCTTGGCTTCCTCCACGGTGGGCTCGCCCACGGTCACAGGCTGGAAACGGCGCTCGAACGCGGCGTCCTTTTCAATGTGCTTGCGGTATTCGTCGAGGGTCGTCGCCCCCACCACCTGGATCTCGCCGCGCGCGAGGGCGGGTTTTAAGATGTTGGAGGCGTCGATGGAGCCTTCCGCCGCGCCCGCGCCGATCACGGTATGGAGTTCGTCTATAAAGAGGATGGTGTTCCCGTTGGCGCGCAGCTCGTCGATGGCGGCCTTGATGCGCTCCTCAAACTCGCCGCGGTACTTGGTCCCCGCGAGCATGCCGCCCAGGTCCAGCGTGACGACGCGTTTGTCCTTTAAGATTTCGGGAATGTCGCCCGACACGATGCGCTGGGCGAGCCCCTCTATGATGGCGGTTTTGCCCACGCCGGGGTCGCCGATGAGCACGGGGTTGTTCTTGGTGCGGCGGGAGAGGATCTGAACGATCCTTGTGATCTCGTCGCCGCGGCCGATGACGGGATCCAGCTCGCCGTCCCTGGCCATGCGGGTGAGGTCCCTGCCGTACTTGTCGAGCGTGGGTGTTTCCTTGCCGCCGCTCCTGCCGTGCCCGGCGCCGGACTTGCCGCCCTCGCTGATGCCCTCCATGATGGACTTGCGCAGCTCGTTGAGGTCGACGCCAAGGTCCTGCAGGATGCGCGCGGCGACGCCCTCGCGCTCGCGGATCAGGGCAAGGAGCAGGTGCTCGGTGCCGATGTAGTTGTTGTTGAGCGTCTTCGCCTCGTACAGGCTCAACTCAATGACCTTCTTGGTGCGCGGCGTATAGCCGAAGCTGTCGGTGAACTGGTAGTCCCCGCGGCCGACCAGCCGCTCGGTCTGCCTAAGCACGTCCGCGCCCTCCACGCCCGCCTGCGCGAGCGCGCGGCTCGCGGTGCTGTCCTCCTGGACCAGGCCCAGCAGCAGGTGCTCGGTGCCCACGTAGTTGTGGCCCAGCTGCCTTGCGCTTTCCTGCGCGAATGCGAGTGCGCGTCGCGCGCCCTCGGTAAATCTGTCAAACTCGTTCATTGTTTCCACCTCTTATCGTTTTCGTTCATTCGGGAAATGGCGCCGATCGCCTCGCGCATCACGTTCGCGCGCGCCTCGTCCCGTTGTTTTTCCGTCATATCCGCGCCCGAGCGCTGCTCAAGGGAGGCCGCCTGTACGTCCGTCAGCAGCCTGTTGAGCTTGCTCTGGGCCTCATTGGGGATAAGCCCTACGCCCACGCCCAGCTTGAGGTTACTTAGATGCTCCATCGCCTCGCGGGTATCGAGCTTGCGCGCGTAGCGCAGCACGCCGAGCGACCGGAACACAAGGTCCTCCACCTCCAGGCGGTTGTTTTGCAGCAGCGAATCCCGCACGCCGCGTTCGTGCTCGATGACGCCGTTGACGGTGGTGATGAGGTTGCTTACGATATCCTCCTCCAGAATCCCCAGCGTCATCTGGTTGCTGATCTGGTAAATATGCCCCGGCGTCTTGCTGCCTTCGCCGTAAATGCCCCGCACTGCATAGCCGAGCTTGGTGATGTTGCGAAGCAGCCCCTCCGTCTGCCCGGTGAGCGAGAGCGCGGGGAGATGGAGCATGACCGACGCCCGCATGCCCGAGCCCAGGTTGGTGGGGCAGGCGGTGAGGTAGCCCAGTTCCTCGTCGAACGCGTAGGTGAGCTTCCGGGAAAGGAGGCTGTCGACCGACATCGCCAGCGTATCCGCCTGCTCGAGCTGCATGCCGGGCAGCATGGCCTGTATGCGCAGGTGATCCTCCTCGCCGACCATGATGGAGATGGTTTCATCCTTGTTGATGAGCGCCGCGCCCCCGTCGCATTGGGCAAGATCGGGGCTGATGAGATGGCGCTCCACCAGGAGCTTGCGCTCGCGCGCGGGAAGCTCCGCCATATGCAGCAGCAGGAAATCGCGGTTGGAGTTGATCGCCCCGTTGACCTGTGCTGCGAGCGTTTCCATCTGCGCCGCCGTCATGTTGTGCGGAAAGGGCAGCCCCGCGATGTTGCGGGCAAGGCGCACGCGGCAGGAGAGGACGATATCCGAAACGTCCTTCATGCGTTTTCGCCCCCTTCCAGCGCGCGCAGGCGGTCGCGAAGCTCGGCCGCGCGCTCGTAGCGCTCCTCCGCGACGGCGGCTTTGAGCTCCTCCTTCAGGCGGCTGCATTCGTCCTGCGGCCCGTTGGGAGCGGGCTTCCGGGAAGCGGCCTGCTCCCGGCCCTCCTCCTGCTGGGGCTTGCGCCCCACGTGGCGGAGCCTGCCGCCCTGCGCGCGCTTGATCACGGGCAAAAGCGCGCTGCGGTAGGTGGTATAGCATTCCGGGCAGCCCAGCAACCCGGTTTTTTGAAATTTTATGAGGCTGTTCCCGCAGGAGCAAATATCCTCCGATTGCTGCAGCCCCGAGGTCTGCGCGCCGTACAGAAGATCCATCAGCGTCGGCAGGCTGAACTGCGCGCCCATGGCGCACTCCGAGCAAAGGTAGTGCTCCTGCTTCACGCCGTTGATGATCGTCACCGTGTGTACGCTCGCCTGGTTGTGTTTGCAATTTTCGCATAACATTAGGTGTTCCCCCTTTCGCTCCGCCGCAAAAGCGCCGTAAGCATGCCCCGCATCACGCGGGCGCGCGCCGTATCCTCCATCTCCTGCGCCGGCATGGTGCAGGCGTCCGCCGCCGCGAGCATCAACGTACATTCCCTTTCCGTAATATACCCGTTTTCCAGCAGCCGCAGCGCCATCGCGCGCGCCTCGTGCTTCATAAGCGTATCCCCGATGCCGAGGGCCATCTCATGCAGCAGGTTGTCTTCCCCAGTCTCCACCCGCATGACGCGGATGTAGCCCCCGCCGCCCCGGCGCGATACGGTGACGTATCCGCGGTCCAGCGTGAAGCGGGTGCTCAACACATAGTTGATCTGGGAAGGCGCGCACGCGAAATGCTGCGCCAGCTCGTTGCGCTGGAGGGACACTTCGTCGCTTTGCTGGAGCAGCTCCTTGATAAACAGCTCGATGCTGTCCGACAATACCGACATAACGCACCTCCTTTTTTTGACTTTCTTTGACCTTTTATATCGTATAGCAAAAGCCGGCCGCTTGCAAGCGGGGCAATGTAGCAACATTGTGAAACAATGGGGACAATTTCTATTCCGTTTATTGCCGTCAGGCGGAAGCCGGTATGCTCTCCATCGCGCTTCTGATCTTTTCCACCGTGTTCATGTTCCGGGAGGTCAGCACGTTTTTGAAGCGGCGGCTGCCCAGCGCCTTGCTGCCGAAGGGGGACCCGAGCGTCTGGCCCTTGGGCACCAGCCAGAACGCGTCGCGCCCGAGCGGCAAAAAGCGCTCCCCCGCCGCATGCGGCAGGCTGCCGAACGCTTCCGAAAGGGCGGCAAGCGTCCCCTCGTCCTCCAGCAGGAGCAGATACTGATGGAAATCCGCGGGCACGGCCACCTTTTTGGCCGCCGCGCAGATAGAGCCGATCTCCTCCGCGCTGCGCAGGAACACGTGCGCGTCGTAGGAAAACGTGTCCGAGAGCGCGCGCTCGATCCCTGCCCTGTGGCGGGCGGGGTCCGCGTCCCCGAGCAGGACGACGACGTTGCCCGTCGCAAGGACGGTCCTGGCCTCGGGATGGCCCATCGCGCGGAACGCCTCCTTCAGGGCGTCCATTCTGACGGTGACGCCGTTCACGTTGACGCCGCGCAGGAATACGCACCAGGGCTGCGGCATGGATTTTTCCCCCTCTTTCCGTTGCGCCCGAAGGCGCTGTTTCTAATTTACCCGCAAATTCCGTTTTCCAACTCCAACCTCGCGTGACAAGCATGCATACGGCAAACAAAGGCGGAGGAACGACCGCCCTCCGCCTTTGTGACAATGCACACCGCGTTATTTCTTCGTCTTCGCTCTGAAAATCAGCGCGTTCAGATACCCGAATACGATCGCCGCCGTAATGCCGCCCGCGGTTCCCGTGATGCCGCCGGTGAACGCGCCCAGAACGCCGTTTTCCTTCGCGCCCTCGATCGCCCCCTTGCACAGCGCGTACCCGAAGCCGGTCAGCGGCACGGTCGCGCCCGCGCCCGCAAAATCAACGAGAGGCTTGTACAAACCGAGCGCCGTTAAAAACACGCCCGCCGTCACGAACAGAACGAGGATGCGCGCGGGCGTCATCCTGGTGAGGCTGATCAGAAGCTGGCCCGCCACGCAGATCCCCCCGCCCACCAGGAATACCCAGATATACTTGGTGAAATCCATTCAATCATCCCTTTCGATTACCACCGCGTGCGCGATGCAGGGAATGGTCTCCCCCTGCATCGTGGCATTGGGGCTCATCAGCGCGCCCGTCGCCATAAAAAGGATGCGCTTCCATGTGCCTTTTTCAATGAAATGCAGCAGATGGGCGCTCAGCACCACCGCCGAACAGCCGCAGCCGCTGCCGCCGCAGTTGACGTTCTGCTGCTCGGTATCGAAGATCAGGCTGCCGCAGTCCAGATGCCGGGACGCGATGTCGATCCCTTCGTCCATGCAAAGCTCGTGCAGCATCTCGGAGCCGAACGTGCCCAGATCGCCCGTGATAATGGCGTCGTAATAGGAGGGCGCGCGGCCGAGATCGGCAAGATGGGTGATGATGGTGCTGCACGCGGCGGGCGCCATCGCCGCGCCCATGTTGGCGGCGTCGGAGATGCCCATATCCACCACCTTGCCGATGGTGCCGCTTTCGATATGGATGTTGCGGAACACCGCCGGGCCCTTCTGCTGATCCTGCATCGGTTCGTCCGCAAGGATCACGGCCCCGGCGCCCGTCACGGTGCGCTGCGCCGTCGGCGGCGTGGTCGTGCCCATTTCAAGGGGATACCGGTACTGCCGCTCCGCGGTGGAAAAATGGCTGGACGCCGCGCACGCCACCCGCTGCGCGAAACCGCCGTCGATGAGCATGCCGCCCAAGAGCATCGATTCCGTCATGGTGGAACAGGCGCCGTACAGCCCCAGAAACGGCACGCCGAGCTCCCGCGCGGCATAATTGGCGGTGATGATCTGGTTCAGAAGATCCCCGCCCAGCAGGCAGTGCAGCATTTTGGTATCCCAGTTCACCTTGGTGAGCGCGAGCCGCACGGCCTGCTCAAACATTTTGCACTCGGCCTTTTCGTAGCTGCTCTCCCCCCACGTATCGTCGGTGAGCACCATATCGAACGCGCTGCCGAGAGGGCCCTTGCCCTCCACGTCGCCCACAATGTTCGCGGTGCTCAGTATCCGCGGCGGGTTTGCGAACACCACGGTATGTTCCCCGTATCGTTTCGATTCTGCCATAGGCCCTCCGCCGTCAGGAAAAGAGCAGCGAGAGCAGGCCCACCAGCACCGAGCTTGCGATGCCGTACACCAGCACCGGCCCGGCGAGGCTGAACAGCTGCGCGCCCACGCCCATGATATAGCCCTCGGATTTATGCTCCATGGCGGGCGCCACGATGGAGTTCGCAAAGCCCGTGATGGGCACCACGGACCCCGCGCCCGCGAAGCTGCCGATTTTGTCGTATACGCCTAGGCCGGTCAGCAGCCCTCCCAAAAATACCAGAACGATCGCGGTATAGATGGAGCTCGCCTTATCGTCGAACCCGAACCAGAGCTTGCCCGTATCGCCGATGAGCTGGCCGATGCAGCAGATGATGCCGCCCACCAGGAACGCCTTGCAGCACATCGGAAACGTCTTGCTCTTGGGCTCGCGTTCCTTGACCATGGCCTGATAGGCGGCGGCCTTCGGATCGGTCCGCGCCTTTGTATCTTTTTGCATATGAGTCCTCCTTTAAGCCGGCGCGCGCCGAAGCCGCCGAACGTGGCCAGCCGTTTCCGGCCGCCCTTTCAGGCAGCCGCCCGGCCGGTGGCCGGCTTCTTTTGCATATGATGCCGTTCTTTTTACTGCTCTACCTTTTCGACATACGGATGATACCGCTGCTCGCGCTCGCCCGGCCCCATGCTGCCGGCGTTGCCGTGAAGATCCGCTGCGGGCATCGAAGTATATTTTTTCCGTTTCATACCGCACCTCCCGGGCCCTCCGGCGCCAGTTGCGCCGGGCACGCCACCAGCTGCGCGCCCTTGTACACGTTTTGCCCGCCCCGCGAGAGTGCAAGCGCAACGACGAGCGCTGCCGCCACAAGCAAAAGTGCGATGAGCACGAAGATCCAAAAGCGTTTTTTTGCCATAGGTACACCTCCCTTGCGTTATCATGTACCCAAAAGCAAAATTCTATGTTGCCCTCTATTGGATTCTATGAATTGCCGTGCGAACTTGGGAAGATATGCGGGAATATGGCACGTTTCTTTTCTTTCCCGGGAAAGAAAAGAAACAAAAGAAAGCGGAAACAGCATAGCGGGACGCTCCGTCGTCCCGCGAAACAAAGAAACTTAGGAAACACAATAAAATCCGTCCAAGCTGACGACATGCGCGTCAGCTTGGACACCTTGCATGCAGGCCTGCTACGCCAGGCCTGCATGAGAAAAACCGTCGACGAACCCCGGAGGGGGTTTGTCGACGGCCTGAATCCGCTGACAAAGTCCGCAGGGCTTTGTCAGCGGCCGCTAGCGGTCGTTGTTATTATCGCGGTTGCGGAGGAAGCTGGGCACGTCGAGGTTGGAGTGCTTATCCCGCGGGATATAGGCGCGCGGCTCCTCGGGCTGCTCGTCCGGCCGCTTGGGGGCGGGCACCACCGGCTGACGCGGCGGCTGCCAGGCGGGGATCTGCGGCTCCTTGGCGACGACGCCGCTCAAAGGCTCCCGCATATCGCGCACGGTCACGCGCTGGCGCACGCCGGGCTGCTGCTCCGGCTGCTGATCGGATACCGTCTCGAACCCGGTGGCGATGACGGTGATTCGAAGGCTGTCCCCCATCTCCTCGTCGATGCCGGCGCCCCAGATGATGTTCGCGTCCGGGTCGGCGGTGGACTGGATGAGCTCCGCGGCCTCGTTCACCTCGAACAGACCGAGATCCGCGCCGCCCGTGATATTCATCAATACGCCCTTCGCGCCGTTGATGGTGGTTTCGAGCAAGGGGCTTTCCACCGCCTGGCGCGCCGCTTCCACCGCGCGCTTGTCGCCCGAGGCGGTGCCGATGCCCATGTGCGCCATGCCCTTTTCTTTCATGATGGAGCGCACGTCGGCAAAATCCAGATTGATCATGCTGGGCACCGCGATGAGGTCGCTGATGCCCTGTATGCCCTGGCGGAGCACGTCGTCCGCCACGCGGAGCGCGTCCACCAGGCTTGAGGTCTTAACTACGTCCAGCAGCCTGTCGTTGGGGATGGTGATGAGCGTATCCACGGCGGGCTTGAGCATCTGGATGCCCGTTTCGGCGTTGCGCATGCGCACCTTGCCCTCGAACTTGAAGGGCTTGGTGACGACGCCCACGGTGAGGATGCCCATTTCCTTCGCGCACTCGGCGACGACGGGCGCGGCGCCCGTACCGGTGCCGCCGCCCATGCCGGCGGTGATAAACACGAGATCGGCGCCCTTCAATGCCTCGGATATTTGGTCCCGGCTTTCATCGCCAGCCTTACGGCCGATCTCCGGGTCGGCGCCCGCGCCCAATCCCTTGGTCAGCTTTTCGCCGATCTGGATCTTTTGGTTGGCGCGGGAGAGATACAGCGCCTGCTTGTCGGTGTTGACGGCGATGAACTCCACGCCGCGCAGGCCGTACTGTATCATCCGGTTCACGGCGTTGTTCCCCGCGCCGCCCACGCCCACGACCTTGAGCTGCGCGAATTGGCCGCTTTCAAAATCCATTTCCAACATACCGCTTCCCCCTTTGTAAAGGCCGGTTCACAAGCCTGATTCTTCTTGCCCTCGTAGCCGCGCCGCCTCCCCCATGGGGCCGGGCATGACCGGCGCTTTTGATAAGGCCAATTTCATTGTAACGTATGTTGCCGCGTCCGTGATGATTTTGGCCGCTTATTTCACAAAAAGTTCTTTTAAGCGTCTGAGCATGCCGCCTTCGGGCAGCGCCGCCTCCTCGGGGGTGGTGTGGAGCACGAACTCCATCACGCCGAAGGCACTCGCATAGTTGGGGGAATTCATGCGCGGCATCCAGGGCATATCCCGCCGCACATGCAGGCCCAGCATCTCCTCAAGATATTCGCGGCTGCCGCGCATCAGCGCGAGGCCGCCTCCCGTGAGGCATACGCCCGGCTGCTTATCCACATCCACGCCCATCTCCCGCATCGATTCGTCGATGAGGAAGCAAAGCTCCTTCGCGCGCTCCTCGACGATATACTGGATCGTGGCCCGCTCGACGCTGCGCGTCCCCTCGGATGTGCGCAAAAGCTCCGTGCTGTCCTGATAGTCCATCGAGAACACGTAACGGCGCTTGACCTGTTCGGCGACGCTCTGCGTCACCTGCAGGCCGTATGCGAGATCCCCCGTGAACTGCATGCCGCCCATCTCCAGCGTATCCTGCGCGACGATGGCGGAGGAAAGCACCACGCTCACGTCGGTCGTCGCATAGCCCACATCCACCAGCACGGCGGGGCTGCGCCTGTCCTTCTCGGGGATGAGCATCAGCGCCGCGGCGAGCGGGGAGCTGATGCAGACGCCCGCGTGCATGCCGACGGAAGCGATCGCTTCCTCCACGATCTCCAGGAACTGCTCGGACACATACACATGGGAGACCATCGCCTCCACGCGGGAAGCCGCGGCGTCGGGGGGAAGCTCCTGCCTTTGCGCGCCGTCCAGCATGAACGAAAACGGCGTGCTGTGTATGAGCCGGTACCCTTCGGGCGGGCTTTTCGGCAGGGATGTATTGATTAGCATGTCTACATCCGCGCCGGTTATGCGTTTTGGCGCCGAATCGACCGAAAGTCTGCCCGTTCCCACGTGCAGGCGGGAAAACGGCGCGGGCACCGATATCGTTACCTCGCGCAGGCGGAACCCGCATTCCCGCTGGGTCGCCTGGAGGCTCTCGGTAATGGCGCGCTGCAGATCCTTCACGTTCGCGAACGTGCCGAAACGATACCCTGAATAGTTGCGGATGTCCGCGCCGAAGACGGTCAGCCCGTCCTGCCCGGTGCGGGCCGCGCACATGCTGACGACCTTGGAACTGCCAATGTCGAGCACCACTGCATGCTTCAAAGGTATTCCTCCCGTAGTTTGTACTTTTGTGACTGCGTTTGCGTGCGTATATATAAGATAATATACCATATCTGGTATGTATTGTGCAACCGCAATACAAAATGTTCCACGGAACACCAGAATTCGCCTTCGGGACGCCCGCCCGGCGCGAACGGCGGTTCACATCCCCGGCGCGGGCGACGGCGTCGCGCGGGCGGTCTTTGCGGGAGCGGGCGACTTGTCCGCCGTCTTTTGGGAGGCGGGCGACGAATCCGGCGCGGCCTCGGGGGAAGGTTCCGGCGGGGAGAGGGAGCCCGCCGAGGCGGCCCCGGGCGGGGAATAGCTCGCGCCGCCCTTGGCGCTGACGTCGAGCGTGCCGCCGGCGACGCCGCTTTCCCTAAGCGACGGGAGCGCGTCCCGCATCCACGCGAGCTTGTCCGCAAGGTTATCGGGTTGGCCCAGCACCACGGTGACGCCGTCCTTTGTGGTCAGCGTGACGCGCAGGGGGTTCGCGAGATCCGCGCCCGCGACTTCCTTTAAGAGATCCAGTTTCCTGAGCTCCCCGATGATCGAAAGCAATGCCTGCGTCTGCAGGTCGCTTTCCTTGCCGATCTTCTCGTTGACCTCGTAGCCGAGCTGCGACATGCCCGTCACCAGCAGGAGATTCTTCAAATCGCTCCCCTTGCCGATGGAAAGCACCTGGCCTTCCTCGTCGATAATGACGTCGTAATCCTGGCTTTCGATCGCCGCGACCTCCGTGCGTTCCGCGACCGTGATGCGGATGGTGCGCGGCAGCTCCTTTGTGACCGAGAGCACTTTCAGATACGGGTTCGTCTCGATGCTGCGCCTGGTTTCCTCGGTATCGCACAGGAGCATGTGCGTGCCCGGCTTGAGGCGGGAGAGCGACACGATGCTTTCGGCCGTGTATTTGGCGTTTCCGCTTACCTCGACCGTTTGGAGCAAAAACAGGAAGTACGAAAGCAGCAGCGCCGCGACGGAGGCAACGATCACGGATGCCCAGGTGATGATCTTTTTCTTGTCCGGCGGCTTTTTGCTCTTCTTTTTCGCCAGGCGGCGGGCGCGCTCCTTCTCGCGCTCCCGTTCCCGCTTCTGCTGCTCCAGGCTTTCCAGGCGGTGGACGCTGGCGTAATCGGGGGCGGGGCGCTTCTTCTTCGCCTGCCCCGCGTTCCCGCCGGGCCGCGAAGGGGCTGCGGCGGGCTTTGCCCCGCCTGGTTTTTCAGCCGCCCGCGCCGTGCGCGGCGGCGGCCCGTAATGGGGAAGAATCTGCTCCGCGGCGCGGGGAGGGCGATTGACCGGAGGATTCTTCTTTACGGCGCCCTGCGCCGGGCGGTTTGTTCCTGCCGCGGGGGCTCCGCCGGTTCGGGACCGGGCTGCGCCGGAAGCGGCGCCGCGTCCTTGGCCCGCCGGGGCGGACCCGGGGGCTTGTCCTTTCGCGGGAGGCGCAGCGGCGCTGCGGTGCGTGGGCGCGTAAACCCGCGTATTCTGCGGGCCCGACGACCCTTTATTGCCTCCCGGTCTTTTTTCTGCCATGCAATATCCTCACAGCGCTTCGTCAAGCCTTCGGATCGTCGCGCCCAGGGACGCCAGATCGCGTTCAATCGCTTCATACCCGCGGTCGATATGCTCCGCGCCGTGCACGACGGTCTCGCCCTCCGCGCGGAGCCCGGCCAGGACCAGCGCCGCGCCGCCGCGCAGATCGCGCGCTTCCACGTTCGCGCCGGTCAGCCGCTTTACGCCGCGGATCACGGCGATATGTCCGTTCACGCTGGCGTCCGCTCCCATGCGCACCAGCTCCGACGCGTGCTTGAAGCGGCTCTCGAACACGTTCTCCACGATCATGGAGGCTCCGTCCGCCACGGTGCACAGGGCGAAAATCTGCGCCTGCATATCCGTGGGGAAGCCGGGGTAGGGCATCGTTTCCACGCGCTTGAGCTCCCGCGGCCGTTCGGGGCCGACTACGCGCAGGTAATCCCCGCCCGCAAAAATCGTGCAGCCGCTCTCGCGCAGCTTGCTGACGACGCTCCCCAGGTACTCGGGCGCGATGCCCCGCATGGTCACGTCGCCGCCGGTAATCGCCGCGCCGCAAAGGTAGGTGCCGGCAACGATCCGGTCCGCCATGATGCGGTGCTCCGCGGGCTTTGGCGTACATCCGCCCGTAATAAAAATATCCGAGCTTCCCGCGCCGCTCACCGAATACCCGAGCTTGCGGAGAAACGCCTGCAGATCAATGATCTCGGGCTCGCGCGCCGCGTTTTGTATCACGGTATCGCCCTCGGCGGAAACCGCCGCCATCATGGCGTTTTCCGTGGCGCCCACGCTGGGGTAATCCAGATGGATGCGCGCGCCCGTCAGGGTGCTGCCGTCGCAGCAAAGCGTGCCGTGGGATTCCTCGATCCGCACGCCCAGCGCGTTGAGCGCGGAGATATGCAGATCGATGGGGCGGACGCCGATATCGCATCCCCCGGGGAAAGTGGCCGTCGCCCGCCGGAACTTGCCGACCATAGGGCCCAGCAGGAAAATGGAGGAGCGCAGCGCCTTTGAGAGATGCTCCGGCATCTCATGGCATTGGGCGTCGCGCGGATCTATCACGAGCGCATCGCCCTCCCAGGCGATGGTACAGCCCAGCGAACGCAGGAGCTCAATCATGTTTTGTACATCGCTCAGGCGCGGGCAATTGTATAAACGAACGGGATACTGTGCCAAGAGCGCCGCGGCCAGAATCGGCAAAGCGGCATTTTTGGCACCGGGCACGGCAAGCTCGCCGCGAAGCGGCGACCCGCCCGCCACGATGATACGGGACATCATCTTTCACCTCCGGATGGCTCGCGAACAATTTCATCTTATGCATCCGGTTGGAAAAACGTGTTCCTTCCCTTATATCGGGGGCCAACCGCCCCAAATTTCCAAGGTGTGCGCGGGGCGCGCGCTCCGTTTTGCGTGACCGGGGGAAATCATCCCCGGGATTCCGGGGACCCCCGCCTAAATCTCCGAAGTATGACGTGAAATGTTCAGCAGCACCCCCATCGCGCTCATAAAGATTAAAAGGGAGCTGCCGCCCGCGCTCACGAAGGGCAGCGCCTGGCCGGTGGTGGGCATGGCGCCCGTGACGACGCCGATGTTCACGGCGACCTGCAGCGCGAACACAATGGTGATCCCCGCCGCCAGGAGGCTCCCGAAGCGGTCCTTGCATTTGAGCGCCACGCGGATGCCGCGGTAGACGATGAAGCCGTACATCAAAAGCACGATCCCGGCGCCGACAAAGCCCAGCTCCTCACCGATGATGGAGTAAACGAAGTCGCTTTCCCCGAACGTCAGGTACAGAAGCTTCTGGCGGCTGTTGTTGAGGCCCTGCCCGAACAGGCCGCCCGAGCCCAGCGCGTACAGGGACTGTATGAGCTGGTAGCCCGTGCCTGACGGGTCCTTCCAGGGGTCCGTGAAGCTCTTGAGGCGGTCGAACCGGTAGGGCTCGATCACGGCGAAGAGCACGAACAGGGCGATGCCGCCCAGCATCAGCACCGCGATATACTTCCCGTCCGCGCCGCCCACGTACAGCATGGCGATTCCCATCATGGCGATGATGACCGCCATCGACATGTTGGGCTGGAGCATCACCAGCCCGCAGATGACAAGCAGCACCAGGAGCATGGGAACCAGCCCGCGGACGGGGTCCTTCATCAGGTGCTGCCGCTTGGACATGAAAGCGCACATGTACAGCATCATGCCGAACTTTGCGACCTCGGAGGGCTGCAGGCTCTGCCCCGCGATAACGAGCCAGCGCTTTGCGCCGTTGAACTCCCTGCCGAAAAACAGCACGGCGACCAGCAGACCAACGGAGATGACGAGCGCAGGCGTCTTGACCCTTTCCAGCAGGTGATAGTCGACGCGGGTCAGCACCAGCATCACGGGGAGCGAAATGGCAAGATAGATGGCCTGCTTGCGCACATAATACAGCGAATCGTTCAGGCGCTCGCCGGCGGAATAGTAGCTCGCGGAGAACACCATCACCAGGCCGACCGCGCACAGCGCGAGCACCGTGATGAAGATGCCGAAATCCATGCGCCCCGGCTTGGGTTTCTTCCTGCCGCCTTCCTTGAGCTCCATCCGCCTGCCTCCCAAGCCGCCCGAAAGCGGCCCCAGCGATACCGCCTTTCATCCTATGCGGGCGGCCATTCCGTTTAGACCTTTTTTTGATCCCGCTCCGTGCGGCTCAGTCCGGAAACGCCCGGACAAGCCGCTTGAATACCTCACCGCGCTGCTCGAAATTATCGAACATATCCCAGCTCGCGCAGGCGGGGGAAAGGAGCACCGCATCCCCGGGAGCGGCGAGCTCCCTCGCCATATCCACGGCTTCTTCGAAGCCGCCCGCGCAGTGCGCGATGTTCGCAAAGCCGGCTTTCTTCGCGGCGTCCAGTATCTTTTCCGCGGTCGCGCCCAGGGCGACGGCCGCCTTGACGCGGCTGCCGGAGATCGCGGCGAACAGCTCGTCAAAGGAATTGTGCTTGTCGTAGCCGCCCAAAAGAAGCACCGTCGGACGGTCCATCGCCGCGATGGCCTTGATGGTGCTGTCCGGATTGGTGCCCTTGCTGTCGTTGATGTACCTGACGCCCCGCCGCTCGCATACGAGCTCGATCCTGTGCTCCACGCCCGGGAAGGACATGAGCGTCTCGCGGATCGTCTCGGGCGGGATGTCTTGGGTGAGCGCCATCGCGGCGCAGAGCATGGCGTTTTCGAGGTTGTGCGGGCCGGGTATGCGGACCTCCGCCGCCTTCATGAGCACGCCTTCCCGGTCCTTGTACCGGTAAAGCACGTCCTCGCCCGAAAGGAACACGCCCTCCTCCACAGGCTCCCTGCGCGAAAAGCAGAGCTTGCGCGCAGGGGTTTTCGCCGCCATTTCGCGAACGATCGGGTCGTCGTAATTGAGCACGGCGAAATCGCCCGGCGTCTGATTGGCGAATATCCTGCATTTGGCGGCGATGTAGTTTTCCATCGTCAGGAAGCGGTCCAGATGATCCTCCGTGATGTTGCACACGGCCGCCGCCCGCGCATGGAAATAAACGTTGCCCTCCAGCTGCAGCGCCGCGGTTTCGGCGACGATGAGATCGCCCGGCTTGGTTTCGAGCGCGAACTGCGTGATAGGCGTCCCGATATTGCCCAGCACGAACGTGGACCTGCCCGCGCGCTTGCAGATTTCCCCGAGGAGCGTGGTGCAGGTTGTCTTTCCGTTGGTGCCGGTGATGCACAAAAAATCCCCGCGCGCATAGCGCCACCCGAGCTCGATCTCGCCGATGACCTCCACGTCCGAATCCTTCGCAGCCTGCACGAAAGGCTGGTACATCGAGACCCCGGGGCTTAGCACCATCAGATCGAGGCCGTACAGAAGCGTTGCGGGGTCCTCCCCCAGCGCGCTGCGGTACGGGATGCCACAGAGGGCTTCCGCCAGGCCGGGGACCTCCCCGCGCTTGTCATTCAAGATCAGATGCCAGCCCTGCGAGTGCAGCAGCCTGGCGCTCGCGATGCCTGAGCGCGCCATGCCGACGATCAGCGCGGTCTTCATTCCATGGCTCCTTTCCAACCCTGTTTCTATAAATCGAACAAAAACGTCGTTTATTTAGAAAAAAGCCGTTCGGGCGGCAGATGCTTGAGGCAACAGAGCCGCCTCTTTCCCTCAAACATCCGTCAGTCCCGCCGCCACGTCAAGCGCCAACCAAACCGTGGCCACAGGCATCCGCCCAGAACGGCTATAAAGTCAAACGTATGCCAGCAGGCATAACAGGCACAGCACCGCTGTGACGATCATGTACATGGTGACGATCTTGACCTCCGGCACGCCCAGCAGCTCAAAGTGATGATGCAGGGGCGCCATCTTGAAGATGCGCTTCTTCCGCAACTTGTACGAGCCCACCTGCAGAATCACGCTGACCGAGGAGGCCACAAAGCACGCGCCCATGATGGGCAGCAGAAACACCGCGCGGCTGAAGATCGCCATCATGGCCACCGCGCCGCCCAGCGCCATGGAGCCGGTATCCCCCATGAACACGCGGGCCGGGTAGCTGTTGAACCGCAGAAAGCCCAGGCACGCGCCCGTCGTCGCCGCCGCGAACACCGCCATGCCGTTGAGGTTGGCGCCGTAATAGACGTTGCCGTCCCCCGCCGCCGCAACCGACATCAGGGTGAAGATGAGCGCCATCGCCAGCGCGTAGATCATGGTGACGCCCGAGGCGAGCCCGTCCAGCCCGTCCGTCAGGTTGACGGAGTTGACCGTAGCGATCACGACGAACATCACGAACGGGATGTACCAGATGCCCATATCCCACTCCTTCCCCGAAAAGGGAAGGAAGACGCGGGGACCGATGTAGGGGTTGTTGTACGCGTACAGCGCCACGATAAACGCGATGCCGATCTGCGCGATGATCTTCTGGTAGGCGCGCAGCCCCAAGGAGCGCTTGCGCCGCACCTTGATAAAATCATCCAGAAACCCCACGAGCCCGAAGGCGAAGGTGGTCAGAAGCGCCGGGAGCACGAACTCCATGCCCGACATGGAGAAGGTCAGCGTGCCGGCGAGGATGCCCGCCATGATCATCAGGCCGCCCATCGTGGGCGTGCCCGATTTTACCAGGTGGGACTGCGGGCCGTCGTCGCGTTCCGTCTGCCCGAACTTGAGCCGTTTGAGCATCGGGATGACCAACGGGCCCAACACCAGTGTTATCAGAAAGCCGAGCAGTACGGCCAGTATGATCTGCTGCATCGTATCCTCCGGTTATGCTTTGGTAGGCGCCGGCCGGGATCAACCGCGCAAGGCGGATAAGAGCTCCATCACGGTTTCCTTATCGTCGAAATGGTGCTTGACGCCGTTGATCTCCTGATAGTTCTCATGGCCTTTTCCGGCGATGACGACCACGTCGTCCCGGCGCGCGTTTTTGAGCGCATGGAGGATCGCCTCGCGCCGCTGCTCGATAACGACATACGCACAGCCGGATTTTTTGACGCCTTCCTCGATCGCCGCGAGGATCGCGTAGGGGTCCTCGGTGCGCGGGTTGTCGGAGGTGACGACGAGCCTGTCGGAATACCGGCCCGCGATCTCCCCCATGATGGGGCGCTTGGCGCGGTCGCGGTCGCCGCCGCAGCCGAACACGGTGATGATCCTGCCCTTGGCGAAGCCGCGTACGGTCTTTAAGATATTCTCCAGCGCGTCGGGCGTGTGCGCGTAATCCACAAATACCGAGAAGCCGAGGCCGCCGGTGGGGAGCGGCTCCAAACGGCCGGATACGCTCTGCATATCCTCCAGCCCCGACTTGATGTACTCCATCGGGATACCGAGCGCGAGCGCCACCGCCACCGCGCCCATGGCGTTGAATACCGAAAACAGCCCCGGTATGGGCACGTTGATGCGGGTGATGCCGCCGGGGAAGCGCAGATCGAACTGCACGCCGCGGGTGGTGATGTCGATCTCGCTGGCGCCGACGTCGGCGCGCTCCCGGATGCCGAACGTGGTGACGGGAAGCGTGAGCCCTTCCAGGAGCTTTCCCGCATAGGGGTCGTCTATATTCACGACGGCGCGCCGGCTCTGGCAGAAGAGCTTTTTCTTGGCGGCCAGGTAATTTTCAAACGTCTTATGATAGTCCAGATGGTCCTGGGTCAGGTTGGTGAACTCCCCCACGTCGAACGTGAGGCCGTGCACGCGGTTCTGGTCGAGCGCGTGGGAGGATACCTCCATCACCACCAGCTCCACGTTTTCCTTTTGCATTTCGGAAAGGATCCGGTACAGGTCCACCGATTCGGGCGTGGTGCGCTCGGCCTCGACGATGCGGGGGCCGATCATGTTGCGGATGGTGCCGATTAAGCCCACCTTGAGGCCCGCGCGCTCGGCGATGGCCTTCACCATATAGGTGGTGGTGGTCTTGCCGTTGGTGCCGGTGACGCCTACGAATTTCATGGAGCGCTCGGGGTGGCCGTATAGCTCGGCCGCTATTTCGGCCATGGCGATGCGGGTGTTTTTTACGACGACCTGCGGCACGGGGAGGGGAAGCTCCCGCTCCAGGAGCAGGCAGGACGCACCCGCTTCCACGGCGAGCTCCGCGTAATCGTGCCCGTCCGAAAAAGTGCCGACGATGCAGCAGAACATGCCGCCGTTTTTGACCTTGCGGGAGTCGTATTCCAAAGCGTCGATATCTATATCCGTCCCGATCAGACGATGCTCAAAACCTGCGCACAGTTTTGAAAGCAGCATTGCGCTTCTCCTTTGCCATCCGCCCAAAAGGCGGTTAATCCGACCATCCGGCCGCCCTCCCGGCGGATTCGCATGATCTTCATCAGTATACCACAAACGCTTTTCGCATGTCCATTTCGGGGCTTTCTTCGCGCTTTTTCGCCGGTATCACGGAGACTTCGCTTCGCCGAACTCCACCGTCACGGTCTCTCCGAAGGCGACCTTTTCCTTTGCCGCGGGGCTTTGCCGCACGGCGACGCCGGTTTGATCCGCAGGCTCGATATTGAGCACCAGCCCCGCGGCGGTGAGCGCGTCGTACGCCTGGACGCGGCTCATGCCGGAAAGATCGGGCACCGAAACGAGATCGTTGTCGTTGGTGGCGGCGGCGTCCTGCTCCGTCTTTGCGGTATAGAGCAATGCGCCGCTTCCCTTCCCCGCCGTCTCGCCCGCGTAGGGCACCTGGGTGACGACTTCGGCGTCGCCCTCGCCGTCCGGATAATCCGCGTTCAGGCCCAGCTCCTTGAGCTCGGCGGCGGCAGCGCTCGCCTTCTTGCCCACCACGTCGGGCACCGTCACTTCCTCCACGGGCGTGGAGGGCTTTACGCCGTAGTGCATCAGCGTATCCTGCAGCACATCCTTGACGAAGGGGGCGGCCACGGTGCTGCCGAAGATCACGCCGACCTTGGGCTCATCCACCAGAATCATCACGAGGTACTGCGGATCGTCCGCCGGCGCGAAGCCGATGAAGGAGGCGATGAGGCTCCCGGAGGAGGGCTGGCCGTTCACGTATTTCTGCGCCGTGCCGGTCTTGCCGCCCACGCGGTAGCCCGGAATCTGGGCGTTGCGGCCGCTGCCCTCGACGACTACGCTTTCGAGGATCTTCCGCACGGTGGCGGAGGTTTCCTCCGAGATGACCCTGCGCACGACGGTGGGCTCTGTTTCCTTGATGATGCCGCCGTCCGGACCGATCACCTGCTTGACGATGTAGGGCTGCATCAGTTCCCCGCCGTTGACTGCCGCGCAGGCGGCCGTCGCCAGCTGGATGGGCGTCACCGCGATGCTCTGGCCGAAGCCCTCGCGCGCGATGTTGTTGTCCCGGACGTACTTCTGGTTGATGACGATGCCGCCGCTTTCGCCCGGCAGCCCGCTCTCCGTGGAGGAACCGAAGCCGAACTTGTAAATGTAGTTGTAAAAGGTCTCCTTGCCCATCGCAAGCGCCATCGACATGAACGCGGGGTTGCAGGAGTTCTGCACGGCCTTGGTGAGGTCCTGATGGCCGTGGCCGCCCGATCTCCAGCACCGGATGCGCTCGCCGTTGACCATTTTGAAGCCGGGGCAGTCAAACGACGTGTTGAGGTTGACCGCGCCGGAATCGAGCGCCGAAGCTAAGGTGACGATCTTGAAGGTGGAGCCGGGCTCGTACGCGTCGGACACCACGCGGTTCTTCGCCAGCGCCTGGAGCGTCGCCAGGTCGTCGCGCGGGGGCGCGTTGGGGTCATAATCGGGCTTGGTGGAGATGGCGAGGATCTCGGCCGTCTTCACGTCCATCACGATGCCCTGCGCGTCCTTCGCCTTGTTGATGGTGAGCGCCTCCTGCAGCGCCTTTTCCAAAAAGGACTGCACCACCGAATCCGTCGTGAGCACCAGCGTGCAGCCGTCCACCGGCTCTATATATTCCTCCGTGCCGTAGGCGAGAGGCTTGTTGTCCCGGTCCGTCTCGGTGATGAGCCTGCCCGCCTCGCCCGCGAGATACTTGTTGAACGTTTTCTCGATGCCCTCCTGACCCACGCCGTCCACCGTGGTGAAGCCCAGCGTCTGGGAGAGCATGTTGCCCATCGGATAGTAGCGCTTGGTATCGATGCCGAAGGTGACGCCGCTGCCCAGCTTGAGGGCCGTGAGCTGATCCACCTGCTCGCGCTCCACCTGGCGCTTTAAGATGATCTGCTGCTTCTTGGTATCGCCGATACGGCTCAATACCGTGTTGTAATCCATGCCGAGGACGTTGGAAAGTTCGGTCGCCACGCGCACCAGCTCGGTGGTCTTGATCTGCATGGGGTTGACCTCCACGATGTACGCGGTGCCGCTCTGCGCAAGGACCTGGCCGTCGCGGTCCATGATCTTGCCGCGCTCGGCGGAAAGGCTGGTGTCCATCGTCCACTGCAGCAGCGCCTTTTCCTGAAGCTGGGGGCCCCAGATCACCTGAACGTAAAACAGGCGTCCCAGCAGCAGTAGGAAGATGATCCCCAGCACGATGAGAGTCCGAAACAATCTCTGCTTATTGGCGGTATCCGGTGCGCTCATGCATGCCTCCAGCTCAAAGCGCGGGTCATGGGCCGTGCGCCGCGCGCCCGACCCTATGGCGCGTTACGCTCCTTCCGAAGGGGCCTCTTCGCCGCCCGTATCCGGGGCGGGCTCCGCGCCGCCGTCCGTCCCGGGGGACGTTTCCGCATCCGCGGGCGCTCCGCCGCCGGGCAGCGCGTCGCCGGCACGCACGAACTGCGACGCCGTGGGGTATGTCATGCCGAGCCGCTTTGCCGCCGCCTGCGCGTCGTCGATGCTGACGGCGCACTGGAGCTTGACGTTGAGCGCGTTCACGCGCAGCTGCGATTCGGTGATCTGTTCCTTGAGCGTGTTGACCTTCTGGTATTCGCCCGCGATGAGGGAATAGCGGTACATCACGAACAGCATCGCCACCGCGACGGCCGCGATGGTAAATACGAGCGCAAAGCGGCAGGCTGCGCTCAGGTGCTTTTGCTCCTTCGCGCGCGGCTGGGGCCTGGGCCGGGGTTTCGGCGCCGGCCTTGCCTCCGGTTCCCGCTTGGGCAGCGCCTCCGCATAGGCGTACGCGTTTGCGCCCCGCGTGGGCGCGTAGACGCGCGTGCTTTGCGCATATGCCCGTTGCCCGTTTCCCGCTACTTCCATCGTATTCCTTCCTTTGTGCAAGCATTCCGGTCTTCTGCAGGCCGCCCCGGCCGGGGGCTAAGCCGGGTATTACCGTTTTTCCGCCGCGCGCAGCTTGGCGCTGCGGGCGCGGTTGTTGGCCGCAAGTTCTTCTTCCCCCGCCGTAATGGGCTTTTTGGTGAGGATGCGCACCACGGGCAGCTTGCCGCAGGTGCACACCGGCGCTTTCGGCGGGCAGGTGCAGGGGTTTTCAAGAGTTTTGAACGTCTGCTTGACGATGACGTCCTCCAGCGAATGGAACGTGATGACGCAGATCCTTCCGCCGGGTTTCAACAGATCCACGGCGTCGAGAAGCGCCTGCCCGAGACCGGCGAGTTCCCCGTTCACCTCGATGCGGATGGCCTGGAACGTACGCCGGGCCGGATGCTGGCCCAGGTAGCGCTTATCCGGCGGCGTGGCCGCCTTGACGATCTCGGCAAGCCGCGTGGTGGAACGGATGGGCTCCCTTTCCCGTTCCCGGACGATGGCGGAGGCGATGCGGAACGCGAAGCGTTCCTCCCCGTACTCCCGGAGGATGCGCGTAAGCTCCTCCGCGGGATAGCCGTTTACGACCTCGTAGGCCGAAAGGGGGGCGCTGCCGTCCATGCGCATATCCAGCGGCGCTTCGTTGTGATAGGAAAAGCCGCGCCCGGCCGCGTCGAGTTGGTGGGACGATACCCCAAGATCGAGCAGAATGCCGTCCACGGCGTCGATTCCCTTTCCATGGAGCAGGGAACGCATATCGAAAAAGTTGCCCTTGACCGCCGTAAAAGAATTTTGGAAAGCCGCGAGCCGTTCGCTCGCTTCGGCGACCGCCTCCGCGTCGCGGTCGATGCCGTACAGCCTGCCCCCGGCCGGAAGCGCCTTGAGCACCGCCTCGGCATGCCCGCCGCCGCCCAGCGTGCCGTCCACATAGACGCCGCCCCGCCGCGGGCCGAGCAGGGAAAGGACCTCGTCCACCATGATGGGCGCGTGGTAGGCCGTCATACGCCGATCTCCATAAGGCGCCTGCGCGCCTCTTGGTAGCTCCCGCGGTAACTGTCATTGAATTTCTTCCAGGAATCGGGGTCCCAGATCTCGATGCGGTCATCCGCGCCCACGAGGACCGCGTTATCTTTGAGCCCCGCGTGTTCGCGAAGCGGCGCGGGTATGAGGATGCGGCCCTGCTTGTCCATCTCGCACTCGGCGGCGTTCGCGAAGAGAATGCTGCGGAACTGCTGCGCGGGGGCGTCGGTGACCGGAAGCGCCGAAAACCGGGCGGCGAACTCGCGCCAGCCCTTTTCGGACTTGCCGAACAGGCAGGTAAGCTCGTCCGAACCCAGGATGCCGTGCATGAGGATGACGGAGGCGCCCAAGTCGTCCCTCCATTTTGCGGGAATAAAGACGCGGCCTTTGGGATCGACGCCGTATGGGTAGGACCCGATGAGCATTTTGGCCGCCTCCTTCCGCAAAACATTCCCGAAAATATTCTTGAGGGTTTTCCCCTATAGTATTATCGTAATTATAGCACCACTTCTAAACACTTTCCACCATTTTTATGGCATTTTGATGTTAATTTCAGAGATTTATTCATATTTTCTTGCCGGGCCCCCATGTCGGGCAAGGGCGAAAAAAAATACGCCCTTCGCGCGCATTCCGCACAAAGGGCGTCGGTTCAACATGATCCGCTACGGATTTTTACACGGCCTCGGCATTCGCACAATCGGCCGGATCGGTCCGAACATTCGCTGTTTTATTCATTTTTGTATGTCTATTCACAGTGCAAAAAGGAGCCGGGGCGCAAAGCCGATATGATCGGCGGACACGAGCGCGTATTCGACGCCGTTGCGCACGCCCTCAAAACCGCTCCTGCAGCTCTTTCCATGCAGGTGCCCGTATACGGCAAGGCTGATGCCGGCGCGCTCAAGCTGCTCGGAAAAGCCCGAAGACGCGCGGCTTTCGTTGAAGGGCGGGTAGTGCAGCATGGCGATGCGGCGTCCTCCCGCGGGAAGCGCCCCGAGCGACAGCCCGAGGCGCAGCACCTCCCGGTCGTAGATCTTCCGGTCCTCCGGGAGAAAATTGGCGCTGCCCGGGCAGACCCACCCGCGCGCGCCCGCCACGTGGACGCCGCCGAAGGAGAAGCAGTCGTTCTGCAAGGCGAACACGCCGGGCGGAAGCGCCGCGCGCACCTGCGTGACCGAGCTCCACCAGTAATCGTGGTTGCCGCGCAGGAGCAGCTTGGTGCCGGGAAGCGCCGCGATCAGCTCCATATCCGCCCGGGCGTCGGAAAGCTTCATCGCCCAGCTGAAATCCCCGGGCAGCAGCACGAGGTCCCCGGGGGCGACCGCACCGAGCCAGGCGTCGCGGATGCGCTGCGCATGGTTCTCCCACGCCGGCCCGAATATATCCATAGGTTTATCGACAACGCCCGACAAGTGCAGGTCGCCGATTGCAAACACCTTCATGCTTCTTCTCCATTTGCAGGCGGGAAACGAGGTGCGCTCCATCCGGCAGGCCGTTTCATCCTTTGATCGTCAGGCGCCTTTATTCGTCATCCCCGTCATCATCCCCGTCATCATCCTCGTCATCGTCCTCGCCTTCGTCCTCGCCGGTGACGAGCGCCTCTTCGTCGTCATCCTCGAGCGGAAGCTCGTCGTCGCCGTCCTCCCCGCCGAATTCCTTGTGGATCTCCTGCATATCCTCGCTGGGGATATCGGTGGCGAGAGGCACGTCGATCTCGTCGAGCTGCGTCATGTCCATGGCGATGGGAGTCGGCTGCTCCATGAGGGTATCCATCTTTTCCCGCCTTCGGCGTTCGTTCAGGCAGTACCCGCAGAGCTCCTGGCCGGCGAGCGCCGGGTTTTCCCCGCACTCGATGCAGATGTTCTGCATATCTTCGTTGTCATCCGATTCGCCTTTCATCTGCCTGCGGCAGACGGAACAATACTTCTCGTCGTCACGGATGTAGTTCAGCTCGCATCTTGGGCATTTTCTCAGGCCCATGCTCAATCCTCCATTCCTGTTGCCGGCCTGCCGCGGGCGCAAAAAGCCTTCCGCGGTAAACCATATCCTATTATGCGAAAGCCTGCCCGCCCTGTCAAGCGCTGCGGCAGGCCCATGTAAAATATTTATGATATATATGCCGGCTTTGCATCCTGGAGTACCTGTCCAATACGAAAAAGCAGTTCGTCCCGGCCCGAGGCGTCCTCAACCGAGTAGGGAAGCGCCGCCGGCGGCGCGCCGAGGAGCTTCGCCGCGGCGTTCGCCGCCTGCTGGCGCTTGCTTTTGGCGAGTTTGTCCGCCTTGGTGGCGACGAGCGTGAAGGGTACGCCGTAGTAGAGCATCCACTTGAACATCTGCCGGTCCTCGGCGGTGGGGGCGTGGCGGATATCCAGCAGCAGGAACAGATGCGTCACGCGGCCGGAGGAGAGATACCCTTCCATGAGCTTCCCCCATGCCTCCTGCTGCTCCCTGGGCGCTTTGGCAAACCCGTAGCCCGGCAGGTCCACGAGATAAAATTCGCGGTTGACGAGAAAGTAGTTGATCAGCCGCGTCTTTCCCGGCGTCTGCGAGATCCTGGCGAGCTTATAATTGTTGCAGAGGGAGTTGATCAGGGAGGATTTCCCCACGTTGGACTTGCCCACCACCGCGATCTCGGCCAGGCGCTTCTCGGGGTAGCCGGCCGAACCGGCCCCTACGCTCGTAACGAACTCCGCCTGCTTGATGAGAAAGCGTTCCTCCCCGCTCATGCCTGCACCCCCGGCGGGGATTTCCAATCCGGTCCCTGGCCCGCGCCGAAGTAGGGCTCCTCCGCCGGCTTCTGCGGCGGCCGCACGGTCAGCACCTGAGAGAACGCGTCGTCCAGTTTCTCCAGAAATACGAATTCCAGTGCTTTGCGCGCGTTTTCGGGAATCTCCTCGATATCCTTCCGGTTGTCCTTGGGCAGCATCACCGTCGTGATGCCGGCGCGCAGCGCGGCCAGCGCCTTCTCGCGCACGCCGCCGATGGGCAGCACCCGCCCGCGCAGCGTGATCTCGCCCGTCATGGCGATATCGGCGCGTGCGGGGATCCTGGTGAGCGCGGAAAGGATTGCGCAGGCCATCGCCACGCCGGCGCTGGGGCCGTCCTTGGGCACCGCGCCCTGGGGCACGTGCAGGTGGACGTCCAGCTTCAGGAGCGCTTCGGGGTTGAGGCCCCACTCCTTCGCGTGGGCGCGCGCATAGGTCATGGCGGCGCGGCCGGATTCCTGCATCACGTCCCCGAGATGCCCCGTCAGCTGCACGGCGCCGGTGCCCGCTGTCACCGCGGCCTCGATGCTGAGCGTCTCGCCGCCCGCCGGCGTCCAGGCAAGGCCGGTGACGACGCCCACCTCGTTCGCCTCGCGGGCGGTTTCCTCGCGGTAGCGCGGCTGGCCGAGGTACTCCGTGAGCCGGTTCATGTTCATCGTTACGCGGGCATGGCCTTCGGCGATCTCGCAGGCCGCCTTGCGGCAGACCGCCGCGAGCATGCGCTCCAGCTCCCGGACGCCTGCCTCCCGCGTATAGCCGCTGATGATGGCGGCGATCTGGCCGTCGGTGATGCGCAGGCTCCCCTTCTTCATGCCGTGCGCCGCGAGCTGCTTGGGCAGCAGATGTCGCTTGGCGATCTGGAGCTTCTCCTCCGCCAGGTAGCTCTCCACGTGCAGCACTTCCATGCGGTCGAGCAGGGGCCTGGGAATGTTGTTCTCGTCGTTGGCGGTGGTGAGCAGCATTACCTTCGAAAGGTCGTAGGAGATTTCCAGAAAATGGTCCTTAAACGCAAAGTTCTGCGCGCCGTCCAGTACCTCAAGCATCGCGGAAGCGGGGTCCCCCCGGTAATCCGAAGCGAGCTTGTCGATCTCGTCGAAGAGCAGCACGGGATTGACGGAACCCGCCTGCCGCATGGCCGAGATGACCCTGCCCGGCAGCGCGCCGATGTAGGTGCGGCGGTGGCCGCGGATCTCGGCCTCGTCCCGGATGCCGCCCAGGCTCATGCGCACGAATTTCCTGCCCATCGCCTCCGCGATGGAGGAGGCGATGGAGGTCTTGCCCACGCCCGGCGGCCCCACGAGGCAGAGGATCTGCCCGTTGGGTTTCCCGGTGAGCTTCTGCACGGCAAGGTATTCCATGACCCGGTCCTTGACCTTTTCCATGCCGTAATGGTTGCGGTCGAGCACCGCGCGGGCGTGCTTGAGATCAAGATTGTCCTGCGTGGCCTCGGTCCACGGAAGATCGAGGATCAGTTCGATATAGCTTTGCGCCATCGGCGCCTCATGCGAGCCCATCGGCAGGGAAGCGAACCGGGAAATCTCCTTCTTGAGCCTTACTGCGACCGCCTCGGGCAAATCCTTTTCCGCCATGCGCCGGAGGTATTCGTCGGCATCCTCCTGATCCTCGTCGCCCAGCTCCTGCTTGATGACGCGGATCTTTTCGCGCAGGTAATGCTCCTTCTGGCTTTTTTCGATTTCCTCGTGCAGCTTCTGGTTGATGATCTGGTCCAGGCGCAGCACCTCGAGCTCCCGGTAAAGCATGGCGGCGAGAAGCATCAGCCTGCTCTCGACGTCGGCCTCCTCCACGATCTTCTGGCGGTCGGACACCTCCGAAAGCACCATTGACGCCACCGAATCCGCGTATTCCCCGGGGCTGGCGGCCGCTTCCGCGGCCGAACGCTGGCTCTGCGTGAGCCTGCTGGAGAGCTTCGCGTATTCCTCGAAGCTGTCGTGCACGCGGCGCCTGAGGGCCTCCACGGCCGCGGGGCTGCCCGGCATATCCGCAAGCTCCTGCACGCCCGCCTCGAAATACGGCTCTTCGGATGTAAAGTTCCGGATAACGGCGCGGTTGAGCCCCGTCACCAGCATATGAATCCCGTCCCCCTGTATACGGAACACCTGCTTGATGCGGCAGATGGTGCCGGTAAGCTCCATGCCGTCCGTCTCGGGCTCGGCCTCCTGCGCATCCTTTTGCGTGCAGAAAAAGGCGACGCCGTCGCCGGCGGCGGCGGACTGAATGGCGGCAAGCGTCTTCTTGCGCCCCGCGTCGCAATGTACAACCTCGCCCGGCAGCACGACCATGCCGCGCAAAGGGATAACAGGCAGTGTCTGTAGCATATCCTTTCACCTCGTGTACATTAGTATAACGGGTACCCGGGGGAATGGCAAGCCGCGGGACATGCCTGTTTCTGGGAGCAACTGTACGGTTTTGGAATACTGCGTACGGCGCCGCTCCGCCGGTTCCATGAAAACCGGCGGAACGGCGCCGAATGACGGAGCGTTTACAGGCTTTCCTGTGCGGAGGCGGTCATATGCTCCCCAACTGCGGCGCCCGGCGCCGCCGAGAGGGGCTCCTGCCGCGCGGGGCGTTCCTTCGCCGCGGGGGCCGCGCCGCGCGCGGCTCCGGGGAAGGCGAGCGCCACGACCTGATCGAGCGTTTCCACGGGAATCACCGTAACGCCCATCGCCGTATAGGAATCCTCCCAGTTCGCAAGGGGAATCAATACCCGCGCCGCGCCGGCTTCGGCGGCGGCCTGGATCTTTTCACGCACGCCGCCCACGGGGCGGACATCGCCCGAGATCGTCACCTCGCCCGTGGAAGCGAGCGTATGGTCGGCGGCCCTTCCGGTACAGGCGCTGTAAAGGGCGACCGCCAGCGCCACCCCGGCGCTGGGCCCGTCCACCGGCACGCCGCCCGGGATGTTGAAACGGATGTGCAGGCTCCCGCAGTCGATGCCCATGTGGTTCTCGAACGCGCTCACCACGTTCTCCGCCGAGCCGCGCGCCATGCTCTTGCGCCTGAGTTTGCGGTCCCGAAGATCCAGTTCCTCCTCGTCCACGATCCCGTTGAGCGTGAGCGTTCCCGCATGCGGTTCGGCCGGCGTCGCGGCGCACTCGATCTCCAGCACCATCCCCTGCCCCGCCCCCGCCACGGCGAGCGCGTTGGCCGCGCCCACGCGCGGGGTCTTGGGCATCGTGAGCTCGGCGCGCGGCGCGTAGTTGCAGATGCGGATCACCCAGTCCACATCGGCGCAGGAAACGGCTTTGCGCCCCTCGTCGTAGGCGGCCCCGCAGGCAAGCTGCACGATGTTCACGGCGTCGCGCCCGCTCTGCGCGTGCAGTGCCGCGTGCCGCACAGCCTCCTCCTCCATGGAAAAGTCCGCGCGCGCCGCCGCGCCCGAAGCGATCTGCTCCAGTTCCTTCTGGCCGAGCGGCCGGAAGAAAAGCTCCATGCAACGGGAGCGGAGCGCGGGCGGAAGCTCCTCGGGCCGCCTTGTCGTCGCGCCGACCAGCCGGAAATCCGCCGGCAGGCCGTGCTGGAAGATATCGTGTATATGCTGCGGAATGTTGGGGTTATCCGGCGAATAATACGCGCTGTCAAACCGCACATACCGGTCCTCCAGCACCTTTAAGAGCTTGTTCATCTGCAGCGGATGCAGCTCGCCGATCTCGTCCAGAAAGAGGATCCCGCAGTGCGCGCGCGTGACCGCGCCCGGCTTGGGCTGCGGCACCCCCTGTGCGCCCAGCGCCCCCGCGCCCTGGTAGATGGGATCGTGCACAGAGCCGATCAGCGGGTCCGCAATGGCGCGTTCGTCGAACCGGATGCACGTCGCGTCCATCTCTACGAACTGGGATTCGGCGTTGAACGGCGAATCCGGCCGTTTTTTCGCTTCTTCCAGCACCAGCCGCGCCGCGCACGTTTTGCCGATGCCGGGCGGGCCGTAGAGCAGCACGTGCTGCGGGTTGGGTCCGCACAGCGCCGCCTTGAGCGCGCGGATTCCTTCCTCCTGCCCGATGATATCCTCAAACCGCGTGGGCCGCGTCAGTTCCGAAAGCGGAACGTTGAGCCTGCGCGCGCGCATCCTGCTGAGCTTCTGCAGCTCCTGCACGTTCTGCTTGGGCTTGATGAGCGGCGCCGCCTGCGGCTGCCGCGCTTTTTTGTTGTGCAGATACACGATCAGGCCGACGACGGCCATGACGCCAAACTGTATCAGAAGAATCGTCCAATCCATATACATACCTCCGCTTGCACGTAGTATGTGCGGCGTTATGCCGGGGCATGAATTGTGAAAATTGGTAAACCTGCAAAAAGAAAACCGGCGGAACCGGCGCATAAAAACCGGAAGCCCCGGTGAACGGGGCTTCCGGTGAAATAGTAAAAAAGGGGACGTTTCTTTTCTTTCATGGGAAAGAAAAGAAACAAAAGAAAGCAATGGGCGGATTTTCGGCGGCTAAATTTCGTAGGACATCATTTCCTGCGCGATCTCGGCCGGGGGGAATTCCTCCTGCGCCTCCCGCAGGTACGCCTCCTCGGGAACGACATCCCCGAACAGGTGGGTGCATAAAAGCCTTCCGACACCGGCTCTGCGCGCGAGCATGCCGGCCTCGCGTGCGGTCAGGTGCGGCGCGAACTCCGTCGTTTTGTCGCGGGCGAGGAAATTCGTATCCGCGAGCAGCAGCGAAGCGTTTTTGCACAGCGAGAGCAGCACGTCGTTGTAGCCGGTGTCCCCCGTATAGACCAGGCGCTTTTGCGGCGGTTCGTCGCCGTAGGCGGGCGGACGGGGCGGTTCCTCCTCGAGGATATCCATCGCGTAGGCCGGGACGGGGTGCAGCATGTGGTGCAGCGTGACCGTCAGCGCGCCGAAGCGCAGCTTCATGTTGTCCTCCATGCGGACCATGTTGAACGTGCCCGCCGAGGAAAGCATGCGGAACTCCGTTTCCGGCGCGCCGGGTGAGACCACGTGCATCGGCACCGGCACTTCGATATCCCGCTTGGGCAAGAGCTGCAGCGCGTAGCGGAGCACGAGCATATCCGACATATGGTCGCTGTGCAGGTGGGAAAGAAGGATGGCGTCGATGCCGGAAAGAGGGCACAGGGACAATAGCCGCGAAAGCGTGCCGCTGCCCAGATCGATCACCAGGCGCACCTTTTTATCCCCCGGGCGGTCTCGGCCCGGCACCGCGGGCGCCTCCAGCAGATACGAGGAGCACGCGCCTCCCGGCGCGGGAAAGGGCCCGTACCTGCCCAGCACCGTCAACTTCATACTACTTCAACTGCCTTTTCGGTTTTGGGGAGAAATCCTCCCAGGTGGAAAACCCGTTTCCACGACGATAGGTTTCCCCGCCCATCAGATATAATACGGGTACCGCGATAAGGCCGCTTGCGATCAGCTGCAGGATATTGAAGGGGATGCCGATGGCGGCCATCACATAGTCCCCGCGGAAAATGAGATCGTAGAAGAAGTACCCGAGCACCAGGATAATGCCCGCCATGGCGACGGCCTTGATCAGGTGCATCACCGTGCGGCCCTTTTTCAGGTAGGATGCGAACAGCAGCGCCATGCCCGCCTTGATGAACAGGCTCGCGGGCGCGTAGATCGCCTGCCCGGCGATGATATCCGCCAGCGCCGAGCCCACCGCCGCGGGTATCGCCGCGAGCGGCCCGCCTAATAGCGCCGCCGCAATATAGACGCCGACGTCGCCCAGCGTCCAGTACCCGGCGTCCTTGCCCTGATACGGGATATCAAAGCGCAGCAGCCACGTCAACAACAAAATCACCGCCAGCATGACGGCACAAAGCACCAGCGTCTTGTTGTCGATCTTCTTCATAGGCACGCCTCCTTGTTTGATCGTACGCAAGCGTTTTTAATAGGCCTTTGCGAAATAGGTGAGGGCCTGGGCGGGCTTCCCGCAGTGCACGCAGGTATCCGAAAGATGCTCCTGCTCGAAAGGCATGCAGCGCGTGGTGGCGCCGCCGGTCTTTTCCTTGATGGAGAGCTCGCAGGCGGTATCCCCGCACCACATGGCCCTCACGAAGCCCTTCTGTACGCCCTCGCGGAGCTGCTCGAACGTCGTCGCGTCAACGGTGCGGCTTTCGCGCAGTTCCAGCGCCTTTTTATATAACCCGTTGTGTACTTCATCAAGCATTCCCCGTACGGTATCCGCCAAACCGTCCAAAGGCACGAATTGCTTCTCCAATTGATCGCGCCTGACGACGACCGCCTGATTCTGTTCGATATCCCGGGGACCGACCTCGATGCGCAGCGGCACGCCCTTCATCTCCCACTGGTTGAATTTCCAGCCGGCCGACTGATCGCTGTCGTCCAGCTTGGCGCGGACGCCGGCGCTCTGAAGCTCGGTCAGCAATTCCCGCGCTTTTTCAAGCACGCCGGGCTTGTGCTGGGCGATGGGCAGGATCACCGCCTGTATGGGCGCGACGCGCGGCGGCAGCACCAGGCCGCGGTCGTCCCCGTGCACCATGATGAGCCCGCCGATCATGCGGGTGGAGGTGCCCCAGGAGGTGGTGAAGCAGTATTCGAGCTTGCCTTCCCTGCTCAGGTATTTGATATCGTACCCCTTGGCGAAGTGATCCGAAAGGTTGTGCGAGGTGCCCATCTGCAGCGCCTTGCCGTCCTGCATCATGGCCTCCATGGTGTAGGTGGCGTGCGCCCCCGCGAATTTCTCCTTTTCGCTCTTGCGCCCGGTCACGACGGGGATCGCGAGGACGTTCTCCGCAAAATCGCGGTACACGCCGAGCATGCGGATGGTTTCCTCCTGCGCTTCCTCGAAGGTGGCGTGCGCGGTATGGCCCTCCTGCCACAGGAATTCGCTGGTGCGCAAGAAGGGCCGCGTGGTCTTTTCCCAGCGCACCACGTTGCACCACTGGTTCATGAGCACCGGCAGGTCGCGGTAGGACTGGATCCAGCGCGAATACATGGAGCCGATGATGGTCTCGCTGGTGGGGCGTATGAAGAGGCGCTCCGTGAGCTTTTCGCCGCCCGCGTGCGTCACCCAGGCGACCTCCGGCGCGAAGCCCTCCACATGCTCCTTTTCCTTATTCAGAAGACTCTCGGGGATCAGCAGCGGGAAATAGGCGTTGACGTGGCCCGTCGCCTTGAAGCGCTGGTCCATCTGCTGCTGGATGAGCTCCCATACGCCGTAGCCGTAGGGTTTGATGACCATGCAGCCCTTGACGTCGGAATAATCCACCATGTCGGTCTTGAGGACCACGTCGGTGTACCACTGCGGAAAATCCTCCGAGCGTTTCGTGATCTCCTTCACGAACTCCTGCGCGTTGTTGTTTGCCATAAAGCGTCGTATTCTCCTTCGATGACCGGCGCGCGTCGTTTCGCGCCTTTCTATTCACACGGCAAGCGCCGTATCGTTCGTCAATCCTTGATGATCTCGTCGAGCAGGCTGTCAAGGTCGGCCTCGTCCGTGTCGGCGGAAAGCTCCGCCGCCTTCCACTGCGCGTTCTTCGCCATGACCTCCTCCACCGTCCAGATGCGCTCCTCCGGTTCCTCCGAGGGCGCCGCGGCCGCGGATTCCGCTGCGGCGGGCTCCTCCGCGGGGGCGGGTTCCGGCTCGGGCTCCTGTTCGGCCTCGGGCACGCTCTCTCCGGCGGCGGGCTCCTCGTCCTCTTTCTCTTCCGCGACGGGCCGCCTGCCCCGGAGCTGGTAGATGCTGCGCATCAGCTCCTGCGGGGTCTCGTAGGAATCCGGCATGCCCTCCTGCGCGCGGACGAGCGACGCCAAGTCCCGCCCTTCCGTAAGAATCTCGGGCGTCCCCTCGGCAAAGCTTTCCATCGCGCGCGCGAAGGCTTCCGCCTGCTCCCTTGCCTGCCGGGAGGTTTCCAAAAGCGCCGCGTTGAGCGCGTTCAATCTGGCTTCAAAGTCCGCGACGGACGCCTCGGTCTGCGCGAGCCTGCGCGCCGACTCGGCCTGCGCCGATTCGACGATGCCCGCGGCGCGCTCGGCGGCCTCGTTGGTTACGGCCTCGGCCTCCGCCTGCGCCGCAACCCTCACTGCCTCCGCCTCGGAAACGGCCCCGGCTTTCACCGCCTCGGCCTCCTCGCGGATGAGCCCCGCCTGCTCCTCGGCGTCGCCGATGCGCTTGGCGGCGCTCGCCTGGGCGTCGGTCAGCGCCTGCACGACCGCTTTCTCTTGGGCGCGGTAGCCGTCGATCTGCCCGTTGAGTACGCTCGCGTTCTGCTGCATCTGCGCTATCTGCATCTGCAGCTGGTTCACCTGCTGCTGCAATTGCTCCGTCTGCAGCTCCAACTCCCGCTTTTTGTTCATCGCTTTTCTGCTCCTTCGTATAAACTCGTGTGCCCTTTATAGCTCCATGCGGGCCTGTACGCTCGCATTCGAATCGTTCTCGGGAAGCGCGAACCCCATGTGCGCGTAGGCCGCCGGCAGCACCACCCTGCCGCGGGGCGTGCGCGCGAGAAACCCGAGCTGCAGGAGGTAGGGCTCGTATACGTCCTCGATGGTAACGGCGTCCTCCCCCGTGGCGGCGGCGATTGTCTCAAGCCCCACGGGCCGGTTGGGGAACTTTTCGATCATGGTAGCGAGCATGCGTCGGTCCACGGGATCGAGCCCCAGCTCGTCGATGCCGAGCATCGAGAGGCCCTGCCGCGCCATCGCAAGATCCACGATGCCGCTGCCGCGCACCTGCGCGAAATCCCGAACGCGCTTCAAGAGCCGGTTCGCGATGCGCGGGGTGCCGCGCGCGCGGGACGCGATCTCCGCCGCGCCCTCGGGATCCACCTCAATGTTGAGGATACGCGCGCTGCGCGTAATAATGCTGCACAGGTCCTCCGTGCGGTAGAGCGCGAGCTGCTCCTTGATGCCGAAGCGGTCGCGCAGCGGGGAAGTCAAAAGCCCCATGCGCGTCGTCGCGCCCACCAGGGTAAAGCGGGGCAGGTCCAGCCGGATGCTCCGCGCCGAAGGCCCCTTGCCGATGACGATATCCAGCGCGAAATCCTCCATCGCGGGGTAGAGCACTTCCTCCACGGCGGCGTTGAGGCGGTGGATCTCGTCTATAAAGAGCACGTCCCCGGCGGCGAGGTTGGTTAGAATCGCCGCGAGATCCCCGGCGTGGGAGATGGCGGGACCGGAGGTCACGCGCAGGTTGACACCCATTTCGTTGGCGATAATGGCGGCAAGCGTCGTCTTGCCCAGGCCCGGCGGCCCGTAGAGCAACGCGTGATCCAGCGGCTCGCCCCTGTCGCGCGCGGCCTTTATATAGATGCGCATGTGCTCCTTAACGTCCTGCTGACCGATGTACTCGTTGAGGAACCGGGGCCGCAGGCTGTATTCGGTTTGAATATCCTCCTCGCGCAGCGACGAGGATAAGAGACGATCCTCCACGTTCGATCTACCCCCGGCGGCAAGCCGCCTTTTCTTTATCTATATCGTTGTTTTTGCGGGCGGTCCGCATGCCCGCCGCCGTTTTATTTCAAGGGCCCTCACTTCACTTTGGCAAGCGAGCGGAGCGCCTGTGTGATCATATCCTCGATGTTGTCCGCGCCCTCCACCTTGGCGACCGCGCGGGAGGCCGACGCCCCGTCGTACCCCAGGCTCACGAGAGCCGCCGCGGCTTCGGCGCGGATATCCTCGTATTCCGCAGCCCCCCCGGGCAAGCCCGCCCCGGCCATTTCGGCCGTGCCGACCTTCTCCTTGAGTTCGAGCAGCACGCGCTGCGCCGTTTTTTTGCCCATGCCGGCCACCCGCGCAAAGGCCGCCGCGTTGTCGGTCACGATCGCCGCCGCGACGTCAGCGGGCGTCAGCACCGAGAGCACCGAAAGCGCCAGCTTGGGGCCGACGCGCGTCACCCCCAGAAGCCGCCGGAACATGGCGCGCTCGGCGTCCTCCGCGAACCCGTAGAGCGCCATGACGCCCTCCGCGAGGTAGAGGTGGGTGCAGAGCTTCGCCTTTTCGCCCGTATGCAGGGCGCCGAGCGTCTTCGCACTGCAAAAGAGCTCGTAACCCACGCCAGCGGCCTCGATCACGGCGCGGTCGGCCGCAAGCTCCGTCACTTCGCCCCGGATATATGCGTACATGCGTCCCCCTCCTGCCCGCCGGGATTCTACTTAATAAGGTAGTCCGCCGCCGCGGGGCCAATCGTGCCCGCGTGGCAGATCGCCGCGGCCAGCGCGTCCGCCGCGTCGTCCGGCTTGGGCACGGCGGAAAGCTTCAGGAGGATGCGCACCATCTGCTGCACCTGCTTCTTGTCCGCGTGGCCGCTGCCCGTGACCGCGAGCTTGATCTGCATGGGCGTATACTCATACAGCGGCAGGCCGCTCTGCTGCGCGGCGAGGATCGCCACGCCGCGCCCCGCGCCCACCTGGATGGCGGTGGTGACATTGCGGTAAAAAAACAGCTCCTCAAAGGCGACCGTGTCCGGCCGGAACTGCTCCACAAGCTGGCGGGTGCCCAAGTAAAGCCGCTCCAGCCGCTCCGGAAACGGCATATCCGTGGGCGTCTCGATCACGCCGAAATCCACCGCCCGCAGCGTATTGCCGCTATTCTCCACCACCCCGTAGCCCAGGATAGCGTATCCGGGATCGATGCCCAGCACGATCAAAAGCTTCGCCTCATCCGTATATTCGTTCTATTCTATTGTAACATGAAGCCCCGCCCGCGTAAATGACGCATCGGGAGAATTTGCCGCCCTCTCCCGCAACATCTCCCGGATTCCGTCCGTATTTAGGGAGGAACAGGCGCGGCCGGCATCCCGATTCGGGCATAATTTTGCCCGCTTCATTGTGCGGGCCCGGCAAAGCTGTTATAATAGTTCATATTTCCCGGCCGGCGGGCCGGGGAAGGGCGCCCGAGAAACCGGCTTTATACGACGCAAAGGAGGAAGACGTATGAAACGCCTTTCCACACGTGATCTCGTGATATACGCCCTTTTTATCGGACTGATCTTTTTGCTGGGGCTGACCCCTCTCGGCCTGATCCCGCTCGGCTTCATCAACGTGACGGTGCTGTGCATCCCGACGGTAGTGGGCACCATGCTGCTGGGCCGCCGCCCCGGGATTCTGTTCGGCTTTTTTTTCGGGCTGGCGAGCCTTTTAAGCGTGCTTGGGCTTTCCATGGTGCCGCCCAGCGTCCTCGCGGGCCGGCTCCTTGCCGCGAACCCCGTGTACGCCGTACTGATGTGCTTTGTGCCCCGCCTGACGGTTCCGTTGGTGACGCACGCCGTTTACACGGTGCTCAACCGCAAGCGGAAGGGCGGCCTTTCCATAGCGCCCGCCGCGGTTGCGGGCTCGCTTACGAACACCGTGCTGTACTTGGGGCTGATGCTGCTCTTCTACGCGCTGACGGGGCTCGACTCCGCGCCGGTGCTGGCCGTTATCGGCGGAACGGGGCTGATCGCGGGCTCTCTTGAGGCGGTCGCCGCGGGGCTCATCAGCGTTCCCGTCGTACTGGCTCTGGAAAAAACGAAGAAGTGAGAAAATACGCATGCTGCTTGTATTGGATATCGGCAACACCAACATCAAGATCGGTCTTTTCGAGGACCAGAAGCTCCTGCATTCCTGGCGCGTCGCGGTGGACCACAAGCGTACCGCCGACGAATACGGCGTGCAGCTGGGGATGTTCTTCAACCACCTGAACCTGAATATGAAGGACGTGCGGGGGATCATCACCTCCTCGGTGGTGCCCTCCTTCAATTATACGATTGAGCACATGTACGCCATCTACTTCCCCGACGTCGCGCCCATCATGGTGCACGCCGGGCTGAAAACGGGCATGACGTGGGGGTACGAGCAGCCGCAGCGCCTGGGGTCCGACCGCATCTGCAACGCCGTGGCGGCGGGGAATCTCTACGGCGGGGACTGCATCACGGTGGATTTCGGCACGGCCACCACCTTCAACGTGCAGTCGGGCAGCCTGTTTCTGGGCGGCATGATCTGCCCCGGCTTCAAGGTCAGCACCACCGCGCTGCTGGAAAAAACGGCGATGCTGCCCAAGGTGGAGTATGTGAAGCCCTCCCGCGTGATCGGCACCAGCACCGAGCTGTGCCTGCAATCGGGCATCCTGTACGGTTATGTGGGTTTAGTGGAATACATGGTGCGCAAGGCCAGGCAGGAGCTTGGCGTAAACGCCAAGGTGATCGGCACCGGCGGCATGGGGGATCTGATCGCCTCCGAAACGGACTGCATCGACACGCTCAACCCCACCCTCACGCTGCAGGGGCTGGCGATGCTCTATGAGATGAACCGCTGAGCGCCCTGCCGTTCCAATGGAATCCTTGAGCGCAAGGTCCCTTTGCCGCTCATAAAATGGAATCAGTTTTATACATGGGAGAAATGGTATGAGACAGGTCAACATCGCAATCTTAGGCTTCGGCGTGGTGGGCTCGGGCGTATATAAGCTCCTGCAGGAGAACCACGAGGGCATCCTGCACCGCGAAGGGCTGGATTTTCAGGTCAGGCGCATCCTCGTCCGGGATTTTCAAAACGAGCCCAATCTCGGCCTTGCGCCGCGGGCGCTGTTCACCACCAACCTGGAGGAGATCCTCGGCGATCCTTCCATTTATATTGTGGTGGAATGCATGGGCGGCGTGGAACCGGCGCGCACCTTCATTCTCAGCGCGCTTTCGGCCGGGAAGACCGTGGTCACCTCCAATAAGGAGGTCATCAGCAAGAACTGGTACGCCTTCGAGGAGGCCGCAAAATCGACCGGAGCGGGGCTCTATATTGAGGCGACGGTGGGCGGCGGCATCCCGCTGCTGCGCACCATTACGGATTCCCTGCAGGGCAACAACATCACGAACGTGATGGGCATCATCAACGGCACCACCAACTATATCCTCACCAGCATGAGCGAGCAGAGGCGGGATTTTGCGGATGTCCTCAAGGAAGCGCAGGCCAAGGGCTACGCGGAAGCCAACCCCTCCGCCGACGTGGAGGGCTTCGACGCGACCTATAAGCTCTCCATCCTTTCCTCGCTGTGCTTCCATACGCACATCCCCATCGAGGCCATCCACCGCGAGGGCATCACAAAGCTCACCGCCGCGGATTTCGACGCCGCACAGCGGCTGGGCTACGAGATCAAGCTCCTGGCCATCGGCAAGAAGACGGAGGGGAACCAGGTGGAGGTACGCGTGCATCCCACCATGATCCCCAAGACCCATCCGCTCGCGTCCATCCGCGGCTCCTTCAACGCCGTATTCCTCACCGGCAACGCCGTGGGGGACGTGATGCTCTACGGGCGCGGCGCGGGCCAGATGCCTACCGCCTCCGCCGTCGTGGGGGATATGGTCTACGCCTGCCACCATCAGGGGAACCACCGGTACAACACCTTCCGCAACATCCCCGATATGGACGCGGGCACGCACCTGGTCAAGGATTGGGAGAGCGTCTACTTCATCCGCACGCGGGTGGCCGACCGGCCCGGCGTATTGAGCTCCATCGCGGGGGTGTTCGCCAAGCACGGCGTCTCTCTTAAATCCGTACTCCAGTTTGCCGAGCCCCAGTGCGGCGCCGACGGCTGCGTGGCGTGGATCACCTTTGTAACGCACAAGGCGCGCGAGCTCTCTCTCCAGGCCGCCCTCAGAGAAATAGAGGAACAGGACAGCACAGAGGCTGTGGAAAGCGTCATCCGCGTGGAAGAATAGGCGCATTCCCCCGCCGACCGGTTGCAAGGCTGTCCGCAAGCGGGCCCGAGGGCCGCGAAGGGGCGGCCTTTTTCTCGGCCCGTATCCGCAAAAATACGCAAGGGAGAAGGACCAGAGTTGCGCATCAAACGATTTTTCCTCGTCTATAAAGGGTTGCCCAGGGACGCTTACGTCGTGTTTGCGGCCAACATCATCAACCGTATGGGCTGCTTCATCGTGCCGCTCATGGCGCTCATCCTCACCCAGAAGGTGGGGCTCACCAAGGCGCAGGCGGGCGTGTTCACGACCGTCGCGCTGCTCGCGCAGATGCCCTTCCTGTTCCTGGGCGGCAGGCTTACGGACAGGATCGGCAGCAAGAAGATCATCGTATTCTCCAGCTTTTTGGGGGCGGCGCTCTATCTTATCTGCGCGATGTTCCGCATGAGCTTTTCCGTCGCGGTGCTGGCGGTGGCCGCGTCCTGCCTGTACGCCGCCTCCTACCCCGCTCTTCGCACCATCATCGCCGAGGTGACCGAGCCCGCCCAGCTCAAGCAGGCGTACTCGCTCTCGTACCTGGGCATCAATCTGGGCTTCACGGTGGGGCCGATCTTCGCGGGCTTGCTGTTCCAGGACCACCTGAACCTGCTGTTCGTGCTGGACGCGCTTTCCACCATCGTTTCGGCGGTGCTGGTGCTCGTCTACATCAAGCCGCGGGAGCGGGAGATCCCTCTGGACGACGGGCCGATCGCGCCGTGCGGGGGCGCGCCCGCGGCGGTTCGGGACAATTTCGGGCGCTTCCTGCGCGAAAACCCCGCGCTGGTGGCGTTCTGCGCGCTGATGCTCGTGTACGAGTTCTGCTACATGCAGTGGAACTTCCTGCTGCCGCTGCAGATGACGGATCTGTTCGGCGGGGAAGGCGTGCGCTTTTACAGCCTGCTCGTCAGCGTCAACGCCGTGACGGTCATCGTATGCACGCCGTTTATGACCGCGCTGACGCAGAAGCAGCGGCCGCTCTCCACCGTGCTGATAGCGGGCGGCGTGTACACGGCCTCCTTCGCGGCGCTCACGCTGTGCTCGCTTCCGGCGCACTTTATCGCCGCCGTAGCGGCCATGACTGTAGGCGAGGTGCTCAACGCCACCAACCTCAACTGCTATATCGCGCAGCGCACGCCGCCGCAGTACCTGGGCCGCGCCAATTCCCTGGCCTCCATCATGATGCAGACGGGCAGCGCCCTCGGCCCCGCCGTGATGGGGAGCCTCCTTACGCTGTTCGGCTTCCCGCATATCTGGCTCGTCGTCGCCGCGGTGATGGTGCTGGGCGCGTTCGGCGTGTTCCTGCTCCGGCGCGCGGACAAGACGGCCGCCGCGGACGTCCGGGCGGCCGAATGCGAGTGATAGGAACGTTACTTTTCTTTCACGGGAAAGAAAAGTACCAAAAGAAAGCGTAATGAAACATCGGGACGCAGGAGCGGAGCTCCTGCGTCCTTTATAAACTTCTTCCACAACCGTCCGGGGTGCAGGGGCGGAGCCCCTGCGTCTTTCGTTTTCACCCCTCCTATTTTGTAATCCAGGACACCCCGATGGTGCCCGCGCCCAGATGGATGCCGAGCACCGGCCCCAGCCGGCTCACATGCACGGGGACGCCGGGGAAGCGGCTGCAAAGCGCGAGGTAGAGCGGCTCGGCATTCTCGCGTTCCCCCAGGTAGTGCACGATGATCTCGGCGGCGTCCTCCGGCACGTGGCCGACCAGCCTGCGCACGCGCTCGGCATTGCCGCGCGCGGCGGAGCGCGCCACGATGGAACCCTTGCTGCACAGAAGGATGGGGCGGATGTTGAGCACCGTGCTCACCGACTGCGGCACGAAGCCCAGCCGGCCGCTGCGCCGGAGCGCCGCCATATCGTCCACCGAGAACGCGATGCCCGTCCTGTCCCGCAGCTCCTGGAGCTTCTGCGCGGCCTCGCAAAGCGAGGCCCCGCCGTCGATCAGCGCGCGCGCCGCTTTGGCGAGCAGCCAGAGCCCGCCGGAGGTGGAAAGCGAATCCACCACCGCGACGCGGCCCTTTTCCATTTCCTGCGCCGCGATGCAGGCGCTGCTGAACGTGCCCGAAAGCCGGGAGGAGATGGTGAGGCATAATACGTCCATGCCCTTTGCCGTCAGCTCCTCGAACGTCTGCGAAAACGCCGTGACGGGCGGCTGGGACGTGCGGCATTTTTCGGGATCGGCGAAGATCCATTTTTCGAACTTGCCGTTCTCGTCGGCGTAGCCCTCCAGGAAGGGGACGCCGTTGATGCTGTACGAGTCCGAAACGATGTAGAGCCCCAGCGCCGCCGCGTCCTTTCTGGCGATGGAGATGGTGCTGTCGGTGACGATGGCGATCATCGGCTTCCCCCTATCTTCCTGAACCGGGCATAGCGCGCCTCTGCGAGCGCTTCCCCGTCCATGGCGCACAGCGCCGAAAAAGCGCCGTGCAATTCCTCCCTGAGGCTTTGATACATCCCCGCGTCCTCGGGAACGATGCGCTCGATCACGCCCAGCGCCAAAAGATCGGCGGCCGTGATCCGGAGGCTTTCCGCCGCCTCCTTCACCTTCGCGGGGTCCTTCCACAGGATGCTGGCGCAGCCCTCGGGCGAGATCACGGAATAGACGGCGTTTTCGAGCATCCACACCTCACTGGCGACAGCCAGCGCCAGCGCGCCGCCGCTGCCGCCCTCGCCGATCAGCACCGAGATCACGGGCACGCGCAGCCACATCATTTCCATCAGGTTTTCGGCGATGGCCTGCCCCTGCCCGCGCTCCTCCGCCTCCATGCCGCAGTACGCGCCTGCGGTATCCACGAAGCACAGGACGGGCCTGTGGAACTTTTCGGCCAGCTTCATCTGGCGGAGCGCCTTGCGGTACCCCTCGGGGTGGGCGGAGCCGAAGTTGCGGGCGAGCTTTTCCTTGGTATCGTGCCCTTTTTCCAGCGCGATCGCCGTGACGGGGCGGCCCGAAAGCGTCCCGATGCCCGCGACCACGGCGGGATCGTCCCCGAAACGGCGGTCGCCGTGCAGCTCGACAAAGCCGTCGACAAGATTCGCGATAAAATCCGCGCCCGTGGGCCTTCCGGCGGCGCGCGCCGCCTGGAGCGTTTCCATCGCGTTCACAGCGCGCTCCCCCCTTCGTGGAGGCTAATGAGCCGCGCGACGGTGCGCCTAAGCTCGCTCCTCGGCACCACGGCGTCCACGAAGCCCTTTTCCAGCAGGAATTCCGCGCGCTGGAAGCCCTCGGGCAGCTTCTGCCGGATGGTCTGCTCGATCACGCGCGGCCCGGCGAAGCCGACGAGCGCGCGCGGCTCGGCGAGGATGATATCCGCCTCCATGGCGAAGCTGGCCGTCACGCCGCCGGTGGTGGGATCGGTGAGCACGCAGATATAGAGGTTCCCGGCGTCGGAGTGAAGCCGGACCGCGCCGCTGGTCTTAGCCATCTGCATGAGGGAAAGGATCCCCTCCTGCATGCGCGCCCCGCCCGAGACCGTAAAGCCCACGATGGGCAGGCTTTCTTTAGCGGCAAGCTCGAAGAGCAGCGTCACCTTTTCCCCGAGGGCCGTGCCCATGCTGCCCAGCATGAAGCCCGGGTCCATCGCAAAGAGCGCGGCGGGCATGCCGTCCACCCTTCCCCTGCCGCAGACGACGGCCTCCCGCTCGCCGCTTTCCTGCGCGGCTTTTACGAGCTTCGCCCGGTAATCGGGGAATTCCAGCGGATCGCCGGAGACGATCTCCGAAAACAGCTCGGTAAACGAGCCTTCGTCGGCAAGGCGCAGCAGCCGTTCCCGCGCGCCCATACGAAAATACTCCCCGCAGCGCGGGCAGATGCGCTCGTTTTCGATGAGTTCGTCCTGGAACAGCAGCGCGCCGCAGGCGGGGCACTTGACGCAAAGCTCGCCGGGAACGGCGGGCTTTTTGCCTTCCTCCTGCCCGGGGTCCGATTCGAGCGGATTGTGCGGCTTTTTGAACAGGGCCTTGTTGAGCATGGGCTACCTCCTGTCCGAAAGAAAATCCGTGGTGTACGTCCCCGCGCGGAAGCGCTCGTCCTCCAGTATCTCCATCTGCAGGGCGCCGTTGTGTGCCACGCCCTCGATCACCAGTTCGCAGAGGGCGGCCTGCATCTTGCGGATGGCCTCCTCCCTCGTCTTGGCGTGGACGATGAGCTTGGCGATCATGCTGTCGTAATACGGGGGGACGACATACTCCTGATACAGCGCGGTGTCCAGCCGCACCCAGGGGCCGCCGGGGATGTGCAAAAGCGTAATGCGCCCGCAGGAGGGCAGAAAACCCTTATCGGGGTCCTCCGCGTTGATGCGGCACTCGATGGCGCAGCCGTTCACCGCGATATCGGCCTGCGTGAATTGGAGCGGCAGCCCCGCCGCGATGCGGATCTGCCACTTGACGAGGTCGATGCCCGTGACCATTTCGGTGACGGGGTGCTCCACCTGCAGGCGGGTGTTCATCTCCATGAAATAGAAATTCCCGTCGCGGTCGAGCAGGAACTCCACGGTGCCGGCGTTTTCGTAGGCCGCCGCTTTCGCCGCCCGCACGGCCGCGTCCGCCATGCGGGCGCGCAGGGCCTCGTCCACGGCGGGGGAAGGGCTTTCCTCTAAAAGCTTCTGGTTCTTGCGCTGCAGGGAGCACTCGCGTTCGCCCAGGCAGACGACGCTGCCGTGCTTGTCGCACAGCAGCTGCATTTCCACGTGCTTGACGGGAAACAGGCGCTTTTCCAGATAGACGGCGCCGTCCCCGAAGGCGCTTTCCGCCTCCTGCGCGGCGGCGAGAACCTGCCGCTCCAGTTCCTCCGGCCCCGAAACAAGCCGGATGCCCCGCCCGCCGCCGCCCGCGCGCGCCTTGACGAGCAGCGGGTAACCGATGCTTTCGGCCTCCCGCTTCGCTTCCTCCGGCGAGGAAAGCACGCCGGTGCCGGGGATGACGGGCACGCCCGCGGCGATCATCGTTTGCCGCGCTTCGCTTTTATCGCCCATCCTGGCGATCACCGGGGCCGGAGGGCCTATGAAGGCGATCCCGCAGGAAGCGCAAAGTTCGGCGAACCGGGCGTTTTCCGAAAGCAGCCCGTAGCCCGGGTGTATGGCCTCCGCCCCCGTGACGACGGCGGCGGAAAGGATCGCGCCCATGTTGAGGTAGCTGGATTTTGCGGGCGGCGCGCCGATGCAGACGCTCTCGTCCGCGAGATGGACATGCAGGGCGTCCCGGTCCGCCTCCGAATACACGGCGACGGTGGAGATGCCCATCTCCTTGCAGGCCCGGATGACGCGCACCGCGATCTCGGAACGGTTGGCGATCAATATCTTGGAAAACACCGCCGCTCACTCCCCCTGCTTTTCCAGCATGAAGGAAAACTCCGCCTCCACCGCGAGCTCGCCGTTTACCGAGCCCTTCGCCTCCGCGAAAAAGAAGGGGCTCCGCTCCTTTACGATGGCGCTCTCGATCTCAATCGTGTCCCCGGGGACCACCTTGCGGCGGAACCGCACCCGGTTCAGGCCCGTAAAATAGGGGATCGTGCCTTTTATCCTGGACGCGATGAGCACGCAGCTCGTCTGCGCCAGGATCTCGCAGAGCATCACGCCGGGCACCACGGGGCTGCCCGGAAAGTGCCCCTTCAGGAACCACTCGTCCCCGCGCACGCGGTAGCTCCCGCGCGAGGTGATTTCCCCCGTCATTTCGGCCTCGTCCACCAGAAGCATCGGCTCCCGGTGCGGAAGGATCGTCTTCAATTCCTCTCTGTTCATACGCCGCCCCCGTTAAAATACCTTGAACAGGCTCTGCGCGTACTCCACGACCTGCCCGTCCTCGGCGAGTACATCCACAATTTCCCCGTCCGCCTCGGACGTGATCTCGTTCATCAGTTTCATGGCCTCGATCACGCACAGCACGTCGCCCTTTTTGACCTTGGAGCCGACCGTGACGAAAGGCGGCGCTCCCGGCGCGGGGGACGCGTAGAATACGCCGACCATCGGCGACCTGACCTCGGTGATGCTGTTGAAATCCACCGCGCCGTCGGGCGCTTGCGCTTCCTTCTGCGCGGGCTCCTGCCTCGGGGCGGGGAAAGCCCCGCGCGGAGCGCCGCTTTCCTTTTCGAGGCGGATCTTCGTATCCGCCTCCGCAACCTCCAGCACCGTGAGATCGGAGTTTTCCAGCAGCCGCACCAGCGCTTTGATGTCCCTGATGTTCATGGCTCACGCTCCCGGCGGCTGCTGGAAGGCGAGGCAGGCGTTGTGCCCGCCGAAGCCCAGGGACAGCGAAAGCGCGCGCGTCACGTTTGCCTTCCTCGCCGCGTTGGGCACGATATCGAGGTCGCACTCCGGGTCGTGCTCCGCATAACCGATGGTGGGGGGTACGACGCCGGTCTGCAGCGCCTTGACGCAGGCGACGGCCTCCGCGGCGCCCGCAGCGCCCAGCATGTGCCCCGTCATGGACTTGGTGGAGCTGACGAGCGCGGCGTCCGCTTTCTTCCCCAGCGCCAGGCGGATGGCGAGGGTCTCGGCCTTATCGTTGAGCGGGGTGCCGGTGCCGTGGGCGTTGATGTAGAGCGCACCCGGCGCGCCCTCCTCCCCCGCCTCCCGCAGCGCGAGGCGGATCGCCTCGGCAGCGGGAACCGACTCGGGATGCGGGGCCGTGACATGGTACGCGTCGCAGGTATTGCCGTAGCCGCACAGCTCGGCGTAGATTTTGGCGCCCCGCGCCCGCGCGTGATGATATTCCTCCAGCACGAGCACGCCCGCGCCCTCGCCCATCACGAAGCCGTCCCGCCGCTTATCAAACGGAAGGGAGCTTGCAAGCGGCTCGTTCTTGGTGCTAAGCGCCATGCAGTTGGTGAACCCGGCCACCGAAAGGGGATTGACGACGGCCTCGGCCCCGCCGGCAAGGATGGCGTCCGCATAGCCGAACTTGATGGCGCGGAACGCCTCCCCGATGGCGTGGGAGGAGGTGGCGCAGGCCGTGACGACGGGCAGGCAGGGCCCCTGCGCATGGTAGCGGATGGCGATGCTGCCCGCGGCGATGTTCGCGATCATCATGGGGATAAAGTGGGGCGACACCCGGCGCGGGCCCTGCTCCAGCAGCTTCTGATGCTCCGTCATGAAGGTCCCCATGCCGCCGATGCCGCTGCCCACGTATACGCCGAAGCGGAAGGGATCGGCGACGGCGAGGCCGCTGTCCTCCATAGCCTGCGCCGCGGCGGCAAGGGCGTACTGCGCGTAAAGATCGGTTTTGCGGATCTCGGATTTTTCCATATACGCCGCGGGATCGAACCCCTTCACCTCGGCGGCGATTTTGACCCCGAACGCGGACGTATCGAACTTTGTGATAAAATCGATGCCGCAGACGCCGCCCGCGAGGCTTTTCCAGAACGCGTCCACGGTGTTGCCGACGGGCGATATGACGCCCAGCCCGGTGATAACGACTCTGTTCATATTTGCTCCTCCTGATTCTGGAAGCGCCGTCCCTTTTACATGGCGAGCCCGCCGTCCACGCGCACCACGGTGCCCGTGATGTAGGCGGCGCCGGGGCCCGCGAGGAACGCGACGAGGGACGCCACCTCCTGCGCCGTTCCCATGCGTTTGAGCGGGATGGCGGACAACAGCGCCCCCTTTGCGGCGTCCGGCAGTTTTTCCGTCATATCGGTGGCGATAAAACCGGGCGCCACGGCGTTTACGGTGATGCCGCGCGATGCAAGCTCCCTGGCGGCGGATTTCGTAAGGCCGATCAGCCCCGCCTTGGCGGCGGCGTAATTGGCCTGGCCGGCGTTGCCGATAAGCCCCGCCACCGAAGAAATGTTGATGATGCGCCCGCCGCGCCGTTTGACGAAGTGCGGCGCGACATGGCGGATGGTGTTGTACGCGCCCTTGAGGTTGGTATCGAGCACCGCGTCGTAATCCGCCTCCTTCATGGTAAGAAGAAGGCCGTCGCGCGTGATGCCCGCGTTGTTGACGAGGATGTCGAGCCCGCCGAACGCCGCAAGGGCGGCGGATACCGCCGTCTTCACGGCGTCGTGATCGGATACGTCGCACTGAAAAACCTCCGCCCGCGCGCCCAACGAGCGGACTTCCTCCGCGGCGGATGCGGCGGCTTCGGTGTTGCCGGCGTACAGGAGGGCGATATCCGCGCCCTGCCTTGCGAGCTCCAGCGCGATGGCGCGGCCGATCCCGCGGGACGCGCCGGTCACAAGAGCGGTCTTCCCCTTCAGCATGCGCCCTCCCCCTTTCCCAGCGCCCGGAGCGCAGCGCGGAGGCTTTGCGCGTCCTGCACGTTCAGGCAGACGGCCCCGGGCAGGATCTTTTTGACGAACCCGCACAGCGTCCGGCCCGGCCCGGCCTCGACGAACGTATCGAAGCCGTCCCGCGCCATGGTTTCGATGGTCCTCTGCCACAGCACGGGGGACCTCATCTGCCGCGCGAGGAGCGGCGCGCAGGGCGTCTCATAGGGCGCGGCGGTCGCGTTCGCGTAGACGGGGATAGACGGCGTCCGGAAGGAAAAGGATGATGATTCCTGCAAAAACAATTCCGCCGCTTCCCCCATCAGGGGCGTATGAAAGGGCCCGCCCACGTCGAGCATCAGCGCCTTGCCCCCCTTTTGCTGGACGCTTAAAAGCAATTCCTGAACGGCGGCGCGTTTGCCCGCCGCCACGAGCTGCCCGGGGCAATTGTAGTTGACGGGATAGACGCCGCCGATTTCGCGGCAAAGCTCCTCCACCGTCTCGTTCGGGAGCTTGAGCACCGCTACCATGGAGCCCGGCGTGCGCTCGGCCTCCCGCTGCATCAGCGCGGCGCGCTTTAGCACCATCAGGAACGCGTCCCGGTCCGAAAGCGCACCCGCGAACGCGAGCGCCGCGGCCTCCCCGAGCGAGAACCCGGCGGCCCCGTCCGGCGTCACGCCGTATGCTTCGAGCGCGCGCGCCGCGGCGATGTCCGCGGCGAACACGCAGGGCTGGGTGTTGACGGTTTGCCCCAGTTCCTCCCTGGAGCCCGAAAAGCACTGCCCGAGAGTGCCGGGGCGGAGGGATGCGCATAGATCCAGCGCCGCGCGCGCGGCGGGGGAGCAATGATACAGCTCCTCCCCCATGCCGGGATACTGCGCGCCCTGGCCCGCGAACAGAAAGGCTAATTTACCCATTTTGCCGCTCCCCTGAGCAGCGCCTCCGCTTCCTCCATCATCTCGCGAATGATGTCGCGGGCGGGCTGCTCCTTTTTGACCATGGCCGAAGCCTGCCCCGCCATGATGGTGCCCGTCTTCATATCGCCCTCGCGCGCCGCGCGCCGGAGCGCCCCCGCGCCGAAGCGGTCCAGCTCCTCGTTGGAAACGGCGCTGTCGTACTCCATGCGCATGAACTCCCGCATGAAGGGGTTCTTGAGTGCGCGCACCGGATGGCCCAGGCGCCTGCCGGCGGTCGCGGTGTCGATATCCCGGGCCTCGAGTATCTTCTGCTTGTAGTTGGGATGGATGGTGCACTCGTCGGCCACCAGAAAACGGGTGCCCACCTGCACGCCCACCGCTCCCAGCATAAACGCCGCCGCCACGCCGCGCCCGTCCGCGATGCCGCCCGCCGCGACGACGGGGATGCTTACGGCGTCGCAGACCTGCGGCACCAGCACCATGGTCGTGAGGTCCCCCACATGCCCGCCGGATTCCCCGCCCTCCGCGATAACGGCGGCCGCGCCCCGGCGCTCCACCAGCTTCGCCATGGCGGTGGAGGGCACGACGGGGATCACCTTGATGTCCGCCCCGATCCATGCGGGCATGTACTTGCCGGGGTTGCCCGCGCCCGTCGTCACAACGGGCACGCGCTCTTCCTCCACCACCTGCGCCACTTCCTCCACATAAGGGCTCATCAGCATGATGTTCACGCCGAAGGGCTTCTGCGTGCGCGCCCTGGTCTCGCGGATCTCATGGCGCAGCCAGGCCGCATCGGCGTTCATGGCGGAAACGATGCCCAGGCCCCCGGCGTTGCTCACCGCGGAAGCGAGGGAAGCGTCCGCCACCCAGGCCATCCCTCCCTGCAGAACGGGCTGTTCGATGCCCAAAAGGTCGCACAGCGGGGTCCTCATACGCTCTCCCTCCCTGCAAGCCGCGCCCGGCATCCGGGCGTCATAGACGGTTGCAACACGTTCATGCGTTTCCCTCTTTGGGAAGCTGGGAAAGCCTGGCTTCCACGGCGTCCGCAAGGTCCTGTACGCTGCGCATATTGACGTCCGGCTCCAGCGTGATGCCGAACGCTTCCTCGATGGACATGGCGAGCTCGACGCGGTCCAGCGAATCGAACCCCAGCGATTCGAATGTGGTTTCGGGCGTGACCCCGCCCTCCAGTTCCTTATAGTCGTTGAGCAGCGCCGCGATCTTTTCGAATACCATTTGACGATCCTCACTTTAAAAAAATAAAATAATCACAGACTGTCAAAACCCCGGGATTGTCAAGGGGCCGCAGCTCCTTGACTTCAATCCGGCTTCGGCGGCATGTACGCCGAAACGGATGAAAGCCACAGGCTTTCTTACCTTGCACGCTTTGCCGCCCGGAAACGCGTAGCGTTTTAGGCAAAGCGTGTAGTCTCAAAAAAGTGGCGCAGCCACTTTTTTGACAAGCTGATGATCAGTCCTTGCTCCAGCGCAGCACGCAGGCGCCGGATGTGAACCCGCCCCCGAACGCGGCCATAACGAGCAGCTCGCCCTTTTGAAAGACGCCCGCGCGGCTAGATTCGTCTAGCAGGATGGGGATGCTGGCCGCCGAAGTGTTGCCAAAGCGGGAAATGTTCATGAGGTACCGTTCGGCAGGAATGCGGAGCCTTCCCTTCGCCGCCTCAATGATCCGTTTATTGGCCTGGTGCGGCAGCACATGGCCGATCTCCTCCTGCGCGACGCCCGCTTCCTCCGCGACGGCCGCGATATCGGCGCACATGGAGGCGACGGCGAACTTGTAGACCTCCTGGCCGTTCATATGGATGCGGGACGGCCGGCCTTCCTGTTCCGAGAACGGGCTGTCGCCCTCCAGATTGGGGATCACGAGGTGCTCGGTGTTGCCAAGAGCCGTCACGCGCAGCGCGAGCAGGTCCTCCCCCTGCGCAAGCACCGCCGCCCCCGCGCCGTCGCCAAAGAGCACGCAGGTGGAGCGGTCGGTCCAATCCGTCATCTTGCTGAGCGCTTCCGCCGCGACGACGAGCACCTTCCTCGCCTTTTTGCGCGCAAAGCAGCCGTCCGCCACGTCCAGCGCGTACAAAAAGCCCGAGCAGGCGGCGTTGATGTCCATGGCGGGGCAGGCCGCGCCGAGGCCCTTCTGCAGCATGCAGGCCATGGACGGGGTAATAAAGTCGCCGCGGATGGTCGCGCAGAGGATAAGGTCCAGCTCGCCGGGCTCCGTCCGCGCGTCCGCAAGCGCGGCTTTCGCCGCGCTTAGGGCAAGCTCCGTAAGCGTTTCGCCGGTAAGGACGCGGCGCTCGCGGACACCGGTACGCGTGCGGATCCACTCATCCGAGGTATCCACCAGCCGGGACAATTCGTCGTTCGTGACCGCGCGCGCGGGATATGCGCTCCCGGTGCCAATCAGGGAAAAGCTCATCTATGCCTCCGCGGGCTGCGCCTTGCGCCTGAAAAAGGCGTTCAGTTTGACGATGCCCTTCAGCAGCGCGCCCTTTTCCTCGTCGTTCATCTCGGAAACGACGCTCCTGACCATGTTCTCGTGGAAATACCGGTGCGCGGCGTCGGCCTTCTTGCCGGTCTTCGTCAGCCTTACAAAGACGGTGCGGGAATCCTCCTCGCCGCGCGCCTTCTCCACATAGCCCTTCCTTTGCAGCTTGTTGATGGCGACCGTCACCGAGGGCAGCGTGATTGAGAGATCCTCCGCGATGCCGCCGATCGTCCTTCCCGCCTCCTTCCCTTTACCGACCGCCTCGAGCAGGTGCATCTCGCTGATGGAAAGATCCAGCCCGCTGCTGCCCTTGAGCGTCTCCTCCTCGACCTTCAGGATATACCGGAAGGTATCCACCAAAAGGTCGTTCAGGTGCGCCGATAATTCATCCACGCCGCCGCTCCGCTCCCTTCGTTTATACTTAGATTGACTAACTAATAATAATGCCGGGAATTTGCGTTGTCAAGCGCAAGGGACGCTCCCGCCGTCATGCTTGTTTTTTTATGCAAAAGCCCTTATGATGATGGACAAATGAAATCGGAGGGATACGGATATGACGGGCAGCCTCGTATCGGCGATGATCGCGTATTACCGCGGCGACGCCAGGCGCATCAGCCACTTTCTGAAGGTGTATGCGTTCGCCAAGAGCATCGGCGAATGCGAGAACCTGCCCCGGGAAACGCAGGAGGTCCTGGAAGTTGCCGCCCTGACGCACGATATCGGCATCAGGGCCTGCGAGCAGACGTACGGCACCTGCACGGGCAAGCAGCAGGAGCTTCTGGGCCCGCCCATCGCGCAGCAGATGCTCTCGTCCCTCGGGTACCCCGAGCCGATGATTGTACGCGTCTGCTACCTGATCGGCCATCACCACACGTATACGGATATCGACGGGCCGGATTACCAGATCCTCGTGGAGGCGGATTTTCTCGTGAACCTCCATGAGGAGGAGGCGGATGCCGCGGCCGTTGCGTCCGCACGGGAAAAGATTTTCAAAACGCAAACGGGCAAGGCGTACCTAGGCGCGCTCTTTCCGCCGCGCTGAAAGCCCGCATTGAAAGGAACGGGAGAAATACACCAAAAGTTCACGTTACGTTCATTGGGGGGTCATGAAAACCCCCTACAATAACACTTGTCAGAACGCAATACCGATGACACCCCCCCAACTTACTGGAGCAACCGCCAGTGCCCCTCCGGTCTTCCCCGCCGGAGGGTTTTTTTATGCAAATAACGCGGTAAAACAAAGGATCAACCGGCGGGCGGCCGCCATAATAAAATACTAAGAGGCGCGCTTTTGGGGGAAGCCCATGCGCCCGTACCGGCGGGCGCGGCATATTTCCGGGTTGACTTCATGGGTACGCGGACGTATAATACCTTTGTGTTGCGCGGCCAACCGAAGTGTATGTTCACTGTGCGGCGTATAACGTTGCATCAGAGGGGGGGGATAAAGATATGGAAATCCGTGTTGGAGAAAACGAATCTCTTGAGAGTGCTCTCAAACGGTTTAAACGCAAATGCGCCCGTTCCGGCGTCCTGGCGGAAGTTCGCAGGCGTGAGCATTATGAAAAGCCCAGCGTGAAGCGCAAGAAGAAAGCGGAAGCCGCAAGGAAGCGCAAGTATTGAGCATCCTTTCCCGCAGAATCCCCACAGCCCCCGCCGCTGCGGTTGCGTATCTGCCGGCGCACACAAAACACGCAAACGAGCAAAACACACCCGGTTCTATGCCGGGTGTTTTTTTGCGCCCGCGCCGCATACACTTCTGAGAAGGCGTTATAGCCCGTTGAGTGATCACGTCAAGTCCGCGCCGCATACACTTCTAAGAAGGGGGGTGGCCGTATGGGGGGCGAAGGCAGAGAATGCATCACGTTTTCCGAGCTGAAATCCAAGGATGTGATCAACGTCTGCAACGGCGCGTGTCTCGGGCGGGTCTGCGACATCGAGCTGGAAGAGTGCAATTGCGAGTACCGCCTTTCGGCCATCATACTGCCGGGACCGGCGCGGCTGTTCGGCCTTATACGCAGCGACGAGGAGCTGGTGATCTCCTGCCAGTGCATCAACAAGATCGGCGACGACGTGATCCTCGTGGATCTGCCGCCGCCGCGGGTATAAGCGCCCCTTTCCGGCAGGCCGTTCCTGTGTTATACTGAATCTGGGAACGTAGATTCCAGGAATGAGGGCTGCCATATGAAATGCCGCTATTGCACTTGCACCGAAAGCAAGGTGATCGACAGCCGCCCTACCGACGACGGCTCCGCCATCCGCCGCCGCCGGGAATGCGCCGGCTGCGGAAAGCGTTTCACCACTTATGAAAAAATAGAGGAACTCCCCATCATGGTCATCAAAAAGGACGGCCGCCGGGAGCCCTTCAACAGCGAAAAAATATTGAACGGCATCCGCCGCGCCTGCCAGAAGCGCCCCATTTCCGCCGCGGACCAGGACAAGCTGGTGGAGGACGTGGTGCGCGAGGTGTTCAATTCCCTGGAGCAGGAAATCCCCAGCTCCCGCATCGGCGAGCTCGTGATGCAGCGCCTCAAGGATCTCGACGAGGTGGCGTATGTGCGCTTCGCCTCGGTATACCGCCAGTTCAAGGATCTCAACACGTTCATGCAGGAATTGGAGCTGCTGCTCAGGGAGAAATAACATTGCCGCAAATGAGCGCACTTTCGGATATCCGGCGGGAGCACGCCTACCATGAAAAGGACGGCATCGGTTTTTTTACCCTGCCCGCCTTTGCAAAAACAAATCTTGTGAACCACGGCTGCACCGCCCGCATCGGCGGCGTCAGCCCGGCCCCTTACGATTCCCTCAACCTAAGCTTTACGCGCCCGCGCGAGCGCCGCGAGAACGTCATGGAAAACTACCGTCTGTTCGCAGCCGCCGCTGGCATCGGCTGGGAGCGCATGGTGATGGACAGCTTCGAGCACGGCGTCACCGTACGAGCGGTGGATTCCCAAAGCGCCGGCGCGGGGTATCTCTTTGATCCTCTGCCCCCCTGCGACGGCCTCGTTACGGACGATCCCTCCGTCGCCCTCGTCACCGGCCACGCGGACTGCCTGCCGCTGTACCTCTTTGATCCCGTGCGCGCCTCCGTCGGCATGGCGCACGCGGGCTGGAAGGGCACCCTCGGAAAGATCGGGCTTGTCATGGCCCGGCTGATGGCGGAGCGTTACGGCGCAGAGCCCGGCCGCATGCTCGCGGGCGTGGGCCCCTGCATCTGCCCCAAATGCTTCGAGGTGGACGCGGAGCTGGGCGAACGCTTTGAAAGCGCCTATCCCGGCGTTCCCTGCGTGCGCTCCGGCAGGCCCGGAAAAGCGCAGCTCGACCTCGCGCTGTGCGCCGCGGCGCAGTTCCTGGAGGCGGGCGTCCCGCCCCAAAACATCACGCTGATGGACGTATGCACCTATGAGAGCCCGGGGCTCCTCTATTCCCATCGCCGCGACCGCGGCGAGACCGGCGGCATGGCCGCGTTCATTCAGTTACAGGAACCCGTGACGGACGGATTTTTGCGAACGGACGGCAAAAGGGGGTTTGTGTAAATCACCGAAAGTGGGCAGGGTTATAAGGAGCAATGGGGCATTTTAGAAGCCAAGCGGCGGTTTTGAGCCCCGCCCCCGCGCTTTACCGGTGCAGCGTCTAATATTTTTCGAGGAACCCAGCGACGGTGACAATTTCGGGCTTTTCAAGCGCCAACCCATCAAAGTCCTTGTCACCCGTGATGAACACGTCCACGTCCTCCGCGACTGCCGAATACAAAACGGGATAATCCTTTTCGTCGCGTATATCAAAAAGCCCCGGCTTCGGCTGCGCGGGCGTGTAAACGAGCTCATAGGGAAACTGGCTCAACAATAAGTCTACGGCAGCCAGCTTGCTTTTGAATTTCCGGCGCACAACATTGAGCAATTCCTCCACCACATAGGACGAGAGAACAAGCTGATGCTCCGTGGTGATTTTGTAAATCAGGGTATTCATCTGCTAACTGGGAAACAAGAGCGCGGATATGAGAACGTTCGTGTCAATCATTACGCGCATGGCGGTCCTCCCAAACCTCGCGGCGCACCTCTTTTACCATGTCCACAACATCCTGTTCCGTTTTAAGCCCCAGCCGTTCCGCCTCGCCGGCAAAAGCGGCCTGCGCGTTTTTCAACGCGATCATCACGGCGTTTTCCATAATGATTCGCCCGTTTTCCTCGATAAAAACGACCTTATCGCCATCCTTAACACCCAGCCTTTTACGTATTTCGGCGGGAATGGTGATCTGCCCGCGCGTTGTGATTTTGGCAAGTTCCATCATGCAAGTCTCCTTTCCGGAATGCATTGAATTCAATGCATTCATTGATTTTAGTATATGCCGTTTTCCCAAAAATACAACCGTCTCGGGCCAAGTTGACCCGAAGTTATCTGATGCTCTACGCAAAGCAAAGCTGTCGAACGATTTTCAAAATCACCCTAATGGGTTATCGGTAATCCTGGATATACCGCAAAGTAATGGCCCGGGAGCGGGCGGCCGCCGCCGCCGCGAACCGCGCGTAATCAAATTCCGAGCCGTCGCCCTCGCCGTCCGAGATCGTGCGGAGGATGCCGAAGGGCACCCCGTTGATAAAGCACACCTGCCCGATGCTGCCGGCCTCCATTTCGTTCGCGATCGCGCCAAAACGCGCCCGGACGGCGGAGGCTTCTTCTTTTGTGCTCAAAAACCGGTCGCCCGTGGCGACGAGGCCGCGGTGCACCCGCGCGCCCTCCCCCTCCGCCGCCCGCTGCAGCGCCGCGGCAACCGCCGGATCGCACGGGAACTCGATGCGGTTGACGCCCGAAACGAAGCCCGCCGGGTCCCCCACCGCCGAGGTATCCATATCGTACTGAAGCGCCGCGTCGGCGACGACCACGTCCCCGATGGCGATGCCCGGGACGAGCGCGCCCGCGATGCCGGTGTTGAGGATCACCCCGGGGCGGTATGTTAGGATCATCGCCTGGGCGCACATGGCGGCGTTGACCTTGCCCACGCCGCTCACGGCGAGCACGACCTCCCGCTCAAAAAGCCGCCCGGTACAAAACGCGACGCCGCCCGCGGTCTCCTCCTGCCGGCCGGCGAGCCGTTCCCTCAGCTCCCCGATCTCCACGGCCATCGCGCCGATGATGCCGATCTTTTCCATACGTCCCCTGCCTTCCATCCTTATTCGGGATACCGGAGCCTGTCCTCCGCGCCGCTTTCCAGGAGCTCCAGATACCGGCGGGCATGGTACTTCGCCATCTGCAGATTCATATCGAGATAATTCCCGCACTCGCGCGGGCTGGCGCCGGGGATCTTCCCCTCGTATTCCGCGACAAAGCGCAGCATACGCATGACGAGCCCCAGGGCGTCCTTTGATTCCGGCGCCCCGCTCAAAATCAGGTAGAAGCCCGTTCGGCAGCCCATCGGCCCGAAATAGATCACCCGTTCGCCCCACTCCGGGTCGCTGCGCAGGTATGTGGCGCCCAGGTGCTCGATGGCGTGGACGGGCGCGGTATCCATCACGGGTTCCAGGTTGGGCCGCGTAAAGCGGAGATCGAAGGTGGTGACCGCGTTCTCCCCCACGGCGTCCCGCCGCGAGACGTACAGGCCCGGCAGCAGTGTTTCATGGTTTACGGTAAAGCTTGCGATTTTCTTCATTTGTTTGCTTCCTTGATTCTTTTCGGCTCTTCGCCTTTGTGTTCGGGTTCGCCCGCCTGGGCGTTCATCCAGGTGTTCAGTTCGGCCACGATCCTTTCCTTTTCCTCACGGCGGCCGTTGTCCGGGTCGAAACGGATACCGGGGCCGATGGTGAGCGTGCGTTTGAATTTATTGGCGTACACCGGGTAGAACGTGGTGCGGTTGCCGGTCCGCTTATAGTATTCTGCGCCGATCGCCGCAAAGCCCGAGTAAAAATCCGATACGCCCGAGAGCCTGTAATTCTCCTCGCCGGGGTTTTCGGGGAAAAGGAGGATGTTGTCCTCGTACTCCATGGCGTCCACCGTCAGGTGCATGGTGTTGACGACCTCGCGCGCGGTGCCCCGGTAGACCGGAATGGGGTCGAGCGATTGCAGCACGTAGCGTATGATGGGCGCGATCAGCCGCGGCAGCCGCGCGCGCAGCTTCTTGGGCAGGAAGTGAAAGACGTTGTCCACGCCCGCCTCGAGTTGCTTTGCGACGATCTCGCGGTCCAGCATGCTGGATATGATCCAGGAGCGGAAGTAAAAGGGCAGGTGCAGGTTGGTGATGAGCGGCCCGTAGATCTCCAGATGGTTGCCCACGAACACCACCGGCCCGTTCTCCAGGTCCACGTTTTTCTTCCCGATCACGCGGCTGGGCATGAAGGGACGCACAATGGCGCGCAGGATATCCGGCACGATGCGGCGGGGCTGTTTGATGAGCATCATCTGCAGACGGGTCCTGAGCGCGCTGTTGACTTTTCCGGAGCGCTGCTGCGCGCGGTAATGCGCGAGCTTGGTGGCGTAATCCTTGTTGAGCGGCTGCATCAGCGCGTACAGGAACGCGAGTACGATCCCCGCCACCGGTAAAAAACGCATGGCGCGCATGATGACCTGCATGGCGGGGAAACTCAGGTAGGTATCCGCCCTGCCCTCCGAAAGAAAGGTGACGAGCGTAAGCATCACAAGCACGATCAGCGTCGAAAACGTAAGGCTCCACTCGACGATCGCCTGGGTATTTTCCCGGTAGCCCTCCATTTCTTCCGGCGACATGTCAAGCTCCAGCACGGCCTGCATATCGTATCCCATGGAGAGGATGATGGAAAGGATGCACGCGAGCCCCGCGCTCCACAGCAGGGTGGAAAGGACGGCGAGGGCCCCCTCGAACCAGCCCTTGTACCCGCCGATGATGGCTATCAGCAGCATGGCCGCCCCCGCCATGAAAACCGAGGGTTTGTCATAGCGCGTCAGTCCCCTGCGGCGGATAAACAGGAACGCCAGATAGCTGAGCCCGCCCGTGAGTATAAGCCACCCCACGAGATCCCAAAATAGCGCCAGCATGGTGCTGCCGGGGCTGATGTGCATATAGCAGACATAGGCGAGCAGCGTGATGTTGATCGCGAAGATGACGCTTGCGGTCATGCTGTTATAAATGCGGTACGCCGACACCTTCTCGAGCCGGTCCGCATTCTTGGTAAACACCGGCCTCTCGGGGCCGCGCTGGGTGGTCTGGCGCGCGAGCATCGCTGCGCCCGTCGCCGCGACCATGACGGTGATCTGCCGGAACGCCTCCTGTTCCACCGAGTCCGCCAGCACCCATACGGCCGCCGCGCTGAACGCCAGGTGTATGCCGATCAGGACGGACGTGCGCAGCGCTCCCCGCCGGAACACACGGGGCAGCGCCGAGGTAATGCCCTGCCGCAGCAGCAGCAGTACGATCACAAGCAGCAGCAAGAGAAAGCCCTCGTGCTGCGTGACCAGCGGATAGATCAGAAACAGGCCCAGGCACAGCAGCGCCGCCAAAAAGAACATCAGGAACGCCCGCGCGTGGATGGAGGCAGGCATGGGCATGCTGTCGCGCTTGAAATACACGCGCGCGTACACCACGAAGACCTGCCCCGCAAGGTAAAGCGCGCCGCCCAGCACCTGGTTGCCGATCAGCTGCGCGCCGATACACATCGCGATGTAAAGATGGAACGCGTCGATGAGCTTATTATAGAGCGCGCCCGGCAGCAAAAAATCGGTTTTTCTGAATTCGTCAGCCATCGTACTCCTTCGCCTGCTCCTCCCCGCGCAGCACCCGCAGCGCGCCCGAAGCGAGCGCGCGCAGCTCATCCTCGCCGGGATAGACGCGCACCGGCGCGATAAGGCTCACGCGGTTCTTGATGGCCCCGGTAAAGCGGTTGCTGTAGGCGAGCCCGCCGGTCAGGACGATGGCGTCCACGCGCCCCTCCAGCACCGCCACCATCGCGCCGATCTCCTTGCTGACCTGATAGGCCATGGATTCCAGCACCAGCGCCGCGTAATCGTCGCCCTCTTTGATGAGCCGCTCGCACGCACGCAGATCGTTGGTGCCCAGGTACGCGCCCATGCCGCCGCCGCGCGTCACGCGGTCTATTAGCTCCTTCTCGGTATACGCGCCCGAAAAGCACATGCGGATCAGCGGCTCCGCGGGGATCCCGCCGGTGCGCTCGGGGGAAAAGGGGCCCTCCCCGGCGAGGCCGTCGTTTACGTCGATCACGCGGCCGTAGCGGTGCGCGCCCACCGTGATGCCGCCGCCCATATGCGCCACGATCAGGCGGCAATCCTCGTACTGCCTGCCCATTTCGGCGGCGCAGCGCCGCGCCACCGTCTTTTGGTTGAGCGCGTGGAACACGCTGCGGCGCTCGATGCCCGGCATGCCCGAGAGCTTGGCGTAGGGGTCCATTTCGTCGACCACCACGGGGTCCACCACGTACGCCGGCCGGCCGATGCGCCGCCCCAGCTCGGCCGCGATGATGCCCCCCAGCGAGGAGGCGTGCGAGGCCGCGGTGGAATGGACAAGATCGTGCAGCATGCGGTCGTTTACGAGGTAAACACCGCTGTCGATAGGTTCCACCAGCCCCCCGCGCCCCACGACGGCGTCGAACGAGGAAAGCGCGATCCCCTTCGCGCGGAGCATTTCCTCCACCAGCGCAAGGCGCATCTCCTTCTGATCGACGATGGAATCGAACTTCTCCGTCTCCCCCCTCGTATGGCGGATCGTCTCCTCGACGACCATTTTCTCGTTTTCAAATACGCCCAGCTTGGTGGATGTGGAGCCGGGATTGATGACCAGGAACCGGTAGATATCCCCCTCGCCCATAGTCCTTCCTCCTTATCGTTTTTCCAGCGTGACGGCGCCCGTGCGGGCATAAGCCGTGTCCCCTTCGGCGCGCAGCTCATCCAGAAAGGCGTCGAGCACCGCGGGCTCGGCGGCAAGCTGCAAAAGCAGCGTTTCTTCCGTTTCCCCGGCAACGGCCGCGCCGAAGCGCCGCGCGGTCTTCCGGGCAGCTTCGGACGCCGCGACGCGCGCGAGCGCGAGCTCCCGGCAAAGGAAGCCCTCCGCGTCGAACGCCGTGACGCCGCGCACGCAGGCAAGCCTGGAAAGCCGGTGCACCACGCTGGGCAGCGTGGAATCGAAGCATTCCAGCGTCAGCGTGATGCGGGTAACGGCGGTATCCTCCGTCTCCTGCGCGGCGATGCTCTTGATGTTCCATCCCTCCCGGCGGATCTGGGCGGTGATGCGCGTTAAAACGCCGAATTCGTTGTCCACCAGCATCGTTAAGATATGCGCTTCCCTTGGCTGCATAGTGCTCCCCCCGCCTGTATATTTGCGTTCTTTCACTTATTATACAACATGCGGCGGCCCGCGCAACAAGCTGAGCCCGCGCATATTGCGGGCGCTCTTCCGCAAAAGGTCATTGCGGGGGCCATCCGTCCGGCGGGTTTGACAGGGGCCCGCCAAAAAGAGTACAATCAGCCTAGAGTACGACCGGAACGAGGAACAAACGATGAAACGGTATCTTGCCCTGGTCCTGTGCCTGCTGCTTGCGGCGGGCGCTTCCGCCTGCTCCGCCCAGCCCAAGGACCCGGTCATCGCCACGGTGAACGGCACGTCGCTGTACCGGAGCGATTTTGACGCTCCTTTCAATATGTACCTGAACCAGTACAAAGCGGCGGGCTACGACATGACCAGCGAAAGCAACCTGCAGGCCGTGCAGGATATGGTGTTCAGCACGCTCATCAACGGCGAGGTCATCTACCAGAAGGCCGTGCAGGAAAAGATCGCTCTGAGCTCCGACGAGCAGACGCAGAACGACGCGAGCGCGCAGGCGCAGTTCAACTCCCTTCTTTCCTCCTATGCCGCGCAGGCGAAGAACAGCGGCGCCGCCGACCCGGACGCAGAGGGCAAAAAGGATTTCGACGCGGCGCTCGCCGCCGCGGGGTATACCGAGGAAACGTTCCTCGCGCAGCTCAAGGATGAAATGGAAAAGACCCTGCTTGCGAACAAGCTGCAGGATTCCGTTACCTCCGGCGTCACCTTCACCGAGGCCGACGCCAAGGCGCAGTTCGCATCCGACATTGCGGCGCAGAAAAGCGCGTTCGACGCCGACCCCTCCGCCTACGAGAACGCGCAAAACGGCTTTGACGCGGGCAGCGGCAGCGTCCCGCTGTACGCGCCGGAAGGGTATGTGCGCGTCAAGCACATCCTGGTGACGAGCGAGGCGAGCGCGAGCTCTCTGGAGGAACGCCTCAAAGCGGGCGAGGATTTCGACGCGCTGATGGCGCAGTACGGCACCGACCCCGGCATGCAGCAGGAGCCGAACAAGTCCCTGGGGTATCTGGTGGGCAAGACGACCAGCTTCGTGCAGGAGTTCAAGGACGCGGCGCTCGCTCTTACGAACGCGGGCGATCTTTCGGAGCCCATAAAGAGCGACTACGGCTACCACATCATCAAGCTGGTGGCGAAGATCGCGCCGGGCGAGCGCGCGTTTGACGACGTGAAGGACGCCTACATCGCCGGCAAGCTCAACGAGCTCAAGGAAGAGAAGTTCCAGTCCGAGCTCGACGCCTGGATGAAGGAAGCCAAGATCGTGCGCTACGAGGACCGCATCCGCGACGCCGGAAGAACGGCCACCCCGACGCCGTAAAGGCCGCCGGGAGGGACCGTTATGACGGAAATGGGCGTTTACCGGCTATACGATGAAAAGACGGGCGGCTCCTTCGTGGGTTTCAGCCGGTATCTTTCCGGCACACGCAAGCGGCTGCGCTTCGAGCTCAGGCTCAACGCATGCCCGTATAAGCCCCTGCAGGCCTTTTACAACGCCTGCGGCGGGCTCTCCTTCGAGGTGCTGGAGGCATATTGCCCCGGCCCCGCGCTCAGCGACGAGGAGATCGACGCGCATCTTGCGGCGGCGGTACTGAAATATAAGGGAAAACTGAACGCGCAGCTGATACAGATACAGGTCTGACACAGGCCGGCGCGGCCTTTCGCGCCGGATGAGACCGGCTTTTGGTTACTCCGTCCTTTCCGTGCGTCCAAACCAACATACTTCCCCCTGTGTGCGAATAAATATTGTAAAAACGCGCAACGGGGGGAATTTTATGTATACGTGGAAACGGTACGCGCCGATGGTGCTTGCGCTGTGCCTGCTGCTGGCGGTATCGCTGAGCGGGTGCTCGGCGATCAATGGCGTGTTCAACGGCAATGACGAAAACGAGGAGCCCGTCAATTCGACGGAGGGCTACCGCCAGACCGTGCTGTACTTTCAGACCGACGACGGGCTGATGGTGCCCGTGATGAAGCTGATGCCGTGGGAAGAGGGAATCGGCCGCGCAGCCCTCAACCAGCTTGTGGACACCGAGGACAACAAAATCTCCGCGGCGTCGATGGGCCTCAAGAACGTGGTCCCGCAGGGGGTCAGCTTCGTGCTCTCGATATCCGACGACGCGGTCGCGACCGTGAACATCCTGGATATGCCCAAGCTCGAGAGCGCCCAGGCCGAGCAGGCGATGGTGACGGGGATCGTGAATACGCTGACCGAATTCCAAAGCATCGACCAGGTGCAGCTGAAGTTTGACGGAAAAATCAAATCGAAGCTGTCCCACGGCACCAAGGTGGGGGACGTGATGCGCGAGCTGCCCCTCAACCCCGAGCCCCTGCCCGTGAGCGCCTCCGCCGACGATTACGCGTATAAAGTAAAGCTCTACTTCCCCAACCAGGCCGGCAGCCTCAACGTGCCGGTGACGCGCTCCATCGTGCAGGAGCCCGATATCGCCGTCGCGATGCAGGAGCTGGTGCGCGGGCCCGCCGACGCCGCGCTGCGCGATTGCTTCCCCGAGGGCACCGAGGTGCTTTCGGCCTCCGTCGAGGACGATGTGGCGACCGTCAACTTCTCCAAGGAGTTCGTCGCGCTTTCCAAGGAACCCGATATCGAGGCGCTCGCGCTCACCTGCATGCAGCTGACCGCGCAGCAGTTCGGCGCGTCCATCTCGGCGCTGCATGTGCAGGTGGACGGCAAGGACCTCAAGGACAGCGCCGTCGCGGCGATGGCGATGCCCGCCTACGAGAACGAGTTCCGGCTTTCCGACTAAGGGTTCCCGGCCGCGGCCGGAATGAGCAGCATCCCCTTGGGCTGCACGATGCGTCTTTCCCGCCCCGTCCGTAAGCCGGGGCGGGAAAGACGCGCTTATTTTGGGGGCGTTTTCCCGCGCGCCCCTTTTTTCCTGTGAAATACCATGCTATACTGAGAAAAACATTCGTGCGGATCGCCAAAAATCCGCGTCATCAACGGATTGGCGGCTTAACTGAAAGGGAGTGCTTTTCTTGCAGGCGTGGGACAAATGGGATATCCGTTTTATGGAGCTGTGCAAATCCATCGCCAATTGGTCGAGCTGCTACCAGGAGGGCAGGAAGATCGGCGCGGTCATCGTACGGAACAAGCGCATCCTCACCACCGGCTACAACGGCGCGCCCGCGGGCATCAAAAGCTGCGTGGAACGCGGCGAATGCCTGCGCCGCAAGCTCAACATCCCCTCCGGCACGCGGCACGAGCTGTGCTACGCCATCCACGCCGAGCAGAACGCCATCATACAGGCGGCGAGGCTGGGCGTTTCCATAGAGGGCGCAACGCTGTACTGCACGCACCAGCCCTGCGTCATCTGCGCCAAAATGATCGTCAACGCCGGGATTGCCCGCGTGGTCTACGCCGAAGGCTACCCCGACGAGTTTTCCCTGGAAATATTCAAGGAGGCGGACGTGCCGCTGCAGCGGTTTTCCCTGCCCGAGCCGCCGCCCGTCATCCCGGCATAAACTTCTCGAAAAAGTACCGCAAGGTACTTTTTCGAGGGTTACAGGAACCGCCTGTGCCTGCGGCACGGGCGGTTGTTCCTGCAAGGAAAGCCTTGCGGCGCAAGGCTTTTCCGCCGCCGCCGCGCATGTCGCCGGCGGCGGAACGGAAGCCTCCGGGGGCTGCGGCCCCCGGGCCCCCAAAGGGACGGCCCCCCGCCCTTCGGGCACCCCTCCGGGGAGGGGAATTGGGCCCTCCGATGTGAGAACGCAAATAGGAGCAGCATAGCGGGACGCTCCGCCGTCCCGCTCGCGTAAGCGGCTTAGGAAACACACTACAATCCGTCAAAACCGGCGACATGCGCCGGTTCAGAGTGTCGACAAAGTCTCGGGACAGCTTTTATTATGCAAGAACGCAAACAGGAGTTGCATAACGGGACACTCCGTCGTCCCGCTGAAGCCCAAAACTTAGGAAACACAATAAAATCCGTCCAAGCTGACGACATGTGCGTCAGCTTGGACACCTTGCATGCAGGCCTGCTACGCCAGACCTGCATGAGAAAAACCGTCGACGAACCCCGGAGGGGTTTGTCGGCGGCCTCACAAAAGCGGCGAAGCCGGTTTTGTGAATTATTGCTTTGTGCCGCATGAGGCGCAGAAGCGCGCCGAGGCGGGGAGCTTCGCCCCGCAGTTCATGCAGAACTTGGTCCCCCCGGCATCCGCCGCGCCGTCCGCCGCCGGGGCCTGCGCCTGCTGTGGGTGCTGCTGCGCGCCGAACACCTGGTTCGCCATCTGGAAGCCCGCGGCCATTCCCGCCGCCGCGCCCATCGCCGAGCCCGCGGCGCCGCCGCCGTTCTGCATGGCGTCTGTCATGGCGACGCGCTGGAAACGCTCCATGTCCCCCACCATCGCGTAGGAGGCGTTCTGGTCGATCTTCTTTTGGACCTCCTCGGGGTAATTCACGTTCGCGATGGTGAAATTGGTGATGGAAAAGCCGGATTTGCGCAGCTCCATATCGAGGTCGGCGCAGATCCCCTCTCCGATCTCGCGGGCGTTGGCCTGAAGGTTGAACATGTCCTTGCCTTCCTTCATGATCCAGCGCATCAGAAGCTGATCCGCCTCCGCCATCACGCGCGTGCGGATATCGTCCACCGTGAACTGCTGTTTGACGCCGGCGATACGGTCCATCAGCGCCACATAATCCACCACCTTCATCTGGAAGGTGCCGAATGCGCGGATGGGCAGCCCGCCCGGCATCCCCGCCGCGGGGATGAGGACGCTGGACTGCGTGCCCCACCGGATGGTGAACTCCTTGGTGTTGACGAAGAGCACCTCGGCGCGCAGCCCGCTGTTGAACCCGAATTTGAAGCCTTTGAGGGAGCTCAGGAAGGGGATGATCTCGGACTCCACCTCGTAATTGCCTTCCTCGGTGAAGATGCCCTCGATGCGGCCGTTGTAAAGGAAAACGGCGTCCTGCCCCGGCCGGATGACGAGCCGGCTGCTCTTTTTGAGCTCCTTATTGCTCCACTTCCAAAAAATCACGTCGTCGCGGAATTCTTCCCATTCCACCACGTTGGCCAGCTGGCCGGAAAATATGCCCATACCGCACCTCGCAATGCCTGTTTATTCTCGCTTCGAGGAAACCCCCGCGTTATTGCTGCAGGAACCAGTAAATGAGCAGGCCCGCCGCGGCGAGGCACAGCAGCACCGTGAGCGCGACCTTCCACTTGCTCTTGGGATACTGGCCGGTGACGCGGCCCGTCTGCCCGTTGATCAAAAACCGGTAGATCTTCCCGCCGTACTGGTACCCGCTCATCCACATGGGCAGCAGCAAATGCTTGAATTTCACGTTAAAATACCGCTCCTGCAAAGAACTTACGGCCGCCTCGTCGTAACGCTCTAAAATCTGCGCGCGCGCCAGGGCGGTAAGCTCGTCGCGGATGATCTCCTGCGCCCGCGCGAAGCCCTGCTCCACGCCCAGCGTATACTTTTCCGCCTGGTAGCCCGAAAGATACGCCAGATCGAAAGGCAGGCAGTTTTTTGTGGCGAACCCCTCGTTCTTGCGCCGGAGCACGTCCTCGTCCGCGGTGGCGCTCACCAGCACGTCGTCAAAGAAATGGCTGATGTCGCCGCTGACGGGGTACCAGCGGACCCGCCGCTCGGTATGCCGGTCCTTGCCGCTGCCCACCGTTACATAGTACACCTTGCCGCCCCGCCCCGTGTAATGCGCCGCCGTATCCGCGTCGTACGTCCAGTAAGGCAGGTAGTTGGGCTGCATTTTATCCTGCTGGTAGAGGTTTTTGAGGGAGTTGGGCGCGAACCACTTGGATCTGATCCATTTGCGGAACAGCTCGCCCGCCTTGTTTTTATCCACCTGGAAGGGAACGATGCCCTCGGGGCGGATACCCGCCTCCTGCAGCACCGGCAGCACGTGCGGGCTGCCGCAATACCCGCAAAAGGCGGTGGTGGCGTTCTTCTGCACCACGATCTGCGCGCCGCAGTTCTCGCAGCGCAGCACCTGGGTGCTGTTCACCCATACATCGTCGTCGGGGTGCTGCAAGAAAGCGAGATAATCGTGCTCCTCCACCAGGTTGTCCTCGGGGGAGAGCGCCTCCTCGCGGCCGCAGTTGGGGCAGCGGAATGTCTGCCGCGGGATATCGAACTCCATGACGCCGCCGCAGCCCTCGCAATAGAATACCTGGGTCTCAGTCGTCTGCTCCATGTTCCCCGCCCCCCACCGTCCGGCACGCCTTATATTACTTGCCCAGCCGCGCCTTGAGCGCCGCGAGCTCGTCGTCCACGGCGGGGGCGGGGCTGTCGTAACGGCCCATCGCTTCGTCCAGGTTATCCTGCGCGGCGTCGGCGTTCAATTCGGACATGGCGCTGGCCTCATCCATCATCCGGTCGGCCTTCTCCTCCATGCGGTCAAACGCCGAGAGGGAGGCGGCGCTGTCGTTCACGCTCGAGGTCATCCGGTTGATGCGGGACTGCGCGTTCGCCGCGGCGACCTTCGCCTTGACGGAATCGCGCCTTGCGTTGAGCTCGCCGATCTGCTCGACCAGCTTGTCGTGCATCTGGCGCATCTTCTGGGAATTGCCGCTCGCGCTTTCGTATACCTTCTGCAGGGAGGCGACGTTCTCCGCAGCCTGCGCCTTCTTGGTCAGAAACAGCCTGGCGTCGGCGTCGTTGCCCGCAAGCACGGCCTTCTCGGCGTAGGACTGGAGCCTGTTCGCCTCGGCCTGCGCTTCGTCCAAGGTGCGCCTGGCGCGCGCTTCCTCGGCCATGATGCCCGCGGTTTCCGCCTTGACCTGGCCGAGATCGTCGTTGAGATCGCGCAGGAGCTGGTCGATCATCTTGCCCGGATCCTCCATCTTATCCAGCGCCGCATTGATATTGGAAGCCATAATATCGCGAAATCTCTTCAGTATAGACATACATCGTCCTCCTTGCCGTTTTCCTATATTGTATAGGAAAGACCATGCAAATGCAATTTTGATCGCGTGAAGATTTTTTGATATTTCCTTAAAAATAAGGGCGCCGCCCGCCGCCGTATGGCCGACTGCGGGGACCCTTGTATTTTTTTCAAAAAGATATTGAATATTTATTCATGTTAATGTATAATTATCGCATCATCACGGAACAGGAGTGAACAGGCATGGCAAAAGAGAAGATAGCCCTTGCATATTCCGGCGGTTTGGATACGTCGGTCATCATCCCGTGGCTCAAGGAGCATTACGATTGCGAGGTCGTCGCCGTCGCCGTGGACGTGGGCCAGGGCGAGGAGCTTTCCCCGCTCAAAGAAAAAGCCATCAGGACCGGCGCTTCCAAGATCTATATAGAGGACGTCAAAGAGGAGTATGTGAAGGACTTTATATTCCCCACCCTCAAGGCCGGCGCGAAATATGAAAACAAATATCTTCTGGGCACCTCCACCGCGCGCCCCGTCATCGCCAAAAAGCTCGTCGAGATCGCCAAGAAGGAAGGCTGCACCGCCGCCGCCCACGGCTGCACGGGCAAGGGCAACGACCAAGTGCGCTTCGAGCTGACCATCAAGGCCCTCGCGCCCGAGCTCAAGATCATCGCCCCCTGGCGCATATGGGACCTCAAGGGCCGCAGCGAGGAGATCGCCTACGCCAAGGCGCACAACATTCCCCTGCAGTTCCGCGCCGAGGAGACCTACAGCATGGACCGCAACATCTGGCACCTCTCCCACGAGGGGCTGGATCTGGAGGACCCCTGGAACGAGCCCAAGAACAGCCTCTACCTCATCGACGCCGCCCCCGCGCTCGCCCCCGACGAGCCGGATTATATCGAGATCGCCTTTGAGAAGGGCGTGCCCGTCGCCGTCAACGGCAAGACGCTCGATCCCGTCGCCCTCGTCACCGCCTGCAACGAGCTGGGCGCCAAGCACGGCATCGGCATCGACGACATGCTCGAGAACCGGCTTGTCGGCATCAAGTGCCGCGGCGTGTACGAGACCCCCGGCGGCACCATCCTCTACGACGCCCTCGAGCAGCTCGAGTCCCTCACCCTCGACCGCGATACCCTGCACTTCAAGCAGCAGCTCGGCACGCGCTATTCCGAGCTCGTTTACGACGGCAAGTGGTATACGCCGCTCAAGAAATCCATGGACGCCATGATCGACGTCATGCAGGAGAACACCACCGGCGTTTCCCGCCTCAAGCTCTACAAGGGCAGGACGTACCACGCCGGTGTCAAGTCCCCCTACAGCCTCTATAACCCCGATTTCGCCACCTTCGAGAAGGACGAGGTTTACAACCAGAAGGACGCCGAGGGCTTCATCAACCTGTTCGGCCTCCCGCTCAAGGTCCGGGCCATGATGGAGAAGGGCAAAAAGTAAGAAGACGTCAGGGCTCCGCATTAAGCATTTTCAATGCATAATGCAATGCAAGGATGTTTCGCCTGCGGCGAAACCCCGGGGTTCTAAAAAGGCGTCACTGGCGCCTTTTTTGCCCCTTCGGGGCACCGAACCCGCTGTCGCGCTAAGTGCATTTGAATGTTGTACGTTGTATGCACTTAGCGCGACAGCCCCCGAAACCCCTGCCCAAGGGACGCGTCCCTTGGGAATCCCGCGGGGGCATCCGGGAAACCGTTTCTATGAATATGAAAAGGTGGCGTATGCCACTTTTTCGTTCTGTCTGATATACTGAACCAATAAGGTTCAAAGAACGAGGTGCTTATGGAAAAGACGGACAAGCTCTGGGGCGGACGCTTCCAGAAGGCCGCCGACACTGCGATGGAGGATTTCCATTCTTCCATCGCCGTCGATTCGCGCATGGCGCGCGAGGACATCCTGGGCTCCATCGCCCATGCGCGGATGCTCAAGGCGCAGGGCGTCATCCCGCCCGGCGACGCGGACGCCATCGTGGAAGGGCTTGCGGGAATCCTTGCGGACTATGAGGCGGGAAAGATCACGTTCAGCAAATCCGCCGAGGATATCCATATGAACGTGGAAACCATCCTGACCGCGCGCATCGGCGAGGCCGGCAAGCGCCTGCATACCGGCCGCAGCCGCAACGATCAGGTCGCGCTCGACTGCCGCATGTACCTGATGCAGGGGGCGGACGTTACCTTGCGGAACCTTCTTTCGCTGGAGGAAGCGCTGCTTATGACCGCTTCCGCGCATACGGGGACCGTGATGCCCGGCTACACGCACATGCAGAAGGCGCAGCCCGTGACTCTCGCGCACCACCTGATGGCGTATTTTGAGATGTTCCGCCGCGATATCGGCCGCCTGGAGGACTGCAAAAAGCGCATGGACAGCATGCCCCTGGGCGCGGGCGCGCTCGCCGGCACCACCTATCCGCTCGACCGCGGGATGGTGGCGCGCGAACTCGGGTTTTCCGAAATCACCCGGAACAGCCTCGACGCGGTGAGCGACCGGGATTTTGTGATCGAGTACGCCGCCTTCGCGTCGCTTGTGATGATGCACCTCTCCCGCTTCTGCGAGGAGCTTATTTTGTGGAGCACGGACGAATTCCGCTTCGTAGAGATGGACGACGCGTACTCCACCGGCTCCTCCATCATGCCGCAAAAAAAGAACCCGGACGCCGCCGAGCTGATCCGCGGCAAGACCGGGCGCGTGTACGGGGACCTGACGGCGCTTTTGACCATGATGAAGGGCCTCCCCCTCGCCTACAACAAGGATATGCAGGAGGACAAGGAGCTCGTTTTCGACGCGCTGGATACCGTGAACGGCTGTCTTTCCATCTTCACCAGGATGTTCTTGGCATTGCGCTTCCGCACCGAAAACATGTACACGGGCGCGGGCCGCGGTTTTACCAACGCGACGGACGCGGCGGATTACCTGGTGAAAAAGGGCGTGCCCTTCCGCACCGCGCATGAGATCATCGGGAAGCTCGTGTTCCATTGCCTCCAGGAAGGCAAGGCGCTGACGGACCTGACGCTTGAGGAACTCCGGACCGTATCCCCGGTATTTGAAGCGGACGTATACGACGCCGTATCCCTTTCCGCCTGCGTGAAGGGCCGCGCCCTTCCCGGCGGTCCCGCGCCCGATGCCGTAAAGGCGCATATCGAGGAGGGAAGGGCGTGGCTGCTTGAAAAAATGAACAATGAACATGAACTGAATAATGAGCAATGAACAATTATTGTTCATTATTCATTTTTCATTTTCTCTTTCCTTCTCCAGTTCCCCCTTCAGCTTCTCCAGCGCTCTCTTCCTGTGGCTCACGCCGTTCTTTTCCTCCGCCGTGAGCTCGGCAAAGGACCGGCCGAGGGGTTCGTAGAAAAAGAGCGGGTCGTAGCCGAACCCGTTTTCGCCCCGGGGCGCGAAGAGCAGCCGCCCTTCGCAGGAGCCGGTGACGCACAGCGTGGGCCGGCCGCGTCGGGCGAGCGCGACGGCGGAGGTAAAGCGGCAGGACCGCCTTTCCTCGGGGATATCCCGCATATCCTGCAGGAGCTTTTGGTTGTTGGCCTCGTCGTCGTGGCCGCTTCCCGCGTAGCGGGCGCTGTATACGCCGGGCGCTCCATTTAGCGCGTCCACCGAAAGGCCGCTGTCGTCGGCCAGGGCGGCGTCGAAACCCGGCGCGGCGGCGAGCGTCTCCTCAGCTTTCTTGACCGCGTTGGCGCAGAAAGTATCGCCGTCCTCCACGATCTCGAGCGCGAGGCCCGCTTCCTCCATGGTACGGATCACGGGAAAATACTCCCCCATGATCTGTTTGATCTCACGCATCTTGTGCGCGTTGTTGGTGGCGAGAATGAGCTTCATGGAATCGAAACCGGCCTTTCGCATGTTTTGCGCAATTGTACCACACGCGGCGGACGCTTGCAACGCGTCAGAGTGTCGACAAAGTCTCCGAGCAGTTTTTACTATGCAAGAACGCAAATAGGAACTGCATAGCGGGACGCTCCGTCGTCCCGCGGTACAGAGAAACTTAGGAAACACCATATAATCCGTCAAAACCGGCGGCGTGCGCCGGTTTTGACTCTTTGCACACCCGCCGGCCGCGCCGAGGGCGCAGGCGGGCGTGAGAAACCCGCCGCAGCGACCCCGCAAACGCGAGCGTTTGCGGGGAATGCATGATACGATGCCGCGGCTTGCAGTCCGCCCGGATTCCGCCGCGCGCCCCTGGACCGGAGATCCGGATAAAACCCCCGCGTTTCCCCGAATAATTGTTAAAAAATTGATATTTCAGGATCATTTTCGCTTCCGAAACCATAGGAACGGCGAAAACCGGGCATTTTTCGTGCGGGGCGGGCGCCCGCGTCCCGGAAAGACCTTGAAGCCAAAAATATTTTCTGCATAATTTAATTTAATTTCTTGCAATATGCCGTTGACAGTCCTGCCGATGGCGCGTATAATCATTAGCTAATATATAATATATATACAATGGCGGAGGACGCCCTATCGAGGGCGCCGCCGATCATATAGTGAAGTTTAAGGAGGACGACTCAGTGCGAAAGGACGAGATGCCCCGACAGTGGGAGGGCAATCAGCGAATCCCGTCGGGCTGCGCAATTTCCGGCATCATATCCACGGACGGCGCGCGGTTCAACGGGCAGGAAATCATCGATTCCATCGCGGTCATGCACGACCGCTCCAACGGCCTCGGCGGAGGCTTTGCGGGATATGGTATTTATCCGCAGTACAAGGAATTGTACGCACTGCACGTCTTTTACGAATCGCAGGCAAGCAAGGAAGCTTGCGAGGCGTTCATGGATAAGCATTACGATATCGTCAATTTATCGCGTATCCCGGTGCGCCCCATGAAACAGATCAGCGGGGAGCCCCTGATATGGCGCTATTTTTTAAGGCCGCTGCCCACGCGGCTCGCGGCGAGCCAGCTTGACGAAAACGAGTTCATCGTCCGTTCCGTCATGCGCATCAACACCACCATCAGCGGCGCGTACGTGTTTTCCTGCGGGAAGAACATGGGCGTGTTCAAGGCCGTGGGGTATCCCGAGGACGTGGGCCGCTACTACCGCCTGGAGGAATACGAGGGCTACTGCTGGACGGCGCACGGCCGCTATCCCACCAACACGCCGGGCTGGTGGGGCGGCGCGCATCCGTTCGCGATGCTCGACTATTCCGTGGTGCATAACGGCGAAATCTCCTCCTACGACGCGAATCGCAGGTTCATCGAGATGTTCGGGTATTCCTGCACGCTGCAGACGGATACCGAGGTCATCTCCTATATACTGGATTTTTTGACCCGTAAGCAGGGCATGACGCTCAGCGAAGTCGCAAACGTCATCGCCGCCCCCTTCTGGACCACCATCGCCCGCAAGGACCCGGAGGAGCGCGAGCGCCTCACCTATCTGCGCAACGCCTACTCCAGCCTGCTGGTAACGGGCCCGTTCTCCATCCTCGTGGGCTTCTCGGGGGGGCTGATGGCCCTCAACGACAGGCTCAAGCTCCGCTCCCTCGTGGCGGCGAAAAAGGGCGCACGCGTGTACATCGCCAGCGAGGAGTGCGGCATCCGCGCCGTGGAGCCGGACGCCGAGGACCTCTGGGCGCCGCGCGGCGGCGAGCCGGTGATCGTGCGGCTCACGCCCGAAGCGTACGCGAAGGTCGTCTGAAGGAGGGAACGGAATATGGCGGTCGATTACTCATACCCAAAGTACGAGGTTTTGCGCAACCCCGCCCGGTGCATCTGCTGCCGGGTGTGCGAGCGCCAGTGCGCCAACGAGGTGCATCGATACGACGAGGAGATCAACGCGATGGTCTCGGACGACACCAAGTGCGTGGACTGCCACCGCTGCGTGTCGCTCTGCCCCACGCGCGCGCTCAAGATCGTGAAAAACGAGCTGGTGTTCAACGAGAACGCCAACTGGTCCAGCGAGGCCATCACGGATATCTACAAGCAGGCCAGCACCGGCGGAATGCTGCTTTCCTCCATGGGGAACCCCGCGGACCTGCCCGTGTACTGGGATAAGCTGCTCATCAACGCGTCCCAGGTGACGAACCCCTCCATAGACCCGCTGCGCGAGCCCATGGAAACCCGCACGTTCCTGGGCAAAAAGCCCAACTCCATCCGGCGGGACGAAAACGGCAAAATCATCACCAAAATGGAGCCGCAGCTCGATCTCTCCACGCCCATCATGTTCTCGGCAATGAGCTTCGGGTCCATTTCCTACAACGCCCACCACAGCCTGGCGATGGCGGCCGAAAAGCTCGGCATCTATTACAACACGGGCGAGGGCGGCCTGCATGAGGATTTCTACAAATACGGGCCGAACACCATCGTGCAGGTGGCGTCCGGGCGTTTCGGCGTGCACCCGGACTACCTCAGGGCGGGCGCCGCCATCGAGATCAAGATGGGTCAGGGCGCGAAGCCCGGCATCGGCGGGCACCTGCCCAGCGCCAAGATCCTGAGCGAGGTCGCAAAGACCCGCATGATCCCCGAGGGGACCGACGCGATCTCCCCCGCGCCGCACCACGACATCTATTCCATAGAGGACCTCCGGCAGCTCGTGTACTCCATCAAGGAGGCTACGCATTACGAGAAGCCCGTGATCGTGAAGATTGCGGCGGTGCACAACGTATCCGCCATCGCCTCGGGCGTGGCGCGAAGCGGCGCGGACATCATCGCCATAGACGGCTTCCGCGGGGGCACGGGCGCCGCGCCCACCCGCATCCGCGACAACGTGGGCATCCCCATCGAGCTCGCGCTCGCAAGCGTGGACCAGCGCCTGCGCGAGGAGGGCATCCGCTCGGACGTCTCCATCGTGGTGGGCGGCAGCATCCGCAACAGCGCGGATATCGTCAAGGCCATCGCGCTCGGGGCGGACGCCGTGTATATGGCGACGGCCCCGCTCCTGGCCCTCGGCTGCCACCTGTGCCGCACCTGCCACCTGGGCAAGTGCAACTGGGGCATCGCCACCCAGCGGCCCGATCTTGTGAAGCGCCTGAACCCCGAGATCGGGGCCGAGCGGCTCGTCAACATGGTGAACGCGTTCACGCACGAGATCATGGAAATGATGGGCGGCATGGGCATCAACTCCATCGAGGCCCTAAGAGGCAACCGGCTGATGCTGCGCGGCGTGGGGCTCAACGAGAAGGAGCTTGAGATCCTCGGCATCAAGCACGCGGGCGAGTAAGGGGGCGGCGGAATGAAACGGATTTACGTCAACGAGCAGTGGTGCCTCGGGTGCCACCTGTGCGAATACAACTGCGCGTTCGCGAACTCGGGCGCGAAGGACATGGCGCGGGCGCTGATGAACGTACGCATCAACCCCCGCATCCGGATCGAGGAGAACAACGGCATCTGCTTTGCGGTCGCCTGCCGGCACTGCACCGAGCCGCTCTGCGTCAAGGGCTGCATATCCGGCGCGCTTTCGATCAGGGACGGCCTCATCTGCATCGATACCGACCGGTGCGTATCCTGCTATACCTGCGTGCTTTCCTGCCCCTACGGGGCGATCATGCCCTCGGACGGCGGGCCCATGCAGAAATGCGAGCTGTGCACCAAAAACGCGCTCGGCGTGCCGGCCTGCGTAACGGGCTGCCCCAACAAGGCCATCGTGTTCGAGGAGAGATAGCTATGCGGTATGTGATTATAGGCAATTCCATCGCCGCGGCGGGCTGCATAGAGGGCATCCGCCGCGCGGACCCGGACGGGCCCGTCACCGTGGTGGGCCGCGAGCCCTACCATGTGTATTCCCGGCCGCTCATCTCCTACCTGCTGCTGGGCAAGACCAGCAGGGAGCGCATGCTCTACCGGCCCGCGGACTTTTACGAAAAGAACGGGGCGGCGCTATTGGCGGGAAAATCCGCCGTGAAGCTCGACCCGGCGGCGCATACCGTGGCGCTCGACAACGGCGCGGAGCTCCCCTACGACAGGCTGCTCGTCTCCACGGGCTCCCGCGCGTTCGTGCCGCCCATCAAGGGTCTGGACACCGTGGGCGGGTATCATACCTTCATTACGGTGGACGACGCGCTCGCCCTCGACCGCGCGGCGGACAAATCCGCGAACGTCCTCATCATCGGCGCGGGGCTCATCGGCCTCAAGTGCGCCGAGGGCATCCTCCATAAGGTGAGGCACGTCACGGTCGTTGATATGGCGAAGCAGGTGCTCCCGAGCGTCCTCGACGAAGGCGGCGCGGCGGTGCTACAGAAGCACATCGAGGCGCAGGGCGTCGAGCTGCACCTGGGCGTGAGCATCGATTCCTTCGATGGCAAAACGATGCTCACGGCCGACGGCAGGAGGCTTCCCTTCGACGTGCTGGTGGTGGCGGCGGGCGTGCGGCCCAACGTGGAACTCGTAAAGGACGCGGGGGGAGCGGTGAACCGCGGCATCGTCACCGACAATTGCGGCCGGACTTCCCTGCCCGACGTTTACGCCGCGGGCGACTGCGCCGAGAGCTACGATATTTCCCTGGGCGGCAGCCGCATCCTGGCGCTTTTGCCCAACGCCTACATGCAGGGCGAATGCGCCGGGGACCGCATGGCGGGGGGCGACCTGACGTTTGACCGCGCCATTCCCCTTAACGCCACCTCCCTTTGGGGGCTGCACATGACGACGGCGGGCACCTATGCGGGAACGGACGTGCTGACAACCCGGGGCGGCACGTATAAGCGCCTGTTCTATGAGGACGATCTGCTCAAGGGCTTCATCATCATCGGCAACGTGGAGCGCACGGGCATCTACACGGCGCTCATCCGCAACCGGACGCCGCTTTCCACCATCGATTTTGAATTGATCTGCGAAAAGCCCCAGCTCATGGCGTTCTCGAAAGCCGAGCGGGCCAGGCAGCTCGGAGGTGTACAATGACCACGATCGACGCAAAGGGCGTGGGATTCCGAGAGCTCAACGAGAAGCTGCGGAATTCCGGGGATAAAGAGGTCCTTTTGACCTCCTGCATGGGCCAGCGGTATATCGCCAACGGCCTCAAGGACAAGTACATCCGGGTTGAGGGTATACCCGGCAACGCGCTGGGCGCGTATATGGACGGCGCGACGGTCGAGATCGAGCATAACGCCCAGGACGCTACCGGCGATACCATGAACGACGGCCGCATCATCGTGCACGGCTCGGCGGGAGACGCCACGGGCTACGCCATGCGCGGCGGCAAGATCTACGTGCGGGGCAATACCGGCTACCGCTGCGGCGTGCATATGAAATCCTATGCGCAAAAGCGCCCGCTGATCGTGGTGGGCGGCCGCGCGGGCAGCTTCGTAGGCGAGTACCAGGCGGGCGGGGAAATCTACGTGCTGGGGCTCAACGAGGACGCGAAATCCCCCGTGGGGTATTTCTGCGGCACGGGCATCCACGGCGGGGCCATCTACCTGCGCGCGAAGGAGTTGCCGGCGGACCTTCCCCGGCAGGTAAAGGCGCGCCGGGCGGAGGACAGCGACATGGCGCACATCGCGGAGCAGTTACAGGAATATTGTGAACTATTTCGGCTGGACCTGGCCGCGGTGCTGGCGCATGATTTCTTTGTGCTCTCCACCGATGCGGCGAATCCGTATCATCAATTGTATACTTACTGACCGGGTAACGTTAATACTGTTCGGCTACGAAGGGTATCGCCGCCTACGGCGGCGAAAATTCATTTTATTTACTAGTGGGAGGGCTCCCAACTCAGTTCGCAAAGGTTGCGCCGCGTCGCGGCAAGCCGTTTCTTAAGGTATCGCCGCCTACGGCGGCGACGAGGGAGTATTTTATTTAATAGCGGGAGGGCTTCGCCCCCCGCTCCCCCTAGGGTACGGGCGGTGGAGCGCATCGGACACTAAGCCTGCGGGCTGTCGCAAGGAGCGCAAGGAACGGCTTGCCGTGACGCGGCGCAACCATTATAAGTGAGGCGGAGGCCCTCCCGGTTTGAGAAACCTTTTTCTTGTAACGTTCGTCCCCAGGGGGACGCGGGGGGCGGGAGCCCTCCCGCTATTAAATAAAATAACCTGATTATCCCTTTGAATCAGCGAAGCGATGTAACGACGGTGAACACTAAGCGATCAAAGAGCCGACCAAAGCAAAGCCGTCTGGAGAAGCGATAGCAAAATTCATCCAAATAGGCTTGCAAGTTCTGCTTGGGTAAGCCGTGGTAGGTACCCAGAATAAAAGCTTTGGCGTTGCTCACGAGTATGTGCAACCAGCGTAACCGAGACTGGCGAACGAATTGTGTAAACCTCCGTTGTCAGATAGAATAAGAAACGGAGGATATTTTTATGGCCAAGAAGGAAAAGAGTCTATTGAGGCAGTTGATCGACGAACGCGGCATCAAGGAT
>Ga0255336_100383_pt1 | contig 77695 bp, 65 predicted proteins | sample MeOH1_35cm_T3_17_FD_189102 | JGI IMG/M metagenome (GOLD analysis project Ga0255336, IMG submission 189102) | Sandy soil microbial communities from University of British Columbia, Vancouver, Canada - MeOH1_35cm_T3_179 | ecosystem: Engineered > Artificial ecosystem > Sand microcosm > Unclassified ... | reverse complement strand
CGAAGAAGCGCCTGGTGCAGTTCCTGATGCGCGACCCCGCCGTGCTGCTCTATCACAACGAGCCGATCTATATGGACGGCAGGATCACCGGCTTCATCACCTCGGCGAATTATGCCCATACGCTGGGCGCCGCCATCGGCATGGGCTATGTGACACACGCCGACGGGGTGAGCGTAGAGCTGATCGCCAAGGCGACATTCGAGATCGATGTCGCCGGCAAACGCTGTGCCGCCACGGCCAGCCTCAAGCCGTTCCACGATCCGAGCAGCGCCCGCATGAAGGCCTGATCAGCGATCCAGCGGCACGATGGAGATGCTGTTATAGGGCGAGCCCTCGACGATCTTGGTCGACCAGGCGAGATAGACCAGAACGTTCTTTTTCTTGTCGAAGAAGCGGGTGATCCGCAGGGTCTTGAAGATGGCCGAGGTGCGTTCCGAAAACACCAGCTCGCCATCCTCGGTCTCGTTGATCTTGCCGGTGATCCGGGGCGTGCCGACCGCCCGGCAGGCGATCGAGAAGCGGCTGGGATCTTCGGCCAGGCCGACGGCCCCCTTCCAGCCGCCCGTTTCCGCCCGGCTGACATAGCAGGAGACGCCGTCGACCGCACCGTCGTCGAAGCGGTCGACCACCACCTTGTCATTGGGCGAGGTCAGGTGAAAGGTGGTGGAGACATCGCCGATACGCTCCTGCGCCCCCGCCGCCGTAGCAAGCGCAGCCGTGAGCAGCGCAATCGAGATCAACCGCAACATCAGATGCCTCCCTAAAAGGTACACATGCCTGCAGCTGATATAAGGGCGTCTGGCCGCGTTTGCCAGACCGCCCCGCAATAGGGCGCGCGCTCCGGTGCCGGATGGGAGGGATCAGAGGTTCCCATGATGCGCAGTGCGCAGCGAGACGGCTAGATGCCGTTCAGCAAATCCGGGGAATTGGCAAGAATGTATAACGCGACGTAGGCGAGGGTCATCGCGCCTTGCCCCATGGCCTCGAGGATGACGAGAACCGGCCCACCGTCACCCGGTTGTGGCGGGCCATCGGGGAGCTTAGCCCGCACTGTCGTATATTTACCGACTTCCATGTTGCCCCGCGCCGCCGCGCGATCGCACCAGGGCTGCCCCTTCTGGACCGCCGCCGCCCGCCCATCGCGGCTTTGCATGTAGAAGAGGCACAAGGCAAGTTCGCCCTCTTCACTGTCGGCATCGGCGGCACGCTGGAAATAATAGAGTGCGGCAACGGCATCCGGTGCGCGCGCGACAACGGGGGAAGCCGCCGGTACATTCTCCGCGCGATCCGCCGCAACCGGCACAACGCCGTTCAGGTAGACCTCGCCGATCATCGCCCAGATCGCCGGCCGGTCCTGCGCTTCAGCGATCCGCAGCCAGTGCCATCCCTGCAACGCGTCCTGATTGCCGCCCTGGCCGGCGAAATAGCGCTCCGCCAGTGTCACTTGAGCCTCGCCCATTCCTTGCTCGGCCGCTTTGCGCAACCACCGTTCGGCCTGGCCCTCATTCCGCGGCACCGCCTCGCCACGCGCATAAAGCTGGGCCAGCTGTAATTCCGCAACGGGATTGTCGTGACCGGCACTGGCGCGAAGAACCGCCACCATATCATCGAACTTGCGCTCGGCACGATATGTTACGGCCTGCGCGAGTTCCGGCGCCCGCAGAGCCGCGTCCACCTGTTCCTGCGACAAGGGTTGGATAAGACGGTCAACGGCGGCATTCGCGTCGGGCTTTTCACCGGTTGCGGCACAACCGGCAAGCATGAGCGCGAGAGCCGCAATGCGACCTTGCCGCCGAAACCGCGGTCCTTGCCTCTTTGTCGCTGGCGATCGAAACCGCATTCGGCGCCCCCATCCTCACAGGAACGCTAGCGCCACCGACACTCGCTGAAAAGTAGTAAGATGGAAAAAAGCCAGCCCGCCGGCGATGAAGGCGAATCGCCTCGGCATACAATAGTAACCGCACAGGCACTGCCTCAATGGCCTAGGCGCCGAAGCTGCCACCGAAGATCAACCTCAAAAAAAGCACCCGAGACATCTCATCCGGCCGGCCAGCGGTCTCGCTCTTTGCGGCAGGCAAGGACTGGCCGCGCCATCGGACTGTCTTCCGCAATGAAAAAAAGGCGCCCCGGACGAGCCGAGGCGCCTTCAATATGTGTATCCGCCTTTTCTCTCAGTACTCGCTGAAGACCTCGCGGAAGATCTTGTACATCTCGTCGATATGGCTCTTCTCCGCGACCAAAGCGGGGGCGCAGATGCCGGCATCGCCGGTGAACTTTATATGCAGGCCCTTGTTGAAGAGCCGCTTGGTGACGTCATAGCCGCGCAGGCCCGGTTTCGATGCCGGCGCCAGATCGATGCCGCAGAGGAGGCCGTAGCCGCGGATATCGGTCACCGCCTTGATGTCCTTCAGGGCATACATGCGGTCGAGGAAATAATCCGACAGCTCGGCGGCGCGCTCGAACAACCCTTCCTTCTCGTAGATCTGCAGGGCGGCGATGCCGGCCGCGCAGGCGGCGGGATGGGCCGAATAGGTGTAGCCGTGGAAGAACTCGACGGCGCCGTCGGCGGCCGCGCCGATCACCGTGTTGTAGATCTTGTCGCTGACCGCCACCGCACCCATCGGCAGGGCGCCGTTGGTCAGCGCCTTCGCCATGGTGATCATGTCCGGCACGACGTCGAAGCTCTGCGATGCGAAGGCTTTGCCGGTGCGGCCGAAACCGGTGATGACCTCGTCGAAGACCAGCAGGATGCCGTGCTTGTCGCAGATCTCGCGCAGGCGCTTGAGGTAGCCCTTGGGCGGAATGAGGACACCGGTCGAGCCGGCGATCGGCTCGACGAAGCAGGCCGCGATCGAGCGCGGGCCATACATATCGACGAAACGCTGCAGATCATCGGCCAGTTCGACGCCGGTCGCCGGCTCGCCCCGCGCGAAGCGGTTTTCCGGCAGCCAGGTATGGCGCAGATGCACGACGCCCGGCATCACCGCGCCGAAAGCCTCGCGGTTGCGCACCATGCCGCTCAAGGAAACGCCGCCGATATTGACACCGTGATAGGCGCGCTCGCGGCTGACGAAGCGGGTGCGCTGGCCCTCGCCATTGGCGACGTGATAGGCGAGCGCGATCTTGATGGCGCTTTCCACCGCTTCCGAGCCTGAATTGCAGAAGAACACGTAATTAAGATCGCCCGGCGTGATCTTGGCGACCATGCGGGCGAGCTCGAAGGAGCTGGGATGGCCGGTCTGGAAATGCGGCGTGTAATCCAGTTCCTGCATCTGCGCCGTCACGGCATCGACGATCTCCCTGCGGCCATGGCCGGCGGCACAGCAGAACAGGCCGGAGGAGGCATCGATCAGCTTCTCGCCCTTATGGTTCCAGTAATAGAGGCCCTGGGCCTTCACCATCAGCCGCGGATCGGATTTGAAATCGCGGTTGGTGGTAAAGGGCATCCAGTGGTTTTCCAGCGTATTGGCGGCGTAATGCATGGTGCTCTCCTCGAAGGCTCGATCGCAGGCGGAAGGAAGCCGGGATCGGCGAATGACCGGCAGTCTAGGGCTTTCGCCGGATGGCCCCATAGGCACAGGCGGGGTCAAAGCACTGTGCCAGTTGCCCGGCAGCGGGACGGATGGCGGCCAGGGCTTGGCAAAAAGTGGGTGGCGAAAAGAGGTGGCGGGCGGCGGGTCCGAACCGTCCCGCTTTGACGCGGCCGCGCCTTCCCCGCTTCTATCGCGCCACACCGGTTGATATAGTTGCCGCCGCAAGGGGGAGAGTTTCGTGGGTCACGCCAGCCAAGCCTATCTGTTCCATCTCGATGGCGATGCCTCGACGACGCTGCAGGCGCGGCTGCGCCGCCGCCTGGTCTCGGCGATCCTGGACGGGCAGATTCCGGCCGGCCGGCCCCTGCCCTCCTGCCGCAGCCTGGCACGCAGCCTGAAAATCGCCCGCAATACCGTGGTGCTGACCTATCAAGACCTGGTCGAGGAAGGCTATCTGATCTCGCGCGAGCGCAGCGGCTTCTTCGTCAATCCGGATATCCTGCGCAACCGCGCGGGCAGCGGCGGCAAGGCCAAGCCGATCGCCGAACCGGCAGCGGCGGCGCAGATCGATTGGCAAAGCCGCCTGCTGTCCCACCCCTCGCAGCAGCGCAGCGTCGTCAAGCCGCAGAACTGGGCCGACCAGCCCTATCCCTTCATTTACGGCCAGGTCGACCAGAACATCTTCCCATTATCGGCCTGGCGGGAATGTTCGCGCCAGGCGCTCAGCATCGATTCCGTCAAGGACTGGTCGAAGGACCGGTTCACGGAAGACGATCCGGTGCTGGTCGAGCAGATCCGCACGCGTCTGCTGCCGCGCCGCGGCGTCATGGCGGCGGCGGACGAGATCCTGGTCACGGTCGGGGCGCAGAATGCGCTCTATCTGCTGGCGCAGCTGCTGTTCAACGCCGAGACCCGTTTCGGCATCGAGGATCCCGGCTATACCGACGCCCGCAACATCGCCTCGCTGCGCACCTCCCGCATCACCGGGCTGGATGTCGACGAACAGGGGCTGGTGATGGACCGGCAATTGGCCGAGTGCGACTATGTCTACGTGACGCCGAGCCATCAGTTTCCGACCACGGTCACGATGAGCCTGGCGCGGCGGCATGCCCTGCTGGCGGCAGCGCAGCGGGACGATTTCATCGTCATCGAGGATGATTACGAGAGCGAACTCGCCCATACCGGCACGCCGCAACCGGCGCTGAAATCGCTGGATAGCCGCGACCGGGTCATCTTCCTCGCCAGCCTGTCGAAGACCCTGGCACCGGGGCTGCGCCTCGGCTACATGGTGGGGCCGCGCGCGTTCATCCGCGAGGCCCGCGCGCTACGCCGCCTGATGCTGCGCCATCCGGCCGCCAACAACCAGCGCACGGTGGCCCTGTTCCTGGCCGACGGCCACTATGACGGCCTGCTGCGGCGCCTCAGCCATGCCTATCGCGACCGGTTGCTGGAAACCCAGGCCGCCCTGGCGCGGTATCTGCCGGAATTCACCGCCGATATCGCCAGCGGCGGCTCGGCGCTCTGGATCAAGGGGCCGGCCGGTCTCGATATGCAGGCGGTCGAGGCGGCGGCGCTGCAGCGCGGTGTCGTGATCGAAGCCGGCGCCGTGCATTTCCTGCGACCGGCGATCCGCGGCAAGGATCGCAGCAGCTATTTCCGCCTCGGCGTTTCGTCGATCCCCATCGACCGCATCGAGCCCGGCATCCGGATCCTCGCCGAGGTCATTGGCGCCAGTACCGCGGCAACGCCCGGCGCCAAGCCAAAGCGCTGACGCCGCCGGCAACGACCGCCCGCCGCTGGCCCAATCGGCCGACGGGCGCTGGTCCTAGGCGAGGGGTTGGCAGTCTTCCTATTCTATCCGGCGGTTGGACCGGGCATGCCGCGACGGCGGAACGATCCGGCAACCGCTAGTCTCCCTGGCCCGCGCCACCCATCCCGGCGCGGGCGCTTTATTCTGAAGGCACGGCATCGCGATGCAGGAACAGCAGCTTCTGACCATCAATGCCGGCTCCTCGAGCCTGAAATTCGCCGTCTACCGGATGGGCGCGGCGGGTCCGGTGGCGGGTTTGCGCGGCCAGATCGCCGGGATCGGCCAGGGCGGCACCAAGCTTGATCTCATCCCAGGCGACCAGGCCACCCCGGCCTGGCCCTTCGATCCCGCAGCGATCGACAGCCATCAATCCGCTCTGCGCTTGCTGATCGATCGCCTGGGATTGCGCGACCAGCCGCAGGAATGGCTTGGCATCGGCCATCGCATCGTCCATGGCGGCACCATCTTCACCCATCCCGTCGTCTTGACCGAACCGGATATTGCGGCACTGGAAGGCCTGACCGCCCTGGCGCCCTTGCATCAGCCGCACAATGTCGGCGCCATCAAGGCGCTGCGCGCGATGCTGCCGCGGATGCCGCAGGTCGGCTGCTTCGATACCGCCTTTCACGCCGGCAATCCCGAGCGTGTCACCCGCTTCGCCTTGCCGGAGAAATACTGGCGGCAGGGCATTCGCCGCTACGGCTTTCACGGCCTCTCTTATGAAGCGATTCTGGCGCGGCTGCAGCGGGAGAAAATGACAATCCCTCCGCGTCTCGTCATCGCGCATCTCGGCAACGGCGCCAGTCTGGCGGCGATCCGCGAGGGTGCCGGCCTTGCCACCACGATGGGTTTCTCGACCCTGGACGGGCTGGTGATGGGAACGCGCCCCGGCATCATCGATCCCGGCGTGCTGCTGCATCTGCTGCATCAGGGCATGAATGCCGCCGAGCTGGAGGCCTTGCTCTATCGCGACAGCGGCCTGCTCGGCCTCTCCGGCTTCAGCGCCGATATGAAGACGGTCAGCCACAGCGACCTGCCGCAGGCCAAACTGGCGATCGATATCTATTGCCACCGGGTCGCCGTCGAGCTCGGCCGTCTCGCCGCCGAACTGCAGGGCCTCGACATGCTGATCTTCACCGGCGGTGTGGGCGAGAATGCCGATGAGATCCGCGCGCGCATCGCCGGCGAAGCCGGCTGGCTCGGCATCACCCTGGATGAAACCGCCAATGCAAAAGCCCGGCAAGTAACCCGCATCGAGACAATTTCACGGCCGGGTAGCCTGCCGGTGCTGGTGATCCCCACCGACGAGGAAGGCGTCATCGCCCGGCATTGCCTGAAGCTGCTCCACAGCGGCACCCGGGCCTGAAGGCAGGCGCTACCAGTCGAAGCTGTCGGTCGTCACACGGCGTCCGACCAGGAAGGCATCGGCGACGAGCTGCAAGGGTGCGGGGTCGATATCGCTTTCCTGCCGGTCCAGCAGGCCAGCGAAGCGTTCATAGATCGCTTCATATTCCGCGAGTGCCTCCGTCACCACCGGCTTGCCGTCGACCGCCAGTTTCGAGCCGCCATCGGTCAACGCGAGCGTCTGGCCTTCCGCGGTCGTTATCGTGATGTTCCAGGTTTGCGGCCCGGTCTGGCGCCAATCGAATTCGGCGCGCAGATCCTGGCGGCCGCCGGCGGCGGTCTTGAAGCGCAGATCGGCGGCGATCGGCGTATCGCGATTGGCGGGGAACAGCAGCGCCGCCTCCTGCACGAAAATCGGCTCCGGCAGGATGCGGGTCGCGATCGACAAGGCGTTGATGCCGGGATCGAAGACGCCGAAGCCGCCGGCCTGCCAGATCCATTTCTGGCCCGGATGCCAGCGCCGCACATCTTCCTTCCAGTCGATGTGCAAGCGCGCGATCTTCTTGCCCTGGAGCAGCTTCTTCGCCGTCTCGACCCCGGCATTATATTGCGAATGCCAGGTGGTGTAGATCACGCGCCCGGTCGTACCGGCATGGGCGATGAGGTCGGTGAGCTCTGAAATGGTCGCCGTGGTCGGCTTTTCCAGCAAGGCATGACGGCCGGCATCGAGCACCGTGCGGGTAATGCCGTAGCGGACACTGGGCGGCGTGCAGATGGCGACAGCCTCGACATCCGGCAAGGCCGCCAGCATCTCCTCCACCGTCTTGAAGCTCGGCACGCCCGAGCGGCCGATGCCGCGCTGACTGACCAAGGCGGCCAATTGAAAACGCGGATTCCCGGCAATGACCGGCAGATGCTGGTCTTCGGTAATCTTGCCGATGCCGACGATGGCGATGCGATAGGTTTTCATGATGGGTCCGCCTGCGGAAATGCGGGAGAGACCTTGATGTATCGCGAGACTGATACCGCTGACAAGACCTATTGCCGCACGGCCAAGGGGTGCCTATTGCTGCCGCCTGTTACAGGAGCGCGGCCAGGGCCTTGCCGGCGCTGAGCACCGCCAGCAGCATGAGGAGGCGCAGCACCCAGCGGCGGAAGGTATCTTCCCCTACATGACGGAAGGAGCGGGCGCCGAGCGAGACACCGATCAGCAGCGGTATCAGCCACAGTGCCGCCTGCAGGAAGGTCTGGCGGGTGATGAGGTCATGATAGGCATCCCAGGCGAGGCCCATGCTGTCGGTGCCGATGAAATAGGCGATGACCGAAGCCCGGCCGATGGCGGCGGCCCCCGGCGTCGAGAAGAAGAACAGGATGACCGGCGGCCCGCCGATGCCGAAGGCGCCGTTGAGCACGCCGGAAAAGGCCCCCGTCGCCGTCGTCGCCAGGGGCCCGGGCGTCTTTTCCAGATGGAAGCCGCGCAGCATCGCCGCCGCCGTGACGATGACGAAGACCGACATCGCCAGGGTCATGGGTGCCGGCGCCACATTGGCAAGGGCGGCAACGCCGATCGGCGTGCCGATGACGCAACCGAGCAGCAGAAAGGCCAGCGAACGCCAGTGAATCTCGCGCCATATGCTGGGAATGAGATGCAGCGAGGCGGCGATCTCCAACAGGAAGATCGAGGGCACGACTTCGCTTTGCGGCATGATCAGCGTGATGGCGGTGATGCTGAGCAGCGAGAAGCCGAAGCCGGAAAAGCCACGCACGATCGCCGCGCCGAAGACGGCGAGCGAGGAGAAAACGAGATGCCAGAGCGGGACGCCGAGAATTTCCATGTCGGCTGGATAGCAAATGCGCCGCCCCAGGTGATAGAGCCAGATGGCCGGGTAATTCGCGCCGCCGCCGAGCCAGCGCGACACTATCCCCTGTACGAAAAAACCCGCCCCGTTGCCGGGGCGGGTTTTCGCTATCCAGGCGCGGCTAACGGATTACTTCGGCAGTGAGCCTTCAACGCCGTCGGCCAGCCAATCCATGCCGGCGATGGCGCCGTCATCGAGGGCGCTGCCATCGGCAACTTTCACGGCGCCGGTCTGATCCTTGATCGGGCCCTTGAAGATGACGATCTTGCCGCTGCCGATATCCGCCTCGGTCTGCTTGGCGAGAGCAGCCACGTCATCCGGCATGTTGGTATAGGGCGCCATCTTCAGCATGCCGGTATTGAGGCCGCCCCAGGTGTCGATGCTCTTCCAGCTGCCGTCGAGGACAGCCTTGGCCCGCTGCACGTAATAGGGTTCCCAATTGTCGACCGAGGCCGTCAATTGCGAGGTCGGGCCGGCCGAGATCATGTCGGAGGCCTGGCCGAAGCTCTTGATGCCGCGCTGCTGCGCGACCTGAACCGGGGCGGTCGAATCGGTATGCTGCGCCATGATATCGGCGCCCTGGTCGATCAGCGCCTTGGCGGCATCGGCTTCCTTGCCGGGGTCGTACCACGAGTTGACGAAGACTGCCTTGATCTTGGCGGCGGGGTTGACCGACCGCATGCCGAGGATGAAAGCATTCATGCCCATGATGACTTCGGGAATCGGCACCGAACCGATATAGCCGACGACACCGGCCTTCGAGAGCTTGCCGGCAATGACGCCCTGGATGTAGCGGCCTTCATAGAAGCGGATGTTGTAGGTCGCCACGTTCTCGGCGCGCTTGTAGCCCGTCGCATGCTCGAACTTCACCTTGGGGAAGCGCTTCGCCACTTTCAGCGTCGGATTCATGTAGCCGAAGGAAGTGGTGAAGATCAGGCCATGGCCCTTCGAGGCCAGCTCCGCGATGACGCGTTCGGCATCGGCGCCTTCCTTGACGCTCTCCACATAGGTGGTCTTGATCTTGTCGCCGAGATCAGCTTCCAGCGCCTTACGGGCACGGTCATGCTGATGCGTCCAGCCGAAATCCTCGACCGGGCCGACATAGATGAAGCCGATTTTCAGCGGGTCGGCGGCGAAAGCCGGGCGGATGATGCTCGGCGCCGCCAAGGTGACGAGCGAGGCGCCCAGCAATTTGTTGAACGTTCTTCTTTCCATCAGATCCCCCTTGGAGTCAGATTTGTTTTTGCAACCGCCGCCACTGTCTTCGACGCCGATCTTGCATGGCCGGCATCGCTGCGGGAATGGCTTCCGTTTCTGGTGCGGGTATCCGCGCGTATGCAGTCATCCCAGACGTCATGACCGACTTGCCACCGGGCTTCTCTTTGGCAGAGGCGCATAGCGCCTGCAGGCCCCGGATGGGACAATTGATCATCGATTTCCATAGCATGAGCACTTCGCCTGCGGAAGTTTCACTATATATCACAGCCAGTACAAATCATTGGCACATCTTTGTGGCTTGTCAGCCGCGGGCCGCTGGTGGCAGCCGAGCCGAGTCGGCGCCGGTCGGCGGCCGTCTTGCCGCAGCCGGAAAGGCGATTCGTGTCATCGGCCCATGCATTCCCGGCACGAGGCCGCCGGCTACTTGCACCTTGCGCGGGCCAAGGATAGCGTGACGGGAAGGCAGCCTTGGCGGCATTTGCCCGCTATGCCCGTGCAGACCGAACCGTCCGGAGTTCTGTGGATGACCGAGGTACCGGATTTCGCCGTCAATGCCATTAACCTTGCTTCGGCCCGGCTCGGCGCAACGGCGGTCTTTGCCACCGATGATTTCTTCGCCGACAAATCCCGCATGCTGCAGGATTCGCCCGCCGCCTTCGTGCCGGACAAATACGACGCGAACGGCAAATGGATGGATGGATGGGAATCGAGACGCCGGCGCCAGGGCGGCCATGATTTCTGCATCGTCAAGCTGGGCGCCCGCGGCATCATCCAGGGTGTCGACATCGATACCAGTCATTTCACCGGCAATTATCCGCCGGCCGCCTCCATCGAGGCCTGCGTCTCGGCAACGCCGCCGGACGATAAGACGGTCTGGACCGAGATCCTGCCCGCCGTCTCGCTGGGACCTTCCGCGCATCACTTCCACGCCGTCAACAACGGCGAATCCTGGACCCATCTGAGACTTCATATCTATCCGGATGGCGGTGTTGCCCGGCTGCGAGTCTATGGCGAGCCGATCCCGGCCTGGGAGGATGCCGATCCCGCGGCCGAACAGGAATTGTCGCTGGCAACCAATGGCGGCCGCATCATCGCCTATAACGACGCGCATTACGGCGCCGTCTGGACCATGCTGCTGAAGGGGCGCGGCATCAATATGGGCGATGGCTGGGAAACCAGGCGCCGGCGCGAGCCCGGCAACGACTGGATCATCGTCAAGCTGGGGGCACCCGGCCTCATTGGGCGGGTGGAGGTGGATACCTGCCACTATAAAGGCAATTATCCGGATGCCTGCTCGCTGCAGGCCGCGCTCGTCACCTCGGCCACCGAGAAATCGATCATCACCGAGGCGATGTTCTGGCCGCAGCTGATGGCGCCGCAGAAGCTGCGGGCCGATCACCTCCATGGCTTCGGCGGCGATGCGCTCGCGAAGCTCGGCCCGGTCAGCCATGTGAAGCTCAATATCTTCCCCGATGGCGGCATTTCGCGGCTGCGCATCTTCGGGCGGCTGGCATGATCGTCCTCAAACCCGAACCCCTGACGAAGGCCGCTTTCGCCCCCTTCGGCGAGGTGATCGAGGTCGACGGCGCGCATCACTACGGCATCAATCAAGGTTTCGCCGAGCGCTATCACGCGCTGGCACGGATCGATACGGCAAGCGAAGATGGCACGCCCATCATCAGCGTCTTTATCGGCGAGCCGCGGCCGCTACCGCTCGAGATCGAGCTGATGGAGCGGCATCCCCTCAGCAGCCAGGCCTTCTATCCGCTGCAGGAGCGCGACTGGCTGGTGGTGGTGGCTGAAGGCGCGGAGGCGCCGCAATCCCTGCGCGCCTTTCGCGCCAGCGGCCGGCAGGGCGTCAGCTATGCCCGGAACGTCTGGCATCATCCCCTGCTGGTGCTCGATCCCGCCAGCCGCTTTCTCATCGTCGACCGCAAGGGACCCGGCGAGAACCTGGAAGAACACTGGTTCGATGAGGGTGTGAATATCCGGCTGGAACTGTGATCTCCCTCGCACCTTCGCGCGATCAAGCCGGCTTGAACATCGCATGCCAATGCCGCGCGATATCGATGCGGCGAGCAACCCAGACCCGCTGCTTCGCCTGTACATAATCGACGAAGCGCGCCAGCGCCTGGGCGCGGCCGGGCCGTCCCGCCAGGCGGCAATGCAGCCCGATCGACAGCATCTTGGGTGCGCCGGCCTTGCCTTCCTCATAGAGGCAATCGAAGGAATCCTTCAGATAACCGAAGAACTGATCGCCGCTATTGAAACCCTGCGGTGTTGCGAAGCGCATGTCATTGGCATCCAACGTATAGGGAATGATGAGATGCTGTCCGCCGGCCGGCTTGTCGAGCCAATAAGGCAGATCGTCGGCATAGGAATCCGATGAATAGAGAAACCGGCCGGTCTCCATCACCAGGGCCATGGTGTTCATCGAACAGCGCCCTGTGTACCAGCCGAGCGGCGGCGTCCCCGTCACCTGCGTGTGAAGGGTGATCGCCGCCTGGATCTGCGCCCGCTCCTCCGCCGGAGACATGTCCTTATGCTCGATCCATTTGAGCCCGTGAGAGGCGATCTCCCAATCGGCTTCCTGCATGGCCGCGACCTGATCAGGCGAGCGCTGCAAGGCGGTCGCGACGCCATAGACGGTGACCGGCACTTTGCGTGTCGTGAACAGGCGCCACAGGCGCCAGAAGCCGGCGCGGGCACCATATTCGTAAATCGATTCCATGTTCCAGTGGCGCTGGCCCGGCCAGGGCTGCGCGCCGACGATTTCGGAGAGGAAGGCTTCCGAGGCGGCATCGCCATGCAGGATGTTGTTCTCGCCGCCCTCTTCATAATTGAGGACGAATTGCACGGCGACATAGGCCTCACCCGGCCAATGCGGGTCCGGCGTCTGGCGGCCATAGCCCTTCATGTCACGCGGATAGCCGGTCATGCACTTTCCTTCCCGCGATATAGGTTGCCGCAACGGCGCGGTCGTCGCCGAGAATGGCCAGGGCGAAGAGCACATCCTCGAGCGATTCCGACAGGTCGGCGCGATCCGCCATGACCGGCGTCGCCCGGGGATCTAGCACCACGATATCGGCCCATTTGCCGGGTTCCAGCGCGCCGATCTCGGCCTCGAGCTTCAGCAGGGCGGCATTGCCGCGCGTCGCCAGCTGGAAGAGCTCGATCGCCGTGGGCTTGTAGCCGGTCAGCATCTGGACCTTGTAGGCCTCACCCAGGGTCTGCAACATGGAATAGCTGGTACCGCCACCGATATCGGTTGCGATCCCATAGGCCACCGGCCGGTCCCGTCTGGCGAGCTGTGGCATGCTCATGAGACCGGAACCGAGAAAGGTGTTGGATGTCGGGCAATGGAGAATGGCGCTGCCGGCCTCGTGCAGCACGCGGCATTCCCGCTCCGAAAGGTGAATGCCATGGGCAAAGAGGCTGCGATCGCCAACCAGGCCGAAGCGCTCATAGACCGCGGTGTAATCGGCGTCATTGGGAAACAATCGGGTGATCGCCGCCATCTCCGGGGCGCTCTCCGACAGATGGCTGTGCAGCAGGGCACCCGGCAATTGGCGCAGCAATTCGCCGCAGACCGCGAGCTGCGCCTCGCTGGAGGTGATGGCGAAACGCGGCGTGACGGCATAGCGCGCACGTCCGTTGCCGTGCCACCGTTGATACAGCGTGCTGCTGTCGAGCGCCGCGCTTTCGGGGTCGTCGCGCAGATTGGGCGGCGCGTTGCGGTCCATCAATGTCTTGCCGCTGATCAGCGCCATGTTGCGGGACGCCGCCGCGGCAAACAACGCCTCGGTGCTGGCTTTATGCACCGTGCTGAAAGCCAGGGCCGCAGTGGTGCCATGCTGTACCAGGCGGTCGAGAAAGAGCGCTGCTTTATCGGCCGCATAATCGGCCGCCACATAGCGCGATTCCTCCGGAAAGGTGAAGCGGTCCAGCCAATCGAGCAAATCGCGCCCCGGCGCCGCCAGGATACGGTATTGCGGGTAATGCACATGGGTATCGATGAAGCCCGGCATGATCAGATGGTCGCCGTGATCCACCGCCGTTGCGTCCCGATATTGCGCCGGCAGCTCGGTGGCGGCGCCGAGCCAGGCGATGCGCCCGTCATCGCCGATCACCAGGGCGCCTTTCGGCTCATGGCGATAGGCGCCGGGCTCGGTGGAAAAAGTGACGACCTGGCCGCGCAAGACCACCGTCATGGCGACACCCGGTCTTCCAGGCGGAAGCGGATGATGCGCCCGATCTGGTCCAAGGTAACGGCGAATTCCTGGTCATAGGAATTGCCGATACGCTCGGCGAAGGCCGCCAGGATCTGATGCTTGGTGGCGCCTCTCACCGCGAAGATGAAGGGGAAGCCGAAAGCCGCCTTGTGGCGCGCGTTGAAATCGGTGAACCGGGTGAATTCCTCCGCCGTCAGTGAATCGAGGCCGGCCCCGCCTTGCTCGCGCGCCGAATCCGCCGTCAGCCGGGCGCGGGTGGCTAGGTCGGGATGGGCGCGGATGAGATCGAGCTGGGCCGCCCGGTCGGCGTGCGACAGCGCGTCGGTGAAAGACCTGATCATATGCGCCCGGTCATGAAACGGACGATCGACCGCCGCCGCCTGCGCCACCCAGGGCGAATGCTCCGCCACATCACCGAAAGCGGCGATGAACGCGCCCTCGCCCAAGGCATTAATGTCGGCGATATCTTTCATCCGCGCTCCACCGGTTACTGTCTCGCGAGCCAGGCGCCGAGCTTGGCGCGCTCATCGTCCGTCATGCCGCTGACATTGCCGAGCGGCATGGCCGAACTTTTCACCGCCTGCAGGTCGATCTGGGCGGCATAGCGATGGATTTCCTCCAGGGTTTCCAGCTTGACACCCTTCGGCGCCTCGGCGAAGCCCGTCCGGCTCGGCTTGTCGGCATGGCACATGATGCATCTGGCCTGGGTGATGGCGAGCACGTCGGCGTCGCTGACGGCGATATTGCCGGGCAGCCGGAACGCCGGCGCCGTCACCACGATGGCGGCGAAAAGTGCCATGAAGATCAGCCCCAGGGCCCAGGCCAGCTTGCGCAGCGGATCGCCGACCTCGTGACGCATGAGGAAATGCCGCGCCGCCGCGCCGCCGATGACGATCAGGCCGACGATCAGCCAGGCCTGAGGGTGGTCGGTGATCATCGGATAATGGTTGGAAACCATCATCACCAGCACCGGCAAGGTCAGATAGGTATTGTGTACCGAACGCTGCTTGCTGACGGCGCCCAGCATCGGATCGGGCGCATTGCCGGCGACCAGGGCCGCCGTGATCTTGCGCTGATTGGGGATGATCACCATGAAGACATTGGCCGCCATCATGGTGCCGATGAAGGCGCCGACATGGATGAGCGCGCCCCGGCCGGAAAAGACATGGGTGAAGCCATAGGCTGCCGCCAGGATCAGGCAGAACAGCACCGACGCCAAGATCGTCGTGTTTCGCCCGAGAACCGAACGGCAGAGCTGATCGTAAACCACCCAGCCGAGCGCCAGGCTGACCACGGAAATGCCGATCGCCTGCCAGGGCGTCAGCGCCAGCACGCCGGGATCGATCAGATAGGAACTGGCATTGAAATAGTACTGCACGATCAGCAGCAGGAAGCCGCTGACCCAGGTGAGATAGGCCTCCCATTTGAACCAGGTGAGATCGGGCGGCAATTGCGCCGGTGCGACCAGGTATTTCTGCACGTGATAGAAGCCGCCGCCATGAACCTCCCAGGCCTCGCCATACACGCCCTGTGGCAAGGCGGCGCGACGCTTCAGGGAGAGATCGAGGGCGATGAAATAGAATGAAGTGCCGATCCAGGAAATCCCGGCCGCCATATGGCCCCAGCGGATCAGCAGATTGAGCCAGTCGACGAGAAATGGAATCATCCGGCCCTGTCCCCGGCTTGCCGCTGGAATTGAACGATGGTTCCCCCCGTCCCTTCGGCTGCACGCAGTTCCTCGGCGCGCAGCAGGAGCTGCGCGGCTATACCGGCCGCGATCGCCGCCGGATGTTTCGAACGGATCGCGGTGAGGCCGACCGGACAGACCAGCGCCTCGATGCGCGCGGGATCCAGATGCTCTGCGCGGAGGCGATGCAGGAAGCGGGCACGCTTGGTGCCGCTGCCGATCAGGCCGACATAGGCAAGTCCCGGTCGGCGCAAGGCGGCCACCGTCAGGTCATAATCCAAGGCATGGCTATGGGTCATGATGAGGACAAAGTCACCGGGTTCGACCTCCGTCATCAGCGACACCGGGTCGTCGCAGAGCCGCGCGGTGACGGTGGACGGAGGCGCCAGGCCGGCGAAACAATCGGGCCTGCTATCCGTCCAGACGATGTCCAAGGGCAGAGCCGCGGCAACCAGCGAGGTCTCCGTCAGCGGTGCGAGGGCGGCAATCACCGCGCGGCCGACATGGCCCGCACCGAAGAGATGGAGCTTGGCGCGCCGCTCGCCGAAATACTCGACGAAATCCGGCGCGACGATGCGGCCGGTCAGGGTGAAACAGCCGGCGGATTCACGTTGCGTCATTTCCATCAACCATGATCTGTCGCCCCCGCCGAAGATTTCGGTCACGATCTCGATGCGGCCGCCACAGCATTGGCCGAGGTCCGGGCCCAGTATCTGCGCCTGAAAAAGCGGCCCTGTCTCAGTCTTCCCCGTCCCGGCGAGGTATCGGCGGGCCGTCTGGATCGCCTGCCATTCGAGGCTGCCGCCGCCGATCGTGCCGATGATCCCGGTCGACGTGACGATCATGCGCGCCCCGGCCTCGCGCGGCGTCGAGCCGAAGACACGCACCACGGAGACGAGCGCAGCGCGCTCCGCCTGATCGGTCGCCTGCAGCAGGCTGGCCCAGATCAGCATGGCCGCGCCCTCACGACTGCAACGCCATGACGGCGCGCAAGATGGCTTCCGGCGTCGCCGGCACATCGAGCGGCGGCACGATGCCGGGCCGCAGGCTGGCGACCGCGTTCATGATGGCCGCCCAGACGGAAATCGGCAGCATCAGGGGCGGCTCGCCCACCGCCTTCGAGCGGTAGATCGTATCCGCGCGGTTGCCCCCGCCGTCGAACAGCGCGACGCGGAAATCCGCCGGCACGTCGGCGGCGCAGGGAATCTTGTAGGTCGACGGCGCGTGGGTTCGCAGCCGGCCCTTGTCGTCGAAGACCAGTTCCTCGCTGGTCAGCCAGCCCATGCCCTGGACGAAGCCGCCTTCGATCTGGCCGATATCGATGGCCGGATTGAGCGAATGGCCGACGTCATGGAGGATGTCGACGCGGTCGACCCGCATCTCGCCGGTCAGCGTATCGACGGTCACCTCGCTGCACGAGGCGCCATAAGCGAAATAGAAGAACGGCCGACCCGTTGCCTTGGCGCGGTCCCAGGTGATGGCCGGCGTCGCATAGAAGCCGGTCGAGGAGAGCGAGACCCGCGCCTGATGCGCCTTCTTCGCCAGTTCCGGAAAGCCGATCGCATGATTGCCGGAAGCCACCTGGTTATCGGCAAAAGCGATGCTGTTCTTCTCGACACCCCATTCCGTGACCAGCAGGTCGACCATGCGCGCCTTGATGGCGGCCGCCGCGTTGCGCGCCGCCATGCCGTTGAGATCGGAGCCCGAGGAAGCCGCCGTCGGCGAGGTATTGGGCACCTTGCCGGTGGTCGTCGCGGTGATCCGCACGTGATCGATGGGAATGCCGAATTCCTCGGCCACCACCTGCGCCACCTTGATATAGAGCCCCTGCCCCATTTCGGTGCCGCCGTGATTGAGATGCACCGATCCGTCGGTATAGACATGGACCAGGGCGCCAGCCTGATTGAGCTGGGTCAGCGTGAAGGAGATGCCGAATTTGACCGGTGTCAGCGCCAGGCCCTTTTTCAGCAGCTTGCTTTGCGCATTGAAAGCGGTGATCGCCTGGCGCCGCGCGCGGTAGTCCGAGCTCCGCTCCAGCTCCGCGATCACCTGCGGCGCGATATTGTCCGTGACCTTCATCCCGTAGGGCGTCAGGTCACGGCCGCGGTCATAGAGATTGGCCTTGCGCACGTCCAGCGCATCCAGCCCCAGGCGGATGGCGATGGCTTCCATCATGCGTTCGGAAAACACCATGCCCTGAGGCCCGCCGAAGCCGCGAAAGGCGGTGTTGGAAACCGTATTGGTGCGCAGCCGCCGCGATTGGATCGACACCGCAGGGTAGAAATAGCTGTTGTCGGCATGGAACATGGTGCGGTCGTTGACGCCCTGCGACAGGTCCGCCGAATAGCCGCAACGCGCCAGGAAGGCGACATCGACCGCGCTGAGCCGACCCCGCTTGTCATAGCCGGCCGCATAGGTGACGCGGAAATCATGCCGCTTGCCGGTCATGATCATGTCGTCATCGCGGTCGAGCCGGCATTTGACCGGCCGCCCTGTCACCTGCGCCGCCAGGGCGGCAAGTGCCGCCCATTGTGCCGCCTGGCTTTCCTTGCCGCCGAAGCCGCCGCCCATGCGGCGACATTCGCAGGTCACCCGCGCCTCGGGGACACCGAGCATGCGGGCAACGCTGTGCTGCACTTCGCTCGGATGCTGGGTCGAGGAATAGACCAGCATGCCACCCTGTTCATCCGGCATGGCGAAGGCGACCTGGCCCTCCAGGTAGAAATGCTCCTGTCCGCCGACCAGGAAACTCTCCTCGAGCCGATGCGGCGCCTGCGCCAGGCCGCCGCGGACATCGCCGCGACCAAAACCATAAGGCGGCAGGACATCTTCCGTGCGCATCTCAATGGCATCGTCCACCGTCAGAGCCGGCTTTTCCGCGGCGATCTCGATCCGCGCCAGGCGCACAGCCTGTCGCGCGGCCGCGCGGCTATGCGCGACAACGGCGAAGATGACCTGGCCATGAAAGGCGATGCTGCCGTCGGCAAGGATGGGATCGTCGCCCATCGCCGGGCTGCAATCGTTATGGCCGGGAATATCGGCAGCCGTCAGAACAGCCACGACATCCGGCGCCGTGCGCACGGCATCGAGGTCGAGCTTCGCGATCCGGCCGCGCGCCCCTTCCAGCGCGTAGCCGGGTGCCGCATGCAGCGTCCCTTCGGGTTCGCGCATATCGTCGATATAGACCGCGGAACCCTGGACATGCAGCGCAGCGCTGTCATGGGCCAAAGCGAGACCGACCGATTGGCGCCGCGGCGGGATCATGCGGGTCTTCACCGCCATCTCACGCCACCCGTTCCGCAGCCGCTTCACGATGGCCGGCAATGCGGCTGGCCTTGCTGGGCATGCCGCCGATTTCAAGGAGCGCCTTGCGCAACAGCGATTGCGCCACCTGCAGGCGATAGGCGGCTGAAGCCCGCATGTCGTCGATCGGCTGGAAATCCGCCGCCAAAGCGGCAAGCGCGGGCGGCCAGGTGTCGGGCTGATCCAGCCGCATGCCCTGCACCGCCGCTTCGGCCGCCGCCGCCCGCTTCGGCACCGCCGCCATGCCGCCATAGGCGATCCGCGCCGTGACGATCCGGTTGCCGTCGATACGGAATTTGACAGCGGCCATCACCGCCGAGATGTCCTGGTCGAAGCGTTTCGATATCTTGTAGCAGCGGAACACCTCGTCGGCGTCCAGCTTCGGAATCGTGATCCGCCAGAGCACTTCGCCCGGGCGGCGATCCTGCTTGCCGTAGGCGAGGAAAAAATCGTCCAGGCCCATATGCCGCGTTGCCGAGGCATGACGCAGTTCGATCCCGGCCCCGAGCGCCAGCAGCACCGGCGGCGTGTCGCCGATCGGCGAGCCGTTGGCGATGTTGCCCCCCAGCGTGCCTGAACTGCGCACCTGCTTGGCGCCGATCCGCCGCAACAGATTGCCGATATCCGGATCGATGCCGGCGAGCGCCGGCCCGGCCCGTTCATACGTGACGGCGGCCCCCAGCACCAGCCGATCCGGCCGGTCGGCGATCTCCTGCAGCTCCGCCACGCGCGACACCTGGATGAGCTTGCGCAGGGGCCGCATCTGCTTGGTGATCCACAGGCCGACATCGGTGGCGCCGGCGACCAGGGTCGCATCGGGATGCGCCGCCGCCAGCGCCAGCAGGCTATCGGCAGCGGCGGGCGCGGCGTAAAACCCTTGACCGTCGCCGATCAGGATGTCTTCGCCATCGACGAGCTTCGCCAGCGTGTCGGCCGTCGCTGCGGCGCCGGCGGCCCAGGCATCGGTTGCCGTACCGGTGCAAGCAGCGAATGCGGCATCGACAATCGGGCGGTAGCCGGTGCAGCGGCAGAGATTGCCGGCGAGATGATCCAGCACTTCCTGGCGATCCGGCGCTTCGGCCGCGTGATGGAGGGTGAAGAGCGACATGACGAAGCCCGGCGTGCAGAAGCCGCATTGCGAGGCATGGTGATCCACCATCGCCTGCTGTACCGGGTGCAGGCGGCCATCGCTGGCGAGATCGTCGACCGTCACCACCTCCTTGCCGTCGACCTGGCCCAGCAGCAGGATACAGGCATTGACCGGTTCATAGACGACGTGGCCGTCACGCAGGCTGCCCAGGGCGATGGTGCAGGCCCCGCAATCACCCTCGTTGCAGCCTTCCTTGGTGCCGCGCGCCTTTTCTTCCAGGCGGAGATGGTCCAGCAGCGTGCGGGTCGGTGCGAGATCGCTCAAAGAAACGATCCGGCCGCGGCGCAGGAAGCGGATGCAGTTGCGGCCCATGCTTCAGCTTCCGCGATAGGTGGAATAGCCGAAGGCCGAAAGCAGCAGCGGCACATGATAGTGCTGGCCGGGATCCGCGATGCCGAAACGGATCGGAATGACATCGAGGAACGCCGGCTCCGCCGTGGCTGCTTTTCCCCGGCGCAGATAGTCCCCCGCATGGAAACGTAATTCATAGGTGCCGCGCCGAAGCTCGTCGCCTTCCAGCAACGCCGCATCGATGCGGCCATCCTGATTGGTCACGACCTTCTTGAGGAACGCCACGGCGTCGCAGCGCCACAACTCGATCAGCAGCCCGGCAGCCGGCTGACCTGCCACCAGATCCAGGACATGAGTCGTCAATCGGCCCGACATTCCCTCTCCCAGGGCTGCTGCGAGCAGCGGCAAGCAGCATCGCGTCCCCTGCGCCGACACCGCTGCCTATCGGCCGGTTGCCCCGGCCGGGCCGCCAACAGCTTCGTTGTTATTTTTGTGGCTCTTCTGCGGGTTCCATTTTTAGCATAAAACCGCTGTGCGAAATACCAGTGTCTCAGTCACACACTGTTCGCAAAATTGGCACAGGACTATTTCTGTGCGCCCCGACTTTCGGTCGCCTGCTGCAGCCGGCGCCGGGCGAGATCGAGAAAGGCGCTCAGCGGCGAACGGGCGGTCAGCTTCTGCCGCCGCACCAGTTTCAGATGATCGAGCGGCAGGCGCCGGTCGGTCAAGGGCTTGAAAACCAGCTGGCCTTCCCTGATTTCCCGCTCGATGCCGATTTGCGTCTGGAAGGCGATGCAGGCGCCGCGCCGCGCCAGCGAGGCCATCAGGCGCAGCGAATTGCACTCAAGCGCCGGCGGCATCGGCATCGGTCCCGTCAGCCCCTGATCGACGATGTTGCGCAGGCTGAGCCCCTGGGCCGGCCAAGCCACGGGAAAGGCCAGACAGTCGGCGAGCGAGATCTTCGGCCGCGCCGCCAGGGGATGCTTCGGCGCCATGGCCGCGCCAAGCCGAAAGCTGCGTTCGAACTCGACACTCAGCCCCTCCAGGGGTGCCGCACTGAAGGTGAAGCCGATATCGGCATCATGGTCACGGATGAGATCGACCACGGTATCCGCATCGGCGACCGTGACGACGATCTGGATACCGGGGAAGTTCTCGACGAATTCCGCCACCAGGTCCGGCAGGAAGGCGGTCGAAACGCTCTCCACCGTGGCCACGCGAACCCGCCCCCGCTTCAGGTCCTTGAAGGCGGTCAGCGCCGTCAGCGCTTCCTCATGGCCGATCTGCAAATGCTTCAGGCTCTTCAGCAGCACGGAGCCGGCATCGGTCAGCGTCAGATGCCGGCCCTGGCGTTCGAAGAGGCCGATGCCGAGCTGGCCTTCCAGGAGCAGGATCTGCCGGCTGATGGCGGAGGCCGCGACATTGAGCTGCCGCGATGCGGCGCGGACGGAACCGAGCTGGGCGACGCAAAGGAAATAGCGATAGCTGCTCGCCAGAACCGAATCCGCATATTGCATCACGCGCCTCGCCGCGCGTCGCGACGCAAGCGAGCCGCCTCAGCTCGCCGCATGGAACGGCTTTCCAAGACAGGCCGGCGCGTTGAGCCGGATCTTGGTGCGGTCGCGCGAGATGATCACCAGCACGACGATGGTGGCGATATAGGGCAGGCTGGAGATCAGCTGCGACGGCAAGCGAACCCCGAGCCCCTGCAGATAGAGCGAGAAATACATGATGCTGCCGAAGAGATAGGCGCCGATCAGCAGCCAGAGCGGCCGCCAGGTGGCGAAGACCACCAAGGCAAGCGCGATCCAGCCGCGTCCCGCCGTCATGTTCTCCGACCAGCTGGGACTATAGGCGAGGGACATATAGGCGCCGGCAAGACCCGACATGCCGCCACCGAAAGCGGCCGCGGCATAGCGGATCAGCGTCACCGGATAGCCGATGGCATGGGCGGCATCATGGGAATCGCCGACCGCCCGCAGCACCAGGCCGGGCTGGCTGCGATAAAGAAACCAGGCCGTGCCTGCCAACAGCAGAAACGACGCATAGACCAGGGCATCCTGGTGAAACAGGATCGGGCCGATAAAGGGCAGGTCGCTGAGGAACGGGATGGTGAGCTTCGGCAGCGGCTGCAGGGCGGTGCCGACATAGCGCGCACCCATCAGGGCGCTGAGGCCGGTACCGAAGATGGTCAGCGCCAGGCCGGTTGCCACCTGATTGGCGAGGAACGACAGCGAGAGAACGGAAAAGATCAGCGCCATGGCAACTCCGGCGGCAATGGCGGCGATCACGCCGACCAATGCGCTGCCGCTATGCACCGAAGCGGCGAAGCCGATCACCGCGCCGACCAGCATCATGCCTTCGATGCCGAGATTGAGAACGCCCGACTTCTCGGTGATCAACTCGCCGGTCGCCGCCAGCAGCAAGGGCGTGGAAGCGGTGACGATGCTGAGGATGATATTAACGCTTTCGATGCTCATCAGGCGGCACTCCCGCCGACCGACTTGCGTCCGACCACCCGCCCGGCGCCGAAGCTCAGCCGCGGGCGATAAAGAATGAGCACATCGCTGGCCAGCAGATAAAACAGCAGCACGCCCTGGAAAATGCCGGTGACGGCATTGGGCAAACCGAGATCGATCTGCGCCGCCTCGCCGCCCAGATAGGAAAGGGCGAGGACCAGCCCCGCCAGCACCACGCCGACGGGATGCAGCCGGCCGAGAAAGGCGACGATGATGGCGGTGAAGCCGTAGCCGGGCGAGATCGCCGGCGTCAGCTGGCCGATCGGCCCCGCGACCTCGAACATGCCGGCAAGCCCGGCGAGGCCGCCGCCCAGCATCAACGACAGCCAGATCAGACGGCGCTGGCCGAAACCGGCGAAGGCTGCGGCGCGGGGCGCCAGCCCGACGACGCGCAACTGGAAGCCCAGCATCGACTTCGAGAGGATCAGCCAGCCCAGCAGCGCCACGACCACAGCGGCAAGAACGCCGAGATGGAGACGCGTCTCCGGCACCAGGATCGGCGACAGTGCCGATTCGCCGAACATCGCCGTCTGGGGAAAGCCGTAGCCCTCGGGATCCTTCCAGGGACCGGTGACCAGATAGATCAGCAGCAGCTGCGCGACATAGGTCAGCATCAAACTGGTGAGAATCTCGCTGGCGTTGAACCAGACCCGCAAGAGCGCCGGAATGCCGGCCCAGATCATGCCGCCGAGAACACCGAGCAGCAGCATCGCCGGAAAGACCCACCATCCCCCGCCGTCGCCGATATGCAGGGCAAAGCCGCCGGCGAAGATCGCCCCCAGGGTGAACTGGCCTTCCGCGCCGATATTCCAGACATTGGCGCGAAAGCCGAGCGACAGCCCGACGCCGATGAGCACAAGCGGCGCGGCTTTGACACAGAGTTCCGAGAGGCCGGTAGCGCTGACCAGCGGCGCCACCAGGAAGGTATAGAGCGCGGCGACGGGGTCGTGGCCCATCAGGGCGAAGATCACGCCGGCGGTGATGATGGTGAGCAGGATCGCCAGCAGCGGCGAGGCGAAGGTCCAGAGGGCCGAATAATTTCCCCGTGATTCAAGCTTGAACCGCACGCTGTTCGTCCCCTGCAAGATGTTCCCGGCCGCCGTCCCCCGGTCGCCGTCGATCCGGCCCCTGTCGATCCGGACCCTGTTGATCCATTCCGCGATCCCCGGCCGCCGGATCGGCATGGCCGCGACCGTCATGGATGCCGCCCATCAGCAGGCCGATCTCCTCGACCGAGACTTCCTCGACCGGCCGCGGCACCGACAGGCGGCCGAGATTGATGACGGCGATGCGCTGGCAGACGGCGAGGATTTCATCGAGATCCTGGGAGATCACGACGATCGCCGCCCCCCTGGCGGCGAGATCGAGCAGCGCCTGGTGAATGGCCGCGGCGGCGCCGGCATCGACCCCCCAGGTCGGCTGCGCCACGATCAGCAGTTCGGGCTCCTGCAGGATTTCTCGGCCGACGATGAATTTCTGCAGATTGCCGCCGGAAAGTGCCCGCGCCTGCGATTGCACGCCGCGGCACCGCACATCGAATGCGGCAATGATGCGGCCGGCGAAGTCGCGCATGCGGCGACCGTTGATCAGTCCCCAGTCGACCAGATGCCGGCTGTCATAGGCCGAGAGAAAGGCGTTCTCATCAAGCGCCAAGGGTCCGACGGCGCCATGGCCGTTGCGTTCTTCCGGCACAAAGGCGGCCTTCAGGCGACGGCGCCGGGCCGGGCCCATTTGTCCCGCGGATATGCCATTGATGCGGATCGTGCCGGCATCGGCGAGCCTGACTTCGCCCGACAAGGCGGCCATCAATTCGCCCTGGCCGTTGCCGGCAATACCGGCGATACCGAGAATTTCACCGGGCCGGACCGCGAAACTGATATCGACGAGATCGGTGCCGAATTTCTGCTCGCTGCGCAGCGACAGATGCGTCACCTCCAGCCGCGGCGTCTCACCGCTCACGGTGATCTGGCCGCGCCGCGCCGCGGCGACGCGCGTGCCGATCATCAGTTCGGCCAGATGTTCGGCCGTCTCCCGGCGCGGATCGCATTCCGCAACGACGCGGCCCTGGCGCATGATCGTTGCGTGACGGCACAGGCTGCGAATCTCTTCGAGCTTGTGGCTGATATAGAGAATGGCGCAGCCCTCTTCGGAGAGGCGACGCAAAGTGGCGAACAGCTTGTCGACTTCCTGCGGCGTCAGAACCGAGGTCGGCTCGTCCATGATCAGCAGCTTCGGGTGCTGCAGCAGGCAGCGCACGATCTCGACGCGCTGCCGCTCGCCGACCGAGAGGTCGTGAACGGCACGTTGCGGGTCCAGCGGCAGGCCGTAGTTGGCGGAAATCGCGGCAATGCGGCCGGCCAACCCCCGCCTTTCCTCGGGATCGCTGATACCCAGCGCGATGTTCTCGGTAACGGTCAGCGATTCGAACAGGGAAAAGTGCTGGAACACCATGCCGATGCCGAGCTGCCGCGCCTGGGCCGGGTTGCCGATTCGCACCGGCGCTCCCTGCCAGGCGATCTCCCCCTGGTCCGGCTGCTGCACCCCGTAGATGATTTTCACCAGCGTGCTCTTGCCGGCGCCGTTCTCGCCCAGCAAAGCATGGATCTCGCCCGGCTGAATGGCGAGGTCTACGGCATCATTGGCAAGGCAGCCGGGAAATTGTTTGCTGATCGCCGTCAAACGCAAAAGCGGCGACCGCTGTCCTACCGACACGTCCTGACCGGTTGACGGCATCAACGTGACTCCCCGGCATCGGCTTGACCAGGGTCGTCACTATATCGCAGGCGGCCGATTGGCCTGGGGTTGACCGAGGCAATGGCGCATGGTCCCGTGATGGCCGGCCGGGACGCGGAGATGCCGGCCCGCTGCCCGGTCCGCTGCGTGCTGCCACGCATCGTCAGAAGACCCCTCAACCTCTCAACCTCCCGGTCTGCGCCCCGACATGGCCGGGCAAAGCCGGGACCGTTGGCGAGAGACTAAGGGGCACAACACAATCCCCCTCCGCTGTCGCGTCGATCCGCAGCAATTCCGGCCTATCACAAAACCCCTGTGCGAAACAGAAGCATATCGGCGACAGGCTGTGCTGTCCAATTGAACAGGCCACGGCCGGACAGGTGATGAGCGTCGTCCATAAGGCGACGCGGCGTCACCGTTCCGCGTGACACGGCTGGCCGTATTTCCGCGCAATTCTTCCGCCCGCCTTCTCCTGAGAGTTCCGCCCTGGGACCATGAACAAGGCAAGCCCGGCGGCACGGATCGGCGGCGCAGAAATAAACTGTTACGCGTAGTCGTTCGCGAACCGCAGCAAGCCTCGTTTTGTCGCGGCCGGCGGCGGTTGTCCGCAAATTGCCATCGCGGGATTCCGCCTGTCTGCCATGGCAATCTTGCCCCGGCAACACCATGTAGCCCCTTGGGAATATTAGCCGACGCAACGGCGCGTCATTTTCGGTGTTACTGCGTGAAGGCCAGCCGGATTTCCCGGGCTCACGCGTATCAACAGAGATTTCGACGGGCGTGCCGGCGGTTCCGACAGGAACAAGAAAGCTCAGCGTCCGATTTCGGCCAACGCAATTTTAGGTTTTGTAGGCCTACGCATTACGGAGTATGCAAGAATGACTACTTTGATGCTAAAAGAAAGTTCGCAGGGGCAGGACCTGGAAACCGGGCCAAGCGTAGGATTGGGACGTGTGAAAAAGATATCATTACCTGCCGAGCAGTTGACGGCAGAGAACTTCGCCCCGTTCGGCGAAGTGATCGAAATCGGCCATCGAGAATCCATCATCAGTGCCGATGGATTCCTGGAATCGTACCAGGATCTGGCACGGGTTGACGTGTCGGCCAAGGAAGGTCGGCCGCAGCTCAATCTTTTGCGCGCAACGCCCCGGAAGCTGCCGTTGCAGATCCAGACGATGGAGCGATATCATCTCTCGACGCGCACCATCATGCCGCTGCTGTTCTATCCTTTCATGATCATTGTGGCGCCGGCCGGCGGCTCGATCGACATGAGTGCCGTGCGTGCCTTCGTGTCCGACGGCCAGCAGGGCGTCAATATCGGCCGGGCTATCTGGCAGCACCCGCTGATTGCCTTGAAGCGTCGCATGAACTTCCTCACCATCGATCGGCACGGGACGGGCCGCAACCGCGAAGAATCCGTCCTTGAGGGACGCTTGCAGGTGATTGCCAACATCTAGGGCCGTCTTCGGGCGCCGGCCCACCAAGCGGTCGGCCTATATATTCCCGCCTTGAACACCATCAACCGGGCACATCCATGCGATGCCGGACGGTAGTGTCGATTTCCGTTCAAATGGCAGCGAGCCGCTTCCATCTGGCGAAGGCGCGTTCTATGGTGGCAGGAGCGGCCTTGCCGGCGGGACAGATTGTCCGGCAGCCTGCGACGTCTAGGTTGCATGGAGACGTGCGTGTCCGGGCGCAAGCCGAACGACAACACAATGTTCACTCTGTTGATCGATCCGCTCTGCGGATGGTGTTACGGCGCCATGCCGCAAGTCGCTGCCCTGCGCGAGCGGATCGGCGCCGGCAGGCTGGAGCTGATGCCGACCGGCCTGTTCGCCGGCAAGGGCGCACGGCCGATGACGAGCCAGTTTCGCAATTACGCCTGGGCCAATGACCAGCGTATCGCCGCACTGACCGGCCAGACGTTCAGCCAGACCTACTATGATCGGGTCCTGTCCGACGAGATGCGGGCCCTGGATTCCGGACCGGCCAGCCTGGTCCTCGCGCTGGCCGATCTGATCGCGCCCGGCAGCAGCTTCGACTTGCTGGTGGCCTTGCAGCAAGCCCGCTTCGTCGATGGCCGTGACGTCACCGACCAGCAGGTGTTGACCGATATCGCCGTTGCCAGCGGATTGCCGGCAGCGGCACTCGCCGCCGGCTTCCGCAATCCAGATCAGATGGAATTGGCGGTCGACCGCATCACCGCAGGACGCCGGCATCTTTCCCGTCACGGATTGGAAGGTGTCCCGGCGTTGTTGCGGCATCACGGCGACGAGACCGATATCGTCCCAAATCCCCTGCTCTTCGGTCCCGCCGATGCTTTGCTTCGCCATTGCCTGATCCTGCCGGCCGTCAACTGAACGCGGCCCTTCAGCAGCAGTTCACCAGAACGGCTGTTCTTTGCCCGCGCTATCCCACTGGCATCAATACAAAGCCCGCCGCAATGCGCGCGGCGACCACCCATCCCTCACAGCGATGTGACAGCCGTAAGTTATAAACCTGTCCGCCGGGGCCACAGGGTTCACCCAAGCTGCAGCGTATACATGTCAACAAATGCGCCAAGACCCGCTGCACATCCCGCAGCATAGACCGGCGGCATTTTCGTTCGCGGCGAGCGATATCGCCGTTGTCGTGCCGGACGCGTTTTCGCGCCGGGCATCTTTCTGGAGATTGAAGATGAAACTGCGTAGCTTGCTTCTGCTTTCCGCCCTGACCCTCAGCCCGGCCCTGGCTTTTGCCGATAACGCACCGACAAATGCGCCGGGCGGCGATTATCGCGGCCATCCCTCCCCCGTGGTGATGCAGCATCTTGCCGACGGCCGCGTCGCCTATATCGAAACCGCACTCAATCTCTCCGGCGACCAGCAGAAGCTGTGGCAACCGGTCGCCGATCTGCTGCGCCAGCAGGCCAAAGCCGGCCCGATGGGCGAGCATAAGCCCGGCGACCGCCCGGCCAACCTCAGCGACATGCTGACTCACCATGCACAAACCATGGCCAGCCGCGCCGCCTATGACGAGAAGCTGGCAACGGCCCTGAAGTCGCTCGAAGCGACACTGTCGCCGGAGCAGAAGGAGACCTTGAAGATCGCCTTCTTCACGTCGCTGCCGCATCACCGCCCCGGCTTCGGCGGCGAGATGGGCCCGCATCACCAGGGCGGCGCACCGATGCAGCCGGGCGCGGCACCGGCCGACCAGTCGCAGCCCGGCTGAGCCTGACGCGACTGCGGCATTCAGCGAGCCGGCGGATGCCAATCCCGCCACTCGCCAGACCAGCCGCGGCACTGTTATAGTCTTCCCATGAAAATCGCACCCCGCTTTGCCGGCGGGGTGCGATTTCGTTATATGAATGTATCGGATACGAACGAACTGGGAGTGACGACTCAATGCGGCCGGCTGTTCCGTCCATCGGTGCTTTTCTGACCTTTCTGCTGGTCGCGCTTGTCGGCGCAGGCCTGACGACGCCAGCCGCCGCTTTCCAGATGCGCAGCTTCACCTCCGGCTCGCAGCTCTATCAGGTCTGCTCCGAAGATCGCGAAAGCTGCTACATGTATGTCTATGGCGTCCTCGACATCATCATGCTGACGGATGATGCCAACCAGACCTGCACCTTCAGTCCCGACGGGATTGCGGGCGACAAGGCGGTCAACGCGGTGCTGTCCTATATGCGCAGCCATCTGGACCGCATGGATTGGAGCGCCGCCGCCCTGGTGCAGAATGCCATCCGCAGCAAGTTTCCTTGCCCAAAAAAGAAGGGGACACCGGCGCCGGCGCCCGACGCCTCGGAATAGACGCGATGAGGCTGCGCAAACCTGCCCGGTCTGCGCAGCCTGATGAGGGTTATTCAGCCGCGTGCGAACTCGGTTCCCCCTTGCTTTCGGCCGGCAAGCGGGAGATCAGCGAAGCCAGATCTTCCGCATGTTCCTCTTCCTTTTCCAGGATGCTTTCCATCAGGCGCCGGCTGGTGGGATCGCGATCGCCGAGCCAGCGGGCGATTTCGGAATAGGTTTCGATGGCAATCCGCTCAGCGACGAGATCCTCCTCGATCATCTTCACCAGATCGTCGCTGTCGGCGTAATCGGCGTGGCTGCGCTCGGTCAAGCTCGCCGGATTGAAGTCGGGCTTGCCGTTAAGCTGAACGATCCGGGTGGCGATGGAATCGGCATGCGCCTGTTCTTCCGCGGCATGTTGGAGGAACTCCGCCTTGACCGAATCCGAATAAAGGCCGGACGCGGTGAAATAGTGGCGCCGGTAGCGCAGATTGCACACCAGCTCCGTCGCCAGCACCTCGTTCAAGACCTTCACCACTTCATCGCTGTTGGTCTTGTTGGCTGCGGTGACGGCGCCATCGGCAATATGCTGCCGTGCTCGATCGCGAATCTTCTCCATATCGGCCACAAAAGCGCCCATCTTCCTTCTCCCTTGTTATAGATCGGCCACATCGCTCGCCGGCAAAAACAATGAGCGGCGTCCAATGGTTCCACCTGCGCCTACCGGAACCGGCGGCGTCAGGGAAACGTCATGCGGAGAAACGCTGGCACATCACCAAGCGCCACGCGAGCCGGGCGCTTCTGTAAAGTGGCTCAATAAACCCCGGTTGGCGGCCGCGGCGGGCGCGTCCCGGAAGTCCCGTCGCCAGCCTTGTCCCCAACCTTGTTCCTGGCCTTGTCGGCGGAAGCAATCTGCTCTTTCGGCCCATGCGAAACGGCCCGGCACAGCGAAGTAATGACGCGGGCCCAGCGTCTCGCCGGGCTCGGCCCCTCCTCCGCAATTGCCGGGTTTCCCCGCTCTTCCTCATCGGCTCGTGGCATCGCCCACCGAGGATTGTTTATTGACGTTTCTTCTTGTCATCAACAACGGTCACACCGACTTTCCCCGGTCCTACCGCTTCCGGATCATGCGGCGCTCCCAATTCGCTCAGGACATGCCGCAGTTCGACCACCTGCTCGCTGACCTTGCCGGAGGCATTGCTGTCACTGCTAGGCATATTCTCTTCGCTCGCCGTCATCAGAAGTTGCAGATCGTAGTCCCACTGCTCCAATAACTTGAGCTTCTGCTGCCGCGTGAACCTTTCATCGGTCAGAATATCCTGCGGTTTGGCGAAGTGCTTGGCCACATCCGTGAGAAGCGGTTCAAAATGCCTGCCTTCCATCTCGGCCTCCTCGTTCGTCCTACTGCGATGGTCCTGCAAGATGATCCTTGCTGGGAGGGAAATCCCGCAGCTGTCAGCTAGTTCCCCTAAATCGTTCACTTGCCCTTAACGGCATGAGGCAAACTTTTCGTGAAGCAGACAGCGAGACACGGATTGGCTGCGACATCGGCGTGGTTTACTGCATAAAGCTGCATGCGATAACGCCACTGTTAATGTGGCTAATAGGACTGGCGAACCACGAACGGTTTGTTAACCCGCGCCGTCAAATAATTGCCACCTGCGTGCAAGCGGGAGCATGGCCGATGCGGCTTCGCCTCAAGATTTCTCACATGACCCTCGTTTGCGCCGCATTGGTCGGCGCAGCGCTCGCCGCGCTTCTTATCACCAACTCGCTGGCGCAGCGCGAACTCAATATCGGCAGCAAGATCGACAGACAGATTCTGCTCAGCAAGGACCTCGTCGCCGATATTCTCCCGCCGCCGGAATATGTCATCGAAGCCTATCTCGAAGCGACCCTGGCGCTGCACAATCCTGCCGATCTGGCGCAGCATCGCCAACGACTGGAGCAGCTTCACACGGATTACAATACCCGTCGCGACTATTGGGCAAAGCAGGACATACCGCCGGCCTTGCGCGACAAGCTCACCAAGACATCCGACGAGGCGGTCAGCGCCTTCTGGCAGGCGCTGGAAGGCAGCCTCTTGCCGGCCCTTGCAAAAGGCGATGCCGGCACCGCCGAGACCGCCTATGGCGATCTGAGCAAGGCCTATGCGACGCATCGCGCCGTCATCGATCAGATCGTCGATGATGCCAATGCGCTGCAGACCGACATCGATCGGCTGGCTGCCGAGCGGGCCGGCTTTTATCGATGGCTGGGCTGGTCCGTGGGCGCTTTCGCGATCCTGATCATGCTGATCGCCGCCTCTGGTATTGCTTTTGGCGTCGTCAAGCCGATGGTGTCCCTGACCGCAATCATGCACAAGCTGGCACAGGGACATCTTGATGTCGCTGTGCCGGTGACCGGCCGGCATGACGAGATCGGCGACATGGCAGGCGCCATCCGGGTTTTCCGCGAGAACGCCATCGAGGCGGAAAAGCTGCGCACCGAACAGGAGACACAGCGCCAGGAAGCCAGCGAACGCCTGCGCCAGGAGATGCTGGTACTGAGTGAAACGCTGGAAAACGAGATGCGCACCACCGTGGGCGATATTTCCGCCCAGGCCCAGCGACTGTCGGCCAATGCGCGGCAGCTCTCCGAGACCGCCGTCAGCCTGCATGAAGTGGCGAGGGAAGTCGCCGGGCTGGTGGAAACGACGAACGGCAATGTGCAGACCGTCGCCACCGCCACCGAGGACCTGGAATCCTCGAGCCAGGCGATTTCGGCGCAGATCGACAGCAGCACGCGGCTGACCGAGACCGCGCGGCAGTTCGCCGACCAGGCGAGTTCCCGCATGACCGGCCTCAGCGATGCCGCCAACCGGATCGGCGATGTCGTCACCATGATCCAGACCATCGCCGGCCAGACCCGCATGCTGGCGCTGAACGCAACCATCGAATCGGCGCGCGCCGGCGATGCCGGCAAGGGCTTCGCGGTCGTTGCCGACGAGGTGAAGAGCCTCGCGCGCCAGACCGAGGACGGCATCGCTTCGGTCAGCAGCCAGGCGGAAGAGATCAATCACACGACCCAGGGTGCCGTGGAAACCGTCGTGCGCATCGCCGAGCGCATCCGCGATATCGATAAGGTGTCGGCCGAAGTCGCCAATGCCGCCGGCGAGCAGCGTTCGGCCACCGCCGGTATCCGCAAGAGCGCCGCCGAGGCGGCCGCACTGACCGATACGGTGGCAGCGAATGTCAGCCGCATGCTGCACGGCGCGGAAACCACCGGCGAGACCGCGAAGCAGGTCGAAGACCTCTCGCTGCTGGTCAACCGCGACATTGCCGCCCTGCAACAGCGCCTCTATGTCATTCTGCGTTCCTCGGTGGGCGGCAACCGGCGCCGCCACGAACGGGTGACGGTGGCGCTTGGTTTCAAGGCGCAATTCGGCGACGACAGCTTCAGCGGCTTCACCGGCGACGTCTCCATCGGCGGCGCGCTGCTCATCCCGGCCGGCAGCGTCAAGCCGCGCGCGGAGCGGGGTACCATCGACCTCGACGGCGTCGGGCGTTTTTCCTGCCGCATGGTCGCCCAGACCGTGGCCGGCCTGCATCTTGCCTTTGACGATCCCAGCGCGGAGCAGATCGACAAGCTGCAGGCGCGGCTGGCCGAGGCGGTGGAAGAGAATCGTCCCTTCATCGAGATCGTCGAATCCGTCGCCGCGCGCGCCAGTGCTGCCCTCGACGACGCCTTGCGCGGCAATCGCATCACCGAGGCAGATCTTTTCGATACCGAATACCGCATGATCAAGGGCACCGATCCCATCCAGGTGATGGCCAAGCACACGGAGCTGGCAGAACAGCTGTTCCCGCCATTGATCGAACCCGCCTTGCAGCAGAGCGACCGCATCGTCTTTTGCTGCACCACCGATCGCAACGGCTATATCGCCGCCCACAACAAGAAGTATTCGCATCCGCAGCGCCCCGGCGACCGCACCTGGAACGCCGCCAACAGCCGCAACCGCCGTGTCTTTGACGACCGCACCGGCTTCCTTGCCGCCCGCACCGGTAAATCCATCGTGCAAACCTATGCCCGCGACATGGGCGGCGGCAATTTCGTCATGCTGAAGGAAATCGACGCGCCGATCCGCGCCGGCGGCCGCAACTGGGGCGCCGTGCGCATGGCGGTGAAGCTGTCCTGAGGCTGCCCTATTTCCTCCACAAAGCCCTGCCAGCCTCGCGGCCGGCGTGAAGACCGTTGGCGAAGACCGTTGGCAGGGCGCGGAGCCGATTTCCCGGATGCAGTATCCCGTTTCCATCAAAGGTGTCCTGATCGAGCCCGGCGGCGTCGTGCTGCTGGAGAACGAGCGCGCCGAATGGGAGCTGCCGGGCGGTCGGCTGGAGCCGGGCGAAACGCCGGAGGGCTGCGTCGTCCGTGAAGTCGAGGAGGAGCTCGGCATCGGCGTTGTCGCCGCCGCGCTGCTGGACTGCTGGGTTTATGAAGTGCTGCCTGGCCGGCATGTGGTGATCGTCACCTACGGGCTGCGGCGACGCGACGCCAGGCTTCCGGCCGTCAGCCATGAACACAGACGGTTCGGCTGCTTTGAAGCCGGTGCCCTGGCGGCGCTCAACATGCCGGCAGGCTATCGGCGCTCCATCCATCGCCGGCTTGCCCATGACAGCGCCTCGGCCCATGGCAGCGCCTCGGCCGATGGCTCCCGCCGGTTACCGGGCGACTGAACGCCCCGCAGGACCCGGCGGCCCGCAAACGCGCCGGGACTCGACCGATGGAATGTGACAATTAGAGCCGAATGCCGCCAATCCGGCCCGAAGAGGGCCGGTCGGGGACAAAATTCCCGCTAAATGGGACTCATGCGCCCAACTTCAAGAAACCGTTAACGGTCCCTTCTTATGCTCCCCCACGCAGACACGTTGCAAAGACGGGGGATGTCCAACGATGTTGACCAGATTCGCGCATTTTCGCATCAAGACATGGTTGCTGGTCGGCTTCGGGTCGATCACCGCGATGCTGGTCCTGGTCGTCGCCATCAATTTCTGGCAGGTGCGTGCGAACGCCGCCATCACCGTCCGCATGGTCGACCAGCGGCTGCCGATGACCATCGAGGGGAACGAGCTGGTCGCCAATGTCCAGGGCTCGCTGACCGCCTTGCGCGACTGGATGCTGACCGGCAACGCCGCCTTCAAGCATAACCGGGCCGAGATCTGGAAGCGGATCCAGGGCCGGGTGACGGCGATCGACGCCTTGTCCCAGGCCTGGACCGACGACAAGGACAAGTCGGACTGGGCCCGCGTCAAGGATCTGCTCACCACCTTCTCCGCTGCCGAAGACAAGGCCGAGGGCCTGGCCAACAGCCCCGACGAACAGCCGGCGCTGAAGATGCTGAATGGCGACGGCGACAAGATCGCCCTGGTCATGTCGCGCAACATCACCAGCATGCTGAACGGGGAATTCGATCAACCCTCGGCCAACGACAGAAAGCGCCTGCTGATCACCATGGGCGATCTGCGCTGGGCGCTGTCACTGGGGCAGGCCGCGTTGCGCTCGCTGATCATGACGGGCGACCCGCAGTTCCAGGAGACGTTCGACAAGAACTGGAAGCTCGCCGTCGGCCGCATCAAGGCCCTGCAGGACATGTCGGACATCTTTACCGTCGAGCAGGCCGCCGCCTTCAAGAAGCTGGTCGCAGCGCAGGAGCAGTTTGCCGACCTGCCGCAGAAGCTGATCGATATCCGCAATTCGCCGGGCTGGAATCTGGCGCAGCAATCCCTGAACGCCGAGGTGACGCCGCAGGCCAACAGCATCCTCGACCTGCTGAGCGGCCCGCTGAACAGCGATGGCGTGCGCCAGGGGGGCCTGGTGGACCGCCAGGCCGGCCTGCTCGCCAGCGACGGCGAGAGTGCGATCAAGGCGTCGAGCAATCTGCAACTGGTCATGAGCGTGCTGCTGGCCATCGGCCTCATCGCCGGCATCGGCGTCGCCTTCCTCATCATCCGCGTGCTCACCGTGCCGATCGGCCGCATGACCTCGGTGATGGGCGAGCTGGCGCGCGGCAATCTGGACGTGACGCCGCCCAGCGCCGATCTCGACAACGAAATCGGCGCCATGGCGCGGGCCGTCGGCGTCTTCAAGGAGAGCATGGTCAAGGCGCGCGACCTGGCCGCCAACGAAGCGGCGGCCCAGGCCCGCCGCGAGGAGCGCGTGCGGCGCATCAACGGCCTGACGGAGGATTTCGAGAATGCCATGCGCGACGTGCTCCGCACCGTCGGCGATGCCGCCCAGCGCATGCAGGGCACGGCCAATTCGATGACCGTCAATGCCAGCGATACCTCGAACCGCGCCGGCGCCGTCGCCACCGCCTCGAGCGAAGCCTCGCTGAACGTCCAGGCGGTCGCCTCGGCGACCGAGCAGCTGACGACCTCGGTGTCGCAGATCTCCCGCCAGGTAGATGATTGCGTCCGCATCGCCAACAGCGCCGTCGACCAGGCCAATGCCACCAATCAGCTGGTGGAAGGCCTCCACAGCGCCGCCGACAAGATCGGCGCCGTGGTCCAGCTGATCAACGATATCGCCGGCCAGACCAATCTGCTGGCCCTCAATGCCACGATCGAAGCGGCGCGCGCCGGCGATGCCGGCAAGGGCTTCGCCGTCGTCGCCAATGAAGTGAAATCGCTGGCCAGCCAGACCGGCAAGGCGACCGATGAAATCGCCGGCCAGATCTCCGCCGTGCAGAACGCCACCTCCGAAGCGGTCAAGGCGATCCGCACCATCGCCAGCACGGTCGCGCGGATCAACGAGAACATCGGCTCGATTGCCGCCGCGCTTCTGGAGCAGGACGCCGCCACCAACAAGATCGCCCGCAATGTCCAGGAAGCGGCCGACGGCACCAACCAGGTCAACCAGAACATCTCGGGCGTCAACCAGGCGGCCGACAAGACCGGCGCCGCCGCGCAGGAAGTGCTCGCCGCCTCGCAGGAACTGACGGCGAAATCGACCGAGCTCCGCCAGCAGGTGCAGCAGTTCCTCGAAGGCGTGAAGAGCGCGTGAGCCGCGCCTGCGGCAAGCGGCTATCGCGTTGCGGCAGCTTGATATTTTTTCGGGCTGCCTGTTGTTGAATCCCCCGGCATGGCCGGCAGAGCCTGGCCATGCGCCGCGCGGCTGCATAGCGTTTCCCGCGCCCGCCGGCACGCGTTTCGGAGCGCAGGGCGGCGCGGTCTTGCCCGCGCAATCCCAGCCCCCCGGAACAACACCCCATCTTTCAATTGAAAAGAACCCCGCCCGGTGCTTCGATCAGCGCGGGCAATGCTTTTCAGACAAAGACTTCTTCCAGGGAGCGGAAAGATGAGCACACCTCCACACACCGCCTTCAACCGGTTGCAGCAGCTGATGTCCTCCTCGCCGGTTCCGTCCATCTCGACGGAACTTCTGGTCACCGCCGACGGCGAGCTGAACCGGGAACTCAACAGCTTCCTGTTCGACCCGCCATCGGACCCCAATCTGCTGAAGGGCAAGCGCGTCGCCATCTGCTGCACCAACGGCGTGGAGGAAGTGGAGATCATCGGCGCCCAGCGCTGGCTCACCGAGCATGGCGCCACCGTCCATGTGGTCTCGCCGCGCATCGGCGAATTCCATCCGACGCTCGGCCTGCGCTTTCCGCCGCAATGCGCCACCCATGTGCTGGCGATCCGCCTGATGGAAAACGCCGGCTGGCTGAAGATCGACCGCTACACCGATGAGGCAAAGGCGGCGGATTACGATGCCGTCCTGCTGCCCGGCGGCTGCTGGAATCCCGACGCCCTGCGCATGGACGAGCCGGCGCGGGCCTTCGTGCGCGCCATGTACGAGGCGGGGAAGCCGACCACCGCCATCTGCCACGGCCAGTGGGTGATGGTGAGCGCCAGGATCCTGAAGGGGAAACGCGCCACCGCCGTCTGGAACATCCAGATCGATCTCGAGAATGCCGGCGCCATCGTTCTCGACGAGCCCTGCGTCATCGACGGCAACCTGATCACGGCCCGCTTCCCCTACGACCTGCCGCGTTTGATCAAGGCGATGGCGCAACAGTTGGTGGGGACGAAGAATTAGGCGCGCGCCGATCGACCGCGGCTCGATCGAAGTCGGTTGCAGCATACTGGCAACTGCAGAGAACGACATTGCCAGCCAAATTGGCGGGATTAGCAAAACCTATTCAACCACGGGAGGAGCGGCTCGGGTTCTGCCGCCCCTCGACCGAACGCGTGGTCGAGCGACCTAAGCCCCCGCCATGGGCAAGGTACCGACGGGTGAGCGGCCTTCCTCTTTGCCGGCCGCTAGACAGGATTAACCGATCGCGACGCTCATGCCGCCATCTGCCATCACCACCGATCCGACGATGAAGCTCGCACGATCCGAGGCGAGGAAGGCGACGATCTCGGCGATTTCTGCCGGATCGGCGGCACGACCAATTGGTGCATTGGTGCCGTGCTGAGCGAGGAAGTTGCGACCATCCTCCATGAAATGATTGAGAAGGTTGGTCACCACGTCGCCCACGCCGATCGCGTTGACGCGGACGCCGCACTTGATCGCCTCGAGGGCATGCGTGCGGGTCAATTGAGCGAGCGCGCCCTTAGAGGCGGTGTAGGCAGCAATGCCGGGGAAGGCAAAGTAGGAAGCGTAGGACGCGATGTTGACGATCGACCCGGATTTCTTGGCCATCATTACCTTGGCCGCCTCGCGTGAATGCAGGAACGCACCGGTGACGTTCGTCTCCATCTGCCAGTTCCAGTCGGCGCGAGTCATCTCGACCAGCTCCTTGTAGATGATGCGCCCCGCATTATTCACGAGAATGTCCAGCGTGCCGAAGCGGTCGATGGCGAGGGCGACGGCCTTCTCGGCCGTTCCGTCGGCAGTGACATCCGCTACAAGGCTCACCAATCCATCGCGCTCAAGCTCTTTGACCGCCGGATTGATGTCCTCGGCCACAACCTTGGCACCGCGGGCATTGAGGAGTTCAGCAATGGCACGGCCAATGCCACTGGCGGCTCCCGTCACGATTGCGACCTTGCCCGCAACTTCATTCGTGGAAGTCACGATATTCGACATGGGAAATCTCCTAAAGGGACCATCAGAGGGGCCGAAATCGCTGATCCCTAGGGCGACCCCGGCCGCGCCTTGATGACGCAAGACCGATATGCCATTGGGCCAAGCGCACTTCTCTCGGGCGAACGATGAACCTGTCGGAGTTTTGCTCAAATGCGCGGAGGGTGGGAGAATAGCCTGCCTAATCGCCGCGATAGGCGGCGGGCGATACACCGGTTTCCTTACGAAAAACCTGGGAAAAATGGCTTGGGCTGGAATACCCGACCTCCATGCCGATGGAGATGATCGAGCGATCGGTCTCACGCAGAAGCTGGCGCGCCAGGGCGATCCGCATGCTGATGAAATACTGTGACGGCGCAAGGCCGGTAGATCGCTTGAATTTTCGGCTAAAATGGGCCTCGCTCATCTCGGCGGCGCGTGCATACAGACCGAGATCGAAGTCGCTCGCCAGATTTTTCTGCATGAGAGCCGTCACGCGACGCAGGCGAAAGGCGGGGATGGCGCTCCGACGGCGCAGATTGGAACGTCCCAGGTCCGTGTAGTGCCGCACCAGATGGATTGACATAGCCTGAGCGATGTTTTCCAAAAGCAGGGCGCTTGGCTGCGCTTGTCCTCTAATCTCGCGCGCAAGAGTCTCGATCAGCAAACCGAGTTGGGGGTCATGGGCACCCGACACATCGCGCAGCATCGGCCGACCGGCCGTTCCATGGATCTCTTGCGCCGCTCGGTCGAGCAGGGGGAGTCCGAGATAGACGTGCATGACCTCGAATGGCGTGCCGTCATGAGACCGCCAGCGAAGCTCATAGGGCTCATCAGTGTCGGTCAGGAAAAAATCGCCCGCCTTGACCTCGCTCGCCATCCAAGCGCCGCCGAGATCGCGCTCATCAACCGTCGCCGATCCCTGGATGATCCAAACGATCAGAGGTTCGGCGACTGCCGGTACGATGAAACTCTCCTGGACAGCGTTCCGTGCAAAGATCTGGACGATGACATCCTTGGGCGAACGGTCACCGCCATCGGCGATCAGGCGACCGGCAATATGCGCTTCGAGCATCTCTGCAGACGTCTTGTCGGTCAAGATTGGCTCCACAGGTCAGCCTCAGATTTTGGTGCCCGCTGCCGGACTCGAACCGGCATGGAAGTTTCCTTCCGAGGGATTTTAAGTCGGATGTGATCCGCTGTTGCATGTATTTTCTCAAGTAGTTAGAGATGATTGCTAATGACCCCTGTGGTCCAATTGGACCTTTTAGGCCACGTATGGGCCACAGCGATAAATTGACCCGCCAGCGGGTCTAATTTGGTAATCGCAGCCGGCGAAACCATTAAACCCCGCAAATTCCTTCCGTGATTACTATTATTACGGTATAACGTCCTAGTATTTATTGGCGGGAGCACAATATGGATTACGCAAAACTCAAGGCTGAGCTTGTCGAAATTGTCGAAGTTTCATCCCAGGTGCCTGAGGAGTTTCGCAGCCAGTGTTTCGCGATGCTATTCGATCGTCTTTTAAAAGAGAGCTCGGGTGGGACATCGAAGAATAACATTAAGGAAGATGCCGAAAATGAATCCGAAAATGGTTCAAGCAATCAGGGCGAAGCGCCCTTGCGGACTAGCGGATCATTTAAAGCCTTCATGAAGCGGACGAAACTCGAACAAAAAACCCTTGAATCTGTCGTTATGCTCGAAGGCAATGAAGTCCATTTTCTAGTAGAGCCGTCACATAACAAGCTCGCTAAAGGCACGCTGGAATGGGCGCTCCTGTTAGCTTTGAAAAATGGCCTAGTTGCTGGAACGCTGTCGACCGATCCCGAAACGCTTCGTTCAGTTGTTCAAGAGAAGGGCTTTTATGACCGACCTAACTTCGCGACTGGATTGAAATCCGAAAAATACAAAGAATACTTCAAAGGACCACTTGAGTACCAAGGAGAGGCTAGGGTCCTCACACCTAGTGGAGAGCAAGCGCTGGCAAAATTGATGCAGGACTTGGTTACGGGCAGTAACAAATGAAGGAGGATTTACTAGGCAGGCTAGAATTCTTTAAAGCGAGCTTGAAAAAGCTGAAACTTGCTCTTGCCGACCAGGAATCATCTACCGTCTCTAGGAAACCCACGCGTGATTTAGCTGATACGATTGCATCCTATTGGGTCGAAAACTTGCGTAGTCCACTAGAACACAAAGTCGGGATAGAGGCTCAGACTATCGTCGATACAGCGGCTCATATGAAAAGGCTGCATCAAGTTAGTCGGCCGAATAATCTGAAGTCCTCATATCTGCAATGTATCAACGGTGTCCTGTCGAAATTTGATGACAAGTTCGTACTGCCAATCAAGCAAACCCCTCCTACTAACCCAAAAGCACTTCTGGACCTCCGCAATTTGTTGCCTGACATTGCCTCGGTCGAGACATCTTCTTACCTGGAAGAAGCGATCAATTGCGCCCTTCAGGGTTTCTACAAGGCTTCGATCGTAATGGGATGGTGTGCAGCAATCGATAGAATACAAGAAAGGATGCTTGCCGAAGGTTTCACGGCAATTCACAACACATCCGTCAAGATAAAAGATCAGAAAAGCGGCAAGTTCAAGCGCTGGGACAAAGTCTTCAACTACTCCACCAAAGGAGAGCTTCAGACTATATTTGACACGGATTTGATTGTGCTGTCAGAGGGCTTTGGTTGGTTGGATGGAAATCAAGCTTCAAGGCTTGAAGCTTGTTTCGACTATCGCTGTCAAAGCGCCCATCCGGGGGAGGCCCCTATTGAGAAAGAGCATGTGCTCGTCTTTTTCAAGGACATCACAGCAATCGTTCTAACGAATCCCAAATTCAAGTCAAAGTAAGCGACTTCATAAAGTTGGTGGCCCCGGTCGGACTTGAACCGACACGCCCAGAAGGCTCACGATTTTAAGGACTCTAAGTACACCAAGCCTACCCAATCCATTGAGATGAAAAAGAAATATCAGAAATTAATTGGATTTCTGTGTTAAGAGCGATGCTTTTTGCGAGCACCGTCTGTGCTCCGCATCGCTCTTAAAAAAAATGCCAACGCCTACTTAGACGGAAAATGTTTGGCACATATTTCGGTCATATCTTGAGCGCTCTTAGCTAGACCGACGACCGACCGCATACAAATTTCCACGCAACGATCAAGCATCTCATGGGCGTGCTTTTTGAATTGCTCATTACCCCAATTGTCATATGTCTTGCTGGCCATCACTAGATACATATGCTGCATCGCATTTGGATGCGATGATTCACAAAGATACTCGTAGTCGGCGAGGACTCCGCTATCGAGCTCTTCGAGATGGCGCACAAACTCCATGGTGCTAAATGACTTCACTGCGCTCATTTCGCCCCACGGCAGCAGTATGGGAGTCTTCGATCCTGTAGTTAGGCGAATGCACCTTTCAAAAGCTTTCTCATACTTCTCTTTGTCTTCGAGTTGCGCCGCGATCTCTAGACCAAAGCTGATCGCGGCGCGGTACTCCATAATCAAACGAATTTCTAGCGGCGCGCTGATTAGCATTCCGATAGACCATCGATGGATTAGTGAATCGAGAATTAATTGGACGACTTTAATGCCGCTCAGGACGAACAAAGCGAGTTGAAGTATTGCGCGAGCCTTTTCATCAGGAGGCTCCGATAGAGGTACATCCGGAAAACCGCCGTACTTTTCCAGCGTGACTTCGTGTAACTCTAATGCTTTTAAGATGCGAGGAACGTACTGTTCCGTTTCAACCTGCCACTGCTTTTGTGTCATCGCCACAAACTCAATGTTTGTTTTAGTTGGTGCGGACGGCGGGACTCGAACCCGCACTCCCTTGCGAGAAGCAGATTTTCATACCACTTCGACTTTCGCCGCCGCCCTTAAGCGTTTGTGGTCTGGACTATCCCTTCACCATAGCAATTTGCCTTAGGTGCCACCCGTCTAGTCTCTACACCTTCCTCGTCTGAGGCTTGGCTCGGGATTGGCTTCGACTTTCGTCATTAGCGTTCCCCGACTTTGAGCGGTTCTACTCTGCGAGTTTCCTCGCAGGCACTCCAATTAAAGTCTGCTGCGTCTACCGGTTTCGCCACGTCCACTGATTGTGCAAATTGTGCAACGAGTGTGCAAACAGCAACTTATCGATAAAGCTTTGAATTTCAATCAGTATCTACAGAAGTGTTTGTTTTTAAGTCCCTTGTGTCTACCAATTCCACCAAGCGGGCTGCGCGATCGGCCTTGCGGCGATGCGGGTGACTGGCGGCTGTTCCTCTAGCATCCCCGGCCGCGCCCGTCCATAAGACGATCGCCGCTGGACCGGCTGTTCCCTTTGATCGGACGGCCTATTCCAGCGGCTCGCCGTCGATCGGATCGGCGCCGAGCTTGCGGATGATGACCCGCAATTCCCCGGCGGCGGCTTCCAGGCGGTCGCGGCTGGTGCCGCGCAGCACGAAGCTGGCGCCGTAGCGGCCCTGGCGGAAATAAGGGTAGGAGCCGATATCGAGATCGGCGTAGCGCTGCTGCAGCAGGCCGAGGTCATGGGCGATGACGCCTTCGCCGATATGGGCGCTGACGGTCAGCGAGAGGACCTTGTCGCCGCCGACCAGGCGGCCCTTCAGGCCGTCGAACATGGCCTGGCAGATGCGCGGCACACCGGCCAGCACATAGACGTTGCCGATCTGGAAACCGGGGGCGGCACTGACCGGGTTGTCGATCAAGGTCGCCCCGTCCGGCACATGGGCCATGCGCAGCCTGGCATCGGTCAGATGTTCCGGCCCGCCGTAATGGCGCGTCAGCAGATCGACCGCGCGCTCGTCGCGACGCAGCGCGACGCCGAAAGCCTTGGCGATGCAGTCGGCGGTGATATCGTCATGGGTGGGGCCGATGCCGCCGGTGGTGAAGACGTGATCATAGGTCGCGCGCAGTTCGTCGATGGCAGCGATGATCCTGGCCTCGATATCCGGCACCACCCGCGCTTCCATCAGGCGGATGCCGATTTCGGTGAGACCGACCGCCAGATAGTTGAGATTGGCATCGCGGGTTCGGCCGGAGAGGATCTCGTTGCCGATTACCAGCACGGCGGCGGTCACGATGCGCGGCGCCGGCCTGGCGGCGATATCGACGGTCATCTCGCTTGCCATTACGTCACCACCTGTCATTTCACGGCCGTATAACCGGCCTCCGTCATGCATTGATTGACCAGATTGTCGTGGCGCTTGGCATCGCCGTAGGCATTGAGGTTCTGGCCGAGACTGGGCTTGATGCCGCTCACCGTGCCGCCATTCATCACCTGGACATCCTGCTGCACGCCGCGATCGCCGGCCATCTGCTGATCGGCATAACGCCGGCAGGCGCTGAGATCCTTGGCACGCTGATCCTCGTTGAGATTTGGCTTGGTCCAGACGGTGATCTTCTCGTCATGGGCGCAGCCCGCCAAGGCAAGCGGCAAGGTCGCGACAAGCGGCAGGACCGCAATGAGCGCGGCGGCACGCGGATGGCGAAACAGAGGCGACATGGTCATCGAACTCCCGAAAGAGGGTGTAACTTGCCGCGAACGGCGGGTTGTTGCAACCATCTCCCGCCGCGGCGCGATCGGCGAGTCGCGGCTAATGCAGAGAACGTGCAAAGCTGCCCCATGGATTATCCGACACCCCTCATTCCCGCCCGGCTGCTGCGCCGCTATAAGCGGTTCCTGGCCGATGTGATCCTGCCGGATGGCAGCGAGGCGATCGTGCATTGCCCCAATCCCGGCTCGATGCTGGGCTTGGCCGATGCCGGCACCGTTTGCTGGCTGAGCGATCACCGGGGCGGCAGCCGCAAGCTGCCCTTCGGCTGGGAACTGGCGGAACTCGTCGCACCGCTACAGACCACGCCGGCACAGGCCCCGCAGGCACAGGCCCCGCAAGCGCAGGCCGCGCCGGCAAAGATTGCGCCGCTGCCGGCCGCCCCAGGAGAGACAGGTGGGCGACATCTGGTCGGCATCAATACCGGTCATGCCAATATCATCGTCGCCGAGGCCCTGGCGGCCGGCAGGATCGCCGCCCTTGCCGGCTATGACGAGATCCGCCGCGAGGTGAAGGTCGGCAGCCGATCGCGTCTCGATTTCCAGCTGTTGCGCCAGCCAGGCGGACAATCCGGCCCGGCGCCAAGCTGCTTCGTCGAGGTAAAAAGCGTTACCTTGAGCCGGCACAGGGGGCTTGCCGAATTCCCCGATGCCCCGACCACACGCGGCGCCCGGCATTTGACCGATCTCGCCGATCTGGCGGCGCAGGGTCACCGGGCGGTGCTGCTGTTCCTGGTGCAGCGGGACGACTGCAGCCGGGTGTCCTGTGCCGCCGATATCGATCCCGCCTATGCCTCGACATTGCGTCAGGTCGCAGGCCAGGTGGACATACATGCCTATGGCTGTGCCTTCACTTGGACCGATGGCCGGCCTGCCGCCCTGTCATTGGCCGGAGAAATACCAGTCGAATTGCCCTAACCCCTTCAAAAATCAGCATTCGACCCCATATCCAGGGCAGCCACCCTGCATCACGGATGACAGCGGCGTGTCGGCCCGCCAGGCAGCCACAAGCAGCCCGGCAAAGAGCAGCCTTGCGGTCTCGGGGGTTGCGCCGAACAGCCAGGGCTTTATGCTAATTGCTTAGAGTTCGTTTCGAGGACAAAGGACCATGCAGAAGCAGGATGTCGCCGACGACTGGGTCGACGACAATCGCAAGATCAAGATCCACGACGCCGCTGCCTTCGAGGGCATGCGCAAGGCTGGCCGGCTGGCCGCCGAGTTGCTGGATTTCATCACGCCCCATGTCGTGCCCGGCGTCACCACCGACGAGCTGGACCGGCTCTGCCATGGCTTCACCCTCGATCACGGCGCCACGCCGGGGCCGCTGAACTATCGCGGCTATCCCCGCTCGATCTGTACCTCGATCAACCATGTGGTCTGCCACGGCATTCCCGGCCCCAAGAAGCTGATCGAAGGCGACATCCTCAATATCGACGTGACGCCGATCCTCGACGGCTGGTACGGCGACAGCAGCCGCATGTTCTATGTCGGCAAGGTCGGCGTGCAGGCGAAGAAGCTGGTCGATGCCACCTATGAGGCGATGATGCTGGGCATCCAGCAGGTAAAGCCCGGCAATACCGTGGGCGATATCGGGCATGCCATCCAGACCTACGCGGAGAAGCTCGGCTTTTCCGTGGTGCGCGATTTCTGCGGCCATGGCCTTGGCCGGGTGTTCCACGATTCCCCCAGCATCCTGCATTTCGGCCGGCCGAAATCCGGCCCGGTGTTGAAGACCGGCATGTTCTTCACCATCGAACCGATGATCAATGCCGGACGCTACGAGGTGAAGATCCTGGATGACGGCTGGACCGCCGTCACCCGCGACAAGAAGCTCTCGGCGCAGTTCGAGCATTCGGTCGGCGTCACCGAGGACGGTGTCGAAATCTTCACGCTCTCACCCAAGGGCTGGGACAAGCCGCCCTATAACGCCTGATCCATCCGCATCATGCAGCGCCCGCCACAGCTTCCCCTCGATCCAGTTCCGGCGAGGGAAGCTGAATTGTCGGAGAGCGCCGTTGCGCTCGACAACGAGCCGGCGCCGGCCATCGACAAGCCGCATTGGCTCGGCCATCGCGAGCGCCTGCGCCAGAAGCTGCTGAGCGCCGGCCCCGAGGCCCTGGCGGAATATGAGATGCTGGAACTGGTGCTGATGCAGGCCATTCCGCGCCGCGACACCAAGCCCCTCGCCAAGCAATTGATCGGCCGCTTCGGCTCCTTCGCCGCCGTGTTGGCCGCCGAACCTCCAGCGTTGCAGGAAGTGAAAGGCGTGGGCGACGGCGTCGTCGCCATGCTGAAGATCGTCCAGCATGCGGCCCAGCTGATGCAACGGCAATTGATCATCAAGCGGCCGGTGCTGGGTTCCTGGCAGCAATTGCTCGATTACTGCCACTCGGTGATGGCGCATGAAAAGGTCGAGCAGTTCCGCCTGATCTTCCTCGACGGCAAGAACCGTCTGATCGCCGATGAACTGCAGAATATCGGCACCGTCAACCACGCCCCGGTCTATATCCGCGAGGTGGTGAAGCGGGCGCTGGAATTCCACGCGCTTGCCGTGATCATGGCCCATAACCACCCGACCGGCGATCCCACACCTTCGCGCGACGACATCCTGCTCACGCGTGAGATCAAGAAGGCGCTCGATCTGGTCGGCATCAAGCTCCACGACCATCTGATCATCGGCAAGGAAGGCCATGCCAGCCTACGCAGTCTGCGCGTCGTCGAGGGCTGGAACTAGAGTTCGCACAAGAAGCCATCTCAGTCAGGGAACCGCGATCGCATCATGGAACGTCACGCCAATCTCATTGCCGGCGACTGGATGGCCGGCCAGAGCGCCGTCACCAATGACAACCCCTCGGACCTCGACCAGCCGGTCGGCGACTATGACCTTGCCAGCGTGGCGCAGCTGAACGACGCCGTTGCCGCCGCCAAGGCGGCACAGCCGGCCTGGGGCGAAGCCTCGCCGCAGACCCGCTTCGATGCGCTCGACAAGATCGGCACGGAACTGCTGGCCCGCAAGGATGAACTCGGCCGCCAGCTCTCCAGCGAGGAAGGCAAGACGCTGGCCGAGGGCGCCGGCGAGGTGATGCGGGCCGGCCAGATCTTCAAATGGTTTGCCAGCGAGGCCCTGCGCGCCCATGGCGACAAGATGCAGGGCCTGCGCCCCGGTACGGAAATGGAGGCGACCCGCGAACCGCTGGGCGTCATCGGCGTCATCACGCCGTGGAATTTCCCGATCGGCGTCGCCTCCTGGAAGGTCGCCCCCGCCCTTGCCTTCGGCAACGCCGTGGTGCTGAAGCCGGCCGAACTGGTGCCGGCCAGCGCCTGGTCCCTGGCCGAAATCATCTCGCGGAGCGGCATCCCGGCCGGCGTCTTCAATCTCGTCATGGGCCATGGCAGCGAGGTGGGCGCCGCCCTCATCAATCACCGCCATGTCGCCGGCATCACCTTCACCGGCTCGACCCGCACCGGCCGGGTGATCGCCGAAGCCGCCGCCAAGCGGTTCTGCCGCGTGCAATTGGAGATGGGCGGCAAGAACCCGCTGATCGTGCTGGAGGACGCCGATCTCGATCTCGCCGCCGAGGCCGCCTTCCAGGGCGCCTTCCTCGCGACCGGCCAGCGCTGCACCGCTTCCAGCCGGCTGATCGTGGTCGACAGCGTGCATGACGCCTTCGTCGCCAAGATCATCGAGCGCCTGAAGAAGGTGAAGATCGGTCATGCGCTCGACACCGAGACGCAGATCGGCCCTGTCGTCGATGAACGGCAGTTCAAGCAGGATCTCTCCTATCTGGAAATTGGCCGGCGGGAAGGCGCCAAACTCGCTTATGGCGGCGAGGTGCTGAGCCGCATGACCCGCGGCCACTATCTCGACTGCGCCCTCTTCACCGAAACCAGGAACGAGATGCGGATCAACCGCGAGGAGATCTTCGGGCCGATCGCCGCCACCATCCGCGTGCGCGACTACGACGAGGCCCTGAGCGTCGCCAATGACACGGAATACGGCCTGACCGCCGCGCTCTTCACCCGCTCGCTGAAATATGCCAGCCACTTCAAGCGGCATATCGAAACCGGCTGCTGCGCGGTCAACCTGCCGACCGCCGGAGTCGATTACAACGCCCCCTTCGGCGGCCGCAAGAATTCGAGCTATGGCCCGCGTGAAACCGGCGAGATCGCCCGCGACTTTTTCACCATCCTGAAAACTTCTTACATCCGGCCGGCCTGATCGATCTCAGGCCGAGGTGGCGCAAAGGAACCGTACCATCGTGAGCAGCAAAGACACGCATCTGCCCATCCTTTTTCTCTCGCACGGCTCGCCCATGCTGCCCTTCGAGAACATTCCTGCGCGCGATTTCATGATCGGGCTTGCCGCGAAACTACCGCGTCCCAAGGCGATCCTCAGCATCTCCGCCCATTGGGAGGCGCCGGAACCCAGCCTGACCGCCGGCACGCATCCCGAGACGATCCACGATTTCTATGGCTTTCCCAAGGAGCTTTATCAGCTCAGCTATCCGGTGCCGGGCTCCCCGGCCCTGGCGGAGCATGTCGCCGAATTGCTGCAGCAGGCCGGCCTGCCGGCTAAGCTCGATGCCACCCGCGGCCTCGATCACGGCGCCTGGAACCCGCTGCTGCTGATCTATCCCGAGGCCGACATCCCGGTAGTGCAGCTGTCGATGCTCTCGCGGGTCTCAACCGCCGAGCATGTGGCGCTCGGCAAGGCGCTCGCCCCGTTGCGCGACCAGGGCGTGCTGATCGTCGCTTCGGGTGGCGCGGTCCACAATCTGCGGACGGTCGAATGGAATGGCGGCACCGCGCCGGCCTGGGCCAAGGAATTCGACGACTGGCTGCATGATCGCTTGATCGAGGGCGACGTCGATCGCCTGATTGCCTATCGCAGCGAGATCCGCAGCGGCACGCTGGCCCATCCCAGCGAGGACCATCTGCTGCCGCTCTATGTCGCCTTGGGTGCCGCATCGGTGACGGATGCCAAGGCGAAAACGCTACACCGCAGCTTCGCCCATGGCAGCCTCAGCATGGCGGCGTATGAATGGGCGGCCTGAACGGCCGCCCATTGTCGCGGATTAATTAGGACGCGCGTACCTGCTGCAGGAAATCGGCGACCTGCACCTGCAGGGCGCTGGCGTCCTGGGCGACGTCGCCTGAGGCAGCCAGCACCTGACCGGCCGACTGGCCCACATGCTGGGTCGCCTGGCTCAGTTCCGTGATGGTGACCGAGACGCTGCCCGTACTGGTGGAAGCCTGCTCGATGTTGCGGGCGATCTCGGACGTGGCGGCACCCTGTTCCTCGATCGCCGAGGCGATCGCCGTGGCGATCTCGTTCACATCCTTGATGATGCCGGCGATGAGATTGATCGACGCCCCCGAACGCTGCGTCATGTTCTGGATGCTGTTGATCAGTTCGGCGATGTCGTCGGTCGCCTTGCTGGTCTGGGTTGCCAGCTGCTTCACCTCGGATGCCACCACCGCGAAACCCTTGCCGGCTTCACCGGCGCGTGCCGCCTCGATCGTGGCGTTGAGGGCCAGCAGGTTGGTCTGGCTGGCGATGTCGTTGATGAGGCCGACCACGTCGCCGATCTTGCGCGCAGCATCGGTCAAGGCAGTGAACTCGCTGGTCGCCGTCTGGGTGGCGCTGACGGCATCTCGCGTGACACTGGCGCAACGGGTCACCTGCTGATTGATTTCGCCGATTGAGGCGGTCAATTCCTCGGTCGCCACCGCGACGGTCTGCACATTGCTGCTGGCCACCTGGGCGCTGTCGGCGATGCGGCTCGATTGCTGCGAGGCCTGATCGGTGAGACGGTTCATATCGCCGGCGATATGCTGCATCTGGTCGGCCGATTGCTTCATCTTGTTGATGAGGCCGGCAACCGAGCCTTCCAGTTTCCAGGCTAGGTCCAGAAGGGCCTCCTGCCGCTCCTGGCGCGACCGCTCATCGGCCAGCGCCTGTTCCTGGCGCATGTTCTCCATACGCTGGGCATTCTCCTTGAAGACGCCCAGGGAACGCGCCAGGTCACCTACCTCGTCGCCGCGATCGGCATAGGCGATGTCGATCTGCAGGTCGCCGGCGGAGAGGCGGCCCATGCGGTCGGTAATGGCCCGGATCGGCCGGGTGATGCCGCGCGCGATCACATAGGCCAATGTGAGGCCGACCAGCAGCACGGCAGCCGAAAGACCGCCGAGACGCCAGGCGACCGCGCTGAAGGCGGCAGAGATATCGTCGATATAGACGCCGGTCCCGACCATCCAATTCCAGCCGGGGATCATCATCGCGTAAGAGAGCTTCGGCAGCGGATCCGTCGAACCGGCGCGCGGGAAGCGGTAGCGCACATAGTCGCCGCCCTTCTGCGCCGCCTTGACCAATTCGGCGATCAGCTTCACGCCGTCCGGATCGGCAAGGTCGATGAAATTCTTCCCCTCCATTTCCGGCTTGCCGCCATTGCTGATAGCCGTGCCATCGGTCGTATAGGCGAAGAGATAGTCGTTATGGCCATACCGCATGGCGCGGATGGCGTCCCTCGCCCGATGCTGCGCCTCGTCATCGCTGATCGCGCCCTTGGCCACCTGGTCCTGCAGCGCTTTAGCGATACTGATAGCGCTTTCCACCTGCTGGCGCACCGTCATCTGGCGGTCGATATAAAGCGTTCCCTGCAACTCCAGCAAACTGACACCCATGACGGCGACGAGGCCAAGACTCATCACGAGGATGAGGCCGGCAAGGCGGTGCTGGATTTTGAGCTTCTTCAACATGGATTGCCCCACGATATTTCACATCGACGGAAGCATTCCTATGATCGGTCGCGAACGGCAAAACTAGGATGTGAGTACTACTTTATAGGATAGCCATCCCGGCACCCGTTACGCGGTAACGATTACTTCCGACTTCTGGGGACAGCCTATATGCTACAGATTAATAACAGGTTTTTATTGTAGTGCGCGCGACAAGCTGACAGCGCAAGCATCTGCATCGCATACAAAAAACCCGGGCGATGAACGCCCGGGTTCTAAAAGAAGACAGCTTACTGACAGACGCAGCTAACTGACAGACTCAGGCAGCCTGGTTGACGGCCACGCCCTTCGACTGGAGCAGTTCCTGCAATTCGCCGGTCTGGAACATTTCACGGACGATGTCGCAGCCGCCGACGAATTCACCCTTCACATAGAGCTGGGGAATCGTCGGCCAGTTGGCGTATTCCTTGATGCCCTGACGCAGGCTGGGATCGGTCAGGATATCGATGCCCTTGAACTTGACGCCGACATGGGTCAGCACCTGGACAACGGCGGCGGAAAAGCCGCATTGCGGAAAAATCGGCGTGCCCTTCATGTAAAGGACGACGTCGTTGCTGGTGATATCATCGCGGATGCGGTCGAAAACCGGGTTGCTCATGGCCTAATCCTTGGTGCGGCAAATAATGCGGATGTTACGTCGCGGAAGCGAATTCTGCCCGTTAGATGGCGATTGTCGCGGAAAAAGTCAATCCTGAGCGGAATCATCGGGTATTACGCCGTTCCTGTCAATTGCTGGTTCCGGCATCTGCCTGCGGCAACCTGCCCGACCGGAACGGATCGCGCCTATTTAGGCTCCTCTTTCTCGAAGCTGGCCCGGTCGATCTCATAGCGCTGCAACTTGTCGTAAAACGTCTTGCGGGGGATGCCCAGTGCCCCGAGCGTTGAGCGGACATCGCCGCCATGAGCCGACAGCGCCTCGCGAATAAGGTGGGCTTCATAGGCCTCCATGCGCTGCGGCAGCGTCATGATCGGTTCGGTGGCCGGGGCACCAGGGGCAGCCGCGAGCTCAGCGAGGCCAAGGACGACCCGATCCGCGAAATGCATGAGTTCGCGCACGTTTCCCGGCCAGTCATGATCCTGCAGCTGCTGCTTCACGGCAGCCGACATCGCCGGCAGATCGCGTCCGAAGCGAAGCGCCGCCCGCTCGAGGAAATACGCGAAAAGCAGCGGGATATCCTGGCGCCGTTCCCGGAGCGGCGGAATGCGCAGGGTGACGACATTCAGCCGGTGGAACAGGTCTTCGCGGAACGTCGCGCGCCGCGCCGGCTCGCCGAGATCTGACTTCGCCGCGGCGACCACCCGCAGGTCCACCGCGCGTGAGGTATTCGTCCCGAGCGGCATGACCTCGCGGCCTTCGAGCACGCGCAGCAGCTTGACCTGCGTGCCGACCGGCATGCTCTCTATTTCATCAAGGAACAGCGTGCCGCCGCTGGAATGTTCGATGAGGCCGATGCGCTTCTTCTGGGCGCCGGTGAAGGCACCCGGCTCGTGTCCGAAGAGCTCGCTCTCGATCACCGTCTCCGGCAGCGCGCCGCAATTGAGGGCGACGAAATGGCCTTGCACGCGCCGCCCCAGGCGGTGGATCTCGCGGGCAACAACCTCCTTGCCGGTGCCGGTCTCGCCGATCACGAGGATATCGACATTGGCATCGCCGACCGCCCTGATCGTTTCGCGGAGGCGACGGATTGCCGGCGCGTCACCAATCAGGGGCGATTCCGCCGCCGCCAAGGCGGCCGCCTCGCGCAGGCGGCGGTTTTCCAGAACCAGCCTGCGCTTTTCCGCGGCGCGGCGCACACTCTGGATCAATCGCTCGGCGGCAAAGGGCTTGGCGAGAAAATCGTAGACGCCCTCCCGCATGGCTTCGACCGCCGTCGCGATATCGCCATGGCCGGTGATCAGGATCACCGGCAGATCCGGATCGCGCGCCTGCAGTTGCCGAAACAGCTGCATGCCGTCGACACGCGGCATGCGAAGATCCGTGACGACCACGCCGTCGAAATCGGCGTTGATGATGTCCAGCGCCTCTGCCGCCGATGCCAGCGGCACTGGCCGGAAACCGGCAAGCTGCAGCGTCTGCGTATTGGCCTGCCGCAGATCGATGTCATCGTCGATGAAGGCCACCGTCATTTGCGTGACCGGCACCGGCGTCGCCGGCTGAGATGCAGCTGGCACAGGCGTGACCGGCGTCATGCGGCCCTCCGCAATGTGAGCGTGAATTCGGTGCCACGGCCGGGCTCGCTTCTGACATCGAGCATGCCGCCGAAATCATCGACGATGCCCTTTGAAATCAGCAGCCCCAGACCCAGACCCCGTGGTTTCGTCGTGACAAAAGGCGTAAAGAGCGCCGCCATCACCTCCGCCGCAATGCCCGGGCCGTTATCCGCGACAGTCAGGCAGACCTTCTCGCCGTCCACGACCGCATCGAGGCGCAGGACCTGATCCGGACGGCCCTCCATCGCCTCCAGCGCATTCTGCAGCAGGTTGACCAGCACCTGTTCCAGCCGCACGCGATTGGCAACCACCAGCAGCATCGGATCCGGCCTTTCCGCCAGCAGCCGGGCCCCTTGCCGCCGCGCCCGAATCCCGACCAGCAGCAAGGCGCCGTCGATCGCCTCCAGGACCGGGATCGGCGCAATTTCACCGGTCGCCTTGCGCGCATAGCCGCGCAGCTCCTCGATGATAGAGCCGATCCGCTCCGTCAACCCGGCGATCGCCGTCAGATTCTGGCGGGCCGCTTCCGGCTCCAGCCGATCGAGAAAAGCTGCGGCGTTGTCGGCATAGCTGCGGATGGCGGCAACCGGCTGGTTGACTTCATGGGCCAGCCCCGCGGTGATCTGGCCGAGCATGGCGAGGCGGTTCGCCTGGGCCAGTTCGTCCCGCGCCACCTGCAGCTTGGCTTCCACTTTCTTTCGTTCCTCGATCTCCGCCGTCAGCATGGCATTGGTGGACCGCAGGTCCTGCGTCCGTTCCTCGACCCGGCGCTCCAGTTCGATGCGCGCTTCGACTTCGCCGGCCGCCCGGGCGATCGCACGCTGGCGGCGATAAAGCAGGAGAGCGGCAAGGGCAACAATCGGCGTCAAGCCGCCCAGGGCAGCCGCGCGTGCCGCATGCGAACCGAGGTCGAGGGCCGTCTGGGCCGGAAGCAGCAGGTGGAGTTGCCAGGCGGTCGAAGCAACATCGCGTTCGGTCTTCAGATATAGCCCGCCATCGCCGGAGCCGATGAAACCCTCCCCCGGCGCGTCACGCGGATCGATATCGCGCAAGGGAAGCTGGGCCAACTCGGCATCGCCGAATTGCTGGCTTGCCTGGAACGCCTTGATGGCATCCGGCGAAAGCGGCCTTTGCGCCATGAAACGCCAGGTCGGCTCGCTGCTGATCAGCACGATGCCATCGGCATCCGTGACATAGACGACGGCGCCCGATTGCGCCCATTCCGCCTCGACCTGATCGAATTCGACCTTCACCACGATCACGCCCAACAGCTTGCCGCCCTCGTCGATGCGGCGCGAGATGTAGAGGCCGGGCCGGTGGCTGACGGTTCCCATCGCGAAGTGCTCGGCGCTGCCATGCGCCACGGCAAGCGTGAAATAGGGGCGGAATTGATAGTTCTGTCCCACGAAGCTGGTGGGCTCACGCCAATTGCTTGAGGCAATGGTGGTCGCCGTGCCGTCGATCAGATAGATCACGGCCGACCGGGTACCCGTATTCAAGCTTTCCAGCTTTTCGTTCATCGCCGCCATCGCCGCGGTGTCATGGCTCTTCAGCACCGCTTTGACATCGGGATCCTGGGCCAGCACCAGTGGCACCACCCGCTGCTTTTCCAGCTCGCTGCGCAACACGGCGGTATCGAGGGCGGCATTCTGTCCGGCCTGCACGCGCAGTGTTTCCGCTGCGCCGCTGCGCCCCCAATCGCCGGCAAGCCACAGCGCCACCACTGCCACCGCAATGGCCAGACCCGCAAAGATCAGCCATTCCAGCGATTTTCTTGCGGCCATCCCGGGCATCCCGCACCTCTTCCTTCACCGACAGCATTGAGCGGAAATCCGCGCAAACTCAACAGGCTTTATGCGGATTTTCGCCAAGTGACAGCCGAAATTGCCGCGCATCTCTCAATTATCCTCTATTTATCAGACGGATAGACGATCAGCTTACGTGGCATCCAGCTTGCTAACAGGCCTATAGCTGCGGGGAGTCGAAAACGCGGCTTTCAAAAAATCGCCACCAAAAACCGTGGCGCCCCCATGGCCTCCAAACGGGCCGCAGACGGGGTGTCAACGAAACGGAGGAAGCCATGCAAACAATACCAGTCAACCAACCTGTTCCATCCACCCGCCAAAAGCGGCCGCTTTATGCCAGTCTTTATTTCCAGGTTATTGTCGCCATCACCCTCGGCATCATTCTCGGCCATTTCGCACCCGATATCGGCACGGCGCTGAAGCCGCTCGGCGATGCCTTCGTCAAGCTCATCAAGCTGGTGATCGCGCCGGTGATCTTCCTGACCGTGGTGACCGGCATCGCCAGCGTCACCAATCTGAAGAAAGTGGGCCGGGTATTTCTGAAGGCGATGGCCTATTTCCTGGTCTTCTCGACCCTGGCCCTGATCGTCGGCCTGATCGTCGGCAACGTGATCCAGCCGGGCGCCGGGTTGAACATCGATCCGGCGACGCTCGATCCCAAAGCGGTGGCCGAATATACCGGCAAGGTCCATGACCAGAGCGTGGTCGGGTTCCTGATGAACATCATTCCCGCCACACCGTTCAGCGCCTTCGCTTCCGGCGACATCCTGCAGGTGCTGTTCTTCTCGGTCCTGTTCGGCATCGCTTTGGCGATGCTCGGCGAGCGCGCGGCTCCGGTGATGAAGCTGGTGCAGTCCCTGTCGCAGGCGATGTTCCGCATGGTCGACATGCTGATGCGGCTGGCGCCGGTCGGTGCCTTCGGCGCCATGGCCTTCACCATCGGCAAATTCGGGATCGGCGCGGTCGCCAACCTCGCCTTCCTGATCGGCACCTTCTACCTGACCTCGATCCTCTTCGTGGTGGTGGTTCTGGGCGCCGTCTGCTTCGCCAACGGCTTCTCGATCTTCGCGCTCCTCCGCTATATCAAGGAGGAGTTGCTGCTGGTCATGGGGACGAGTTCCTCCGAAGCGGCCCTGCCCAGCCTGATCGAGAAGATGGAACGTGCCGGCTGCCGCCCCTCGGTCGTCGGCCTTGTCATCCCGACCGGCTATTCCTTCAATCTCGACGGCACCAACATCTATATGACGCTGGCCTCGCTGTTCATCGCCCAGGCAACCGGCGTGCATCTGTCGTTCGGCGATCAGATCCTGCTGTTGCTGGTTGCCATGCTGAGTTCAAAGGGTGCAGCCGGCATTACCGGTGCGGGCTTCATCACCCTGGCCGCCACACTTTCCGTCGTCCCCTCGGTTCCGGTCGCCGGCATGGCGCTCATTCTCGGCATCGATCGTTTCATGTCGGAATGCCGCGCCTTGACCAATCTGGTCGGCAATGCCGTGGCCACCATCGTCGTCGCGAAATGGGAGCGCGAGCTTGATCAGCCGAGGCTGATGGCAGCGCTCGCGGGCAAGGAGATGCAATCCGATAGCATCACACCGGCACCGGTGGCCGCAGAATAGCCCGGGAAGCGGCACCCAGCCGTGATGGGAGAGCACCCGCGTGCTCTCCCATCACGCTTGTCGTCAATGTGACTGCAACTGGCCGACGCCGACCACATCGGTGATGGATGTCGGCGCGCCCCCCACGCCAGCATGCTGCAGCGTGATCGAGCCGCCGGCGGAGAAGGAGATAACGATATCGGCCCCGGCACCGCCATCGACGATGCTGGAAATGGCGGCGTTCAGCTCGTTCACGATGTTGCCGTCGAGATCCGTATCCGACACGGCGAAAGACAGGATATCCTGACTGGTATTGAAGTCAGTGATCGTGTCGGCGCCATCATTGAGGCTATCGAACATATAGGTGGCGATCCCGCCGCCGCCGGTGAGCGTATCGTTGCCGAGCCCGCCGTTGATCGTGTCGCCGCCGCCGGAGCCATCGATGACGTTGGCGCCCGAATCGCCGGTCAGCGTATCGGCGGAAGCGGAGCCGGTGATGTTCTCAAAGTTGCTGAGACTATCCGTTCCGTCGGCGCCGGTCGCAGTGCCGGCACCGAGATCGACGGTCACCGCGCCGGAGGCATTGGCATAGCTGACCGTATCGCCGGTACCGCCGCCGCCATCCAGCGTGTCGTTGCCGAGGCCGCCGGCAATGATGTCATTGCCATTGCCGCCGTCGATGACATTGGCCGTGTTGGTGCCCGTCAGCGTATCGTCGAAAGCCGAACCCGTCAGATTCTCGAAATTGCTCAATGTGTCGCTGCCGTCGGCGCCGGTTGCCGTGCCGGCACCAAGGTCAACCGTCACACTGCCGCTGGCATTGGCATAAGTGACGGTATCGCCGGTGCCGCTGCCGCCATTCAAGGTATCGTTGCCCAGGCCGCCGGCGATGGTATCGTTGCCGGCACCGCCATTGATGACATTGGCATTGCCGTCGCCGGTCAGCGTGTCGTCGAAGCCGGAGCCGGTCAGATTGGCGATATTGGTCAGGATATCGTGACTGCCGTCACCATCGTCGCTGGCGGTGCCGAGGGCCAGACTGGCGGTCACGCCGGCAGCCGCATTGCCGTAGTCAGCGGTGTCCGAGCCGCTGGCGCCGCCATTCAAGGTATCGATACCGCCAGCGCCGTATAACGTGTCGTTGCCCGCGCCGCCATTCAGCGTATTAGCACCGCTATTGCCGGTGATGACGTTGTCGAGACCGTTGCCGGTGCCGTTAATGGCGCCGCTGCCGGTCAGGGTGAGCTTCTCGACATTGCTGCCGAGCGTATAGGTGACGCTTGAGCGGACCTCGTCCGTTCCCGCGGCCGCGCCCTCGGTCACCACATCGCCGGCATTGTCGACGATGTAGATATCGTTGCCGGCGCCGCCGATCAGCGTATCCGCCCCCGCCCCGCCATCCAGCGTGTTGTTGCCGCTATTGCCGGTGATGGTGTTATCGAGCGCGTTGCCGGTGCCGTTGATATTGCCGGTGCCGGTCAGCACCAGCTTATGGATAGTGGGATTGGCGGCAAGGCTATAGCTGACGGCCGAAGCGATGGTATCGGAATCGACATAGCTGACGATCTGCGTCCCGGTGCTGGTCACGAGATTCGCAATATCGGTGATGCTGCCGGTTCCGGCGCCGGTGAAGGTCAAGGTATGGCCGTTGCTGAAGGTGACAACGACATCCTTGCCGGCGCCCAGGTCGTTGACACCGGTGACGGCCGCCTCAAGGTCATCGAGGATGCCGTCATTGGCGATATCGAGGGCGCTGCTGAAGCCCAGCACATCAGAGGCCTTGCTGAAATCGGTGATGACATCGTCGCCGTCACCGAAGGCCGCAAACTGGAAGCTGTCCACGCCGGCGCCGCCGGTCAGCTTGTTATTGCCGCTATTGCCGGTGATGACGTTATCGAGCGCATTGCCGGTGGCATTGATATTGGTGCTGCCCGTAAGTGTCAGATTCTCGACATTTGCCAGGCCGGCCAGACTGAACGTGACCGAACTGCGGACCTCATCGGTGCCACCGCCGGCACCCACCAAGGATTCGATCACATGGTCGCCGATATTGTCGACGATGAAGGTGTCGTCGCCGGCACCGCCATCCATCGTATCGGCGCCGACGCCGCCATCGAGGATATCGTTGCCAGCGCCGCCGACCAGGCTGTTATTGGCGCTGTTGCCGGTCAGGGTGTTGTCAAGCGCATTGCCGACACCGTTGATCGCGGCCGTGCCCGTCAGCGTCAAATTCTCGACATCGGCATAGCTGGCAATGGAATAGGTGACGGAAGCAAGAACCGTGTCCAGGCCCTGGCCGCTCGCCTCGACGATGACGTCGCTCTTCGAATCGACGACATAGGTATCGTCGCCCTTGCCGCCGATCAGCGTGTCGTTGCCGAGGCCGCCATTCAGCGTGTCGTTACCGTCGCCACCGGTCAGCGTATTATTACCGCTATTGCCGATGATCACATTGTCCAGGGCATTGCCGGTGCCATTGATGGCCGCGGTTCCGGTCAGCGTGAGATTTTCGATCTCCTGGCCGGCGAAGGCACCGGCTGTCAGATCCAGCGTGACGGATGACTGGATGGTATCGGTTCCCTTGCCGACCGCCTCGGTCACCTTGTCGCCGGCATTATCGACCACGTAAGTGTCGTTGCCGTCACCGCCGCGCAGGTCGTCGGCGCCGGCGCCGCCATTGAGCGTGTTGTCGCCGCTATTGCCGAGGATGAGATTGGCGGCGGCATTCCCGGTAGCGTTGATATTGGCGCTGCCGGTCAGCGTCAGGTTTTCCACATTGGCAAGCGCCGCCAGGCTGAAGGTCACCGAAGAATCGACCTCGTCGCTGGTCCCCCCGGCCGCACCCGCGATGCTTTCCACCACCACATCGCCGGCATTGTCGACAATATAGGTATCGTTGCCGGCGCCGCCGATCATGGTGTCAGCGCCCAGGCCGCCATCCAGCACGTTGTTGCTGTCATTGCCGGTGAGGGTGTTGCTGGCTGCATTGCCGGTCGCGTTACTGGCCCCGGCTGCCGTCAACAACGTGAGGTTCTCGATGTTCGGCAACGCCGCCAAAGACAGCGTCAATGTCGACATGATCGTATCGGTGCCCTCACCGACATTCTCGGTGACGACATCGGCAAGGCTATCGACGTAATAGATGTCATTGCCGAGGCCGCCGCTCATCTTATCGTCGCCGCTGCCGCCATTCAGCGTATTGGCGCCGCTATTGCCGATGATCACGTTGTCCTGGCCGTTGCCGGTACCATTGATATTGGCCGTGCCGGTCAGCGTCAGATTTTCGACATTGGCGCCCAAGCTGAACGTCACGCTTGACTTGACCAGATCCGTACCGCCCGCGCTGTTGGTCTCGATCGCCTGATCACCAGCATTGTCGATGATATAGGTATCGTTGCCATCGCCGCCGACCAGGATATCCACGCCGGCGCCGCCGTCGAGAACGTCGTTGCCGTCATCGCCATATAGCGTGTTGGCGCCGCTGTTGCCGGTAATGATATTGTCGAGCGTATTGCCGTTGACGGACAAGGCCGCCGTACCGGTCAAGGTCACGTTCTCGATTTCCTGACCGACCCAATTGCCTGACTGCAGGTCGACCGCGACGGAAGAGATGACCGTATCGGTGCCCTCGCCGACATTCTCCGTCACCTTGTCATTGGCGTTATCGATGACATAGGTGTCGTCGCCGAGACCGCCGGTCAGCGTGTCGGCGCCGACGCCGCCATCGAGCTTGTTATTGCCGCTATTGCCGGTCAGGGTATTGGCCAGCGCATTGCCGGTGCCATTGATCGCGGCAGCGCCGGTCAACTGCAGATTCTCGAGATTTGCTCCCAGCGTGAACGTGATGCTGGATTGGACCGTATCGATATCGCCGGCAAGGCCGACACCTTCCGTCACGATATCGCCGCTGTTGTCGACGACATAGGTGTCGCTGCCACTGCCGCCGATCATGGTATCGGCGCCGCCCTTGCCGTCGAGCGTGTTATTGCCTTCGTTGCCGGTCAGGACATTGGCGAGGCCGTTGCCCGTGGCGTTGATCGCCCCGGCGCCGGCCGCCAGCGTGACATTTTCGATCTGCTGGGCGGCAAAACTGCCGGCCGAGAGGTCGATCGACACCGAGGAGATGATAAGGTCCGTCCCCTCTCCCGCCAGCTCGGTGACCGTGTCGCCGGCATTGTCGACGTAATAAGTATCGTTGCCCTTGCCGCCGGTCATCGAATCCGCGCCGGCCTTTCCGTCCAACACGTTGTTGGCCGCGTTGCCGATCAGGGCATTGGCCAGGGCGTTGCCGGTGCCATTGATGGCCGTTGCGCCGGTCAAGGTGAGATTTTCGACATTGGCGCCCAGCGTGAAAGTGGCGCCGGACTGCACCGTATCGGTGCCTTCGCCGCTGCTTTCGATCACGGCATCGCCGGTCGAATCGACGATATAGGTATCGTCGCCGGTTCCGCCGACCAGCGTGTCGTTGCCCTTGCCGCCGATCAACGTGTCGTCACCGCCGCCGCCATTCAGCGTGTTGGCCGCATCGTTGCCGGTGATGATATTGGCAAGGCTGTTGCCCGTGACCGCCACGGCGGCGAGGCCGGTCAGGGTGACGTTCTCGATCTCCTGGCCGGCGAAGCCACCGGCCGTGAGGTCGATCGCCACCGAGGATTTGATGGTATCGGTGCCCTCGCCCACGGCTTCGGTTACCGCGTCGCCGGCATTGTCGATGATATAGGTATCGTCGCCGAGGCCGCCCACCAGCGTATCCGCGCCGGTACCGCCGTCGAGCACGTTATTGCCGTCATTGCCGGTGATTACATTGGCCAGGGTATTGCCGGTGCCATTGGTGCTCGCAACGCCGGTCAGGGTCAGGTTCTCGACATTGGCGATGGCGGCGAGGCTGAAGGTGACCGACGACTGTACCGTATCGGTACCTTCAGCCGCGTTCTCCTTGATGGTCGCGGTGCCGCCGTTGATGATATAGGTGTCGTCGCCGAGGCCACCTTGCAGAACGTCCGAGCCGTCGCTGCTCCACAGCGTATCATTGCCGCCGCCGCCGATCAGCGTATCGTTGCCGGAACCGCCATCTAGGACGTTGTCTCCGCTATTGCCGGTGATGACGTTGTTGAATTCGTTGCCGGTACCGTCGATGGCAGCGCTGCCGGTGAGCGTCAGGTTTTCGACATTGTCGACCGCCACCAGGTTGAGCGTGATGGAGCTCTGGATCGTATCGGTCCCGCCGCCATCCGCCTCGATCACGACGTCGGCCGCGTCATCAACCACATAGGTATCGTTGCCCTTGCCGCCGGTCATGGTATCGGCCCCGGCGCCGCCATCAAGCGTGTCATTGCCATCGCCACCGATCAGGGTATCGGTGCCGATGCCGCCACTCAGCACATTGTTGCCGGCATTGCCGGTCAGCGTGTTGTCGAGGCCGTTGCCCGTTGCATTCAGCGCCGCGGTGCCCGTCAGGGTCACGTTCTCGATCTCCTGCCCGACAAAATTCGCCCCGGTGAGGTCGATGGTGACGGAGGACTTGATCGTATCGGTGCCCTTGCTGGCGGCCTCGGTGATCGTATCGCCGGCATTGTCGATGATATAGGTATCGTTGCCGTCGCCGCCGATCAGCGTATCCGCGCCGGTACCGCCATCCAGGATATTGTCGCCGCTATTGCCGGTGATCGTATTGGCGAGCGTATTGCCGGTGCCGTTGATACCGGCGGTGCCGGTCAAGGTGAGGTTCTCGACATTGGCGAAACCGGCGAGGCTGTAGGTGACGCTCGCTTTGACGAGGTCGGTACCGCCGTTGAGCAGTTCACTGGCCTTGTCGCCGGCATTGTCGACGATATAGATGTCGTTGCCGGCGCCGCCGATCATGGTGTCGGCGCCGCTGCCGCCATCGAGCGTGTTGTTGCCGGCGTTGCCGGTCAGCGTGTTGGCGAGCGTGTTGCCGGTTGCATTGAGATTGCTTGAGCCGGTGAGGGTGACGTTTTCGATCTCCTGACCGGTGAAGCCGGCCGCCGTGAGGTCGAGATCGATGGTTTCAGATTGCACCGTATCGACGCCGCCGCTGGCGGCTTCGGTAACCGTATCCCCGGTATTGTCGATGATATAGACGTCGTTACCGGCACCGCCAATCAGGGTATCGGCGCCAACACCGCCATTCAGCGTGTTGGCGGCACTATTGCCCCGGAGGACATTGTCGCCGCTATTGCCGGTACCATTGATCGCGGTGGTGCCGGTCAATGTCAGATTTTCGACATTGGCGCTGAGCGTGTAGCTGACGCTGGATTGAACTTCGTCGGTACCTTCGCCCACCGCCTCGGTCACCACATCGGCGGCATTGTCGACGACATAGATGTCATTGCCGGTGCCGCCGATCATCGTATCGGCACCCTTGCCGCCGTTGATCGTGTCGTTGCCGGCGCCGCCCAGCAGCGTATCCGCCCCGGCGCCGCCGGTTATGGTGTCATCGCCGGCCAGCACGATGTCGAGGAAGCTGCTGAAGGTGCCGGTGTTGTTGGCATAGAGATCGGCATAGGAATGGCCCGCGCCGTCGACGTCGCTGGCATCGATATTGAGGCCGGTGACGGTGATCCGCACCTGGCCCGCCACACTCGAACTGAAGCCGGTGATGATCCCCCCGGTCGGCACCAGGTTGGCGTCATAGACCAGACCGGTTCCGGTATAGGTATCGACCTTTCCGGCCGCGGTGTTGTTGACGACCCAGCTTGTCCCGGTGTGGGTCCTGACATTGGCGCCGACGGTTCCGGCATTCGGAAAGGCGAGCGTGTTGAAATTCGACCCGGCAGCTGTTCCGACGGTGATGATAGCCACGATTTTCTCCTTACAAGCGGGACCGGAGCGGATTCCTTGCAGCAGGAGATGGCCGGATCACAGTTTAGCGGCTGCGTTACTGGACGGCGCCAGGCATTGACCAAACATAGGAGCTTGAGCCGGCGCCTGTTCCTGCGTGAGACATCTCACCTAGGTTTGCATGCTTAGCTAACCGTTAACGCCTTAATAATTCACTAAAGATTGTATATTTTATCACATTATAGTGTGATATTTCGCCGATCGATAGCAAGCCCCCGAAAGCCGCTTGCCCCGCACGCCGATAGAACCGGAATCGACAAGACGGTCCCGACGGCTTTGGTCCGGTCAGCCTTTAAGTCGTCCTCAGGCCGCGCTATCCGTGGCAGCCAGGGCCGGCGTCCGCCGCAGACGCGGCAGCAGGGCGTAGAGCGCCAGGCCCACCCAAATCAGCGTGAAGGTGACGACCTGGCCTGGCAGCATTTCTTCGCCGAAGAGGAAGAGCGCCAGGGTGACCTGCATGGTCGGGTTGAAATATTGCATGAGGCCCAGGATCTGCAGGTTGAGGCGGTTGGCGGCGGCTGCGAAGAACAGCAGCGGGATCGCCGTCACCGGCCCGGCCAGCAGCAGCAACAGCCGGTGATGCAGGTCGCCATCGAGGAAATGGCCGACCCCCGCCGCCTCGCGCCAGACAAGATACCCAAGCGCCAGGGGGGCCAGCACCAGTGTCTCGGCAAAGAGACCTGCCATAGCCGGCAAAGCGAGCACCTTGCGGCCAAGCCCATAGAGGCTGAACGTGGTCGCCAGCGCCAAAGCGATCCAGGGCACCTGGCCGACGGCAACGATCTGCCACAGCACGCCGGCGGCGACGAAGACGATGCCGACGATCTGGCCGAAGCCGATACGCTCGCGCAGGATCACGGCGGCCAGCAAAACGCTCATCAGTGGGCAGATGTAATAGCCAAGGCCGCTGTCGATCACATGCCCGGCCCCAACCGCCCAGATATAAATCAGCCAGTTGAGCGAGAGCATGACAACCGTCGCCACCAATTGCAGGAGGCGCCTCGGCGACCGCAGCAAGACGAGGATCGGCGTCCAGTCGCGTAAAACCGCGACGCCGATCAGCGTCATGACCAGCGAGCCGAGAATGCGGTGCGAGAGAACTTCCAGCGGCGGCACGTCGCGCACCGCCCTGAAATAGAGCGGGAACGTACCCCACAGCACATAGGCGCAAAGGGCGCAGACCAGGCCGAGACGGTTCGAGGCAGTCATGATGTCCGCTCTGTGTTACCTCGGCCACTCTTTGCCCAAGCGGCCCGCTCGAAGCCGAAGGCCTCAGCTCGTCTTCGGCGCCGAGGTCTGCAGTGCCAAGGCGTGCAGCTTGTCGCCCATGCCGCCGCGCAGGGCTTCATAGACCATCTGGTGCTGCTGCACGCGGCTCTTGCCGATGAAGCTCGCCGAGACGACTTGTGCGGCATAGTGATCGCCGTCACCGCGCAGATCTTCGATCGTCACCTGGGCATCGGGGATCGCTTCCTTGATCAGCCGCGCGATCTCACTTGCTTCCATCGCCATGGCGCGTCTCCTTCTATCCGCCCTATTCCGCCGCGCTCATCAAGCGCGGGAAGAAGGCTTCATGTGTTGCTTTCAGCGCCGAGAGCGCCACGGCGCCGTGCTTGCCAAGATCCAGACGATCACCGCCCGTGGCCCCGAGGCGCGTCACCGGCACGCCAGCCGCCTTGGCGGCGGCAATGACGCCGCCCGCATCCGCCGCGGCGACGGTGAGCACATAGCGCGCCTGATCTTCGCCGAAGAAATAGGCATGGGCCGGCAGGCTGCCGGTGATTTCGGCAGCCACGTCGATCGCGGCGCCGAGGCCGCTGGAGATCGCCATTTCAGTCAGCGTGATCAGGAGACCGCCATCGGCGCAATCATGACTGGACGTCACCTTACCGGCGTCGATCAGGCCGCGCACGAAATCGCCGTTGCGGCGTTCGGCGGCGAGGTCGACTGGCGGCGGTGCACCTTCTTCGCGGCCGTGCAGCTCGCGCAGATAGATCGAGGCGCCGAGATGCCCCTTGGTCTCGCCGATCAGCAGGATAGTTTCCCCCGCTGCCTTGAACGGGATGGAGACGCTCTTCGCCACATCGGCGATGACGCCGACGCCGCCGATCACCGGTGTCGGCAGGATGCCCTTGCCGTTGGTCTCGTTATAGAGCGAGACGTTGCCGGAGATGACCGGGTAATCCAGCGCCTTGCAGGCCGCCGCCATGCCTTCGATACAGCCGGCGAACTGGCCCATGATCTCGGGCCGCTGCGGGTTGCCGAAATTCATGTTGTCGGTGATGGCAAGCGGCTTCGCACCGGACGCCGTGATGTTGCGCCAGGTTTCCGCCACCGCCTGCGCGCCGCCCTGATAGGGATCGGCAAAGCAATAGCGCGGCGTGCAATCGCTGGTGATGGCGAGGCCCTTCGACTTGCCCGGCAGGGAGACGATGGCGGCGTCGCCGCCGGGGCGCTGCACGGTGCGGCCCATCACCAGGTGATCGTATTGTTCCCAGACCCAGCGGCGGCTGGAGAGATCGGCCGAGCCGATCAGCTGCAGCAGCACGGCCGGAATATCCGCCGGCACCGGCAGGCTGGACGCCGCAATCTCCGGCTGCTTCGGGGTCGGCATCCAGGGGCGCTCATAGACCGGCGCCTTGTCGACCAGCGGCGAGACCGGCATATCCGCCTCGACCTTGCCGTTCTTCTTCAAGACCAGATGACCGGTATCGGTGAGAACGCCGATCTCGGCGAAATCCAGCTCCCATTTCTCGAAGATCTTCCGCGCGATATCCATGGCGCTCGGCTTCAAGACCATGAGCATGCGCTCCTGGCTTTCCGAGAGCATGATCTCGTAAGCCGTCATGCCGGTCTCGCGCACCGGCACCTTGTCGAGATCGAGCTCGATGCCGAGCCCGCCCTTGTCGGACATCTCCACCGAAGACGAAGTGAGACCCGCCGCGCCCATGTCCTGGATGGCGACGATGGCATCGGTCGCCATCAGTTCGAGGCAGGCTTCCAGCAGCAGCTTCTCGGTGAAGGGATCGCCGACCTGCACGGTCGGGCGCTTCTCTTCCGAGTCATCGGTGAACTCGGCCGAGGCCATGGTGGCGCCGTGGATGCCGTCGCGGCCCGTCTTGGCGCCGACATAGATCACGGGATTGCCGATACCGGCGGCGGCCGAATAGAAGATCTTGTCGGCGTCAGCCAGGCCCACGGTCATGGCATTGACCAGGATGTTGCCGTTATAGCTGGCGTGGAAATTGACTTCTCCCGCCACCGTCGGCACGCCCATGCAATTGCCGTAGCCGCCGATCCCGGCGACGACGCCGGCGATGAGATGCCGGGTCTTCGGGTCGTTGGGCTCGCCGAAGCGCAAGGCATTCACATTTGCGATCGGCCTGGCGCCCATGGTGAAGACATCGCGCATGATGCCGCCGACACCGGTCGCCGCACCTTGATAGGGTTCGATGAAGCTCGGATGGTTGTGGCTTTCCATCTTGAAGATGGCGGCCTCGCCGTCGCCGATATCGATAACGCCGGCATTCTCGCCCGGACCCTGGATCACCCAGGGCGCCTTGGTCGGCAGCTTCTTCAGCCAGACGCGGGAGGACTTGTAGGAGCAGTGCTCCGACCACATCACCGAGAAGATGCCAAGCTCCGTCATCGAGGGCTCGCGGCCCATGATCTCCAGGACCAGCTTGTATTCATCCGCCGTCAGGCCGTGTTCGGCGACGATCTCCGGGGTAATCTTCACGGCAGCACTCACGACAGCGCCTCCACCATGCCTTGGAACAGCGCGAAGCCATCGGTCGAACCCTGCAGGGGATCGATGGCGTTTTCCGGATGCGGCATCATGCCCAGCACGTTCTTGGTTCGATTGAAAATGCCGGCGATGTTACGCAGCGAGCCGTTGGGATTGTGCTCGGTCGAGATGGTGCCGTCCGGCGCGCAATAGCGGAACGCGACCTGGTCGTTGGCCTCGATCTCGTTGAGGCCTTTCTCATCGACGAAATAATTGCCGTCATGATGCGCCACCGGCACGCTCAGCACCTGGCCCTTGCTGTAGCGCTGGGTGAACATGTTCTGGGTGGTGGCGACCTTGAGGTTCACGTTGCGGCAGACGAATTTCAGATGCGAGTTGCGCAGCAGCACGCCCGGCAGCATGCCTGCCTCGGTGATGATCTGGAAACCGTTGCAGATGCCGATGACGGCCATGCCCTTTTCGGCCCGCGCCTTCACTTCGCGCAAAACCGGCGAATGGGCGGCGATGGCGCCGGTGCGAAGATAGTCGCCATAGGAGAACCCGCCGGGGACCAGGACGAGGTCGACCTTCGGCAGTTCGGTGTCGCGGTGCCAGACCATGATGGGTTCGGCGCCGATGGCTTTGGCGAGTGCGGTTTTGGCATCCTGCTCCCGGTTGGAGCCGGGGAAGACGATGATGGCAGCTTTCATGGCGTCACCCCGTCAGTCGACGAGATCGATGGTGTAGTTCTCGATCACCGTATTGGCCAGCAGCTTGGCGCACATCTGGTCGACGGCGCTCTTTGCCTTGGCTTTGTCGGTTTCGCCGAGATCGAGTTCGATATACTTGCCCTGGCGGACATCCTTGACGCCGTCGAAGCCCAGGGTCCCAAGGGCATGGGCGATGGCCCGACCCTGCGGATCGAGAACACCGTTTTTCAGGGTAACATGCACGCGGGCCTTCATCTCAGCTCAATCCTCTCTCGATCCGATGTGATATACGTTGTCAGTCAGTCATTGCATCGTGGAGGGGCCCTTCATATCGCGGGGCCCTCCTTCCGGCAGAATGCCGAGACGGCGTGCCACTTCCTGATAGGCTTCCTCGACATTGCCGAGGTCGCGACGGAAGCGGTCCTTGTCCAGCTTCTCGTTGGTCTTGATGTCCCAGAGGCGGCAATTATCCGGGCTGATCTCGTCGGCCAGCACGATGCGCATTTCCTCATTCTCATAGAGCCGGCCGAATTCCAGCTTGAAATCGACCAGACGCAGGCCGACGCCGAGCAGCAGGCCGGTGAGGAAATCATTGATGCGCAGCGCCAGCGCCAGAATCTCGTCGATGTCCTGCGGCTGGGCCCAGCCGAAAGCGGTGATGTGCTCTTCCGACACCATCGGATCGCCCAGTTCGTCGGACTTGTAATAGTACTCGACGATCGAGCGCGGCAGCTGGGTGCCTTCGACGATGCCGAAGCGCTTGGCCAGCGAACCGGCGGCGACATTGCGCACCACCACTTCCAGCGGAATGATCTCGACCTCGCGCACCAGCTGTTCGCGCATGTTGAGGCGGCGGACGAAATGGGTCGGGATGCCGATCTCGCCCAGCTTCACCATCAGGTATTCGGAGATTCGGTTATTGAGGACACCCTTGCCGGTGATCGTGCCCTTCTTCTGATTGTTGAAGGCCGTGGCGTCGTCCTTGAAATACTGCACCAGAGTCCCGGGCTCAGGCCCTTCGAACAGGACCTTGGCTTTGCCTTCGTAGATGCGTCGACGGCGGCTCATCCAGGTTCTCCCAAATCACGTCGGCGCGGGTCCAGCCTCAACCGTTTTGGGGTTATCGCTGAAAGCGCCCTGGCCGGCCGAGACTCCGCGCTCGAATCCGCATCCTTCTAGCAGGTGTGACCCTCTGTGACAACGATGGCAGGGTCCCGCGCGGCACCGCGGCACATGAAAAAAATGCAAGGCAGATCAGCAAGTTAGATCAAGGACTACAGGGCGCCGGGGTCGATAAAGGCACCGCCCAGCAGAAGCGCCCCGATCAGGGTGATCAGGATCGGACCGATATAGGCCAGGACGCGGCCTGCCCGGGCACTGTCGGAAACCCGGCCAAGGGTCTGACGGCGCAGGAAAATCGAGCCAAGGCCGATGGCCGACAGGGTGATCGCCATGCCGAGCGCGATCATCAGCGTCATCACCACACCCTGCCAGATCAGGGCATTGGTCAGGCAAAAGACCAGGATCAGGATGGCGCCCGAACAGGGGACAAAACCGGCCGCGACGGCCAGCAGGCTCTGGTCGCCCTTGAGGCTGATCGTATGGCTGTGGCCGTGATGGTCGTGGGGCGTGGCGGGACGATGTCCCGCGTGGGGCGTGGCGGGACGATGCCCCGCGTGGGCCGGCGCGCGGCCATGCCCCCCATGGTCCTGATCGTGCCGATGATCGGCACGGAAATCGGCACGGAAATCGGCACGGAAATCGGCACGGAAATCGGCACGGAAATCGGCCGGGAGATCGGCCGGGAGATCGGCCGGGAGATCGTGGTGCGAACCAAGGCCGTGATCGTGGCTGCAGGCCAGCACCGCTTTGCCGCGCCAGGTTTCCGCCAGCATGGCAAGCCCGATGAGGACGATGGCGCCGTAGCTGACGAAACGCAGCCACATCATCTCGTCGACCGGGGTCGCGAAGCTGTGCGAGAGGATGACATGCAAGACCAGCACGATGCCGATCGCCGCGACCACATGGCTGATCGCCATCCAGGCGGCCATGGCAATGCCGCGGCCCCAACTGGCATGGTGGCCGAGGAAATAGCCGGCGATCACCGTCTTGCCATGGCCCGGCCCCAGGACATGGAAGACGCCGTAGAGAAAGGCGATCAGCAGGCCACCCCAGAGCGCCGTGCCGTCCTCGCCCCGCTTGATGGCGGCCAGTTGCGTATTGATGATGCGGTTGACGAAACGCTGCTGGGTCAGCAGCCAGCTGCCCAGGCGATGCAACGCGCCGGGCGCAGCCGAAGGCTCGCCCGGTGCCGTTTCGGGCGCCGCCTCTCCAGCGCCGCTGGCGGCGGTCCCGGGCGCGGCCGGCGTGCCAAAAGGCGATGCCGTGGCTGCGGGAGTGGCCGTGCCGCCCCCCATCAAGGGATTTGCCGCAGCGGCATCCTGCTGCGCGCGCGCAAGATGCGGCGACGCGACAGCCAGGGCGACCAGGCAGCCGAGCAAGGCCAGGATCGATGCCAGGATCGATGCCGGGCGATGCCGGCGCGAAGCGGCGATCCGCAATAGGCTCATTGGCATGTCAGCGTGATCTCCTGCGGATTGACGTAGCCGCCGAAATAGGCGCGCGACGCGTCGTCGCGAATATGCGGGGTACAGGCGATGCCCGCCATCTGGGTGAAGCGCACCGGCTCGGCCTTGTGCAGGTCGACCTCGACATAGAATTCGTGGTCGTAGACTTCCACGGCGATGGATTGCTTCTTGGGATCGACCGGCGCCGGCAGCGCCACCAGGAAATCGAAAGTGACGATGCCTTTGGCGGCCGAAGCCTTGAAATCGCTCGGCAGAATCAGGCCGAGATCCTTCTTATCGACCCAGACATAGGTGAAATAGTGGAACGGCTTCATGTTGGGCCAGATGGTCGCGGCGATCTTCCGGCTTTCCGCCGCATCGAAGCTCTTGTCGTGATTGGCGTCGAAATCGCCGAGCAGTTCGTCGCTGAAAACGTCGTCGAACACCCAGGTCATGCGCAGGCCGGTGATCTTGCCGCCACCGTCAAACACGAAATCGACCGTATTATCGATGAAGACATGAGGATGCGCCAAAGCCGGCCGCAGCAGCCCGAGCGGACACAAAAAGAGAGCCGCGATGAAGGCCAGCGCCCGCATCGTCCTGAAACGCGACGAATACAAGGATCAGAAGCTGGATTGGGCGGTGACCGTCAGCGGGCAGCCACACAGCGGACAGACGGCAACTTCCTGAGCCGTCGCCGGATCGGCGCCGGCCGCGATCTTCTGCTTCAGGAGATCGCGCATCTGATTGAGCAGCGCGCTGTGATCGGCGGCAACAGGACCGCCGCTGGTCAAGCTGACGGTGTCGAGCGTGGCGGTACAGCGCAAGGCGGCCATATCCGTCAGCGGCTTCGGCATCGGCTCCGCCGTCATGGCAAAGGCCGATCGGAGGGACAGGGGCGCCATCAGGCCGCCCACCGCGATACCCGATAGAAGATGTCGGCGCGTCAGCATGGGAATTCTCCGCGTTTCAGGTCGCACAACCCCTCACGGCAACACTTTAGCTGCGGCGGCCCACCCCTGCAAGCGACGGAGCTGCAAGATATGTGTCAGATAAGCTGTAATGGCGCCCGTACCGACCGCGCGCGCGTTGCCGTCCCGCGAAGGATGGCATCACAGCTCGACATCGGCCCAATCGCCCTTGTCGGGATGGCCAGCGCAAAAGCGCCAGATCGGCTTGCGGTCCTGAAAGGCGACGGAGGGCAAGGCAATGAGCGACGAGGAAACCGTGCCAAAACCGGTGTTGGACATGATGTTCATGGCGTCGAACACCTCGCTGCCCGGTTCGCCTTCACGCGACCCCAGCAGGGTCGTCCAGGCCGACCAGTCACCGCGATCCGGTTCGGGGATATCAACCGTCTCCCAGAGCGGCAGATAGTGACGAATGCGCGCACTGGCCGGATCATTGCGATCCGAGGCGGTAATCATCGAGATGCCGTATGGCAGTTTCTCAGCCTCGATACGATCGCCGAGATTGCGCAGCCAGTAGCCGTCGCGGTTATCGACGGCGATCATATTGAAGGGACGATAAGCGGTCGGATCCAATTGTTGCAGCATATCGACGGCATCGGTCGCATCGGCGAAATCCAGCGCATCGAGCACCAATTCACCACGGCTGCGCTTGCCGTCCTGGGGTCCCAAGCTGTTGCGGCGGTTGAGCATGCCGACCACCAGACCGGCCTCGTTGATGCCGAGCCAGGAGCCGCCGGCCAGGTTGTCCTTGCCGGCAACCACGTCGGGGCGGTCGGGCCAGTGCCGCGCCGGCGGTGACCAGGGCCGATCGATCATCTCGTCGCGATTGGCGGCGATCAGAACCGGCCAATCATGTTCCGGCCGCAACAGAATGATGACACTGCACATGATTTCACATTTCGACCCGGGACAGCTACGCCCCGGTCCTTTCCCGAAGCAGCTGCGCGGCGGTCGCCTCACCCTTGTAACAGGTTTCTATTACACTTGACGTGGCCGAAGGGGCCAACCATTTTTACACGGTATTTGATTCCTCTGGGGGAAGGCCCGCATGACCACCTTCGACGACCGCGAACAAGGTTTCGAAAGCAAGTTCAGCCATGACCAGGAATTGGAATTCCGCGTCAGCGCCCGGCGAAACAAGCTGTTAGGCCTATGGGCGGCACAACTTTTAGGCATTCATGGCGCCGATGCCGAAAATTATGCCCGAACGCTCGCCGAACTTGAGACCCATACGCCGAGCGACGGCACCGTGGTCGCCAAAGTGCTGGAAGATTTCAAGGCGCGCGGGATTGAAATGAGCGAGCATCGCCTGCGCCGCCATATGGACGAGCTTGGCCAGTCGGCCCGCAACCAGATCATGACGGAAGCCTGACCGCCCCACCGCGCAGTCGGAATAGAAAACCGGCGATGTCCGCATCGCCGGTTTTGCTTTATTCAAATGACTGATCAGGCCAGATGAGCGATTAAGCTTGCCCGAAGACGCGGGCGAAAATCGTATCGACATGCTTGGTGTGGTAGCCGAGGTCGAAGCATTCCTCGAGATCGCGCGCCGGAATGCGCTCGGCAACCGCCTTGTCCTTTTTCAACTCGGTCAGGAAATCGGCGCCCTCGAGCCAGACTTTCATGGCATTGCGCTGCACCGCCTGATACGCGTCCTCGCGGCTGAGACCCGCCTGGGTCAGGGCCAGCAGGACGCGCTGCGAATGGACGAGGCCGCCATAGCGGTCGAGATTCTTCTGCATGTCCTCAGGATAGACCAGCAGCTTGTCGATCATGCCGGCAAGCCGCACCAGCGCAAAATCCAGGGCGATGGTGGAGTCGGGACCAAAGACGCGCTCCACCGAGGAATGCGAGATGTCACGTTCATGCCACAGAGTCACGTTTTCCAAAGCCGGCGTCACGGCCGCGCGGACAATGCGGGCAAGACCGGTCAGATTCTCCGACAGAACCGGATTGCGCTTATGCGGCATGGCGGACGAGCCCTTCTGGCCCGGCGAGAAATATTCCTCCGCCTCGCGCACTTCCGAACGCTGCAGATGGCGCACTTCCGTCGCCAGGTTCTCGATCGAGCTGGCGATGATGCCGAGCACTGCAAAGAACATAGCGTGGCGATCGCGCGGGATGACCTGGGTCGAGACCGGTTCGACCTTGAGGCCGAGCTTGGCCGCTACGTGTTCCTCGACCCGTGGATCGATATTGGCGAAAGTGCCGACGGCACCGGAAATGGCGCAGGTGGCAATCTCGTCGCGCGCCGCCAGCAGGCGCTGCTTGGCGCGATCGAAGGCGGCGTAGTGACCGGCGAGCTTGAGACCGAATGTCGTCGGCTCGGCATGGATGCCGTGGCTGCGCCCCATGGTGGGCGTCAGCTTGTGCTCATAGGCGCGCTTCTTGAGGGCGGCCAGCACCTGGTCGAGATCGGCGAGCAGCAGATCGGCCGCCTGCTTCATCTGCACGGCAAGGCAGGTATCGAGCACATCCGAGGAAGTCATGCCCTGATGCACGAAGCGGGCGGAGGGGCCGACATATTCGGCCAGGTTGGTGAGGAAGGCGATGACGTCGTGCTTGGTCTCGCGCTCGATCTCGTCGATGCGGGCGATTTCCCATTTGCCCTTGGCCCAGACTTCCGCCGCCGCTTCCTTGGGGATGACGCCCAGTGCCGCCTGGGCATCGCAGGCATGCGCCTCGATTTCGAACCAGATGCGGAAACGGTTTTCCGGTTCCCAGATTCGGGTCATTTCCGGGCGGGAATAGCGCGGGATCATCTGTTACCTCTCGACGGTCATAAGCGGCGCTCCGGCGCCCGACAAAGTGGCGCTAAAGCAACGGCAAATGGCCGGCAAGTCAACAGATTTCAGGCAATCCCAGCCGCGACGCGCGACCGCAAGGCGCCGTGGCGGATTTCCCAGCCCGATCGGTCGCTATGCCGGACCGATCACATGCGATTCGGTCAAACCCGGCAGGCCTTGCGGCGGGTTGAAGGGCGTGAAAAAGCCGCTGCCAAAGGGCGTGTGATGGCCGCCGGCGGCCGTTTGGAAGCTGGCGATGTCGTCGGCCGCGACGGCCAGGACATCGTCCAGGGACAAGGCCGGACCATGGCCGGCCGACTGACCGGCAGCCGCCGTTTCCGGTGCCGGGGCGACATTTTCCGGTGCCGGAAATACCAGCCCGGAGGCCTCGAGCCCGGCCAGTTGCACATAAGGGACATGGCCGGCGGCAACGTGCCCGGCGGCCGGTGCGGCGTCGAGGGCCAGGAGATCGGTGAGGATATCGCCCCGCGGCGAAATCTCCCCGGAAACGTCCGCCATGGCCGACGTCGTTATCGCCGAGCCGGCGGTGTTATGGTCGTTTTCGGCATCCGACAGATGGCTGAGATCGAAGAGATCGCCGCCATCCGCGAGCAAACCGAGACCGAGCTGATCGGCCGCGGAGAGGTCGATATTGTGCGAATATTCACTCATCCCCAAACCCTCGCAACGTGTCGGGCGTCTATCTATTCCGCGCCCTGATTGTGAGGATTTTGCTCAAATGCAACTTAATTAAGGATTAAATTTTCAGCTCTTTTTCGTTTGGAATCAGAAAGTTATCGTTAATAAAAACTTAACTGCGCCGGCTCATTCAAGCCGCGGCCAATGCCTGCAGGCGGCGATGGCGATATTGCTGCCATTCCGAGCAAAGGATGCCGATGATGACCAGGGCCGCGCCCAGCACCTGTTGCAGCGTGGGGATCGTGCCCATGACCGCGAGGATGCCGAGGGCCACGATCGGCACCAGGTTGAGATACATGGTGGCAACGACAACGCCGACATGCCGAACGCCGTAATTCCACAGCAGCACGCAGAGCACGATCGACGCGAAGGTCAGCCAGCAGAGCAGGATGACATGCCAGGCATCGGGCGGCGGTGGCGGCGGCATCTGTGCCCAGCCGATCTGGCTCGCCACCACATAGACGCCCAGCAGCATCGGCACGCCGCCACCGATCGTGCTGGCGGAAATGCGCAATTGCGACCAGCCCTGCAGCCAGCGTTGCGCGGTGATCGAATACCAGGTCCAGCAGCAGGCCGCGGCCAGGATCAGGATTTCGCCGCCGCGGATGACGAAGATCGATCTGGCGGCATCGAGCTTGGAGAGATCGACGGTGGCAAGGCCGCAGCCGATGACGGCCAGGACGATGGCGGGGATCATGCGGCGATTGATCGGCTCGCGGAAGGTGACCCAGGCGACAATGGCGGCGATCACCGGATTGGCGGCCGAGAGCACGGCGGCGACGATCGGATTGGCATGGGCGACGCCGACCGTATAGAGCGGCGCAAAAAGGCCAAGCCCGACGGTACCGAGCAGCGCCGGCTTCCACCAGGAGATGGCGGGCAGCCCGCCTTTCTTGCGTTCCTGCCACCACAGCATCAGCAGCAGAACCGGCGCGCCGGCGCAGTAGCGTAATGATCCGAGGAAAAACGGATCCCAGACCCGCGCCAGATAACCGATGATGGGAACCACCGTGCCCCAGGTCATGGCGACCACCAGGAGACCCAGATTGGCGCCCCATTTACCCATCATGCTGCTTCACCCCTGAATTAACGTCGCGAGCATGGCGCGAGGCTTGCCGCATGGTCAAACCGGGAAAGCGCATGGCGGTCATGCCCGCGCCGTTCGCTCCTGAATCTTCGTCGGTTGCTTGATCCGGGCAGACATGGCGGGACGGAAACGACTTCTGGCAAGGACCGGTCCGAGGGTGACAAGCGCGTTCGCGTAACGCAACACGGCACGGGGATAGGCGCGTTCCGACGACTGCAAAACAAAAGGGCCGGCGAAACGCCGGCCCTTCTGCTGCACTGAGACTGAGATCAGCGCGAATAGAATTCGGTAACCAGATGCGGTTCCATGGTGACCGGGTACGGCACGTCGGCGAGGGCCGGGACGCGCACGAACTTGGCCGACATCTTCTTGTGATCGGCTTCGATATATTCCGGCACGTCGCGCTCACCCGACTGCACGGCGCCCAGCACCATGGCGAGGTCGCGGGCCTTGTCGCGCACCTCGACGACATCGCCTTCCTTCAGCTGATAAGAGCCGATATTGACGCGCTTGCCGTTGACCTTGATGTGGCCGTGATTGACGAACTGTCGGGCGGCGAAGACGGTCGGCACGAACTTGGCGCGATAGACCACCGTCTCCAGACGGCGCTCCAGCAAACCGATCAAGTTCTCCGAGGTATCGCCCTTGCGGCGGACGGCTTCGGCATAGAGCTTGCGGAACTGGCGCTCGCCGATCGAGCCGTAATAGCCCTTCAGGCGCTGCTTCGCCATCAACTGGATGCCGAAATCGGTCGGCTTCTTGCGGCGCTGGCCGTGCTGGCCCGGGCCATATTCGCGATTGTTCAGCGGGCTCTTCGGGCGGCCCCACAGATTGACGCCGAGACGGCGGTCAATCTTGTGCTTGGCTTCAATACGCTTACTCATACTAATCCTTTCTCGCGCGAGGCGATGTTGTTGATGTCCCGGCTGTCCGTCCCGGCAGGATCCGGCGGCTGGGCAGCAGCGATGACGCGCTGCCCGGCACGAGAGCGGGCGGACTATAGCCAGGAAGAGCCGGAAGTCAAGGCAAGGAAGTCCAGGAAATCCGCCATTTTTGCGCCCGCCGGGCCGCAATCGGTCCCATTTATTGAGCCGGTTCGGCTATTTCACAGGCTGATTGAGTGAATAGGCCGCCTGCGCCGTCCCCTTGCCGAAGATGACCCGCGTGGATCGCGACAGGCGCCTCCTCTCGGACCGTTCGCTGTCGATCGACAATATCGCCTGAGATGCCGCTATGCGGCGCGGGCCAAATTCGATCGGGCTTCAGGAAACTGACCGGCCAAACACCGCGCGGCCGAACGTCACAGGGCTTCCGCCAGGCGCCCGTCTGAGGGAGGCCCTGCGAGACCACAGCTGGCGTGGACTACGCGGCCTTGCTCGGGTTCTTGCCGAGAATGATCATCCCCAGGACATCGTCCTGGCTGACATCGGCGACATTCTCGGTGCCGACCAGTTTGCCGTTCTTCATGACGGTGACGCGGTCGGCCACTTCGAAGACGTCATGCATGTCGTGGCTGATGAGGAAGATGCCGATGCCTTCCTGCTTCAAGGCCAGGATGGTGTCCATCACCATGCGGGTCTCGGCCGGACCCAGCGCCGCGCAGGGTTCGTCCATGATCAGGATGCGGGCGTTGAAGTAGAGGGCGCGGGCGATCGCCACGGTCTGGCGCTGGCCGCCCGACATCGAACGTACCGGCTTCAGGATCTCTTTGAAGTTGGGATTGAGGCGCTGGATGATCTTGCGCGCCTCGTGCTCCATGCGGTGGGAATCCAGCGTGCCGATCGGCGTCATCAATTCGCGGCCGAGGAAGAGATTGC
>Ga0255336_100382_pt1 | contig 77875 bp, 80 predicted proteins | sample MeOH1_35cm_T3_17_FD_189102 | JGI IMG/M metagenome (GOLD analysis project Ga0255336, IMG submission 189102) | Sandy soil microbial communities from University of British Columbia, Vancouver, Canada - MeOH1_35cm_T3_179 | ecosystem: Engineered > Artificial ecosystem > Sand microcosm > Unclassified ... | reverse complement strand
TCGGCTGCTGGACGGCGGGTGGTTGCGGTGCATTTTCAGTCGCTGTGGCTGCAGGTGCAGTCGTAACTGGCGAGCGAGGCTCTGTGGATGCCGGGCTCGAGTCGGTCGCGTGGTGAGCATGCTGACCTCCGCCGGCCAACGCCATGATACCCTGAAGTCCGTCAAAGTGAGCCTTGGCCTCTTCCGACTCTAACCGTTCTCTCTCGCGCGCTTCTTGCTTGGAGGCCTGTGCTGGAGCGCGAGTCTTGAGGTCTCCCGTCACGTATTTGAGATAATATGGCACCTCGATCCCGGCCTTCAAGAAGAAGAGCTTCAGGTTTCGTGCCTTGTCCTTCAGCTGTACCTGGTTGCGATCTTTGAGAGATTCGTTGACTGTCCCTCCCGGGCCATACATGGCCAATATCCGGCTCCAATGCGGACCTTTCACATGGTCAAGACCAGTCATGAGGGCGTTCTCTTCTTCCGTCGTCCACGGTCGGCGCTGGCTGGGAGTGGCCGCCTTTCTCGCGGTGGGGGAAGATTTCGACGACGCAGCCTGCCGGGCCCGTTCATACAAGACTTGAGTCGGCGCAGTTTGAGAGCTGTGCGGCACCCCAGCGGCCACACTCGGCGTGCCCGAAGTTGAGTGCGTCGAGGATGCTTCGGCCGCCGGCGGGTTGTAATATTGAAAGTGCGCCTCGACTGGCTGAAATTTGGTGGGCTCAGTGTGTACAGCAGGCCCTGCCGCCGCGGCCTGATGTGAGCTGGAATACCCCAGCTCCGAAGGTTCTTGCATGGCGATTTCAGCCGCTCGGGCAGCTTGGGCGACAAAGTCGTCCAAAGCCCCTCCGATCGATTCGCCTCGAGATTGCGGCGTCGAGGCCGATGTGCCTCCTACAGCATCGGAAGGACGAGGTGGTGCAGGGGCGTGGATTGAAAAATGGCTTTCCATTTGCCCCTGCCGGAGTGGTGTGCTGTGGCCACTCCCGAGATTTGCGGCCGTCCGGTCGATGGGCCCTGCAGATGTGCTTCCGAAGTTCTTCGCCAGATACGAGCTGACTTCTCGGCTAAAATCCTCCCATTTGTACCGCGTAGGCAGTTGGTCCAAGGTATTGCCCTTGATATCGGCCCAGAGAATGTCGCGCCTGGACGAGAGCCGCTTCAAGAAATCCTGTTCGCTGGGAGCGAGGCTTTTCGTCCCGGCTCGCTTCTCCAGCAACTTGGTGTCCAAATTCGAGGGGAACAAATCGACCATGACCATGGACGGGTTCGCCGCACCAGTCCTCCAAGCCGTAATGAACGCTTGAGTTTTGAGCTCGAGGAAGATGGACGCTTGCGCTTTCAACAACCTCCCGTTCTCGGGCACAAACACGTGGATAAAATGACGGTCCATGTCTCGGAGGCCAATTTCCCCGGTAAAGATGCTGGACATGAAGATGGCCTGGTTGGCCCTTCGAATGATTTCGATGTGGTTGCTCTCGCGCAGTCCCAGATCCTGTGCGGACAAAAAGGGCGAATTGGTCGCGTAGAGCCTCCGGGTCAGTTCGAACAAAGACCGTAAAGTGGTGTACTCGCGGGCACGGGGGGTGTCTGGAGCCCTCGAGAGCGACATGGCTTCGGTCGGCGACAACCCAGCCAGGAAGGCCAAGATCTGGGCTGATAAATTATCCAGAACCGGCAGGCTTTCGAAGCGAGTGCGCACGGTTGTGACGCTGGAATGTTCGATGATGTGTCCCCTCGCAGGATGATGTGGTGAGATGGTCCTTGAAAGCTCCGCCGAATGAGCCATCCCAGAAGATGGAGATCCATCATCATGGTCCCCAGCGTCGGCAACAGGTGAACGCGGGGCATCGCGTGCGTCTTGCGCCATCTCCAGAGCAGGTGTTATCCGTCGTCTCTTCGGACTTCGGGGGTTGCCATCATCTTCGACGACATGGGCGGATACATCGACGGACTGGATGGGTGGTGGATGTTGAAGGCCACCGCCGGCGATGTCAACAGAGGATATCTGCGCAGCCGGCACGGGAAGTCGACCTGAAGGCGTTGGAACATTCACGCCCGTCTTCAGCTCTGCCTGGTCCTGTACAGAATCTGGTCTTGCAGGTTCATTGACCGACATCGTCGACACGCGCCAGCCTGGGCATGCTGACCCCAAACCCTAGAAAATTTGCCCTGACGCTGGAAAGGGAAATAGCGGCCCGCGCTCGGCGGCGCAGAGGTCAATCACGTGCCCACATGAAGACACAGACTCACTTTATCGGAGCTGCGGAATGACGCCTAACCTGACCAAATAATCACGATACTGCTGACATTGGATTTTCCCGAAGAGGCGATCTCGATCGCGCAAGACCAGGAACTGGCCCGTGATAAGTGAAAGGCCGAAACGGCCGCGGTTGGGCCCAGGTAAGGCAGAACCGGCGCTCCCAGCCACCTCAAAATGCTGGCAAGGAATGGCAGCTGTTATCGCCATGCCAATCGGCAGCGCCCGAATGGACATGACATCAGCAACAGCAACCAAGCAGCCAGCAGTAACCAGCGTACCCAGCTCCTAGATTGTTGGTTCCTTCAGACCGCCGATGAGCAGAACATTCGCCCTTTTCTCCGCCTCTTGTCATGGTATCGGGCGCATCTCCCAGAAGCCTGGGGTGGAGAAGGCCGATCACGCTGAGAAAGCACCGTTCATTACCGCTTCGCGAGTATCGCCGATGCCGTCATACACACTTCCACCGTTGCGCCAGTGCACCCAGAACTTGCATGGATCAGGCCAATAACTGGGCTACTGCAGCTCTGACTGTTGAGTGCATAGCAAGTCCCCATGCTACCGTCATGGGCGAATGGCGTGACCTCCCATTACCCCACTTCCGCCGTCGTCCGCACACCTCAGGCTTTTCCTAGGCTTATCGCAGCATTTCCGCCCACGGTCGCGAGAATGATCATGGGACACCTCACTGAAAGCGGTAACCAGCTTAGCTGGAGCTGGGAGCTGGGAGCTGGGAGCTGTCTGTGTCTACGGATGAGAGCTCGTTTACCGCGAGCCCAGGCTCAGCCTCCTACATGGTCAAAATGCTCGCCTGCCCCGCGAGAGTGGGATTTGTTTTGTCTTTCCCCTCCGTCGACCCGTAGGAGCGACTGTTGGTCCTGTTCACGTCAAACGTGCGCTGATCATCTTTTCCGCTGGATGTGACGTCCGGCCCATGATGGGTGTCAAGAACCACCAGCTCGTCGTCGCTCTGGCCATCTGCCATTGGCTTTCCGTCGCCGGGGCACAGACGGTACTCACCGCGCAGGTCTGGAGCACGTTCATCTATACCCGCTACGGAGAGCGGACGCCGTTCATCTTCCCCAACTCGCTGACCCTCACCCCGCTCGGTGCCCAGCAGCTCTTCCAAGCTGGGGCCTCCTTCCGGCAACGCTATGTGGAGCCTGTGATAAACCCAGAGGTTGAGTACACGACGATCCGCAACATCTCACCATATCAGCTCTCCCAAGACCAGCTGACCATCCTGTCGACGGATGACCAGTATATTTCTGCCTCCGCCCAGGCCTTTCTCCAGGGCTTGTATCCGCCACTGGAAAGTTCATCCAACTACACGTACATCACCGGACTGAGCAATCTGGCCAATGGGACGAATGTGGTGGCACCCTTGAATGGGATCCAGTATCCAAATATCCTCACTGCGTCCAGCAACGACCTCAACTCGATCTGGGTCGCGGGTATGAATGACTGTCCCATGTACACGTCCTCCGCGTCCGACTACTATGCGTCGTCAGAGTACGAGACCATCGAAGCAGACACGCAGTCATTCTACTCCAGTTTGCAGCCCGATTTCTTGGACGGTTATTTCTCCAATGCCAGCGTGGGCTACTACGACGCGTACTACATCTATGACTACCTCAGCTACGCCTACACCCACAACACCACCGTGGCCGAAACATTGTCTCCCGAAGACTTGACTCGGGCTGAAATCCTAGCGGATGACTGGGTCTTTGCGATGAATGCCAACACCACGGCCTCCGGATCCACAGCCGGAGATCATATCCGCGCCATCGCGGGCCGAACCCTCGCGAACAAGATCCTGGAAGCCTTTTATACCACCATCAATACCCAAGGCAGGGCGAACAAAATGACGTTGCTGTTCGGCAGCTTCGAGCCGATGGTGTCATTTGCCGCTCTGGCGCAATTGGTGAACGAACAAAACGCGGCCTTTTACGACACTCCCGCACCCGGATCCAGCTTCGTGTTTGAGCTGTTCTCGCTCCTCACTGCGAATGACACCGCGGCGTATCCCGACAGCTCAGATCTGTATGTTCGGTTCTTCTACCAGAATGGAACCGGCGACTATTCATCCCTGGTGGCGTATCCGCTTTTTGGCCGTAGCCCCAGCGAAATCATGATGCCTCTGGAGGATTTCATCATGGGCATCCAAGACTTTATGATCTTTAGCGTCGCCGACTGGTGCACGACCTGCGGCAGCTACAGTGTCTTCTGTCCGGCGTTTGAAGGGACTGACACCAGCTCGTCAACATCCGGCTCCTCATCCGAGTCCGAGTCCTCGACCCATCACGCTGTGTCCCCCGCGGTCGGAGGAGTTATTGGAGCCGTCGTGACTCTGGTCGTAGCCGGCCTCCTTTTCGGGCTGGTGATGCTGTTCGGTGGTGTGAGAATGCATCGTGTCCAGACGAAGCGACGGTCGGAACTCGGCGGGTTTAAAGGCGCTGAAAAGCTTGCCAGTGATCAAGACTTGACCCTCCCGAAAGGCGTCGCAGGACCTGAGGGACCACCGGATGCGGCACCGGCCCCCATCCGCGGCCACGAGCGGGTGGGCAGCTGGGAATTGAAAGACCAGGCCAAAGCCGAGGAAGCCCAAGGACGGTCCCTCCATGCCAGCAACATCCAGGCCGGCCGGCCCAGTTTTGAAGACGATGACATCAATGTCAATCCATTCGCTCATCCCGTGAAGCCGCACGACCAAGTTTGAACTGAACCACGCGTGAACCCGACCTTCACTTGGCGTTGAATTTGGGGGCCTGCTCGAGTCCTGTCTCTGCAAGGTGCTGTCACCTTTATCCCTTCGTTCGGCGTGTCTGGTGCTGGAACAGGACAACTGGGTGATTGTTGAATTCCCCTTTTCCTAGACGCTGAGGCATACTTCGCCGCTGTTGGCCCATCTAGCCGCCTCTTCAAATGGCTGAATCAGGCGACAGGCAAATACTAGACAACATCAGCGAACCCAATCATGAATACATCCTCACGATATATGACGATAGATGTCCTTTATACCTTATTCTCCCACCTGTTCATCTCGTCTTATTTGGTGCTTGTTTTTCACTAAACTACAACGCTAAGCCTATTATTTGTCACTTCCCCAGTTGGTATGTGCTCAGCAGGTACTTTCTCTCTGTTGAGTTCCTTATGACATCTTCAGCCCTCATCATTCTGATGGCAGAATCCCTACCTCACCAACCTCCTGACTCAGCTAAGAGTCCTGCGATTGCAGACCCCCCTCGTAATCTCGTCTTTGAATTTCGTCTTTGGCGAATGGATTTCCATCACTCCAACAAGTCCAACAACATAAGCCAACATGACTCATTAGCGGTGAGATGGCCAGGTCCTAACCGACAGAGATACATTATGCCCGGTCTTCCCAGTCTGCTCACGCCAACCACCAAGGCTTTGTATCGCCTTTCAAAGTTCTCCTATGGCTCCACAAAGGAGTGCAATCATGTCATCGCCTGGGCAAGGGGCATCAAACGATACTGAATGACCTGGAAACATCGCAGCCGGGGTTGTACGTTACCGATTGACTGTCCATATGGACCCCCCCGGGCATCCTCTTCTGGTTCTCTAGAGGTTAATCTGAATTACAATTGCACCTATATCTTCCACGAAATCTTCCTATCAGACTTCTTGTATTACAGAGAGACCACCACCTTCTTCGCCGAGACACCCTTCTTCTGAAGGTCAAAGCCGGCTTGGATGTACTCGAGACCCTTTCCGACGACAATGGGGTCTGGAGCGGCTAGATATGTGCCTTCTGCCAGTGCCTTTGGGAGGAAATCCTCATAGATTACCTTGCCCACCCCGTTGTCGACAAGAGTACTTCCATGAATGAACTTTGTCCGTATTTGTCTTGCTCTGGACTTGAACCAGCAGATGATACTCCAAGATGCAAAAGAAAGGACAGTTAAGAGAAGAACGAAATGCTTCGGTGGCGGGCTGGGCACCGGATAAGTGGCCATCGAAATAAACTTGTTGCCTTTGCAGTCGCGGAGGATGTCTAGACAGGCATCAGCCGCTCCGTGACCGATAGAAAGGGCACCGGCAATGGTTTTGCCCTCGAATGCATGAATCAGGTCGTCGACAACGGTCTTGCTGTTGTAGTCAAAGACCTGGCTGGCCCCCAGCTTCTTGACATAGTCGAAATTTCTCGGCGAGGCCGTCGTGATGACTTCGTAGCCGGCGGCCACGGCGAGCTGAATAGCATTGCTGCCGACACTCGTCGCTCCTCCCCAGACCAGCAGAGTCTTCCCAGTTGGCTTTGGTGACGTCGAAGGATACTGAAGCGCCAACTGGTCTGTTTGGAACAATCCGCAGGCTGCCGTCGACAGACCCAAGGGAAGGACAGCGGCACTTTCATAGGACAAGGTGTTTGGAATTGGCGATGCCATATGGGCTAGAAGGACAGTGTATGTCTGAAAAGCACCCTCGGCTGAACTGTGACCCTTACTCAGACCAAGCGCATGGCCAACAACACAGTCGCCGACTTTGAAGCGAGTGACGGCGCGGCCGACCTCGACGACCTCACCGGCGACATCTGAGCCGGGCGTAAAGGGATATGTGATCCAAGGGAATCCGATGCTCCCTGTCTCTTGTATCAGCCAGTCGATTGGGTTGATGGCCACGGCGCCATTCTTGATGACAATCTCATTTTCACGCGGAGAAGTGTATGGCGCCGACTTGACCTCAAGCGGTTTGGATTTTGACGCTGTCAGACAGGCTGCTGTGTTGGGAGGCATTCTGGGAGATGGAAGTGAACCTGTTGACGGACGAAGATGACCAACGAAATAACAACCGTGAAGAGAAGGCGATTTAAATATACAGATGACATATATAAGGGGGCATGATCATCGACGTCAAGAACGGAGTACGGGCGGTGCTGATGGCTAGGTCTTCTGCCATAGATTCTCTGATGACATCGGTAATGATGATGCTGGACCATTCCAAATTGTCCCGTTGGCCGTGACCGTTTCAACTTCTGAATGGCTTGTTCAGCGTATGTTAGCTCAACACGACAACAGACATAGTTGATTCGGCCAAACTCCATCCCGAGCTTCGCTCTCCAGAGGGTGGTGCACGGTTATGAGCAAGTGCTGCTCTCTGGAATCGGAGCGGACGGTCGGAGGATCGGGGTGGAGGGTCGGAGGATCGGACAATCGGAGGTCACTACCTCCTGTTAACAGGCCTGGCTCAGGAATACCAATTTCGAGTTGCACTTCTGGCCAACTCTATCGATTGCACACTTGAGACATAGCCAGTGCTCTGAACAATAAGGACCGATCATGACCGATTCGTCGCCGCCTTTCGGCACGGCCGAGTCCTCAGATTCTCAAGTGACCACAAGGCCACTGCCGCGGCCCAGTCGACGCCGAGATAAACCTCAGTTATCATGCAACCTGTGCCGAAGGAGAAAGTAGGCTGGTCTAGCTTTTGCTCTGAAGCAGGATGTTCCTCACTCCTCGGGGAACAGGCTGAAATGTGATCGAGGTCTGCCTTGCGGGGCCTGTACCCATCGCGGACTGTCGCTCTCTTGCACTTATCCTCATGGCACCCCTTCAGATCCGTTGGGTCCGAGTCATACGCGTCCAGCGACGCCTGCAAGTATTCACGATCGGATAGGTCAGCTGGAAAGTCTGGTCGCGAGCTTGATGCAGAGTCTGAATGTGGCGACATCTACTTCCCAGCTGTCCACGGCGACGCATGGCTCAGAACATGCCTCATCATCACTCAATGAACACCAGCGAGACGACGGTTCCGCCGCCTCAGAAGACCCATCTCATCTCTCCAACAACTTTGGACATATCAGCTTGGAGGATGTCGAAACGAGCTACGTCGACAGCACTCATTGGACCGCTCTTCTGGATGGGGTATGCCCAATCGGATCCTTTGCATTATGTGAACGTTATAGCCAACGCTAAGCGAGGAGATCGTAGATTGGAGAGCTCAAAGATCACTTTGCAAGTGACCATGACCCCACGGAGCGCCGTCCACTGGCAACAAACGATCTGGATTCCGATGGACCAGACATCCTGCTTGGACGCTACCAGTATGCGAACAAGCAAGAGATATTGTCGGCCGTGCCGCCGAGACCGATCGTTGAGAGGCTCTTATCCAAATTCTTCCAATCAATGAACATGATGTCCGGTAAGTTGATCCCGCTGCTGCACACGCCGGCTTGCGGCTAAAGGAACAGCAATCATCCACCGTCCTACTTTCCTCCAGGAGATAAGCAACTTTTCGATAGATGCTGTCTCATTCTGGACATCTCTTCTGTTGAGGCCGCTGGTTCCACACATGTTGACTCGGCCAGTATGAGCAATTTTGGGACTGTCCGCGGGACACGCCCGTCATGTGGATTGGTCTTTTGTTCGCAACTATGTGTTTATCCGTCCTCGACCAGAATTTCTCTCCCAATCCATCAGACCAACCGCTCTACCTGCAATCCGCTGCAGACTCGGAGCGGTTAGTCCAGGTGTATCGCGAGAAGACAACCCAGTGCCTGGTCCTCGGTCAGTACACGAAAGGCGTGCCCTATACCATAGAGACCCTTCTTCTCTACTTGCAGATTGAGTACCTTCGAAGCGAAGATACTCAAATTGGGATTTGGATCCTCTTGGGAATCGTCGTGCGGATAGCTCTCCGCATGGGCTATCATCGAGATGGTTCTCACTTCCCTCGCATCACACCTTTCCATGCGGAGATGCGGCGGAGAATGTGGGCTGTGATCATGCAGCTTGATATCCTTGTATCAGCCCAGTTTGGGCTTCCAAGGATGATCAGGGAGTCCCATTCAGACACCGCAGAACCTCGCAATCTGCTTGATGAGGATTTCGGTGACAATGTGGCTGAGTTGCCTCCTCCGAGACCAGACACAGTACAGACGCCGATATTGGGCCTGGTGTCCAAGAATCGACTTTGTGCCGTCTTCGGCATGATCTCCGACTTGACAACCTCCACGCGACCATCGCCATACACTGAGGTGATGAGGTTAGACCGGATCCTCCAAGACGCGTACCACGCCATCCCATCTGGATTACAGATGCGCCCAATGACGAATTCGTTCCTCGATAGCCCCGATGCCATTCTCAGTCGCATATACCTGGCAGTATTTTTTCACAAAGCTCAATGTGTCTTGCATCGCAAGTACCTCATTCGTGCGAGGACTGATATCCGCTACACTGGTTCCCGCACGACATGCCTCGAAGCTGCGCTACAAATTTTACAGTACCAGTCGATCTTGGACCAAGAGTCACAACCTGGTCGACGGCTGGACCAGAGTCGCTGGAAAGTCTTGTCGATCCTCAGGCACGAATTTCTCCTCGCGACCACCATCCTGTGCCTGGACCTCGATCATGATGTTACGGCAGAATCGTCTTTGGTCTCTCCGCCAGTTCCGCAAGATGTTGGCAGAAGGAGGCGGGTCACGCAGGCCCTGATCGGCTCATATCGCATTTGGCTCCAATCCATTGACTCATCTCGAGAGTCCAAACGAGCAGTCGAGGTGGTGAGGTTTGTGCTGACCAAGGCTCAACAGATGAGCACAAGAAGGTCAACAGACCTGGGAGGGGCGGGTATCAATATGTCGGCTGGTCCGACTGATTCTGGCCGTTTCCCAGCAGGTAATTGCAAGCTCTCATTGTCAATTCTATGGCCCTGAGTTTGACGATCCATCAACTTTTTAGGTCCGTGGTCTTCGCGGGAGCGGGCCTCAACTCCACAACGGCCTGATGCGACCTCATCCATGGATGTATCCCCTTTTCCGACTAATTTGGCCAATCTCTGGCCATCCGTGGCGGACAATCTCCCTGGGTTTTCTGATTCCGCAGCAGACCCTTTTGATTTTGTGAGTGGCATGTCCGCAACACATGGCTGCCCATTATACTGATGGGTTCAGGAGACCTGGGATTCGGTATATGGGACACAAAACATTGATGATAGCCTTGACATGTTTAAACACTTCTCCGACTTGCTCGGGTTTCCCGATTGACCTCGTTTACTGTTCTGTGTCTGATGAAGGTTACATCACGGGGAGGACTGGTCCTGACCTACGGTGTTTTCGCGAGAACTAGCTAAACTGCTAGGATTCAGCAGGGGCATACACGTGACCGGCAGGCGTAAACTCTGGAGAGCAAATATATTCGTTCTCTATTCAATCATAACTCGTTGAAACCTAATTTAGGTCAGAATGTGCAAATTGGACTCCAGAAAGTCTAACGTGCCCATCATGACAAATGCAGTCCTGATAATGGACTCCATTCTCCGCGATGTCTTGGCCGGGGCTGGTTTAGCCGTTATGGCGCCAGAGGCCATGTCGAGAGCCATTCCATCGCTACATCCAACCTCATATGTCCCCGTCCTTAGGACTTCTTACCAGCACCGCTGAGCTGCGTCTTCTACGTACCCAGGGTCCGTCAGAACGCGGCGAGCACATCTACAGAGCCTTGAGTCTGCGGATCCATTGAGTTGGCACCCTGCAGCATGGCGACCGAGCGACGCAACTTTTCCAGCCTGTCCTTTTCGTCTAAGAAGCATCTCAATGGCGAACCTGCGAGCAGCCATACGCCGACGGCTACAAAACTCAAGAACTTCTTCCGCATCAACAGTGGAAGCAGTCAGACGTCAATCGGAGCCGACGGCCTGCCCACGCCCAAGACCGAACCTCGATCGACCAAGCAGTCCAGATTCTTGCCCAACCTGAACAGAAACCGGTCGACGACGGTGGCCAGCGAAGGCAATCCCCTCGACCTCGACGAAGCTCTGTCTCCTACCGCGCAGGCGAACCCTTATTTCGTCCATCAAGGGCCGCCCGCCCTCAGGCATTACAATGACGGGAGTGTTCCGCCCTCCCCCCCGGACACCCCCAAGATACAGGTGAACGGGGGACCGAGCGCAAAAGACGAGAAGGCGATTGCCGCCGGGAAAGAAGAATTGGCTCGCAAGCTCCGACGAGTCGCCTCTGCTCCGAATGCGCAGGGACTCTTTAGTGGTGGCAAGTCGGGAGACGAGCGACCCAAAACTGCGCAACTCGGAAAAGAACCGGTGGTGGTCCAGTCCGGCGGAAGCTCCCCCAATGTGGGCATGGTTGCGCCCGAGGGAAGTGGTAACTTGACCCTGCTGAAACCGGGAGGTAAAGTGCCCCTCCCAGGCCAGATTCGGCAATCCATCGCATTCCGGAGGACGTACAGTTCCAGCTCGATCAAGGTGCGCAATGTCGAGGTGGGCCCGAGCAGCTTTGATAAAATCAAGTTGATCGGGAAAGGCGACGTCGGCAAGGTATATTTGGTCCGAGAGAAGAAATCGAACCGACTGTACGCCATGAAAGGTGGGTTCCGTGATGCACTCTTTCGGTCGGCACTGATCCCTTTCCAGTCTTGAGCAAGAAGGAGATGATCAAACGGAACAAGATCAAGCGGGCGCTGGCCGAGCAAGAGATTCTGGCCACGAGCAATCATCCCTTCATCGTCACTCTCTATCATTCATTCCAATCTGAAGAGCATCTGTATCTGTGCATGGAATATTGTAGCGGCGGTGAGTTCTTCCGGGCCTTGCAGACGCGGCCCAACAAGTGTGTCGGCGAAGACGACGCCCGGTTCTACGCGGCAGAAGTCACAGCAGCTCTCGAGTACCTCCACCTGATGGGCTTCATCTACCGGGATCTCAAACCTGAAAGTAAGTCCGGCTCGGATGGCCGATGAAGCCGTGCTGATGTGGACAAAGATATTCTGCTCCATCAATCCGGTCACATCATGTTGTCCGACTTTGATCTATCCAAACAGTCTGACTCTGGTGGCGCTCCAACCATGATTCTCGGTACTCGAAATGCCTCGAACCCGACCGGCTACCCGCTGGTCGACACCAAGTCGTGTATTGCCGACTTCCGAACCAACTCATTCGTCGGCACCGAAGAATACATTGCTCCCGAGGTCATCAAAGGCAACGGTCACACCAGTGCCGTCGACTGGTGGACCTTGGGCATTTTGATCTATGAGATGCTCTTCGGCACGACACCATTCAAAGGCAAAAATCGAAATGCGACGTTTGCCAATATCTTGCGGGATGAGGTGCCGTTTCCCGACCACCCTCAGATTACCCAGTGAGTTAGACGTCATCTTATCTACCGAGAGACAGACCGCTGCTGACGCCCACCAGTCTTTGCAAATCTCTGATCCGCAAGCTGCTGATCAAAGACGAGGTGAAGCGTCTGGGTTCCCGTGCGGGCGCCTCCGACGTCAAGAATCATCCTTTCTTCAAGCCCATCACGTGGGCCCTGCTCCGACACATGAAGCCCCCCATAATACCCCATCAAGGCCGTTCCATCGACACCGTCAACTTCCGGGCCGTCAAGGACAGTGGAAGCGTGGAGATTGGCAGCAGCGCGAGTCGACTGAAAGGTGTGCCGCTCGATTCGAGCCTTGCCACGCCTGGTGGAGAGATCGCAGATCCCTTTTTGGAGTTTAACAGCGTGACGCTTCACCACGACGACGACGACACGGCTATGGTGATGACGACGACGACGACGACAACAACATGACCGCGGCAGTCCGCATTGCGCAAAATGGCCGAGACTGAAAACGGGGACTATTGCTCGGTTTGGAGGGAATTAGGATAGGCGTTCAAGGGAAGTTCACCATGTTTCGGACTGGGGGAAGTAAGAAATAGTGGTTCATAGTCGGTAGCGAGCTTAGTCTCCGGCTACTTTGTTCTCTGGAGCATCTTTGAGCGTCGGCCATGGCATGTACAGTATAGATCTGACGAGCCGGGGTTCGTTAAAACGGGCCGAATCATTTCCGCTGCCAACCCAGACAGAATTCCTCTGTCACATGTCTTGCAGACCGCTCGCGGGGAGGAGGGAAAAATTCAAGTCCTGTCGCAGCAATATCATACCGGACATGGTAAACCTTTTGGCCGGTCATGAGTGGGCCCTTGACTAGATCATGCTGGGCGGGTGTCGGAAGAGGAGCCTACAGGGCGGGATATGGAGAATGCTGCAGGCCATAATCGGGGGGGTGGCGGTCAGGCTCGGGCCAATCAGGTTGCCCGCCAAAAAAAGCCAATGACTGAGTCTCTAGCCGTCACGCAGTCATATTATCCTCCCTCACGCTGCATTCTCTCCTCCCTCCTCCCTGTCGGGCTTGCGGGCCACAGTAGCGAAGCTGTCCGAGATCGTCGAAGCGGCACCATAGACATTTCCCGCGTTTTCCACGTGCGCCACGAGCATGGCCTGGCGATCTCGTTTCCATCCTTTCATTCCAGTCCTCCGGGTGCGCATCAGAAGCCCCTCGTACCAGTGATTCGGTGCGAACCGTTCTCCTGGTGCCAAATCGGTTGCATGTCTCTGCGAGGACGTTAGGGCGGCTGATCGACCATGAAGTTCGGCCGAAATCTACCCCGGAACCAGGTGCCCGAGTGGGCGTCGGCGTACATCAAATACAAAGCTCTCAAGAAGCTGATCAAGGCCGCCTCGGAGAGCGAAAAGCAGGACGGCAACGTCGATCTTGCTGGTAGGACGTTCACGAGCTCGGTTGGCTAAGCTCATCCCTGTCTAGGCTTCTTCCACAGCTTGGATCGCAACCTCGAAGATGTCGACCATTTCTACAACAAAAAATATCAGGACTTTTCCCGCCGACTCAAACTGCTGGAAGACCGCTACGGCATGTCCCCGCAGGCGGCGGTGCAACTCGATCCAGACGAGCGCGAAGACCTCCTTGCCGCTTTGCTGGAACTTCGCGGCCAACTTCGCAAGCTGCAGTGGTATGGCGAGGTGAACCGGAGGGGTTTCATCAAGATCACGAAGAAGCTGGACAAAAAAATACCCTCGGCGCATGCGCAGAAGAAATATCTCGAGCTCAAAGTGGACCCATCGGCGTTTGCGACCAACGCACAACTCTTTCAGTCGGTCACCAAGATCAATGACTGGATTTCGGTGCTGGGCGAGGTGGCGGCCACCGCGAGCAACGATGACCAGGCGTCCATCTCTTCGGCGTCACTCAAGCGGACCACGTCTCGACCGTCGCTCAACATTCCCGGGGAACAATTTGGCAAGCTCGAACAGCAGATTCGTCAAGATGACGCCCAGGAACTGGATCAGTCCATCGACGAGGTCATCCACTCGGTCGCCGGCGCCCCAGAGCACGCGATCCAACAATTCTTCAAGACCTTGCTGCAGAGAGCGATATCGGTCCGCAGTCGTGGCTGTACGGCCCGTCTGCTGCGTCGGATCGTCTTCTTGGATGACCAGGACGACATCAACCGACGAAATTGCATCCACCGACTCGTCGTGTCGATCGGAAGAGCACAGTCCAGCACCGACCAGGAACCGGCCACGAATGCCATGTCCGACCACGAGGCGGAATTGTTCAACTTCATCACGCCTGCAACCGCGCCCTCGGTGCCGTTCAAACGGTCGGTGCCGCAGGAGGGCCAACGGTCACAAATTCTCACGCGCCAGGATGAACCGATATCGTTCCTCCAGTTCCTCCTCGACCATCTCGAACCCACCCAACGGCCGGGCTTGATGGCCCGGGACAGTTCTGGTCGGACGCCGTTGCATTTTGCCGCCGAGTTTGGCGTCCGAGTGATGTGCGAGGTCATCATCGAGCACTTGCAAGCGTGGAAACTGTTCAACGTCGACGGAGGCATCGATGGCCCCGCCTGGCAGGATGCTGAGGGCTGGGCTCCGCTTCACCTCAGTGTCATTGGTGGACATCCCTTGACCACTCAGGCACTCCTGGACGCCGAACATTGGAAAGGATCGAAACCGGCGAGGCCTTCGATTCGCCGAAATTCGCCCAAGTCGTCGGCCGTGTTGGCCCTGGCGGCCAAGGCGAACTTCATCGACATCGTCCGCATCCTGGTCCAGGCGCGGGTTGATCTCAACTATCAGGACGAGCACGGAGAAACGGCGCTGCACGTCGCGGCCCGCTTCGGCCATGTCGAGTGCGCCCAAATCTTGCTGACCGGGTCCGACATGCAAAAAGCGGACGTCGAACTGTGCGAAAACACCTATGGCTGGACGCCCCTTTTTATCGCGTGCGTCGACGGCCACCTCCCCATCGTCGACCTGCTCATTGAAGCCGGCGCCGATCTCGAGAGAGTGGACTCGTCTGGCTGGAATGCCAAAGAGCACGCGGCCTTGCGGGGCCACGTCGCCATTGCCGAAAAGCTTGCGAAGATTGCTCCCGAGCACGAGGCGGATTATTCGGATTCCTCGGTCGCATCGGCCTCTCCGCCCACGTCGTCCTTGACGGAAAGGAAGTTGAACGGCCTGGGCTTTCCTTCACCGGCGGTGAAGATGAGCGAGCCCGTCAAGACGTTCGGTCACCGGTATTTGACCGACAAAAGCATGATTTTGGTCAGTCTGGGCTCCATGGACATGCGCAAGTCGATCCGGGCCGTCAACCTGGATCGCATTCCCCTCACTAATGCACACACGACACAACTCGACACGGCCCTGTCCATCGTGGTGTCGGCCAAAAGCGCCGAAGGGGAACCTGAAACCATCGATCTGCCCGTTCACGACAATCTCGCTACCGAGCCGATCGTCTTCCATGCCGTCGACCCGGCAAAAGTCAAGTTGCTCTTTGACCTCGTTCCCACTTACGCCGGATCTCGGGAGCGCATTGTGGGACGGGGCGTGGCGCTCCTCTCCAGCATCAAGCCCAATCTGGGCTCGAAAAGAATGCCTTTGCAGGGAGATGTGACCGTCCCACTAATGGCGGCCAGTGATCTGGAGGTCATCGGCTCCGTGACGTTCAATTTCCTGATCATCACCCCATTCCATCACCCGAACATGTCGGTCACAGAAAACCAGACCTACTGGAAAAGCATGGCTTCGACCATGGTCATCGGTCACCGTGGCCTCGGCAAGAACATTGCCGGCCGTCGCTCCCTGCAACTGGGCGAGAACACCATCCAGTCGTTCATCGCCGCGGCCAACCTCGGCGCCTCTTATGTCGAGTTTGATGTACAACTGACCAAGGACCATGTGCCCGTCATTTATCACGATTTCTTGGTCAGCGAGACGGGAATCGACGCACCCGTCCACACGCTCACGCTGGAGCAATTCCTCCATGTCAACGATGCCCGCACTCCTCGACAATCGAGGCCGGCCTCTCCCGTTCGCTTTGAAAGCCCCAAAGTCAGCAGCGTCAAAAATGAACTCCGACAATCGCGCCTTCGATCGATGTCTGTCGGCGGAGGTGACATCGATTCAGTGGACATGGAAGAACGCATGAAGCATACTCGAGACTTCAAGAAGAAGGGGTTTAAAGGCAACAGCCGTGGAAACCATATCCAGGCCCCCTTTGCCACCCTCGAGGAAATGTTCAAAAAGCTGCCGACCAACGTCGGATTCAACATCGAGATGAAATATCCCATGCTCTTCGAGAGTGAGGAAGAGGAGATGGACACCTACGCCGTCGAGCTCAACTCTTTCGTCGACACCGTGCTGACCAAGGTTTACGATCTCGGCAAGGGCAGGAACATCATATTTTCCTCCTTCAATCCTGATGTTTGTCTGCTCTTGTCTTTCAAGCAGCCCAGTATTCCCGTCCTCTTCTTAACCGACGCCGGAACATCGCCCGTGGGCGACATCAGAGCCAGCAGCCTACAAGAAGCAATCAGATTCGCCAGTCGGTGGAATTTGCTCGGCATCGTGTCTGCTGCTGAACCACTGGTCTATGCGCCGCGGCTGGTCCGCGTCGTCAAAGAAAGTGGTCTGGTTTGTGTCAGCTACGGTGTCTTGAACAACGATTCGGAAAAGGTCAAGTTGCAGGTGAAACAAGGTATCGATGCCGTCATTGTGGACAGCGTGCTTGCGATCCGCCGCGGCCTCACCGGTGAAGACAAGCCGAAGAAGGAGGTTAATGGCCAATTGAAAGCCAATGACCCCAGTGTTGGAAGCTTGGCCAAGGCATTGAACGGGAGTGTGGAGAGCTTAGACCTCCTGAAAGTGGCGGAGCCTGAATCGGCCGACGATGCCAGAAATGGCAACTCTTCTGCTCCTGCCGGTGCTGCTGCTTTTCCGACAGTGATTGTGCCGGAGACGAGGAAAGATAGCGATACTAGCAGCTGAGAATCAATTCGAAGGCTAGTAGATAGTGTGATGTCAAAGAGTGTGGCGTTTGGAGTCGGACAGTCTACCCAAATGCAAAACTATGGTCAGTTAAGGGAGAAGCAAACAAAAGAGTGCGAAGATAGATATGAATGATGCCGCAATTGGACACCATCGCTCGAGTATTACAAGTGCAGTGTTCATCGATCGACTGACTGACAGACTCACTAAGCAATCAGTTTATTGGTTGGTGGGCCGGATGAAGGAAGTGGTGTGCAGGTCGTCTGAGCCATTACTTGTGGTGTCCCGCATACGTCATTCGATCAGCAATGGATAAATATCATTTCTCTCTCGTCACGGTTAGATATCTGACTGGTCAGCAGAAACAAAATGGTGGACTTTGCAGAGCCCGACACTGGCCTATACAAGCCAGCGCTTCAAGCAATCCAATGGCCACACTCGGCATTACATTTTAGAACTCTTGCCGGCCATGAATCTGAATCCTCGCCAATTAACTGGTCGTTTATATCAAACCACAATTCTCGGTGTTTCCTAACAGTCTCGTGTGAAGGTGATTGTTCTGCAGGCTTTTTGGAGAGATGGAGAGCTTTGTCCTTTGCATCACATAAGACAGGCTTCTTTCTCGCTGGAGTGGAGTTCGCTTCCTCCAATCCTGATTCTCTTTCCGTGATCCCTACGCTGAACAGTGGTCGTAGCGGTGGCCTGCGCAGCAGAATTGCCGGCCCTTGCTTTCGACTTCCCTTTCGCGGATGCAGACGGAGACGCAGGATCCGGGAGAGGAAGATAGACGTCGACCATCCATTCATACCATACTTTGCGATCCTCTGTCTTGCGCCACATGTTGACGACCAGTTCGCTGTTGTCCGGGGCGAAGAGAGGAGTCTGTCAAGAGAAATGGCCAATTAGCCTGCGCGGAGAGAGAGGACGGCAGAGATCCGGCTTGGGCATGCATACCTTGAGAGGAAAGTATATTGGAAACCAGCTAATCATGCCTTCGGATTTTTGATCCATAGTATTTGGATTCGTCGACAACTCGACGCCATCGTAGAGGACGGTCTCAAAGTAGCCCGCCAGACCATGGCAGGTGCCGCGATTTGGGACGGGAAAAGCGAGCTCTGCATGCCGTGCGTTGTGGCTGTTTGAGATTGTCGGTTCCGAGGCAACCGTCGAGTTTGCCCCGCCGGAGAGGGACGGTAATGACGGGTTGGGGTGTTGGAAGGACCACACCGTCCCAACTACGGGGACTGGCGGCGGAGGGGGTGTGTATGATGTTGGAGGTGATTTTCGTGCGTGGGCTTTGGAGTACAGTTGTGGTGGAGAGGATGCTGACGCCGGTCGTGGAGAACTGCTGGGGCTTTCCGGTTGGATAGTGCTAAGGTAGTCGATGGCGTGGAGCATGACGACATAGGGGATTTCTGCCGCGTTCGAATTTGTGTTGACCATCGTGTGAGAGATGTCGGCATAGAGCTTGGGGGCTGCGATAGGGGTGAGATGAGCCGTATATGACGCGGGAATGGAAATCCCGTGGACCGGGTTGAGAAGGTGTTGCACTCCGTCCAGACATTCGGGCGAAAGTTCATTGTCGGCGAATGAACCAAGCAACTCGGAGACGAGAACGTCAATCTTGTAATATGTCGGCTGATGAGTTGCAGTATCAAAAAGGAAGGTCGAGTCTGTCTGTGGAGAGCTGGGCAACATTGCCGAACAGGACACGGGGGTGGCTTCGCCAGGGTCGTCTGCTTCCCTGTTGTAGATGGGACTGATGTGCTTTGCGGTACTCGGTCGACTTGGACCTCTCCAGCTCCTCATGTCGGCTTTGACGAGATTGACGCGGTGTCCCCATGTCGTCTCATTGTGTCTTTGAAGCAACACGTATGCATTGGGATTTTTCTCCAGCGCCCACATGTCAATGGCCACCCCAACGTCTTCGCTAGCTTTCAGCGCTCGGGTCACCAAAGGGCCGCGTCCCGCACCGACGACGGCGACGACGACGCGACCATCAGGATTCGAGGTGGGTTTTCCCTGCTCGATCCAGTCGTGCAAAGCACGGGCAATCGCCCGTTCATACCAATCGTACTTGATCGGGTCTTTCTCAAATACTTCGTACGTGATACTTTCCAGATTGACCGTCAGCGGTTGAAGGGGCGCTTGCAGATAGTCCTGATAGCCGGTTCCGAAGCGATCCAACGCAGTCAGCACTGGCTGCTTCGTTTGCAGATTGCGCATATAAGAGAGATGCGGAGTGGGGTCTTTGAGATGGTGGCCCTCTGACACCTCTGCAGGGGTAGGAAATGTTGATCCGTCGAATATCGTTCCCTCAGATGCCCCCCCGCCATTGATACCAAGTCCGCTGCTGGGGGGAATGCTGCCCACGTCGCAGAGCAAAAACCAGGGTGACGTCTTTAATCGTATGAAACGAGAAATCAAAGCTTGATGTGCTTTCGGGAGGACAGGATAGCCTTTGGCATTTTTGGAAAAGGTGGTGGCATCAAGAGTGAAAAGTCGTACGGGTTCCGAATACCATCGAGACTGGATGGGGAGTGGTGGTAGGAGCTTCGGGAATGATAACGCTGAAAGGAGTCGGTGAGCAAAGTGTTCCAAAGACGGACCAAATGGTGAATCAAGGACGGACGATGCTGGACTCAGAATGCTTACCTACACACAGCCTCGAAGGGTATTTACATATCGACCGAATCACGTTCCATACCTCCCAGGTGCCAAACAAATCAGGTCGCCTCGTCTCACCAGTGTCCGGGTCCAGAAACTGTGGACGGGCAAACAGAGCCAGGTCGCCCATCTCATCATCGGTCTGTCCCTCCGGGTCATCATGCATGGGGAGCCAAACGTAAAACTGCATATAAGGACCTTGATTGAGCGCGTCCATCATGGCGCGGCCATACTGGACAAGACCACTATCAGTCGCCCCGTGCCCACGTGACCGGGGACCAGGGACGACGACATAGCTGATGCCGCAAAAGGCTGCATATGCCACCTCGAGTTTGAGCACTTGCCTGGACACATCTGCAATGATCGGGTCAGGTGAACACAGGTCGATCCAAGAGCAGCAAATTCCAATGAGCTGACTGATGGACTCGCTTGGTGTCAGTGGCGTATCGGAGGGCGATAAAGGTGGAACGATGATGGGGGAAGCATTCCTTGTCCTGGTAATATCCCCATCTGCCGTGCTCGATGTCGGAGATAGAGGTGACGAAAGCAGAGAAAGAACGCGAGAATGGAAATGGGACGTGGTGATGGGGCTGGTGAGCATGTCATACTGATATGAATTAGCCATCGTTTCACGACGACCTGGCCATTCAGACTTACGTTCATAGATCGGGTCAGCTGCACGATCTCCGAGGTCACAGGAAGTGGCCTTCTCGGATCGTGATGACCGATCATAAAAGGTGCGGAAAGTCCATCCATTTCGTCGAGGTAAAGGAGGAGCCAGAAACACTGTTCAAGTCTTTGATAGATCGTAGCCTGAAGTTGAATTCCCAAAATAGATCATGGCGATGGACTTGGTTCAATATTCCATGGCGGGCAAATAGCTGTCTTGAAATGCTCTGTACGGTGAAGGTATCGGCTCACGCCTGATGTTTGAGCACAGGATTTGGCACGACATTAAGATTCAGTGGTGTGCCAGCACAACCAGGATTTGATGCAGCAAAGGGACGGAGAGGACAAATTTTCAAAAGAGGTTAGATCTGCAGGGCGCCAAGGCGCCGAATGGGAGCTCGCGCTTTTGAGCTGGGAGTCTGAATTTCCATCTTGCGGCTCCGTCGATTTCTTGCTACAGTGGCCAATGTCAACAGCATGAGTGTCGTCAGACCGCAAACATGTCTATTCTGCAATATTGCCGGCAGCTTCAGACTTTTGAGACCGGCTCGCCGCAAATTTCATTCGTCCCGCGCCAGCCTAGATGCGAAGCCACGACACCCGGGCATTGAGACCCGCCACATGAAAGAATACAGCAAACGCAAAGGTTTCCAGAAAAAGACGAGTGACGCGCTTCAGGAACAGTACTCTCAAGAACAATGGTTATCCGTCAAGTCCGCAAAAGAAGTTATCGACTCGGCAGACGAAGTCGACACCCCCGTCCGACAGGATCCATGGGCAGTCAAATACTTTGACGACTTCACCGAGATCGACCCGGTTGTCGACAAGCCAGTGCGCGCACCGTGGACCAACATCGACGACACGTCAAGGCTCAAAACCACCGACGAATTGGAAGACGACCTCATCAAGCTCATGCGAAAATTGCCCGACACGGACGACCCCGAGAAGTACGATGAGCGGCTCTGGGACGATTTTGACCAGAATCTGCGGTTGACGATTGGGAAGGAGGAAGCGGAAAGAAATCCTCGAACGGCACTGGCACCGGAGATACCAAAGTTGTCCGACACAACTCATACGAAAAAGAAGGTCAAGGGCAGGGACGGCGAGAATGCAGAGGAAGATCAGCCGTCACCGGCATTGGTGAGATTGATGCAGATGACCGGATACGATCGAAAGCAGATTGCTCAGCTCCGCGTCAAGAGCATCATCTCCCACCGCGTCGTGAATCAGACCAGGTTAGGAAAGATCGGCAAGCAGTACTTCCTCAGCATTGCGGGCAACGGCCAGGGGTTGATCGGCATCGGTGAAGGGAAAGCAGAGGAGCCGCAGGAGGCAAGATTGCAAAGCCAATATCGTGCCATCCGAAACATGCAGCCCATTCTGCGTTACGAAGGACGGACCATCTATGGAGATGTCAAGGGGAAGGTGAGCGCCACGGAACTGGAGCTGTATGCAAGACCACCTGGTACGTATGTGGACATTGTCGTCGTCGACGGATAACTGACGTATTGCCAGGCTTCGGCCTTCGTTGTCAGCAGTATATCTGGGAGATCTGCAAATGTGCGGGCATCTCAGACCTCGCGGCACGAGTCACTCGATCACGCAACCCGATGAACACCGTCAAAGCCACCGTACAAGCATTGCTCAGTCAGAAAGATCCTGAGGACATTGCAAGAGCGCGAGGGAAGAAGTTGGTTGATGTTCGAAAAGTGTATTATGCCGGACAAATCTAAAAATGTACATTATCCGCAAGCCCTGCCAATCGTTGGTCAGATGAGTTGCGATGACTGGCGAGAAAGCACTGAATGGGCTGGCACCGGTTTGGGACTCAACACGCTCGACATTCTTGGATGAGTCCTTGATCATCCGTCTGGTATAATCTGTTGGTTGGACATTGCCGTTTGGAGAATGGCACCGGCCAGAACGTCCTTTGTCGGCTTCGGTCTTGTCTTCGTGATTGACTCGACTTCATAATCTTATCTCTCGATCTTCTGGCACCGATGTCAGCCATCCTCTTCACCGCCGGCCGCTGACTCTATGCCGTCTTCTCCGTCCAGTTGACCCTGCTGCAATACAATGCTGTAGACACTGGCTTTCATGAGCGTATACACACTCGCGACTTTGCGTTCGAGAAGCCGCAGTCCCTCTCCGATCTCGAGAGTTATGGGTCCCGACGAAAGCGAAGTCAGGGTGGATGAAAGCTGTTGGCAGCAGCCGTTAGCCCAATCGGGGTTTCCATCCAACGCAGGTAACAGTACAGGACGGGTAGCTAACGCTTTGGGTGCATGGAAACAAGGGCGGAATCCTAGCGTGTAATCTCCTGGGAAGAGCAGGCCAAGATATACCCCAGTTCACGCTCCCAAGGTTTGCGGCCGAACTCATTGACAAAGTTGACAGCAAGATGACCGTCACTGGCGGCATACCTGATTCATATTGTTCAATAATCGGCTGTATTCTTCCAAGACTTGCTGCTCTAATGGTGAAACTCCAGACGCCGGTTGGCCAGTAAGGCTGAGAAGTCGATTCGTCGCGTCATGGTATGAAGCGTTGTCATCCATTTGACGCAGGGATATCTGATGATACGCTGGTTTCTGAGACTATACCTTTGCCTTCAGGGAATGAGGTCGCCATCAAGGTGCCAACGCGTGTAGTGGTTGTTGATCACGTGATAATAGAGGACTTGGCACCGGCAACGCTTGACCAAATCGAGAATGGGGTCGCCTTGGAGGTTAACAGGGATTCCTCTCTCCAACTCTCGCTCTTCTCTTTCTCTCCTTTGGCGAGGTGTTTCTCACCTGGTGGAGGAGATTATAGGTATTTCAACCTTAGGCTTCCGCAAGGCGCGACGTCTCGACGAACGATCCTATGCCTAGCGCCCCAAAGCTAAACTCGAGTCAGACCGGGTGATCTTTTGAGATTAGGACTCCGGTTAAGCCTGATTTAAGCATCAACCCTCTATCATATCACTGTGTGAGCCCAGGAGTCTTCACTCGATACCATCAGTGGTGTTCTGGACCATTGGCCCCGGAATGGTCTTTCCAACCAAAAGGTAAATTCGCATGCCAGATGCCATGAACTTGCCATATATCGGAAGAAATATGGCACCAACAGCAAACATACCAGACCACTATCGGCCTCCTAACGGTGATTCTTTCCTTAACATCCCCCCATTTCCCAAAAATATGAAAACAGCACCTCTCGTCAGGATCTCGCTTCGCAATCTGGTCAATGGTGATCCTGTGGAAGAAGATACACTCTGGAAAGCATGTTGTGATCTAGGATTTTTCTACCTCGACATGAGAATGGGAAGAATCCAAGGCCTGTCACACACCACATCTCAGGTAGATGAGGGAACTGTGGATGGAGATGTGTTGCTGGAAGAGGCAGATAAACTTTTCGACTTCATGAAGGATTTGTTTGCATTGCTGATGGAGGAGAAGATCAAATACGATCTGAAGGAGAAGGGCATTTATTTTGGGTAAGTCCAGTTTCGCATCGTAAGAGTGAAAGTGGAATTCGAAGCGGAAAATCTTGGAAGCGCTGTATTTGGAAAAGCTCACTCTCAGACATCATGCGGCGGTAGATGTCCGGATACGAGACTGAAGTGTTCTCAGTTACAAAGGCATGGGCACGGGCATTATTGATAAAGCCGGCACTCGAGACCGCAATGAGTACTGGAACGTCAGTCCGCTGGACTCCAAGCAAGGTTACACCCCGCTAAATGTATGGACAGGTCTCCAAAAACGACATGCTCTCCCTCTCTCCGCCTCAACCGAATCCGTCCATCATCAACCCGTACCGATCCCTCTTTACCAGCTATATGACACACGCCCACGCCATTGTAACTCTCATACTCCGCATCTTGAACGACCGTCTTGGCCTCCCAACCTCCCGACTCGAGAACTGGCACCGTCTTCGCGCGTTTGCCGGCGATCAGACTCGTCTCATTCATTCTCCCGTTCAGCCGCACCACGATCGGACTTTGAGCAACGGCGAACACACCGACTTTGGCTCCGTGACCATCCTCTTCAATCGGATCGGCGGACTGCAAGTCCGCCTACCTCCAGATATGCAACCAATCCCGCCGGCCGTGAAGGATCCCGACAACGGGGACGAGAAGCAAGATTTGGCTTATGGCGGCGCGGTCAGAGATCCAGCTCCAGCAGGAGAGAACTGGGCATACGTAACGCCGCTCCCAGGTCACGCCATCATCAATCTGGGGGATGCATTGACCAAATTCTCTGCTGGGATCCTCCACTCCAACATCCACCGTGTCATGGCCCCGCCCGGTCTTCAAGCCCGCCTTCCACGGTACAGTCTTGTGTATTTCTCCAGGCCGGAGGACGACGTTTTGTTGACACCTCTTCGGAACGAGAGCGACCAAATCGAGGAAGCAGCGAGACGATTGGGCTTGAAAGATGATGAGGTGTTGACAAGCAAGGAATGGGTGCATCGGATGGCATTGGGCCGGAGAGGGGTCGGGAAATGGCTACCCAGTGGAGGAAGTGACATGGATAATGCGCGACAGGTATTGAAGACATGAAGCAGGAGTGGCACGAAGTGAAGTGGACGAGTTCGAAAGCTTGCGGAAGATTTCTCCTCCACCCTTGTGAAAATATTCCTACCGAGCTCATGGCTTCCGAAGTGAACGTTTCCTTAATAAACTATTAAAGGTGATCTTCAAGACTCTGATCAGCCCTAATAAAAGGAGTGACTGAACATGACAAGGATGAGTGGACAACGTGATGCAGTCAGTTGAAGTGTTGTTTAGACGACGCGGCCCTTGACTTGCTTGAAGTCCTTGACTTGGATATCTCTCCACACGGCAACCGACACGACAGCAATGGACAGCACAGCGGTAGCAGCGATAGTAAGGTCGCGTTGAGCATCGCCGTATGCATGATTAATGGCATTTCTCGTAGGACTCCCGACCGGATACGACGCCTGAACTTCGAGGCTCCCGTAAATTTCTGTCAAGTCGGCCTGCGCACTCGCTGGCAGATACTTTGCCAGGGCTTCAGGAAAGACACCGTTCCAGATAGCGGTGGCAATTGTGGAGCCAATGGCTCCTCCGATACTGCTGAACATGCTTTCGACCGCGAGGACGACGGCAACATGCTGGTGAGAAGCCGCTGCCATGGCCGCCATCTGCTCGCAGATGACCAGAGTTCCGCCAGCAAAAGCAATGAATATTTGGCACATGATGACGTAGCCAATGTTGACGTCCGGTTGGCGAAAGTGGATCATGAGGCCAACTCCGAGAATGGTCACTGGCACTCCAAAGTAAAGAGCCAGCCACTTGAAGCGTCCCGTGTATCTGATGAGAGCGCCCACAACGATGGCCCAAAAGCATGCGCCAATGCTGTAGATATTGGTGATGTAATTCGCATGAGTGATGGTCTGATTGTTGACGACGATGAGGAAGGAATAGAAATAACTGTTCCAGATGTAGAAACTGACAAACAAAGTTCCTGCTAGGATATACGCCCCTAGAACCGTCCGGTCTGTCAGGAGGATCCACGGGATGAATTTTTTCGGCGCAAGGTACTTCTCATAGAGACCGAATGCGAGGATGAGAAGGCCACCAAAGATGATCATGCAAATAATCATGGCCGAACGCCAGCCATTAGATTGATAGGTATAAAGGCTGAATGGCAGGAGGAATAACGCTAGACCTCCGGCCAACAGGATCATTCCCAAAAGGTCAAATTCAATGGCGTAATGTATGATGGACTGGATCGTCGTCCGCTCGCTGTCGTGCTTGGGCATCAACCCGGCCTTCTTGGCTTTCCGGTAGTTCCAGAGAAAGAGGAACAGTAGAGGGGAGCAAATCACGGGTGTGACGATGACAAAGGTGCCAAAGCCCCATCGGAAACCAGCACCGGCCAAAAAGCTAGCCGCAGCCGGTCCCCCGATCCAAGTGGTCGCGATATACGGAGACGAAGCGAAGGCAAACATCAAAGATCGATTCTTGAGTGATGACGTATCGGCGATAAAGATGTCCAGGGAGTAAGTGATTCCATTGGCCCCAATCCAGTAAAAAACCTGGGCAGCGCAGTATGTCTTGACGTTGTTGCATCCGGCCATCATGATAAGGCCGACGGTCAAAAAGCCTACCATGATCGCAAAGCCTTGTGGCCGACCCCAGACGTCAAGGATCTTTGCGAGAGGCAGCTTGCTGAGACCTCCGATAATACTCGACAAAATGCCCGTCACTGCGGTCAAGGAGTGTTGTTGAAAGGCACTGGTGACGTATGGCGTCAAAGTATTGGTGATTTGCTGTTGCATCGAGTCCACAAAATAGATCAGGAAGATTCTGAAGTCCGTCAGTGTCATGGAAAGGTCATTCCGGAATGGACCTACAAAGCGTATGCCAGGATCAAGTGATTTTTGCTCCATACACTGGTGGTGGCCTCGATCTTTTGCACACCCACCTGCGCATCCTCAGCCACACGCTCACTCTCGATGCTGTCGGGTTGCGTGGATCGGCCATCTTCGACGTTGCTCTCGGTGGCAGTCGCCGTTTTGTCCTCCTCTCCCTGACGGCCCTCCCCGACGGGCACAAGGTCGGGGTGTATTTTTGACGAGAAAAACTTCATCCTGGTGGAGACGATGGTCAGGAAGACTTGAGAGACAGTTGAAACGAGCTGGCGGAGGCTGACTTGAAGACCACCAAGAGCATACACGGGAGAACTGCGCCGGAATTTATCCTCGTAACAACAACGCTACATGGTAGCAATGAGCATCTGATGCTAGGTGAGTGGGGAGATGCTCAGTGGCAGTGAGTGCAACCATGAGTCCACAAACCGACGCTGTCCATGCCGAGCCTGGAATTCTCCATGCCAACAAGATGGTGTCGCCCGTCATGGCGGGTTCTACAAGGTTGTTGCACATGTCCTTCAATAAAGAGACAGAGACTGCCCCACAGACTGTGGAAGAATGGCCTCATGGTCTTGGGTGACCCAGCCAAGCGGTCCAGCAGGGAAGAGCGGTAGCATGATTTAAAATTGGCCCCCGTCTTTTGTCATGCTGCCACATCGCTTGCAAAGGACGGCGAAGCGAGCAGGGATTGCGCTGAAGCGAAGAACAGCAGTGTCCATTGCATAATTCATGATCGGCTTGGTGGCCCAAGACGAGGCAGTCCAAGTGGAGGGACGACTAGGCAATCAAGTTGAATGTGGATTAGCGGGTAAAAAATCTATCTTATCTTATCCGGTACCGGCTGCGCAGAAAGTCCGATGATCAGATTATGATGATCTCCTGCCAGTGACACCACTCAACCCCACTGCCCTCCTACTTCCGCCCGCTGGAAGATGTGATTGAGAATCTCATTGGAAGATCGGCTTCCTGGGCATGCCCAAGGGCAAACTTGGGGTGCTTGGCCTTGTCGCGCGTGAGTTGGGGTGCAATTGTTGCTTTGGACGATGGGTCAACTGGCCATTTCTGTCGACCTCTGGGAGAGGGAGTGGATGGAAGGAACTCGTGTGAAGATTGTGTCTATGGAGTGGGATGGCCTTAAGTACACGTGGGTTGTCTAGGCAACAGCACGGGTTCTGGCGAACAATTTCATTGGAATCTAGCTCCCTTAATACGCAGTTGATGAGCGAGGTACAACAGCTGTGACACTGTTTACCGGGCACCCTTATTCTCCACGGCGCATCATTCACCGTACGCACCTAGAATGCTGACAGAGGTCGATCCACCGATTGACATGCTGAGAGCAGAAATTCATCCATAACTCGATAAACAAAAAGGTTCTGGAACCTGGTGGAACGCTCATCCTGTAACATGGATATTTCGCCATCTGCAGAGAGGCGTACAATCCATGGGCGAACTCAGAGACAACTGTTGGGAGGAGGCCTTCCACCGCGCCCGAATGAGGTATAAGCGAAGCTGGCTGATTGGCGGCGACATGGTTCTCAGATAGGCTGGATAAGCATACCTGCCCAAACTAGAATATACCCGTCGGCGACAGATTTGTGTGGAATAGGAGATGAGCTCTAGAACAGATCATTAGCCATCCTGTGAGATGCGGCTCTCCTGTCCGAGTGCTTACTTTCGAAAGCAGCGTAGCCTGACCAATGCCCATGTGAGTACCGATCCATGCCAGCCATTCTCTCATACAAAGCCCTCAGTTGAGACGAAACCACGGGTAATCTGGACGTCACGTACAACGAATGCATCAAGAGCAAACCGCCGACTGGACGCCCAGGGGATATCACGTCTGAACCATTCTCCGCTTGCTTCATAAATATTTGCAGGTTGTCTGTTACATGGTAGGGAATTGACGCGGCTATGCTCTCGGCAAGATCTTGGGCCACTGCACGCTGCTGGTGGTATCTGCCCTTCTCCCCTAGTTGCATTGCACATTTGACGATAAGGTCGAGAATCATCAGACGAGATTTGCGATAAGTGTTCCAGACGGCGGCAATATAAACTGTAAATCCTTGATGAATATAAATATAGGAGCAGTGCGAGGATATTCCTTACGGTCAAAATAAGTGTCAACATTTCCCGGCCAGAAACTTGGACCCGATTTGGTTTGTCGATTCTCGATCAAGCAAATGATTTTTGGCCTCCACTCTTCGGGTTGGCTGGTTGGCCACTTTGAGAATTCCTCGTCTATCAACAGTCCGTCCTGTATGAACTGACGGAGGTGGTGCTTGCAAAGAAGGAAGGAATCGAGGATAAACGTATTCAAGGATTCTCCGATTTTATCCCAGAGTTTGGTCAGCTGTTTTAGAAGCAGAGGGTCCGGAGTCCCAAAAGGCTCTTGATGAGCTCGGACACCAGCTAAGTGTGAGGAATCACCTGTGTGAGGAATCACCTGTGTGAGGAATCACCTGTGTGAGGAATCACCTGTGTGCCGCCGGGACCCTAGCAAGCTGGGGCATGCCACTGATTGAAGAAGGACTTCTACGGTATTGCACGATCTTCCAGAACATCGGCGCTCTGCCTTTGCCTGCAGCTTACCTGCCGAATGCAGACGGGGCGTACCTCGGTGATAAAGTCAGATGCACTACAGTGTCAGGCCGTCTGACACTTTGACCACAATACTGACTAGTAGAGCTCGGGTCAGGCATTACTAGCGCCCATGAACCCGTCGATCCTCACCAAGGCCAGACTCATCAGGGAACTTCTCCAGCCCCCACTGCCTCCGCCGACGCGAATGGCGCGTCGCCAACGATTGATTAAATCGACTATATCATTCGCCATCACCCCCAACATGGACGAAGAAGCCTTTTCGATCTCGTTTGCAGAGTGCTCCACAGAGGACTCGCCGTTTTGACTTCTCCCGTTTGCCGCAATCTCACTGGCTGAACCGCCGACCAAAGCTTGACTGCAGAGGGACATTTGAATCAAGAAGGTACTCGCGATCGCGAAGTTGTTCTGCGACCACGAATGCCAGAACCCGTTCCATGGTCCGCTGATGGAGACGATTTTGTCCAGAAAATCTACCGCCTCTCGAGCACAATTCAGACAGCCGGTGTACACGGCACCATAGGCGCCCCTTCCATGGTACCCTAAACTTCCCGAGAGCTGGGACTCGTGAATTTCGATGGGTCGAAGAAGCGCGCGGAACAAGGTCATGGTGGCGACGATAAAGGCGAGATGAAGAGACGCGTCACTGTTGGGTTCTGCTGATGGTTTCTGCTCCCAGGCGCAGTCTGATATGAAAGCCTGCTTCCATTCCGTCAGCCTCGAGCGCAAAGGCCGTGCTAGCTCGAGAGAGAGAAAAAGATCTTGGCAGGTTGTGGCTGCCGCTCGAACGGTGAAGTAGGTCTCATGAATGTCGGCCAAGATCCGACTGAGATGGACGAGGTGGAAAAAGTGAGCACAGTGATCGGGAGTCTGGAGGGCATCCGGAGGTGAGTGTGGACGATGGGCATTGAGCATGGGAACGTCATATTCGGAAGAATGGATGCAACAGGTGATACCGGAGTCCAGACTGATCCATTGATCCATGGTGTACACCGTCCACCACAACCGGATCCGAACGCGACGTTCCCACAGTGGAAGAGATGTCCACGGCGAGCAGTCGTGCGCCAGGCCCAGAGTTCTGGCCAGACTGACGGCCAAGGCGTTGAGACAGGATTGGAACGGTGTTCGGCCGAGATATTGATTCCGCGGGCCACGCTGGAGCAAGAGAAGGCAGGCCTGGAGTGTGGCCAGACGCGGCGAGTGTAGTTCTTCGTTGATGGCCATCCAGGAAATCCGGTACAGCTTGTTTCTGGAGGTGGCCGAGCCGGCCAGTGACGCATTCAAGTAGTCGTCGTGCAGTATGAATGGTAACGACGTGGCGTACAGACTGGACAACAGCGACAGTGGCAGTGAGCGTATCCTCTCAGCCACGGAGTTTCCAGAGGAATAAAACCAAGATCGAGACAGTATGGGGTAGGCTGGGTATACAAAACGAAAGTATAATGACAGCAGCCGCTCGCTCTGTTTGTCGTTAAACATGCTCACCACTTCTCGTCGAGCGTTGTTCGCCGTTTGTTGGTCCACCCGAGGCTCGGCACCTTCAAACAAGGTTTCATCCGTAATGGCGAAAACTTGAAGGGTGGTATGGCGCGTTCCATCTCTTCTGCCCGGTGATGTGCCCACCTGTCGAAACGTGGTGTGAGAGAGCTCACACTGATCCTTCTCTTGTAGATACGGCCGAAGAAGGAAGCGATTGAGGTGGCCAGTATCAGATGTCACACGAGCACACTTTAAAGCACTGTCGAGGGATATTCCATCACTCGCGAAGCTCTGACTGGCGGGTCTGATAGGCTCGGGGGCTGCTGGTACATGTTCCAAAGCACTCCCAGGTGCCATTGACAAAGCGACGGGCACCATCTCATCCCCAGGCGCCGCGTCGACGTCTGGTCCGAAAACGGATCCATAGGGCAGCGCCTCTTCGGAGCCTGCCTTGCATCAGTGTCATCTCAGACGCTCCTGGCGATGGTTGACTGACTGAGATCAGAGCTGATGCTGACCCGTCCCTGCGTCAACGTCGCACGTTTCCTTCTGCTCGGTCGCCCTACAAACGTGCACGGAGAGCCACGGGTCCGGCAAAATGCACACGGCGGAGCAGAATCGATGCGGCAGGCAATTTTCCGGGCTCGACAGAGGTCACAAGGCCGTTCACGACGAGACTTGTACGCTCGGGGGCCTGGGGAGCGGGAATCGGTCTCCATGGCACGACAGATAGAGCAGATAGGCGAAACACAAACGGCTTAAGCCGGCCATGATGCGCCCAAGACGGCCACACTGGGTGCCGACGAGAGTGGATGTGCTGCTCTGCATTGATACCGGACTCTATGTCCGTATTCAATTAAGCGTCGTCATGGCAGACATGCAGATCAATCATTATCGGCTGAGGCTAAAGAGCTGCGGTCAAATGCGTGCAGATCACTCTTGGCGCTGCCATTCAGAATTGTAGACCAAGACAGTTGACCTGTGTGGTGTTTTTTACACCTTGTGCCTAAACACCACACCGGTGAAAATGCATTTAGCCAGCACGGTCCATAGCATCAACGAGCGCTGGGCTTGAACCGGCTATTGCTGGTCTTATTTCCACATGTTAGATGGCTGAAGGCTAACCCCGTTCAAGCTCGGATTTCTCCGACAGATCTATGAGAGGTAATATTGGACACTTCAAGTCCTCTGGACTGATGACTTCGTTCATATCTTCTATAGACCACTGCAACCCGTCAACGGCGAAAGAATTTAGTCAGTACTCTGAACCCGGGTTTCCATCCCCCATCATTTGGGTTGCAGTGTACTTCATGTAAGCAAACTGCTCTTCGTTCCATTCAGCCATGGCTTTCGTAATATCCTCGGCTGACATGTCACCAGCCTCCAGTCGCTCTCTGAATATTGCCACTCTCTCTGCCAATACATCCAGGCGGTACGAGGACCACTGTTGGAATAAAACGTTCAATTTACTGCTCCTCTTGACGCTCCCAAGTTTGCTGATATCCTTGGCCAATGGGTCCTTTGCACGGAAGGACGTCACCATGGAGATTCGTTCCCCAGTGCCAATAGCCTTGAGCGCGATGTGCTCAATGCAACCACCTTGCATCATCACCGCCCAGCCAATTCCCGGGCCTTTGACCTTGGCTATGGTCCCATCTCCTCTGCGGAGACCGGTTTCACCACCGACCATGTTGCTGGGATCAGAGAGCATGCAAACACAGACCCATGGATAGCAATCTCGGTGCCACGGCCCGACTGAAGCAAGCTCGTCGCTGGGGCCGTGTGCCTGAACCGTGGAGTCCGAATCGGCGTGCTTTGGAGGCAGGACCGGTGGAAGCGCATCCCAAATTGCGGTATCATTGTCGAGGGCATCATATTGGACATTGATGTGGCCTATCTCATAGTCATAGACCACCGCCAAATCGACACCGGCCGCTTGAGAGCAGGCCTGCAGCACTTTTTCATGGCGCCAAACAGAATCGACAAAGGGCGTGTCTTTCGAGTAGCCTCTCATCTTGTAGCATCCAGGCTGCGTTCGGTCGCCATACTTCTCCACCACTTCCCGCCGGAATAAATCTGAGCGCATTTGCTTGACGCCTTCGACCGTGAACAGCGGGAACGGGTCGGTGATGGCCACGGGAGAGATTGCATTCTCTTCCGAGAGCAGCAATTCCTTCAGCGAGATGAAGCTTTGTGGCGGTTCAAAGCACAGGTGCTTCTCCGGATCAAATCTGACCTCCGATATGGTGGGAGGCGCACGGTACGGCTCGACTTTGTCAAACGCGTGGCCGGACGGCTCTGTCAGGAGAGGCGCCGTAGCCGCTGCAGCCATCTTAAGGAGTTGTTGATGCAATTGCAACGAAACCGGTTGCGCATCTCAAGTTCGTGCGCCTGAGGAAGGCAGCCTGTCATTTATATCATGAAGTATTCACACTTGGGTGGGATAGGTGTGTTGGCCGGCAATCATGGAATAACAAACATATCCTGACCAGTCATAGGCGATGCAACCGACGCTGGAGAGGAATGGCCTATCGCGATAGGATAGAAGAAATCATCTTCGAGCTGTGAGTGGCTGAACTTCACTATACCTCGTCGTTTGTCCATTTTTGGATAAAGTTTGCGCCCCAAGGAGAGCTAAATGCCGTTGATAATCATCGCCTTGGCCGCTGATACCTTGCGTTGGCCTATCTTCGAAGCTGGCACTGGTTGACCAATCAAAATGAGCGATTTACATCCCCATCGCCGTGCACGGCCAAGGGTGAATTGTGAGATATGAGGTCTGGACGGCTTGGATATGCCGCAGAGCATGAATGCCTGGAACAACAGGGCTCTGCGTCTCAGCACCGTGATATCATGGCAGGACTTACTCCTGAGGGTTCGCTATCAACAGGCCATTCCCGTAAGCAGAAACAATCCGCACTCGTGTGAGACCAGACACAAGCGATGAGGTAAGTACTTAAACACGTTGAGAGCCATTTGTTCTCGCGTCCTGCCTGCCATCTCCTCGCACCCTTCGCGTTATTCGGTCTATCGTGGGATACCATCTCCTCACCAGCACGAGCGCAGGATGATGGATGACAAGAAGACATCGGTCGAGACCGTGGCTCCGCCTCAGGTGGATAGAGGAGAAGTCGAGCCGATTCACGAGCTTCAATCCCTTCATGTCGACGGTCTCGATCCCGTTTTTGAGGGGCAAGCGAGGCTGGTCAGCCATGCCGTTCAATCCATCGGCATGGGAAGGGTCTGATAGCTCCACCAAGCCTAGGGGACGATGCTAACTCTCTTAGTATCAATGGGAGTTGTTTATCCTTTGTGGATATGGTTGGCTCTGTGATCAGGTGCGTGAGAGAAGGGTCGCACGACAGGTATTGACAGCGTCTAGCTCTGGCAAACCACTGTATCCGACGCTCTCGCCGCTGTGGCCGTTGAGTTCAATCCTCCGCATTCGGCATTTCTCTCTCTAGGCTTGGTCGCTGGTCTTGTCGTGGGAGCCTCGTTCTGGGGACTCGGATGTGAGTCTGGCGTCCGTTCACTATCCACTTCTGACAATGTTCAGGCGACCTCATCGGGAGACGACTTGCTTTCAACCTCAGCCTGTTCATTGCCGGAGTCTTTGGACTTTGCGCCGGAGCAGCTCCGAGCTTCGTCAGCTGCGCAGTCCTCGTCTCCTTTTGCGGCTTTGGCGTTGGCGGCAATTGTACGTCTCAACCTCAAAGGTTCCAATCAGGTGCTGATACGAGCCAGTACCGGTGGACAGCGCCGTGTTTCTAGAATTCCTTCCCGGTACGCATCAGTATCTGCTGGAGATTCTGGCCGTTTGGTGGTCCTTGGGTCAGGTTATTCCCGCCGGCATCGCCTGGGGATTTCTCCCACGGTACTCGTGCGATCCGCACACGCCGCCAGGTCATTGCAAGCGTGCGGACAACATGGGGTGGCGGTATTTGATGTTCACGGTGGGCGCCTTGACCTTGGCTTGTTTCTTTGCCCGTTTCTTGCTCTTCCGTTTGCAAGAGTCTCCCAGATTCTTGATTGGCCAGGGTCGATACCAAGAAGCCGTCGATGTCCTCAACAGTGTGGCCAAATACAATGGAACCACGCAGCCCTTGACGGTCGAAGACCTTCTGCAGGTGGAAAGAGAATTTTCAGAGTCGCTCGGGACACCTCCGGTCAGTCGGAAGTCCGCGGTCAAACGAGTCTTTGCCCAGTTTCGTCCTGGAGGTCTCAAGCACGTCCGCGCACTTTTCTCGACCAAGAAGATGGCATACAGCACTTCCCTGATCATCCTCGTCTGGGGCATGATCGGTCTGGCGTCACCATTGTACAACAACTTCCTTCCAGAATATCTGGCAGCACACGGCGCGCAAAGCGGTTCCGACAGCATCAACATCACCTACCGCAACAATCTCATCATCATCGCCTGCAGTTTTCCCGGAACATTGATTGCCGGCTGGCTCATTGGCTTGCCTTATATCGGTCGGCGAGGAACGCTGGGCATCTCTCTCATCGTGACGTCGGTATTCCTCTTCGCCTTTACATCCGCGAGAACTCAAGCACAAATCCTCGCTTTCAACTGCGTGTCAAACTTTGTCCAATTCATGTGAGTTTCCTCCCTTGAAGTAAGGCCAGGGTCTAACTTCTTCAGAATGTGGGGTGCGCTGTATTGCTATACACCAGAGGTCATGCCAAGGTTTGTCAAGCTCGTGATTGTCATCCATCATGAACCCGTGTTGATTCATCATTTCAGCATCCACAGAGGCACTGGCACCGGCCTCGCGTCAGCATTCAATCGTATTTGCGGATTGATGGCTCCCATCATCGCCACCTATGTGGGATATACGAACACGCCAATCTTTGTCTCGGCAAGCTTATACGCCGTGGCCGGTTTGCTGAGTTTTGCATTCCCTTATGAAACGAAAGGAAAGGCCAGCTTGTAGGAAAGGCTGACGAGACGCCTGTCTTGAGAACTACCGCGGCAAACCCAGCCGTGTCAGGAATGTTGTTGTCTCCGTGGTTGAAGCTCGAATGCTTGTGATACCATGACCTTGATCAGGTAGGAACGTTATAATGGAACAATGACTTCATACTCGCCGTCTGTCCGCCGTCTGCCCATTTGAATTGATTGAATCCCATCACGATCGGTCGTCTTCGACAGAACGGACCCATCTGCTGTGTGGCGATTGGATCGCGAAACCCCGCTTTGAGCGCGTCCCCGCATTTTTTCCCCAGGTTCAATATAATCTCGAGGGTGGCGCCGGTCAACCTCGGCATCCGACTTTCCTCCTGACTTCTCATCCACAAACTCTCAGAGTGGCAATCGGGAAAACATGTCTGAGTCATCTCCGCACATGGACAAATCATCATCTCCGGTGACGCGCTCTCCGGGGCGCAAAAAGTCGAAAATGACGCCAGCGAAGCTCGAGAGGAAGAGAGCCATTGATCGGGAGTCCCAGCGCGCGACTCGCACGAGAACGAAGAACTACATTTCTTACCTCGAGAAGACGATACAGGACCTCGAGCAAAACTCAAGTGATGAAAGGATACAGTCACTCTCAAGAAAGGTCAAAGATCAGCAGGAGCAGATTGAAAAATTCGTGTCTGTTGTGAGCGCCGTCAGCAACCTCCTTCGGCAAGTCCCAACGCTTAATTCAGGCAGCCAAGGCTCGGCCAAGGGACTTGGGATCCCAGAATCATCCATTGGAATCGATAAATGGCCAGAGGCTGCAGCGGAGCAATGCGACCAACCGATTGAGGGTGACCAACCTGACCGCCGACCAGCCGTATTCGAAATGGAGCAGACCGCTCCCGCGTGCCCATGTGAGTTGCCCGAGACTTGTGGCGACCATAATTCCGTATGCAGTTCTCTCTTTCCCTTTGCAACCGCTGGAAGCCATTTCGAGCTTCCGCGAGCACATGAGCCAATGCGAGGTTCTCTCGAATCGATAGCGATGGGAATGCCACGACCCTCCCTTGGCCTGGTGAACAGGTGTAGCCGGTACTTCTGCCTCCTCAACAACGCTTTCACCGTGGTGCATAGCTATGACAGCTCTCTTATACAACCTGATCCAGCAAGAGATGACGACATTGGTATCCGAGCAGGCGTACACGGGTGGCAGGCCGTGGAACAACTCCACCATTTGGACAAAGGCTGGCAGTTTCTTAGAGCGTTCTGCACTCGCGTCTTCCCTAAAGTGAGACCGGTCGAACGGGTGGCAATCCTACGAGCCATGAGGCTGAAGTTACTTGTACCGACCTTCCTTCGGGATCAGCTTCAAATACTAACCGTCTGACAGTGCGCGGTGAACCCTCAGGGTGAGCACGTTCACAGCCTTCCGGAATATATGAACCCCAGGTATGTAGAGGATTTCCATATACTGATATTATCCACTGATCCTTGGGCAGACCTTTGGAGAGATCGAAGGATCACCCTTGTCTGATTGACTATTTCGTATGGTACGCGCACCTAAAGACACTCAACACCCCTTGTGCTCAATTTGGGTCCAATAGGCCTCAGTTTCGTCAGCTCATGATAGAGACTGCTCATTACAACCTTTCGGAGCGCGACTCACAGGCGTTTGCCTCTGCTCTGCAATTTGCGTGGCCTTATTCTGTTCGCGATGTCTATGTCAAGAACAGATATACGGACCTCTATTCGTACTCGAAAGCCTTTGACGACATGTTCTATAACCTCGAGTCTTGGATGCTGATCTCCGAACGTCCGGTGTTTTCGGAATTCGTTTGGACTACTTCCGGCCACCATGCTGGACCACAAACACCACAACCCTGCCATCCCTCGGGCGCCACGTCTTTCACCGTTGATCCAAATTCCTTCACCAGCCCGAGAGTCTGGTATGACTCAGAAGGCTCTGCTGTAGATTTACCACTCAATGCTTAAGTACAGAGGTAATGAACCAGCGATATGAATTATTGGTTGTGATTTACGATCCAGAGGCAGCTAATGACGGTGTGGTAGGATTCTGAGAGACATCAATTGTATTGACCACAAGAAATGCTTCAACAGTTCATCCCAGGGCCGCGAGAACCCCATAGTCCAAAAATATTGGTTCTTGGTACGTGAAAGTGGGCCCTGTTCAAGGAGGTTTGCATTCTAATCTACTCTTAGAAGAAGGCTGAAGACGGTGTATCAGAAAGATCGCCAAATATCCTCTATGCCCAGGTCAAATGACTCTCAGGACAACTGGCTTCCTGTAGTCTGACGCCTTCTGCGACAATATCATGAGCTCAATCAACGCGGCTGCCGGCTGTAAGAACGTCTCATCCACCACTTACGGGCGGAATGCAAACGGACAGCCCACACCAACGGCACCACCCTTTTCCGCATATGCCCTCAGTTGATCTGCTTCTTTCAGCGCGGGAGCTCTCGACTGCTGTTCAAATTCTAATGGCCCCAACTCCTCAGGCATAAAGCCGTTACTTTTGAACTCGGGCCCAGGATGCAGCTGGCCGGAGAAGGGCAACCACGACATCAATCGGGAGACGACCGTCTGTTGAACATACCATGGCTCAAACATGTAGGAATTCCGGTACAAGCGGCCGTCCTTTGCTTCTCGCAACACGTCGTCCCGCTCACGGAAACGAGGAAGGAAAAGGTTCCAAAGGACAAATGCACGTACCACAAAACCGTAGTCGACTACCAGAGATATCCAGCGTGGTGGCGTTGTCATTCCAAGGGCCGGACGGACATGATCCTGAATGAATGCAGACGTAATCGTTTTCATGAACCCATGAAGGCTCAAAGGAACATTGTGTAGGAAGAGATCCCAGGTTGCTTCGACGCACTTCTTGTTGCTCTCCGCATAGTACATGTGCTGTTTCTCGTACTCGACCATCCAGGTCTCGAGGTCTTCCAGTGTGGCTGGTATGTCATGCATCCCCATGCGATTGCCAATTTCCTTCCAATAGATGAAGATGGCCGCCCTCTCGACATAGCTCAGCGCCCTCCACTCACGTTCGTTGATCCATCGAGCTGGCTCCAGCACGAAGAGACCGAGAGTGTGGATCATATCCCCATTGGTAATCTTGCTTCCATACCGCCGATGCAGCCAATTCATCTTGGCCATCGTTCGAAGACCGCGATCGCTGTCGATGCCCGAAACCAATATCTCGTAGATGAATACACCAGTGTCTTCAGCGCGTTTGCCAACCGTCACTTTGGAGGTTAGCTGTCGAGTCTGCACCAGGAGTTTGGTTCCATTCGCAATCCCGTAGGACTTGATAAGTGCCCACTGGACGCCAAAACCGTACATAAACGGGAATTCCCGACGCAAGAGCCGTCTCACAATCCGGTGTGCTGCTTTGTAGTCCATTGTCCGATAGCAGTCCTGGGCGTAACGAGAGTCTTCGGCCTCGAAGCGCCGTAAGCACTTCAACCGGAGCATTCTTAGGAGCGCCACATAGCTGAGAATGATGGAAATACAAACAATGGACCAAGGAGGCGCATATTGATATTCAAAGAGCAGAGCCATGTTGACAGCACGCAGGGAATGTTCTGGATCAGAAAATGAGCATAAAAGAGAGTGTTGTCACTCGTAGTTTCGTGCAGAAGACATGATTTTAATGCCCCGTCATCGCTGACTCGCGAAGGTCATGCAAGAGTCTGGCTAGCTGTGTCCGCGACGAATTTGATTTGACGTAGTTTTTGGGCGAAGCTCCGCTATCGATGATCGAATTGAGGGGTTGGCATGCATATCTCGGGCTGCAAACGACTGGAGCGGACGAGTCAGTGCAAGCCATACTGACTCGTCTGTCGCCTCGCTCTGCAGGCACCATACTCCACCCGGGCAGGCTGCTCACTCACATCGAACTAAGCCAGTGCATTCCCAACGGCGGATTGTAATAACTTTTGTGGCCCCTGCTCGTGTATGTCGTCCATGTTGTCCATCTCATTTGTGAGGGCTGTCGCAAGAACAAAAGTCAAGAGCTAGCCAGGGTATAGCACAGCACGATCCTGAATGTCTCTTCTGTCCATCGAAATATTAGGATTATTCTCTCTCACGATCACCATACCATTGCTTCCCAATGTTCTCCTATTTGTAGACACGCCACCTCACACAATTGTTCTCAATATCTTGTCTTCGCACGCTGTTCTCAGATCCTTTATCCACGGCACTGTATTTAGCGCGAGGGCGACAGACTGCGAAGACTCCTGAAGACATTGATATTAGCTTTATAATAGACTCACAGACGAATAAGAAAGGCGGGAGACCGTCCACGTAAGGTTACCTAGAGCTGAATGGCAACTAGGGCTTGACATATCAGAGCGGTGGACACTCGGCGTCTTTGCATGAAGCGCCCATCTGTTTACATACAAAATTCTACAACAGAACGCAGATTGTAGGGAAATCTGCCGCCGCTTTTGGTAGTGTTCTTCCCTCAAGGCCAAGTGTCTTCACTCATGTGAGCGCTTGGCCTCCAGCACTCTCACAACCCTACGTAGATTGAACAATCAAATCATCATCTCGCATTCATCATCAACCTAAATGTCTAGGTCTAAACTCCTCTCGAAATGGCAACCCCGGTCACTTCTGTAGCAGGGCGAGCAGGGACCTAGCCTATCATACTACGTAACAGCTGCTACACTTCAGCCTGAACACCACATCAACTTCCAGTGACATTCATACATCCGCCATCACCTATTGCCCCTCTCTACTGAGGATCTACTTATCTCCCCTCGCCTCGGTGCATCTCTCCTCGCCTCAGTGCACGCCTCATTCTTCTACCAGGTTTTCCTGCTCCTCCAACATTGCGCTTTCGGACCTCGAACCTCAAAATCAGATCCAGCGATGTGACACCTACATGTACGCCGATTATGATGGTGTTTTCAGGTTTGGTGGATGAAGGATGATATTTCCTAGCTGTCTACGGCAAGGCAGGAAGGCTTTATACACGAAAATCGTGCCAAGAGAGTGTGACCACCTCTGTCCTTTGGCAAGTGTCCATAACACCGATGTTAAGATCATCCCCTGGTACAAGTACATCCACAAAGGCCATGGCAGCGGAGAAACAGCCACCGGAGATGTCGCCCCTGGAGGGATTAGAAGGCTATATTATCCATCCGTACATAGGGATTCCAGATCTACGAAAGGGTGTCGAATCACTGTCTACTGCCCTGATGGCCGGCCGCACGAATCAGCAGTTCCTTGTTTTCGAGGGTGTCACAAAAGACGACCTTGCTCAGATTGACTCTAAGCGTGCCAGCATCGGGAGCCATACTCGAATGAGCCATTACACGGACAGCAATCTATTGATTATCCAACTGATGCCCTCGGTAGAACACGAATTGGCGCACGGCAACCTAGGCGATCAAGTTAAAGTCACACTTGTCGCAATGGGTATCAAACCAAACAACTTTGGTCGTGTTGGCGCGGGAAAATACTCTGGCCCTCGCTCTTCTAAGGAGGACGATACAGCATACAAACCCCTCACCCGGGGACACAGAACTGACTGGCCAACGATTGTTTTCGAGTCTGGACTCTCCGGGTCGCTTCCTCATCTGAGACAAGACGCACACTGGTGGCTTTCCAACTCTGGAGGTGATGTCAAGATTGTTATTCTCATCTCAATCAGGCTACCACAGAAGATGCTACTGGTCGAAAAGTGGTGTCTTGCCCCTGATCCTGGATCTACAAGAGCACACCCAAATCCCAATCTCTTAGTCCCGACAAAAATACAAGAGCTTACGGTTACCCAAAATCCCAACCCCCAACAAGGTACCATTCAGCCAAATGCCATCACCGTCCAGCCAGGCACCGTCGCAACGTATGACGTGGTTGGACCGCCTCTTGTTTTTGAATTTCAAAATCTTCTTCTCCGAAACCCAGTACCGCCAGAAGCCGACGTCGTCTTGACTGAAGTGGAGCTTGCGGATGGGAGGATGGTCTCTGGGAATCCATTAACTAGAGGGGTTGTGTCATGACGACAACCCGCGGCGGTCACGGGGCGGGAGCAGTGTGTTTCAGGAGAAGGGGTTGTCAAGGAAGGAGCACAGGTTGAAGCTAAGCGTGGACATCTTCAACTTTCATTTCTGTGCTGTCTTGCTAGAAACCAACCATCAGATTAATAAGTATGGAAAAATTTGAGAGAATCCATTGTAAGGACATTCTTTTATAGTCTCGGCCCTCACGGAAGGTCGCGGTTGGCATAGAGCGAAAAGTTTGTTGCACAAAATGGTGGTGAAATTCTCTGGATCTGGCGGCGCTTTCCCCTGCAATCCCCCTTTGGAGAGTAGTACTACAATTCGGTGTCAGACGGTAGCGGACAAATCAGGCAGGCTCAGATGTCTCTATTTAGCCAACAATCTGGCGGACAAGACTTGTGTTAAGGTCCTTTGGGATGGGTGATGATTCTTCTTGATTGTTGTTCTCTGTCCTCCCTATGGGAAGTTCGAAGGATGAAGGCGACGGGAATTTGCCAAGGCCTGGAAGTGATAAACCTCACGCTGTGCCTCCTTGAATCCTTAGAGGCGAGGACGTGGAGTATATGGACGTGTTTGACATCGAAGGAACGAACCCACTCACCAAAGTGCCGGTTGAGGTCACCACTGCGGACGCGCAGATTCACTCGTAAGGACAGAATGCGGAGCGAGGGCCATAGGAAGGACCTCTGTAAACAAGCGTTGACAATATCTGCCCGGCTGCCTCGCGGCACCACGGGAGGATCTGGGCAAAGTCAGCACCGAAGATCGTGGGCAGGCCGCCGAACAGGTGGCGGTCGTCATCGCGGAGGTCAGCGAGCGTGGGCGGTGAACAGCCTCAACGCAGAATTTGTGTTGCGTGGGCACCTCCTCCCAGATAATGAGGGCGGTGGCACGGAGAGCTGCTAACTGTGAGTTCTTGGACACGGCACACGTACTGGAGTCATGCAAGTTCAGGGGGATCTGAATGCCTCGGCGAGGAAGTCCATCCACTCACGGTCGTCATCGAGTAGGCGCAAGGCCACGCACGCGGCCTGAAAGGCGGGATATACCGTGCCGTCCACGGTCCGAAGGTGCTCGAAGGAGGTCGAGTCGCGAACTGCGGTTAAGAGCAGCCGCAGGGAAAACCGTTCCCCAGCGGTCGGGTTGCAGTAGTACATCCGGCCGATGGCAGGCGTCTCTCGACGTCGGCGGCACCGCTCTCATTGCTTCTTATGGAACACAAACTTCGATTGGAAATCTTGGTAGAGGAGGTTACGGTTATTCTCGTGGGCGTCGATGTACCGGAGGATGGGCGGTTAACGTCGAGTGGTTCGATTCCAGCAGCTCACGGACCTCTGGGACGATAGATCTGGATCACAGGAGATGGGTTGCTAGCCCGGGAGATGTAGAGTTAATCGTATCACAGCTGGAAATTCCTCGTGCACGCCGAAGCCGAACAGTCGCCAGACCGCCTCGCAGAGGCCGATGTAGCGGCCCTGAAGGCACTGTCTGATCTTGTCGTTGTCTGAGCCGATCTGGACCGTTGCACGGTCGCCACCCTTGTAGATATACTTGCGAAATCCTTGACAACCTTCACGGATGCGCAGACCTCGACGTTGATGTGGGCACGGTATTTGCGCGCCAGATACGGGTTATATGGGACGACCCAGCGATGGTCCACATCGAGAGTCGCACCATCCGGGCCTGGGAGTCGGTCGGCCAAAGTGCCGCATGATGGCCATGGAATCCTGATAACACTGACCAATAAACCGGGAAGCAACAGGTCCTAACAGCGCCAACAGAGCAGTCGAGATACGGAGCACCGATGCCGCTCGTTCCAAACTGGTCTAACGTCTTGTAGTGCTGACAGCCTCTACAGAACCGCGTTTCGGAAGACATGCCGGCGGCGAGTTGGACATGGGTCTTGCGGTCGAGTCGATTGACTGGATTGATGAATGAAGGTGTGATTGTAGAGATGAAAGCAATTGATGAATGAATGAACGCCAAGCCAGTGATGGGTGCAGAAAGCGCTAGTCTAGTTTCGATAATTTGCCAAATCAGGGTTAGGCTGTTCCAACCAAGGCAACTATCGATAACAAAGTGCGCATTTTTCTACCTGGCCACGGAAATTGCACTGTCAGCGCCTCAAGGCGCCTGGTGTAATCGACTCCTGCGCCTCTATAATCCATTTAAGTCGTATGACTGAGAGATCTGCTGGAGTTGCAGCGACTGATTTCGTCCACACGGCGACTTTGCAACCTCGGGCAGGCTGACCCTTCCACACTCGGACAGCCATGGCAAGCAAGCGTTCTGACTACGGCGATGGCGCTCCTGCAAAGCGTCAGAAAACTTCGGAGAATATAGATCCGCGAAACAACCCGTATCTCGCGCACATGTACGAGACCGAGACAAATGGCTACACGAACGGATCAATCACGCCTGGCCGAACCGACGGTCCTTTGGCAAAATTGCGCCGACACAAGACGACGGCTGTACAGGCACGGGCCGCCGAAGATGGCAAAATCAACCCCTTCACTGGCCAGCCCTTGTCCGAGAGATATGTTTCTATTCTGAGAACGCGGAGGGATCTGCCGGTACATGCCCAACGAGAGGAATTCTTACAACTGTACCAGAAGTCGCAGATCCTCGTGTTTGTGGGAGAAACGGGCTCGGGCAAGACGACTCAAATACCCCAGTTTGTCCTTTTTGACGACCTCCCACAGCAAGAACACAAGTTAGTGGCATGCACACAACCTCGACGTGTGGCCGCGATGTCGGTCGCGCAGCGTGTGGCCCAAGAGATGGATGTCAAGTTAGGAGAAGAGGTCGGCTACAGCATTCGATTCGAGGACATGACGAGCTCCAAGACAATCCTCAAGTACATGACGGACGGAATGCTACTCCGGGAGGCGATGAACGACCACGAGCTGAGCCGGTACAGCACGATTATTCTGGACGAAGCGCACGAACGGACTCTCGCGACCGACGTGCTCATGGGCCTGCTGAAGGAAGTGGTGATACGGAGGCCTGATCTCAAGCTCATCATCATGTCCGCGACGCTCGATGCCCAAAAGTTCCAACGATATTTCAACGACGCCCCCTTGCTCGCTGTCCCCGGCCGGACACATCCCGTGGAAATCTTTTACACACCCGAGCCCGAACGGGACTACGTGGAGGCTGCGATCCGGACCGTGTTGCAGATTCATGCCACCGAGCCGGAAGGCGACATCTTACTTTTCTTGACCGGTGAAGAGGAGATCGAAGACGCCTGCCGGAAGATATCCCTGGAAACAGATGAAATGGTGCGAGAGGCAGATGCCGGACCGATGAAAGTCTATCCGCTCTACGGGACCCTCCCCCCGGCTCAACAGCAAAAGATCTTCGACCCAGCACCACCACCTCGACGGCCCGGCGGCCGTCCTGGTCGAAAGTGTATCGTGGCGACCAATATCGCCGAGACGTCACTCACAATCGACGGTATCGTGTATGTGGTGGATCCGGGATTCTCCAAGCAAAAGGTGTACAATCCTCGAATACGAGTTGAGTCCTTGCTCGTGTCGCCGATCTCAAAGGCTTCTGCACAGCAGCGTGCTGGTCGTGCGGGTCGTACGCGCCCGGGAAAGTGCTTCAGATTGTACACAGAAGGCGCTTTCAAAAAAGAACTCATCGAGCAAACCTATCCCGAGGTCTTGAGGTCGAATCTCTCGTCGACCGTGCTTGAACTGAAGAAACTGGGCGTTGACGATCTCGTCCACTTCGACCTGATGGACCCACCAGCTCCCGAAACGCTCATGCGCGCGCTAGAAGAGCTCAACTATCTCGCATGTCTGGACGATGATGGAAACTTGACCACGATGGGGAGACTGGCGTCGGAATTTCCCCTGGACCCCGCCCTGGCGGTCATGCTCATATCTTCGCCAGAGTTTTACTGCTCGAATGAGATATTAAGCTTGACCGCTCTGCTGTCGGTGCCTCAAATCTTTGTCCGACCCGCGTCGGCACGCAAGCGGGCCGACGAAATGAAGAATCTGTTTGCCCATCCGGATGGCGACCACTTGACCCTCCTCAACGTGTACCATGCTTTCAAGAGTGAGGAGGCACAAGCCAACCCACGCCAGTGGTGTCATGACCACTTTCTTAGCCTGCGGGCGTTGCAGTCGGCCGACAACGTCCGGCTCCAGCTCAAACGCATAATGGAGCGCGAGGAGCTGGAACTCATGTCCACGCCCTTTGAAGACAAAAAATACTATGAGAACATTCGGCGCGCTCTTGTCTCGGGCTTCTTCATGCAAGTTGCCAAGAAGGAAGCTAATGGCAAGACGTACACGACGGTCAAGGACAATCAGACCGTCCTGCTGCATCCGAGCACGGTGTTGGGCCAGGAAAGTGAATGGGTCATCTACAACGAATTTGTCCTGACCAGCAAGAACTACATCCGCACGGTGACGAGTGTCAGGGGTGAATGGCTCCTGGATATTGCTCCTGGTTATTATGACATTGATAGCTTTCCCAAGGGTGAGGTGAAGACGGCTCTGACGAGGATTGCTGAGAGGATGGCGCGTCGGCAGAAGATGAAAAGTGGCCGATAGATTCAATGGCTTTGATCGACCAACAGCTGCTCGAACCTCTTCGTTATTGTACCCCGATCGTAGCAGACTGCCTCATTCGCACATGTCCAATTTCCCGCGCCTTTAGGTGGCATGGCGAAACCACTACCACCAGCAGCCCAGTGTAGAGTTTCGAGTTTCTTTGTGCCCGACTTCTGCCAGAGGTGCCCAGAACTGGGGTGAGGTCGATGTTGCGACCAAACTGAATTGCTAGAAATACAACCAAAGCAGTGGTCAGTGCAACATGCCTCGTTTATGTTCTGTGTAGTCTAGCGGAAATGTGAGGGCCGCGGACTGGCATAGTCTCCCAAATGGCCCCTCTACAATTTCGGCCCCAGTCTGGCCAAGCTTGGCGGCTAAAGACAAGACAAATCTGCGCTCTACTCACTTCGACCCACACCCAGACGTCCCCGCTTTTAGACCACCACTGCTCTCGGTCGCGCTCACGCTCACCCTCGACTCCTCCTCGCTCACCCTTCCACTCACCCTTTGGCGACGGTGTGCCTTTTAACCTGTGGGACCACGTCTTACCTTGGGGTCCAGAAACCCACAAGGTCCAAAAATGGCCGGCAGCGCGACGACGTGCTCGTCTTTTCCAATCCCACCGTTTGACTGGCCCTCCGTGTACAAAAAGGCATCTCCCCCTTCGGCCGCCGGCCGAAGAGTTCTCAAGAATTTTACTTTCCTTACGGGACTTTTCCTGCCCTCGAATCCTCTCCTCTCACGCCCGCCCCATCCCTCGGTGTCCTCGCCCTCACCGTCGCCCTCGCCTTGTCATTGTCTTCCTCAAGATGAGCGGCTGCCTTGCCGACGAACTGTTGGCCCAGGCCGAAGCCAACGGCTACAGCCAGGGAGCACACACAGAGCAAGATCAGGTCCGCGGGAAGGGGAAGTACGGAAAGAAGGCGCCCGCCAGATCGTCGCTGCTTAGAGGCCCTGGTGGATGTCGTAGGAGCTTTACAGCGAGATCGCGGACATGGAAGTAAGGGTGGTCATCACTGGTGGTGCTGGTGGCCATCACGGTTGAGAAGAAGGACGAAGTTCCTGGCAATGTATTGTGGTTTAGGTGGAATGGTTGAGGTTAACGTGCGTCTGGTGGAATGATGACAACGGATGTTCTGCTCGGATAAACATAAACGTAACGTGGTTCGGCGGATGTCGCCTTGCTCGGGTTGCTAGGGTGGTGGTGCTAAGTGTGCGCCACAAGATGAACGTACATTCTCATGTGCAATATTGACGGAAACTGTGAGCGATCAAGCAAGACGAGATGAGATGGCTGAATTCAGAGACGGAGCCGACCATGGCGCTGAAGGAGGGCTGTGGCAAATTGTTCACGCAACTTGGGAGTCGTGAATTCTCACACTGCCTTATTCCCACCCGCCTGCATTCAATAAAGTGTAAGTCTGACTTTAAAGAGCTAGCACGTACCACCTCTTGGATGCCTTGTGTAATACTTTGTATTTCATTTTGTACTTGACAAAGTGCAAGCTCCCAACTCTGCCCAGCCTCCGAAACTCTGCCTCAGACAGTTTTCCCGCTCACGCCGAAAGGAATCATGGATATAATCAGCTGGAAGAATATCTGGCAGAGCTCGAAGAATATCTGACAGAGCCGGAAGAATGTCTGACGGAGGGATCTCGAGTCCGTCTTCCCCTTGGGAATGTTCATGATCCACCGGAGGAATAGCTTGAGATTGTCAAAGTTCTCGTCTTCGAATGAGATGTGCTCGGTCTTTCGAACGATGAATTTGCCCTTGTCATAGTGTGCTTGAATGACACGAGCGTTTCTTCCGGCGATGGAGTACACAAATACCTCACAAGCCAACGTTAGCAAGTACCATTATGTATCGACAAATACCAACCGGAGCAATTTTGTGCGCTTGAAAACAACCATCTTGCAACCTGGAAGCCATCAAAGCGGTTGCCCAGAGGAGCTCACTCCATCGGAGTCGGTCATCTGAATCAGATGCATCGATGACTATGGTTCCGAGGTGTGGTGTCGATGTATCAAACGTATCAAACACGCCTCTGGCAAAAGATATGGGGCCTCTGCGGCCGGTGACCCGGTTGAGATTTTCGAATGGTATGTTTTTTCGCAGTCTGATGATCAGCACATGAATGAACGAAGACAACAAAGTTACCTTCTCCAAACATATTTGCTTTTGCTTGCCAATCCTCCTTGTATAAGGGACTTTTCGATAAGCTGCCTGATCTGGTACGCTGCCTTGTAACTACCCGTTGCTCTCTGCTGCGGCCACTCGTCGACCTTTTCGAATATAGAGTCGAACTCGCGGAGGGGGTAGAGGTCACAGAATTGTGGACCGGAATCCGCTGGTTTTCCAGTGGCAATGTCCATCCCAGTCACCTCAACGCCGAGAGTCTGCAGATCGTCACTGTTGAGGGGTGATGGTGGGCGCTGTACGACCTTTATAGTCAGGTCGCGAACGTGGTAGTAAGGGTGGTCTCGATTATTATCAGAGGTGGTGGCTGCCATGGTTGAGGAGAGAAAGGCAGTGTACAATTGTTTTGGTGGAGTGATTGAAGCCATAAACACGGCTTGGCGGACATCAGGGCAGCATTCACCTCATCGAAGCAATGACATTGACCGTTCCTGACAGCCTTATTGTCCAACGATGGCGTGGGTAATGAGATTGTGCACTGCTCCATGCGCACGGCTGATTTCGACACTTTCGATTGGGACAGGAGACCACAGGACGATACTTGCACAATAGCAAGCGAGAAAGCAGCTCTATGGTTGAGGCTGGATTATTGTCATCTCTCCCCAAATCGATGTTCTTGCCTGGTGGACGTCGTCAAATCTCTTCTGAGATTGTTTGGCTTCGCTCTAGTTCGGTTGGGCGTCCGGCCGAATCAAGATCGTCTGTCGTGAACGTGGTTGGACGACATTGGGACTGCTGGATGATCGGAATTGTCTGGTGTCAAGTAGATGGCTGCAGCGGTATTGAGTCAGGTCGCGGTTCGTCTCGCTGGGTGAGGTATAGGCGCAACTCTTTCCAGACCCCCTCTCATGATCCTTTCGAATCGACCCTCCATCTTGCTCAGGAAGCCTCTGTAGTCTCTCCCCGGCATCTCTGGATTTCTCCATCCGTCTCGACACCAAATGCTCCAACTGCCCATTTCTCGAGCAAGCAAGACATCCGTTGCCAGTCTATCGCCGACCACGGCGATTTCCCGAGGATCATCGGTGACGCCATGCTCCTTGAAGTACGCCAGAATATCAGGGCCGCAGAACGGCTTCTTGCGAGCAGGATGCTGGCGCAGCACGGGAAGACCAAGCTCAGCTTCCAATAATTTCGCTTCGGCTTCGTGATGCACTGCTGAGCTGCTGCCAGCCGTATTTGACACAATGAGCACACTGTGTGGGCTATGTGCAAACTCTGGACTCTCCTTGATCTTTTCGATCTTGTTGATGTAGGTTTGATGAAGCTTGGCCGTCTCTGGAGGGCACAGTGTATTGTCCTTGTCTATAACGAGTGCTCGGATCGTCGGCTTCGCCCCGGTTTTGGAGATTGAAGGTAGGCAAGCACCCACTGGGAATGGCAAAAAGAGCAGCGTCGGGATCGTGGCGTGGGGAAGGAGTGATGACGGATCATGGAGTGCATACGCGAGGGTCAAGCGCAGCGCAGGGACATTGGAAAAGAGCGACATGGTCATTGCCAGAAATGCTTGGATTTCAATCAAAAATGAAGCAGGTTTGTGTCGATGCCGTTGACAGACTGCGGACTTAAAGCGGAGATAATTCTCCAGAGGCACAAAATCGGTTTGTCGCCTTTTGGGTGCGACCTCGTGGCAGACTCCATTGCACAAGTATTTCCTCGCCAGTGAGCGACCACCAATCTACCACCGTCGACCTCGAGGACCTCCGTCCACTGCTACAGCCTGTCATGGGCAAACTTACGTCAACAATCGGCATCCCCATCAAGTTGCTCAACGAAGCACAGGTGCGTACATTCTCAAATGGTTGATAAACTTCAGACTTACCATGGACTTTGATAGGGTCATGTTGTCACGCTCGAACTTACCTCTGGCCAAGTCTATCGTGGCAAGCTTCTCGAAGGTATGTCGTTGACACATGGCGTCGCGTGTCAAGCAGAGCGTTGCTGACATCTGTGCTGTCTAGCCGAGGACAATATGAACGTCCAGCTCAAGGACATTACGGCCACCGCTCGTGATGGGCGAGTATCACATCTCGATCAAGTCTACATCCGCGGCAGTCATGTGCGATTTTTCATTGTGCCAGACATGCTCCGAAATGCCCCCATGTTCCGGACTCGGGGAACCAGAGGACGCGGTGTGGGCTTAGCAAGAGGAAGAGCCACGGTGAACCGAGCAAGGGCTGGACGGCGAGGTTGAGCAGAAAGGATGTGGCATGGATATGATATACACGTTCGGCGCATGGACACGACCATCAACCGCTCCCTCCGCATTCTGGGAGGGAAGCGCAGGCATCACGTCGCAACCGCATACAGTTGGTCGCGACAGGGACCCGATGATGTCGGGCAATGACATGGAGCCACTGGATCAATCCGAGGGAAATCAAGAGAAGGGGAATGACAAGTTACGAGATGCGGTTTGGCACGACAAGGCCTTTGCTTACCTGGGAGTATCACAGGCTCACCGGAATCCTTGCCACAACTTCGAAGCCTTACTCGCCAAGACTCGCCCTCCAACCTTCAGTTGGTAGTTGTAGTTGGACCAGAAATTTGACTCCATCAAAAGACTCCACCGTTCATCCCTAAATATCTTTGACGTATCGACATAGTTCGCCTGTGATGAGCATTTTCTGAACCGCATCGACGATATCGCAGAGTATATGGCTCAACAGGACGTGACGGTGTCGGCACTGCGCCTGCTGGTGCTTGCGCCGTCTTCGCCTCCGGCGAGCACACTGAACCATGATCCAGCTTTTCCAGCATTATTAGAAGCATTCACAAAATCCAGGCCATCTGCCGACGTGACCACCTTTTCTGGCTACACATCTCACCCACCACTCCGGCTGAGAACGAAGTATTATGCCGCCGATATCAGTATCTGGTGTGATGAGTTGCCCATGCCTCCTGCGATTTCCAGCACAGATGGAAACCGACTTCAAGCAGTGGATGCTGCGGAGACAAAGGCCGCCCTGGATCCACGCGCAGACACCACTTCAACGGGACCTTCCGAAGAGGATCAGCCGACATCCTTGGAGGACTGGAAGACGCAAATGCTGTCTCCCGAGGCCACCGAGGTTCGATCCGTGATCGGTGGCATAGTCCTTGTCCTGCCATTCTCGACGGCTTCGTCTGCGGTGTCAGATGGTGTGACTGACGCCTACATGCCCCTCATCGAGACCGTCCATGCGCTGCGGGAGACCATTGAAGATGAGAACTTTCAGCGCGACATCGCCGCCGTCGTGATGCTACAGTCGACCTCTGCCAAGCACGTACCAACATCGGCGCTGGACGCGGCTCTCGAGAAGCTCGAGGATCGGTGTCTGACAGAGCAGGGGATTCTCGGATGGGACTTCGTGGCATGGGACGGTCAACACGGAAATCAGTCAGGTGAGGTCGATGCTAAGAATGTGTACGGCGAGCGTGTGGGCATCTCCAGAGTCATTGAGGCGCTTGAGGCTATTGATTGGTCGGCGGCCGCAGGTGGTGATGATGACGATGGCAAACAAGACGATTATTTCGACGGGCTGGGTGACGATTTCGAGCAAAACCTGGACGCATTCGCCGATGCCGCCTTCCAGGGGCTGGATCACGAGTTGCAGCGGGAGATGATGGAGCTCAAGCTGTCCATGCTGGATACGGCCTCTGACGATGGGTTCAAAGACACAGATGGCCAGGAAGATGACGGCCAAGATGTCAAAGTCGAGCAGTTACAGAACTTGATGGAGAAGGTCATCGCCGTCCGCGAGGCTGGCTCCGAGATGTCGAGGCCAGAGCGTCAAAGGTTTGCGAAGAGAGAAATTGGCAAGATCATGCGAGAGATGGGATGACGTGGCTATGTCTTGGATGATGATATGAAGCTCTCTTCTTGCATGGTGCCAATCTGGAAATTCATTCGTTGCTGGTTTGAACGGTATAGCCCAGACACTGACGACGGCCTGTGAAGCCGGCCTTGGATATCCTTTGCTGACAATTCTGGAGGCAGTTGAAACTCGCTCAGGTATTTCATCCATTGTGCGCTGACACTTACATCGTCAAAGCTATGTCTTTCAGTTGTGCCGCGACAAACGCTAGCACCTCAGGGATGGTAAGACTAGCGCAAGGCTCGCTCTACCAACCCATCACTTGGTCACATCACAATCTGCATTAACTTGCGGTTGTCGGCGCTTGTAGAGCTGGCTGGCTTCATATTGAGACATTGTAATGGCCATGAAGGACGTCTAGCGTTGCGAGGAGTGAGTGGATCTCTGTAGGCCTAGAGAAGCAGACCACAGCATCGTTCTCAGGTGAGTGCTGCCGCGACCATTTCTTGAAATCTCGCCGGTCTTTGAACATATGGCTGAGAGGAGCGGTACCTGTGTTCTCAGTGTGCTGTTGGGTCATTTGACACCTCGCTGCTGTCGTTAGCCACCAAATGGCAGGATAAATGCCAATGTCTCCAAGACTTGACGTGGCCCTAGATCTTCAACAGACACCAGGAATACACGAATCCGGCGATGTGATCATCCCTCGGGCTCGTCAAATGACAACTTGATCTTCTTGCCCTTCTTTTTGGCGGCCGCTGCCTTCAACGGAGCTCTCTTGGTCGCATTCTCATCCCCTTCCACTGTCGTTTTCGCAGAAGCCTGGTCCTTGGATATCTTCTTTCCTGACGCTGCCGCCGCCATGGCTCCATCATCGTCATCCTCACCCCCAACGACCTTTACAGCCTTCCTCTTCTTGATCAGAGTCGTTGCCCCACCAGCTTCCGCGACCCTTTGCCTCTCGCTGTCTCTCCCCGTCTCCTCCCGCTCCTCCTGAGCCTCATCCTTCCCTGGACCGGGTTTCTGCTCGTCCCCCATCGTCTCCGCACCGTCCCCCTGCTCCCTCCTGACCATCCTTTCAAAATCCTCCCGGGCGACCCTCTCGCCATTCTCATCCACAATCACCGGCTCGTCCTCATCGCCGTCTCCGGTCTTCAGCCGGTCCTTCGTCTTTGGTCTCGGAATCTGCACATTATGCCTTCCATCGCCCTGGCTGTACTCCCCTCGCAACTTACGCAGAAACGGAGGGGCCTCTTTGTTGTATTGGAGGTTCTTGGCGTTGAAGGCCATGTTCTCAAAGTGCCAGGACAAAGATATTTCTACCTCAAGCTGAGTCTGTTTTAGCGTCACTAGTGTTGCTTAGTCGTTGTGTCTTTGCCGAATGACCCGGTGTAATGCAGGCTTCCTATCTGGCTACACCCAAGGTTGGGATTCAGTTTGGGTCTGCCACGTGGGTATCACCAGTAGCCATGCAAAGCAGCTAAAGTTACAGCCTCGACCTAAAGGGAAATAAAAAGACGGCTTGGCACCAGCCTCGGTGACTGTACATATACTTTGTTAGGATGTCCCCGACTACGATACAGCCAGGACACAAACTTAATCTTTGACCGTAGTGTCTATCAATGACGGCGCCTACATCCACAGAAGTCGGGCGATGCATAATCCGGTCCGCCGCAGGTCTATTTTTCATGCTTCCCCAATTTCATCTCGTTCCGGTTCTCTGGCAAATCCTAATGCTCCTTGGCCCATTGCCGATACCAATCCAGACATTCCTTGTTCGCCACGCTGGCGCTGGTCTTGATGTGCAGTCCACAGAGGATCTGCTTCACCGCACCTTCCACCTTTTTCCCATTCGTCGTCAGTGGAATCTCGGGACACTGGTCAATGATCTTCGGCACATGTCTGGCGCTCAGCTCTTTCCGAACCATGGCCTGGATTCTCTTGACCAAATCGTGGGAGAAGACGTGACCTTGAGCCATTGTGACAAACAGAACGACCACTTCATCCGTGTCACTCTCTCGCTTGCGGCCGATGCACAAGGCGTCGTCGACCTCGGCGGCGAAGTGCCTGAGCAGAATGTTGTAAATTTCGGAAGAGCCAAACCGGACGCCCAGGGGGTTGAGAACTCCGTCACTGCGGCCCAACATCCATATGCCCCCTGTCTCTGGATTGAAACGAATGAAGTCGCCGTGGTGCCACACGGGTCTCCCTTTCTGGTCCTTGAACACGTCAAAATAAGAGGACTTGTACCGTGCCTCTCCTTTGGGGCCTGGAGGCCAGAACATGCATGGTTGGCACGGAAACGGAACCGTGCATACCAGTTCACCGGGTTCGCCCGTGAAGGTAATGTCATTTCCCTCGGTGTCGAAGCATTTGACCGCCATGCCCAGACCACGGCATTGGATTTCGCCTGCGTGGACAGGCAGGAGAGGGCAGGGAGCACCAAACAAAGAGATGATGTCTGTCCCGCCCGTGATGGAACCGAGGAGGATGCCAGGATGTGGTGAGGGTGGCGAAAGGTTCTCGTACACGTAGTGAAACGTGCTCGGTGCCAGCGGGGATCCCGTCGAAAAGATTGATTTGAGAGACTTTAGACTGGCGGCCCGCGGTGACGCCGCGCGAGGAAGAAGTCGGGCTTGCTCGAGGACGGAGAGATATTTGGCCGATGTCCCAAAGTGATTGATGCCGAGTTCGTCAATGAGGAGTGGCATGCTCATCTCTTTGTGAGGTTGGAAAGGAGAGCCATCATACAATACGATCGTCGCACCTCCGGCGAGCCCAGACACGAGCCAATGCCACATCATCCAGGTGCAGGTGGTAAAATAGAATAGCCGGTCTCCAGGCCTGATGTCGCCTTGGATGAGATGCTCCTTCTTGTGTTGAAGCAAGGTCCCCAGAGACGCGTGCACAATGGGCTTTGGGACCCCTGTCGTGCCCGATGAGTAGAGGATATAGACTGGATGGTCGGGTGATAAGGGCGTAAATTGGAGAGGCGCCGTGTCATCACCCTTGGACAAGAAAGAGGCGTATGTCTGGACATTTGTCTCGGAATGGGTCTTGACCGTGGCCAGGTCAAATTTATGCCCGGGTAATGTCTCAAAGATGATCAGATTCTTAAGGGATGGCAATTCAGCTACAACCTCAGAGACCTTGGCGTGCGTCTCATGGGTTTTCCCATTGTACGTGACCGCATTGTCGGCAAACAGCAACACCGGTTCGACTTGGGAGAGACGGTCGAGGACGGCGTGGACACCTGTGTCCGGGCTCACACCCGTCCACAACGCGCCGATGGAGGTCGCCGCCAGCATGGCCACGACTGTGTTGGCATGATTTGCCAAATATCCCGCCACTCTTTCGCCTGGCTTCAAACCATGGGCGCGCATGGCGGCCGCACAAACCCGGACCCGTTCGCGCAGCTGCGACCATGACACGTTTTCCCGGGTCGTCTCGGTGGCCGCGATGATGGCCAATGAGTCTGAATCGGGGTCACTGGTAGGGAACAGGAGATTCTCTGCGAAATTCAGCTCGCAGCCAGGAAAGAACTGGGGCTTGGGAAACATGGGCGACGATTCGTCAAAGACCTGGGCAATCCGGTCAGTGTCATGGTGTCACCGACGGGGGAGTTGATCTCGTACCGACGAATACCGCCTGGTCGCTTTGATGCCAGTAAAGTGCCATACTTCCTCCCAGAATGCGCTGGGATGGTCCACGCTCCACCGCCAGAGGTCGCCATACGAGGAGACGGGCAAGTCATACTTCCGCTTGACCTGTTCCTGGAATGCAAAACACTCGGTCGACTCAGGATTTGGATGTCGCCATAGCTCTACAGGATCATTCCCCGTCCCATCGGCGCCGGTGTGAGGCATGGTGAAGCAATGTGGAGAGAAACATGGCGAACTGTTGGGAGGGGAAGAGCCTCCATTTCAACCCGCCGACGATCGGATCCGATCCAGCTGTCAGGGACATATACGGAGATCCATCCGAGAGTTCAGTATCTTTGTTGACTTGTATTCGGCTCCTTGATCGCTTTGTATTTCAGACCAACTCACCAAAGACGGTCTGCAACTCATCCGAACCAGACGCCGCGAGGCGCCAGCAGTCATTCATCAGGCCCTTGGTCAGAGTACTCAAACCTCGGACCCAGTGGTAAAGCCGGGGCCGATGGAGCATGGTTGTTCCAGGACTGCCAAGCACGCCGTTATCTGCTCCTCTTCCCAGCACTAATTAGTCAAGCTCATTAACCACCAATGCCCTCAAGAGTGGAAAAGTTTTGACAAAAACGCCCGGCACCGCCAAACCCCTGAAGACCCATCCGGCCGCCAGAGCAATTTCGCACCCCAGTCGCCAATCTGCCCAGCACAGATTGGTAGCTTCGCGTCTTCCTTTATGTGCTTCCTGTTGTGTCCTCCTTTATATTTTTGCATTCTCCGTGTACTGACCTCCACAAAACGCCCTCTGTTGTGGGAAGGGCAAACGGCTTCGCGCGGGCGGTTCCTGCAAGGGACATAATCACATTGTCCAACCAGGTCGCGGCGGATCAGAGCGGAGCTTCTCTCATCCGACCGAACCGATCACTCCATCCATCCCACCGCTCCTGTATTGCCATATATTCTGCACCAGATCCTCCCTCAGGAGTCGAATACGTCGTATCCTGCTCCAGCCAGCATTGTGGCCCAATCTGGCCGCAAGCAAGATCCTGGTGAAGGAACAAGGGCTTTGCGGGTGCAGAGACGTTGTCCAGCTCGTCCGCATCCTCCATATCCACCTGGGACGTTTCTACACCGCCACCTCCACAGCCATCCCAATCGCACGCACGGATAAAAATTCTCCATCGTCGAGGCCGCACGCATTCTCCCAGTGATTGCGACGACGGCCGTCTCACAAGCCTCAGCAACATCTGGTCCTGTCCCTGGGCGCCTCTTCTGCCATGCCTCGCCGGTCATCGAACAGCGTTTTAAGTAGTTCACCTCCTACCACCACCACGCCCACCCGGCCGTCCTTTTCGCCCCACGAAAAGGGCGGCAGCCTGGTCAATAAGACGTCGCAGAAAGCCAGCAAGATTGCACAATTCTTTTCCACCTCGCCCAAGAGCAAGGACGCCCAATCGGCGGCGGCGGCGTTGCTGGCAGCGAGCAAGGCTCAGGAGCAGGCATTCCTGAACTCCAGCACCCCCCCAATCAGCCAGGCATCACTGTCTTTACCGACCATTTCGTTATCCACCGCGCGCGCCGACTCGTCCAACATGGACGACCCGCCGACCACTCTTTTTCAGCCCCCGTCTCCCGCCGAGACGAGGAGACTAACACGACAACATGCCCAATTTGGCCCCCTTAATTCACAGTCGCATCGATACACCAGCCGGCACCAAGGCGGGGAGTTCCCCGAACCGATTATGGACGAACCGCCGTATTTCTATCTATTGACGACGTATATTTCTTACCTCATCCTGATCATTTTTGGACATGTCCGAGACTTTTTCGGCATGAAGTTTAAAGAAGACAATTATAGACACCTGAAGGCGCGCAACGGATACGCGGCGCTGAACAGCGACTTTGACAATTTCTATGTGCGACGCTTGAAGATGCGGATCAATGATTGCTTCAACCGACCCACCACGGGCGTGCCAGGCCGCTTCATCAACCTCCTCGACCGCACGACGGACGACGGCAACATCCATTTTCAGCTGACGGGCACCACGACCGAGACCTTGAACATGAGCTCCTACAATTATTTGGGCTTCGCTCAGTCCGAGGGTCCCTGCGCCGATCAGGTCGAGGAAGTCATCAAGAAGTACGGCCTCTCGTTGGCGAGCACCCGAAGCGAGGTCGGAACGTCGGATTTGTGCGTCGAGTGCGAGGCGCTCATTGCCGACTTCGTGGGCAAGGAGGCGGCCATGGTCTTCTCCATGGGCTTTGGCACGAACGCCTCGATTTTCCCGGCCCTGGTGAGCAAAGGCGACCTCATTCTCTCGGACGAGCTCAACCACGCATCGATTCGATTTGGCTCTCGGCTGTCGGGCGCCATGATAGAATCTTTCAAGCACAACGACATGAAAGACCTCGAAGCCAAGCTGCGGGAAGCCATCTGTCAGGGTCAACCCCGAACACATCGGCCGTGGAAGAAAATCCTCGTCGTGGTGGAGGGGCTCTACTCGATGGAAGGCACCATGTGCAATCTGCCGGGCCTGATCCGGCTCAAAAAGCGGTACAAGTTCAACCTGTTCATCGACGAGGCCCATTCCATCGGCGCCCTGGGGCCCCACGGACGAGGTGTGTGCGACTATTTTGACATTGATCCGTCCGAAGTCGACATCCTCATGGGCACGCTGACCAAGTCTTTCGGCGCCAATGGTGGCTATGTGTCGGGCGACAAGGTCGCCATCGACAAACTCCGGGTGATCAATGCCGGCACGGTCTACGGCGAGAGTCCCTCCCCGGCCGTCCTCGCTCAGATCATTGCGGCACTAAAAATCATCAATGGCGATCTCGTGCCCGGCCAGGGAGAAGAGCGTCTGCAGCGGATCGCGTTCAATTCGCGATATCTCCGCTTGGGACTGAAACGGCTGGGATTCATTGTCTACGGCCATGACGACTCACCCATCATTCCACTACTGTTGTACAATCCCGCCAAGATGTCTGCCTTCTCGCACGAGATGTTGAAGCGAAAGATCTCGGTCGTCGTGGTGGGATATCCAGCCACCCCTCTGATCTCGTCGCGAGCCCGGTTCTGCGTGTCGGCGTCCCATAATAAAGACGACATGGACCGGCTCTTGGCCGCTTGCGACGAAATCGGCAATGTCCTTCAGCTCAAGTTTGCCAGCGGCATCGCCGGCGGCGCTCCTCCTCTGCCCGAGGGCGTCACCTGGGAGATGGAGCAGAGCCGGAAGCGGCTGGAAAAGCATGACAAAGTGGCCAAGTCCTTGGTCGTTTCACCGCGATGGAGTCTGGAAGAAGTCTTGAAGCGTGGCGTCCAAGATGTCAAAGTGCCTCTGAGATGAGGCTGAAGACATGATGATCATCCGCTGCTCGGGCCGGCCGGCTTCGAACAGGACAGCGGTTGGTGGACACTGGTGCGTCGAGTGAAGCGAGCGGCCTCACTCCTCAGTGTAATGGGTTGTTTGATTCTGGAGATTGAAGCAATTGACCATTGCCGATAGAGTTTGGGGTCTCATGGCGCCCGTCAAGGGACAGCCTGATGGATGTCTGCGCAAGGCGACCCGAGGTCGAGGGTCGCCAATAATGTGTTGGCAAGGTGCTCGGTGCCTTGTCCCAAGTACAATTCACCTAATTATCATGTCGTATTGGATTTGGCTTCGTTTCCGGTTCCTGTTTCCACTGCGAGCATGCCAGCTCATGCAAAGTGAGGCGAAGCACAGTACTCCTGCATGACTTTCGGCCCAATGCCGGCCCATCGACCCCGAGCTGATATGGTAAGCACACTAAAGGGGGGCGGCCGACCGTGTCATAAGGCACCAGCCAATGTCTTTGCTTCATTCCTCCTTCGACCTCAACCCATTACGTGTTCCCCAAAGTCCTCTGCAGCGAGAAGATTCCCTGGCCAGGATGGGCTTGCGGCACGGTTGGCATCTGTACTCAATAATATCACGGCCTCAGAGTGTCTGGCAACTTGCAGTATGGCACGCGCCCTGCATCGTGACCAGCTGTGAGCCCACTCTTGCAGACGGTGGCGAGACTTTCAGATCAGGTCCATGTTGTCGTCCGGAGTTCGCCATGCGCTCCTCGACCATGTAGTTGGAAATGACAGAAAACTTCACATTGTCTGGTCCCTTGGAAGAGTACCATGTAATCACGTGTTCGGGTTGCGGGGCCGCGGCTCTTCCCTCTCTTGCCGACCCGTGCAACCCATAATTTCCTTACTCTTATTTCCAACCTCACTCAAGCACCACCACCACGACCAGCAGTAGCAGCGCCCTGAAGGCCCTTACAACAATGGCGCTGATTGTCAAACACCACATGTCGCAAACTGCGCCCGGTTGCAAAATCGCTGTGCACGGGGCGCAGCGTGCCAAGGATAGACGCCTCGCCCATAGGCGGCCTGTGGCCGGCCACAACAGCGTTTGCAGCTACTGCATGCTGGAAGTCTTGGGACCAGCATCTTCCGACAACCATTGAACGATACACCGCCGATCGAATGCTGACCCTGGGGGCTTCTGCGTCATTTCATTGCACCCCCAACTGCTCCTCCCGCTAACTCCTCCCGGAGCAACTTTACGCCCCGCATGGCCATCCTGTCAGCCTGCTCTCTCAGACACGTCCGCGTCGAGCGATTGAGGCTGGATGCCTTCTCCGTTGCAAGGCAACCGCTTTGCCTGAGACAGCGCAGGCGCATCTGCACTCTTTCGACTCTCTTGGCCGTGCCTTAAAACCAGGCGCTGCCTGACCGCCGTCCACTGGCGTTTCCGTCCCCCCTTCTTGACCTTCTTGACTCAATATCCTCCAAAGTTCCTGAACCTGCTCTTCCCCACCCATCCTCGTTGTCGTCGTCGTCTTCGCGCTCGCCCCTGTGCCCTTCTGCCTTGTCAAGCGCCCCTACCCTCCCCGCCATCCGGCACATGTGACAGCCCACTTGGCGCTACGAGGGCAGCGATCAGAAAGGTTCCCACCGCCGCCAACAGACCTCCCAGCTCGCTCTCACTTCAGACACGAATCACATTCCGTCCCTCGGGACCACTGACCGAATCACCGTGATGGACCCCAACCTTCACGTCGGGGACGACCGCTACGGAGGCGGTTGGCACGAACCCCAGTATTATGACTCGAACCCACGGCCGGCACTCCACCAGCACATGTCAGGCTTGTCCATTCACGATGAGATGGCCGAAGCTCGACCGCGAGATACCCGACCCAAGCCGTCGTCTAATTTCCTGTATTACCGCTTTAACAAGAGAGGAGAGGACTGGGCTGAAGCGGCCCGGAGTCCTATCTCGGCGCCTGAGGCTGATATTGAACGGCGCGTCAAAAAAGCCAAAAACAGCGGCGAGGGAGCAGTCCTGGATCAGATGACCAAGATGCACTATTTAAGGAGATCGCAGATCGAAAGTCTCCTTCACGAAATCAACCAAAACGACCAAGCGGGTACGCCGTGGGAAGTCGTGTACATCAAGGCCAAGAAAATGCAACGAAGAAACTCGAGCAAACCGGAGGTTCCCCAAATGGACGTCATTCTCGCACGAGCCCGGCCTTCGTCCTCCCTCACTCTTAGTAAGGTCAAGTCGTACGGAAACGGGCCGAGTGGCGAAATCGTCCGAGTGGGGTCATCGATGAGACCGACCAACATCTACGAGCCGCGATATTACGATGACGGGCCAAGGAACTCCCGGAGGGACTCTGTTCTCACACCATTGGTGGATCCTGTCGCCAATCTTCCGCTTTTCGACCAAGAGGGCCGGCCCATGGACGAGCAGGGTACCGTTGAATATGCCAATGCCGGCCTCCCGCCGACAATACCAAGGGAAAAACCGATTGGTGCGAAAGTCGACCGCAAGCCAAAAAAAGAGCGCAGTAAATCGCGAGAACGCCATGATGATGATGTTTTTGTCGTCGGTGGCACCCACTCGGAGCCCTTTCCGCCGTTGGTGGACGATGAAGCGCGTAGCCAAAGTCTCGACGAAATCCTCGACGGCAAGTCGGCCAAGGGAGAGAAGAGGCGAGGTCGAAAAAGCAAATCACCTCATCGCAAAGAGTACCCGCCAAGGTCGCATTCCAGAAAACGCGAACGACGAGCTCGCTCGCAATCCCGAAGCAAGTCGCGACCAAGGCCGGAAGATATCTACATCCCGAATACACACACTCAAGACTACTTCCAGATGGCCGGCAGCAGCGATGCATCCGATTACAGTGACATGAGTCGCTCCAGCTTCCGTGAGGATGAAAACAGTTCACGCACCACCACGGACACCCACGAAGGCTTCGGTGGTCGAGGCAGTCTCTACCATGACATGCCACAACAAGAGCCGGTCTACAAGAAACATTACCGTGGCCCCAGCACCGAGGCCCGAAGGCCCGCCTACTATGGTGAACAGCACGTGATCATTCCGAATGCCTCCCGGTCACGCCGGTACTCGCGCGCCTATGATCGACAAGAACCTCTTCCGGAGCCCCGACAGATCCTCTACCACGACGCTCCACGAGAGCTGGTGCCCGCGGGGCGCTATGATCCTCCACTCTCACCTCGGTCACCCACTTATCGTTATCCCCCTCCCATCCTCCACAACCCGCATGATGATGGCGACATGCTCCGCAAAGAACAAGAAATCGAGAACTACCAACGTCAACGAGTGAAGGAGGAGTGGTTGAAGCAGAGGGAGAAAGACGTCGAGGAGCGGGAGAGGAGGTTGTCCGTCCTCGAAGGTGACCAGAGGAGATATCGCCCCAGGGAATGGGGACGGGATGAACGGCTGTATCGCGACCCCAAAACCGGAAGTTTGTTTTTGTCCGTCGCGTAACGCTGCCCATCCATCCTCCACCCTTGGCTTTGGTTGTCAGCTTGTTGCCTATCTCTTTCCCCGTATGTTACGACTGTCGCTGCAGGAGGTCAGTCAATGCCTTTGCATCTCTTATGGATTTTTTGAATTCTTGCTGTCGTTCCCGCGAGAAAGATACCCTATTTGTGTAGTATTTTCAAGGCATGAAAAATGGCACCGGTGGTGGGAAGAATTAAGGAAGAATTAAGGAAGAATTAAGGACAGGTCACATTACACGGGCAACAGGTTTTAAAATGATGGCGCGCCGGTCATATCGAGGATGTGAATCACTGTCCCCCATGGTGATCTACCGCATTGCCGTGGACATCAGCGTGGCATCAGCTTAGCAGAGCTAGTGTCAAAAATGATATGGCCAGGCGTTCTCAGAGAAAGATAGTGATAGCCACATAGCAATGAAAGTTGATTCTCTATTGCAAAGTCACACTCGAGGAGTTGTGAGTTGTCAGCAGCGCGTGTGAGTAAGGAAGTCAAGGGTCATCGATGCCGTAGATAGCGATTCTCGAGTTGGTCGTAGATGACATGAGACAGCTCCAGGGCTTGAGACCTCGAGCAGCAAATTGAGGGCCCAGACATGTCCTTTCAGGCATCTCAACACCTCACTCAGCAGTTTATGGCGCCCAGCGCATCGACCAGAGCTAGCAGTCTCCTCCAGGTCGAGCTGCTTCACACGAGTTAATGTCCGAGATCGGTGGTGGCCACAAGATGGTCCCAAACCGGCCCTCTAGACTGATCTGAATCTCGGCCGTTTTGACAATGGCAGTAGCAAATGCGCCTGGTGTACTCGCTGTAAGATTCGCAGAGCAAGGCGCTGAAACCGTCCATTCTAGAGCATGGAGTGTAAACATGTTGTGGTGATGCCGCTAGAGTTGGAAATCATGCGACAGACAAACCTACACGTGTTGTAAAGCTTGGCGTGTGACAGGTACAATTTTCACTCTGGTACTAAAGAAGCATTCAGTCAATAAATAAGGTGAACCAAGCGAGTCTATAGCACTGATGCAATGGATGGTTGGCTTTCACAGCCTTGTGCAGCTTATATTCCATCACCGGTTCCTCCCGCCCGGCGAGCTGCACCCGGCTCCTTTTCGGCCAACGCTTATCGATAGGGCGCCGGAGCTGGTTTTGGCTCGGCTGAATTCCCCTCGGAGTCAACAGGGGATTGCCCCGCTGTCAACACTGCATTCATCTCGACGATTTTCTCTTGTCCAGAGCTTCAGACGCAATACTCGACTCAGCCCAATTACGTATTGTCAGCGGCAAGACGAATTTACAGATTGTTATCGAAATTAGACTTGGACTGTCTTCACCATGGGCCGCAAATTCTTTGTCGGTGGAAACTTCAAAATGTAGGCATTGGAGGTTGCGTGCTTTGAGCTCAAACTTTGGGCCTATTGCCACGTTGGCTGACCGTTGCATTGCAGGAACGGGACGATCAAGTCCATCAAAGATATCGTTCATAATCTCTCCATATCCAAGCTCGGTACGCCTCTTGCCGGGCGGGCTGCTCCTACAGAAGCCCGATCAGACAACGGTCAACCCAGTCTGTCTTCAACAGGAACATCTGACATGGCTATGCTTCCCAGATCCCAACACCGAAGTCGTCATCGCTCCACCCTCCCTGTATCTACTTTTAGCTCGCGAGCACTTGGCCCCGAGTATCGAGGTCGCCGCCCAGAACGTGTTTGACCAGCCCAACGGCGCATTTACCGGCGAAATCTCCGTGGCTCAACTGAAAGATAGCAATATCACCTGGACGTTGCTGGGCCACTCTGAACGTCGCACCATACTACGCGAAGAAGACAAGTTTGTCGCTAACAAAACCAAGGCCGCTCTCGACGGCGGCATTGGGGTCATCCTGTGCTGTGGTGAGAGCTTGGAGGAGAGAGAAAAAGGCATCACGGTGGAGGTGGTAACCCGGCAATTGGACGCCGTGAACCAATCCATTGGCAAAAACGGCTGGAAGAACGTCGTTATTGCTTACGAACCCATCTGGGCCATTGGCACGGGCAAGGTCGCGACGACAGGTGCTGATTCTCCCCAGGTTTCGTGTGGCGGCCACTAATCATTTCTTCAGAACAAGCACAAGAAGTGCATGCAGCCATCAGAAAATGGCTAGCCGAATCGGTGTCATCAGAGGTGGCTGAGAACACCAGGATCATTTACGGTGGCAGTGTAAATGAGAAGAACTGCAGAGATTTGGCGACACAGCCCGATGTCGATGGTTTCTTGGTCGGGGGTGCCAGTCTGAAACCCGCTTGTGAGTTTTCTCGTTCCCAGAATTGTGCAGGGCCTGTTGGGTGCTAACAGGCCTCTTCAGTTGTGGAGATCATCAACTCCAATGTGTGACCTACTCATGGGTCGACCACAGCCTGCTCGGTCGAGCCTAGTGCCGCCGAGATGAAGAAATAAAAGCTCACTGCTCCTCCCCGTCAGATGATGATCGTGCTTCTCCAAATGTGGGTTTATCTGAAGGTGATATTTCTTGGTCCGCTCCTGCAGCGTTTGATATGCTCCAAACCTGTTATACCGACCCACAGCGATGTGCTTGTGATGGTATTTAACACCAAGGTCATGCAACGCCCCCTCCAGCTTTAGTCCAAGGCCCAACTTTGACCAACACAATCTGCCGAGGTCTTTGCTGTGTTCATCATCCTCTGCAACAATGATGTATTACTTTTTTGGACGTTGCTTTGATGTTGCGCCTGATATCCCGTTGAGCTGGCAAAATTCCCATATATGAAATGACCCCAGTCAACCTACGCTCTCAGGTTCCAGTGCGGCTGTCAGGCATCTTCACCCACGATAAGGCGATTGTGTGAGAGATCCATCGGAGGCATATTTTTAGCCACGTTCGTTCACTCTCGCCAGCTCCAGTCTATTTACTGCATCTATGTTCTTCCAAGGTCAGAAAGGTCAGGGCCATCTCTCGCAACCTCATGGATTCCGCCCTACATCCTACTCACGCAGCACCGTTGGACTGAGTTCGGTCTCCCACATATTTCTCCCAGACATCTTCAATGTCATTGAGGTATATCCAGGGCAACCCTTCCTCACCACCAAATGCGGCTATTCTGGCTTTCAAGCTGGCCTCAAAACTTCGACCGGGATTGGCTCTCCTTGCCTCCGTCACCTTTCGCTTTTCCTCGTCAAGGTGTTGATACCTGGATCTCCTTAGCTAGATGGTATTTGAATGCATGGCTTGATTTGGACAAACATTCTGAGATAATAGGGAGACCTGATGGCGTCAAATATAGCGAGGGCTTTTGCAATTGGCTCGGGAGAAGAGCGCGTGTACTCAATTGCTCTAGCCAGGATCCAGCCATCCTCCAAAGCGAAAGCAGCGCCTGAGCCAAATGCACCTGTGGAATCCATGAGCAATCCGGAATAGGTTACATGGTACAGGTGTCCTACCGGTAAGAGGATGACTGGCATCCCCGAGAAGCGCCACCTTGTCCCAAGCCGTGAGCTGCTCCAGTCTTGGGCCTGCAAACGCGGCGAATTCCTTCCACTGTCCTTCGGGGACTTGGGCCAACGCTTCTCTGACTCTGGGGTCGAAGTCCTGACTTGTGCATGAGCATGTTGATCACACATGACCTATCTGTGGATGCAGAAACTGACCGTAAAGTGGGACTGGACTCTTTCGTTGGTCGCCGGGATTCCCCAGCTAAACTTTTTACCAGTCACCGTTTCTGGATCGACGACATTCCTGGCCGCAATCTCAAACATTCGTTCTTCTTCGCCGAGTTCCGCTGGATCGTCAACGAGGCAGCCATAAAAGTGGCCAGAAGGACCATGCCACCATGACGTTGACGAAATCAAGTCGGGAATGTGTGCCACCGAGGTCACCGGTATGAGGACTCGCCAGATCGTCGTGCCTGAGTGCGATATCGGTCAATTCTGAGGGCTTCTTCTCCGAGATATGACCGACCAGTAAATTTGATCGTGTGATCGGGGAAGATATGATCCCTGACGACCTTGACACTCGTCAGTAACCCTATCATGCTCGACGGGATCAGCCAAGATCTGACCGAGCGAATGCCATCTGCTCCCAGAACAAGATCTGCGGTAGTCTCAGTCCCATCTTGGAAGATGAGCCGTACACCTCCTTTCTCGAGGTTCTCTAGGGACACGACACGCTTGTTCAGTTTGATGATGCCGGGGGGCACCTTCGAGATTAACGCTGATTGAAGCCGAGTCCTCCTGACTCGCTGAGGCTGATATCGAATAGGGAGGTCAGAAGGGCCACTGGAATTGAGCAATTCTCCATTCAGGCCATTCCTAACCCAGCATTAGGTCGGTATTGCCGTTATTGGCGTGAAAAGACAAACCGATGCTGTACTGATACTTTTCGATGGCCTCTCACTCCTTCGGCAGCGCCCAACAGTTCCAGCACTTTCCAACAATTGTACCCTATGCGAATACCCGCCCCAATCTCTCGAAGTTCTCTGGCTTGCTCGAAGAGAGAAATTTCAATGTTGGGAAGGGCTGATAGAGCAATGGCGGCGCCAAGTCCAGCCGGACCGCCACCGCAAATGGCAACCCGGAGCGTGCTGGGTTCAGGCGGAAGTGGTTGGCCAACCATCTTTGCTGTCCTTGGATGGCGGCTATTGAAGACTCGGAAAATGAAAGCTCACAGGTTTGCTCGTAGAGCAAGGTTAACGATGTCGGTCGAGATGATAATTACAGGGAATACACGACAGCACGATGGCGTGCTTTGGACGGCCCATCGCGTGCATCAATGAATCTGGTATATCATTTGGCCACGCGGCGACTCTTCCCGCCAGACTGTACCATCCTAGTCGGCTTTCTGAAGCCACTCGTTTGGTGAGATGCTGATTGGAACCAACGGTATCGCTCTGACCCGGCCCTAAAGCAAGCCCCACCCACTTGTCTTGCGAGAAGAGTGGTGTGAGAAATGTGGACGAGATTCAAAGATGCTTACCGATACTCTTACTCCACAGGTCAGGCAGGAATCAAGATGTGTGAGCCTAGTTCCTTTCCAGCATCGACCATGACCAGTGGTCGGAAGCTGATGAATGGATCGACACTTGCTCACGTCATTGGTCATTCAACTACAAGCTATCGTTCACTGTGCTGTGGATACAATGCTTGATTCCATTCTTGTCACATCCCCATCTCGTTCTCTGTGCATCACTCAACCTGAAGGCGACCAAACCTTCAATTTGGCATAACTAACATCTGCCAAATCACGATCAGCAGACAACTGCTTGAGAATGACGTTGTATCAGTCTTATACGGACTGGGCCGGTGAGGTTTTGAATCAAGCATGAGTACTACTCGGCTATGAAAACTTCGAGGTGGTGGACAGTTGTGACGAGAATAATTCTGGCCATATTATCTTCTGAATCGGCCCATTCTCCTTGACTGCCTGATACAAGAAGATGCGGTAAATGGAAAAAGGAGAGGCTGATTCAGCATTGTGAGCATCTACAGTTCTTGCACGGCCAACCTTTCCTCCCCCAGCCTATCCATCACCAACCGAAAGGCGGTCAATTCAAGGCTCGTAAACCTTCCATTTTCGTCTTCATTCCAGAAGACAGCCTCATTCAGAGGCCTCCCATCATACATCAAGGTATCGATGTCGGTAACGCAAAAATCACCCCATATGCTATGGTCATCCTCCCCCAGCTTTGTGACAAGCAGCCGCCAACGCTCGCCAGTTTGCTGCCTGACATCCCGGTAAAGGAAAGTGGGGACGAGCTGGGTTCGAAACCCGGATTGCGCAAAGGAGAAGTAGGTAGGAATAGCTGAGAGCATGTCGGTCCCATTAGAGATCCAGCGTGAAATGTGCAGACCGTGGGTCGGTGAATGGGAGAGAGTGATGGAAGAATTGAGCTGCGAAGTCGCAAACTCGCCGGCATATTTATGTCGCAGCTGATCCTGAGCAATGACGTCTGCCGCTTGAATCAGAGGCACCGTCACTATATCCCTAATTTCACCCAGAAGTACTGGGTTACCAGCAACCAGGATGGTGATACCGAGATTATAGTCGGGGACAGCGAAGATATTGGAGACGTATCCTGGCTGCCCACCGCTTTTTGTGAAAAAAGTCACTGCTCTTTTTTGATGTGGTAAAATGGCATTTGTGCGGAAGATTTCCCACGGCATACCATAGAACGAATTCACGCCGGCATCAAATGAAGCAGGCTGTAACCAATTAGCGGCCGATATGATATCGTTAAAATGGGTCAGAATATAACGAAGGAATGTGGACAGGTCTGCCGAGGTCGCATAGAGTCCACCGGTACTATGAGGAACTCAGCAATAATCCATCCAATAATCCCACCGCCCGGGGCCAACTTTCAACGTACGGATTTAGCACTCCCTCATCGACATCCCAATACTGGCTCTGTCCTTTCGGCAGAACAGCAACTGTGTCCTGCGGCTTGGAGAATGTGGTGTTGTTCATCGCGAGAGGTTTGAGGATGGAGGCCGCGATGTACTCTTCGTAGGGCAACCCGGTCACATTTGAGAGCACTAACCCAAGGATCTCAAAGGCGATATTGGAATAAGTACTCTGCTGATTGGGGGCTAATACAGGTTCCATCTTTTGGACTGTCTCAATCAACTCTTGAAGCACATTAGATATAAATCGGGACACGCGTCAGATCTCATACCTGCCTCGGTGCACGGGGTATAATTTCCATATGCGCCACACTTTGGCAGACCCGACCGAATAGCTGGTGGTAGGCCAAGCAGCGTAGGGTCATCAATCTCGGTAAGAAGATCTCCTTGGGACCCTGGAGGATGTGAGAGGCCGGGATCATCCTAGCCGCAGCTGACAATGATTGACGTACAGTCTCGTGGTAATCCACTCAATTGACTTGCTAGAGATCTCAATGTGATACGATGCCACGGAATGCCCCCCTTCTGAGGTCCTCTTAAGACCGACACGTAATAGTCGACGGGTGCGTCAAGGCTGATATTGCCGGCCGCGTGTTGCTGGAGGATGCCAAGCACGGTGAAGGTTTTGGTAATGCTTGCGATCCTATACGCGCTGGTATTGTCGACTTTTATCGCTCCTGGTCTTGAAGGATCTTTGTCGCGAGCAGTGTGAAAGCTAGACCACAAGGTCTTCTCTGGTGAAGTCACCTCTATGGAGAAGGACGAGGTGTCAAAGCTCGGGTCCGATATTAGTGTCTTCAGAGCGGCCTCGATTTTGTCAAAAGCCTTTTGCAGCTCATGGCCAGCATTGTTGTAGCCTGGTGCAGGGAATGCAGGTGACGGATAGAAGCAGTCGGCGTGAACCGGGGGGACAACAAGCAAGAAGAGCCAGATGCTGAGCAATGCGGCGAAGGCGACCATATTGAACCACATGCGGCTTCTCAAGCTCTTGACTGACGCCTGTATATGTACTTTCAAACGTGGCCTGGGTAATTCCGTCCGGATTAGGCACCCATTTCAAAGACCCCTTAAATGACGTCAGTCGGGAGCAGATCCACCACAAACACTGGTTGCTGCGGGACGTCCAACAGAAGTCAATTGATCTCAAGCAAGGAATGCTTCACGAATCGGTAAGCATTTCCCGGGTCATACACAATGGGTTTGAATTTGACCGCTACCTGAATACGGGGTCTGTCTGTCTCTCCTTGGCACCCGGGACGAGTATGAACTTTGGGGGCACGCACAGGAATTTCTCGATCGATTATCGGATCAAGACAAACACCCACAGTCACACTTCCAATCAAGTTTGTTGATACCGCTGGACTTCAAAGAGATCAATGATATGAGACGTGAAGAGATTCCTGGTCCCTTCCGGTCGAGGTGACTTGGCCATGACTTCAGCTCATTATTCTCTCCCACAGAGCAGCATGAATCAGCCTTGTGACACCAGGGGATTTTTCCAGTACCAAGGCCAATACGACGGTAGAGTGGTGGCTAACCATCGCGACAATGCCGCGTTGGTCTCAAGTGGTTTCTCGAGATTCACCCAATGTCCTGCCTCGATACTTGTCTCTGTCAGGTGCTTGATGTACTTTCGCATTGGCTCCGCCAGACGAGAAGTTGCAGTGGAGCAGACAGGGTCATATCGGGCTTCGATAAACAGGGTGGGAACGGTGAGAACGCCACCGTTGACCGACTTGAGGGAGTAAGCCCGGTTCACGTCGTGGTTGAGATAATATGCCGTCGCTCCAAAGAAGCCGTTGCGGGTCAGGGCTTCGGTCTCAGCTTTAAAGACCTCATCATCCAAGAACGATATGCTCCTTGGCACGTCAGGCGGCGAAGCCGCCCCTCCGAACCAGCCTCCATCGTGCGTGACGCGAGCGGTAAAAGCAGGCTTGCCGTAGGTCGCCGGGTCGGTGTGGCTGTAAAGCAGCGTGACCACATTGGTCACATTCGACTCGAAAAATTTCGTTGCTTTCTCGGGCTCCTTTTCGTAGTACACCTGATAGTCCCACTGCCCATAAGGATACTGGTCAGCAGGGTATATAGTCCGGTTGGTATATTGTAGTATGTCGTCGTGACCAAACTCGAGCGTCCGGTACGGGACGCACAGGTTCACCACACCGACCGACACTTCCGGATGATGAGCCACCAAAGACCAAACTACGGGACTGCCCCAGTCATGGCCTATCCAGACTGCCTCGGTGCGTTCCACGTGCGAGAGGAGAGCAAGAAGGCCAGCGACTATCCGCTCGAGGGAGTAGTCACGGACGTCGCGACTGACGGTCGACTCGCCGTAGCCGGGCATATCGGGGGCAATCACTCTGAAGCCCAAGTGGGCAAAGGCGATGAGCTGAGGTTTCCAGGTTGTGGCCGTCGATGGCCATCCATGGATGAATATCAGTAGTGGTCCGTCGTGAGGCCCGCCATCGAGATAGGAAATCTTTTTCCCGTTCGCAGTGAGCTCGTGGCGGTTGATGCCCTCCATGTTTGGTTTATGATCCAGTCACGTATTGGCCGCTCTTTCTGGGGAAGATGTCGCTCTATTTAACTGAAGAGCTGGAAACTTGCACCCCGCAAACAATAAAGACCTCGGTCAACATCCCCTGGCACCTGGAATCAGCTTGGTAAGCCGAGCTGACTCGACAGCCAGGGCGGGGTTCCCAGATATCCCGGACCGGACTATCTCTGGCGGCCTGATTTCTTTCCCCGCCATGTGCGTATTTTGGGGCTGGAATGACCCTGGACTGTTACCACCGCACTGTGAGCAAGGGAGGTGGTCGAGGCCCCTGTTCATTTTGGACCATACCCATTTAGGACGATTTTGGGTTCCATCCAGGGCCCGGACGAAGGTCGTTGGAAATGCAAGTGATAGAGCGATATTACCACTTGATCAAAGATTCCGGACATTATAGGACACTTATGGTTCTTCGTTTTCTAGGATATTGCCAAGACAAAAACCATGCTAGCAACTTTGTACCTACCTCAAGGCTAGCAACTCACTGCTACGAATGACAACTCTGACAATAATTGGAGAGGAGAAATTCCTCCGATGACCAACACAGTTCTACCAAGGACCAGGTGCATTGTCGGTTGCGTTAATCGTCTGCATGGTGCTCCAGTCATTTGTACTAGCGGGGGGATGTAGGCAATACTTCAACACGGACAGGATTGGGGTGCATCCGAGTATTTAGTACCGGGGCCGCACCACAAACCCGAAGAGAGTCGCTTTAATATGCAGCTGGTTGCGTTGCTTCAAGCCGCTAAACAAGGGTTGATTCATAAAGTCGATGACTGGGCCGAGGGCGAGGAGGAGATGGAGACTGACGATGGACTGAGATGGACTGACGATGGACTGAGATGGACTGGCGATGGACTGAGATGGACTGACGATGGACTGAGATGGACTGACGATGGACTGAGATGGACTGACGATGGACTGAGATGGACTGACGCATGACATGAATCGGTCTATTTCTCGTTGCTCTGCGAGCCTCCGTTCTAACCTGACGGTTATTGTTGCTTCACCCTGCCAATGACAAGTATCTCAGTGTTGGTGTAATGAACCTGCCCCAGCTCCCCGAATGTTGTATAATTCCTGCTCCTCCAACACCACTCATGTAAGGCGAATTGACAATTCGAGATGAAGAAAAGGACCATCATGGCCAGCTGCATCTATACGATGATGTACTTGTTGCCCGTCGGTACGATAGAGTCTGTCAATCACTGTTGCGAGAATATTAGCCTCGCCAATCATGCTTGCGACAGGCACAAGAGCCACTGATGCACTGAAACGAGGTCTTGGCATCGGTCGTCAAAGTCTCTGGCAAATGTTGCTCAAAGCGTCAGGACAGGCTAAAGTTCCTTTCCTTCTTGAACGTCTCGGCCAACAAAGCCAATGATTTGGCTGCTGGCTTCTCGGCCACGCTCCGTGGCAACTTTCGTGGGAATCCTACCAAGGCTTCCTTTAATGCTGCGACCGCGGCAGCGCCAAAGAACAGCACAAATCGATCAACAGCGTTGTTTTCGAGCATGCTCTTCAGCAGAATGAGCTGACTCACGTTCACCTCTTCCGGTTCCGTGTTCACGATCCACGCCAAGCTTTGCCAGAAATTTATGGGTGGGAAGGGATTGGTGAGTCTGGCTTTGGAGAAGTTCCGAAGAGCGAGAGACGCATAGCCAGCGCCTAGTCCCGTGAGCCGATCGTATTGCCGTTGTTCCAGAACGAAGGATTTCTGCTGGTCACCTTCTTTCGCGAAGTCGCGCCGCCATCCGAGGCGAAGTCGCCCAGCTGGGGTATTTTCCGGGCCCGAAATCCCGAAGAGGATCGGCGCGGCGGCGTGAAACTTGCAGATCAAAATGGTGATGAGGGATACCGAGTCCGGCGTCATTGGTGGCATGCGTGCGTCTCCACCGGAGGCATGGTCGTGATGATTGTTGGAATCGATGGACGGTATGTTTCGGCGATATTGAAGCTCGGGCAAGGAAAAAATCTGTGCCGCCAAAGTTCCGACGGGCTCGGCCGCTTTGGTATTGACGGCACACTCGCCCACAAACGCGTTGATGACGGCTTTGCTGAAGATGGAGAGGAGATACAGGACCAATGATGGGACCGTCGTCTGGTTTCTGTCCAGTAGAAGAAGATGAAACGGTAGATACTCATTCAGGACCACCGGCGGCGAAGGGATATCTCTCAAGGCTTTGAGGATCGCGGTCTTGACCCGTTCGGTCTGTGTCAAAAGTCAGCGGAGATCAGTCGCTCTGACGTCAATATCCTCACAGCCTTCCTGTTGCCGACTTTGTCATCAGTCAACTGTCCCACGCTCATGCGCATAGCTCGACGCATGTCCCCAACGACGGGCTTGAGGTTGACGTCCTTCTTCGCATTTTCCCAGAAATCCTTTCGAAACGTTTTCAACTTCCTGTGGATTCTGAGATAGTCTTTGTGCCGGATTTCTGGATCTGCCGACCACGCGCGTTCTTGACTCTGTGCCGGCCCAGGTGCGGGTACCCTTGCTCTTTCAATCTCCTTCTGGGCCTGCTCTCTCTTGGCCGCCTGCTCATCGGCCTTGGCCTTTTCTTCTCGCTCTCGGCGCTCTGCCTCTTCTCTCTCTTGCCGCCCTGCCTCCTCTCTCTCTCGCCGCCGCTTCTCTTCTTCTGCAGCTTTGGCCTTCTCGTATAGGGCCAGCCTGGCCTCCCGGTCAGCTTTTTCGCGCTCCTCTTGGGCCTTGCGTTCGGCTTCCTGCCGGGCCTTGCGTTCGGCCTCGGCTCGCCGACGTGCTTCTTCTTCCCGTTGCCGTCTCTGTCTCTCTCTCTCCTCCTCCTCCTCCTCCTTCCTCCTCCGTTCGTCTTCCTCGCGTCTCCGTCTGTCTTCCTCTTCTTTTCTGATGTGGTCCTCGAGCACAGCTTCTGCTTGCTGCCGGACAAAATCGTGTCGGGCATTCGCATAATCCAGCTCGGCCTTGTGAACCTCAGCTTGAGCAAGTTCTTTCGCGTCCAGTTCTTGCTGATGGACCCGTCTGTTGAAGGCATGAAGCTTCTGGCGCTCACTTTCGTGCAATTGGATCAGCGAAAACGCCCGCTCGAGCTCGAATTGTAATTGCCGTGATGGGCTATCGTCATTCCTGGGCAGACCCTGTGGGCTTGTCGCCGGGCGAAGCGGTGATCCCGCTCTGGCTTGGGCCATCATACACGTCACGTGATTTCACCCGTCTTCAACCTTTTGGACGGCAGCGACCGGGCCTGTGAATAGCTCAACGATCCAAAAACGGCTCTCCGTTTGAGAATCCCCAGCTGGAAAGGGCCCGCAGCACCTGCAGCACCTGCAGCACCTGCACGTAGATGAGGTGCGACACGTTTGACCAAGGGAAAGGCGCTGGCACCGTCCTTGTGGAATTTCTCTGATTTGGCAGGCCAGCACTGGATTCAGTGTCGGGCGCCCCACACACTTGATGCTGCCACTGTCACCGCTGAGGCGAGCTCATTGTGATGATGTCGCCGGACGGAATGAAGTTTGATTGTGCTCAGTCGCGCGGTGAGTTTTGAATCGATGTGAGAGGGCTCAGCCGTCAATACGCAATCCCGGTCAACGCGCTGGTCGATGGTATGTATCACAGGCAGCTTCCATATCCCAACCGCGAGACGCGTAAAGGTAGAGGTTGCATGCTGGCTGAGGTGTGGAATGGTTCAAAGATCTTGGCATCGCCTTGGGGGGCCGGTTGCGGGACGGATTGGCCGCCTCCGTGCCGTGCAGTGCCGTAAATACTAGTGTGTGTGCTCGTGACACGTTTGGGCTCTGCTGGCACATCCAGTCCAACGGCTCAGCCAGAAAACCAGCTTCACCCGATTCAGACAAAAACGACCTCCAACAGGCACACTGGCCATCTCTCCATCTTCCATCGACGACGATCATCCTGCCCTGCCTTTTCTCTCCTCGTCCTTGACTTCTTCGCTCGTCGTCACGGTCCTTCTCATCCCAGGGTCACTCTCTTGTGCTCGTCCACTTTCTGTCCTTCTCTCGCCAGTCAGCCTGCCCGCCCGTCTGACGTAGAGCCTGCGCCGTCAACGATCGGCCCCAGTCGCTGCTCCATCAGCTTGCACACGTCCGACCGGTCGACGTCACCTGCGACTATCAGCATCGAGTCCTCAGAGCGTTCCTCAATCCTTTGTTGATTGGCCTTGACCTCTCTCCTTCCTGCATCTATTGCCGCTCCGGCCTGGACGAATCGCTCAGGTCGAGACAGGTTATCATCGACTGCCGATCTTCAGCTTTGCAAAGCTTTGCGTTGCATCGGTTGCATCAATTTTCCGCATTGCTAGACCACCATCTTGGGTACGTCAGACCGTCGGGTGGACCTGGTCGACTGGTGTCGATGGCGATCCCCGTTCATGGCCACTGTTGTCCGCCACCCGCTCCCAGGACGAGCCACCAGTCTTTGTTGTGATGTTTTCCCTCTCGGTGACGCCGATTTGCTGACGTGCACATGCAGGACTAGTTGCGATCTTCTCGCCTTCCCTACCGCCCGCCCAGACGCCCGTCGAGCGAGGGTGGCCGCTATCTTCCGGCCTTGGGACCTCCTTCAGGTCGATCGGCACATAGGCCGTTGGTTTTTCGAGCCTGGCACTCATTGTGAACTGCTTTCAAGATGGCACAACCAGGATCGACTGGTGTGCCGGGCCCTGCCGGACGCAGGCTGCATATTGCACATCGCAGAAGTCCATCCGAGCTCACACCGCTTATGAGTATGTCATGGTTCCAGGGCGTCTCTGAAAGATGGAGGAGTGGGCCGAACTCTCGGGCAACGAACTGACGTGACTACAGTGGAACAACTCGCTCTTCAGCAACAAATCGAACTCCTTCAACAGCAGCAACAGCAGATCGCTGCCACCCATCAACAGTACGTGAACTTGGGCATGATCCAGCAGCCGCTTTCAGGCGTTCCAACCTACTCTCCTGTCCAAGGACAGGGCGGGATGGCATCGCTGTCGCCCAACAATACCAACTTCCAATTTCCCCAGATGCAGCAGCAGATGGGGATGCCGATGAACCCACCCACTCAACCCGCGTCACATCGGAGAAATCAGTCGGCCCTGCCCGGCATGGCCATGGGCCCGCCTCCTGCGCCTTCCGCTGGCACGTCCGGATCGGCATACAGCGATTTCAATCAGCAGGCGATGGGACCAACCCGGGACAATAATCCCAGTGGGCGTGGTCGTGGCGGCCCCGTCGGCGGCGGACATACTCGACGGCATTCGCTGGCACTGCCAGAAGCAAAGAAGGCGGCCGAGCTGGCCGAGAAAAAACGCACGACGGCAGGGTTCCAGTTTCCTATTCCCGGTGCGGGCGGCATCGCTGAGAGTCCTGTGCCGGCCACTCCTGCGGAAGAGAAATCGGTCACGCCTGCCACCCCCTCCGCTCCGTCAAGCTCTCCAGGTTTGGGCCTGCAGCGTGCTGGGAATGCCCGGGTCATCGGTCACGGCCGAAGTCAAAGTCTGGCGACCGGAAATCCACGAGCGGCGGGAGTGACGGGGAGGGCATTCCAGTTCCCCCCACCCGTGGCGACGACAGATGCCGGCGCCGGACAAGCGTCGAATAATCAGTCAGATCTTCAACGCCGGAATAGTCAAAGTGGTCACGGCCGAACGGGATCGCGGAACTTTGAGGGTAATTGGCGACAACAGAATAACCAGCAAAATATGGATCCCCCACAGCAGCAAATGGGCCAATTCAGTCAACCCCAAGGCATGAACACCGGCGGGTTCCAGCCCGGCCACCGAGTGCGTGGGTCGATCAATCAGTCGATTGGCGCTCTCGGGGGATTTCAATATCCGGGACAGCCCCAGCTGG
>Ga0255336_100381_pt1 | contig 77887 bp, 77 predicted proteins | sample MeOH1_35cm_T3_17_FD_189102 | JGI IMG/M metagenome (GOLD analysis project Ga0255336, IMG submission 189102) | Sandy soil microbial communities from University of British Columbia, Vancouver, Canada - MeOH1_35cm_T3_179 | ecosystem: Engineered > Artificial ecosystem > Sand microcosm > Unclassified ... | reverse complement strand
GTATCTGGAAACTCTTAACGAGCAACCAGTAGTGGTGTTGGGTACGCCAAAGATGTACAGGTTTGACGGATGTTCTTTCGTCGCCTAGAATCTTGAAGCTCTCCATTTCAATGGAGAGTAGTTCACGCATTGAAGCGGATTTATCTGATTTGCCCGAAAACATGCTGTTTTTATTTGACACGCCTTTTTCATATGCAGGCAATGAAATAAACTCCGTTGGTATAAATAATTATGCAACATTCAAGGGCTATGCACCAAAGGGTTGCACATCAGTTACTATGGCGTTGATGGGAGATACCTACGATTACTGGAAAAACGCTAAAACAAAAAGTACATATGAACAAGAAAAAAAGCAGCTTGCAGACACAATTATAGAAAAACTATCGGCTAAATTGCCGCAAATCAAAGAGAAAGTCGTTGTTTGGGACGTGGCAACGCCGCTTACTTATGAACGCTATTGCGGCACTTACAAAGGTTCATGGATGACAGTTATGGGAAAAGGCAATAAGACAATCGCCTACCCAAACACTTCTGAAAACGTTGCAAACCTTTACTTTGCAGGGCAACGCTTGCAACCGCCGGGCGGTCTGCCAGTTGCCGCTGCGACAGGGCGAACAGCAATTCAATATCTTTGCAGAGATACGGATAGCGTATTTCAAGGTAAGATGTGAAATTTTATCTTTAGAAAGAATGTGTATTAAATAATTGCTTCGGTAGGCTGGCGTCTGGGAATGGCTGTCGGCAATCGCCGCTAAATAATTCTAAAAAGCATTGTATAAAAGATCATCCGTGGCTTTTGGGTCACGGATGATCTTTTATACACCGAATTGATCATTGGATTTAGCGTATAAAGGGCTGAAAAAGGTCTTTTGCATGAAACGAATGATGTGTCCATCTCTAATTTAAAGGAATTTCAATAACCTGATTATACTTTTTGGAGTATGTCATTCGTTGAATATCTAGATTAAGCTCATCTCCGGCTCCCATGAAGCGTAGTGTCCTTTGATGAGTAATTGTACCATTTTGTTTGTCATACTCATCCTCTATCGTTTCCTTAAGGGGAACCCTTTTCCCGTCGATAATTAGATAAACCTTGGTTAAGATAAGGCTTTCCTCGCTACTTACCGTAATAAGTGTTTCGTCCTTGAACACTTTAACCTCATTGACCTCTACCTTTTGTCCTAAAATGTTTAAAACTTGATTTTTATCCTTACTCACTAGCTTAAACTGCTTATTCACATCGTGATCTGCGCTAAAGCTCACCAGTTCTAGTTGTAACTTATTCAAGTCGGGAGGAAGGGCATCATAATCACTATTAAAAGTAATCCCTTTCAAATCCGTACCCATGCCGCCCCCTTGTTTCTGAACTTCTACCCCGTTAGCGATAAGCTTTAACGTTAAATCAGTTGGCCTAAAGCGTTCTCCGCTTAGACTATCCATAGCTAAACCAAAAATGCTCTCGGCAGATCCTTTAATGACGGTTTGGGTGGGAGAAGCAAGAATTGAAGCTAAAAAAGGCTTGCTCTTCTTTTAAACCCTTGATATTTTCATAGAGTTTTAGGATCATGTCTTCCATGGCGTCTAAAGTGTCTTCTTGGTTCTTCATGTAGATATAAGCTAAGCGATAGTAATCTTGTTTTTGACTCATGATGAGTTGAATTAGGGCTTCCTTATCTCCGCCTTTCGCTCGCTTAACGATTTTTATAACTTCTTGTTCCACCCTGCCACCTCTCTTCTATAGCTATGAGTATTAACTCATCGAAAAAGTTCGATAGATATAGGTTTATTTTCATACTAACAGAAAGTATAAGTTTTGGGCAGATAGCATAAGTGCAACTAAGGCTTCCGCCTACGCTAGAGGCTTGGCGCAAGCCAAGTTTTCTTTATTACCCAGAATTGTTTACTTTGTTCATGATTAGTTAACATAAAGTTGCATTTCAATGCAACTATCTCACTCGGTTTTTCAGTCTAATAGATAGAACCACAACAAAATGAGCATTCCGGAATGCCAAAGAAAAGAGGTACGATGTGGAAGACCTTATTAAAAAGGCCCAAAAGGGCGATGAAGAAGCTTTTATTCAAGCTATAACTGAATATATGCCTGTAATGTATAAGGTTGCTAGGACAAGGCTTTCATCTGAAGACGATCTTGGAGATGTGATTCAAGAGTCCATTCTCTCGGCCTTTAAAAACTTACAGTCATTAAAAAATCCCGGCTATTTTCGGACTTGGCTAATTAGGATTCTAATTAACCAATGCAATGATATTATAAAACAAAATAGCAAGGTAATCTGCATTGGGTCTTATGAGGAAGCCGATAAGCTGACGAAGGCTATTTGTGATGACAACATTGTCAATGATATGGATTTTAACCAAATATTAATGCAATTGAGTAATGATTATAGAACTGTGGTCGTGCTGTATTACGTGAACGGCTTTAACACCAGAGAAATCAGTGAAATTCTTAATGAGAAAGAAGGAACCATAAAATCAAGACTGTCTCGGGCTAGAACAGAATTAAAGGCAAATTACACTGGATTTTTGGAGGTAAAGTAATATGGAAAGAAATTTTGAACAGCAATTAAAAAATTCCTTAAATCATGATATCGAAATACCCAAAAGTGTCTTTGATAAAGCTGAAGGTGCTTTTAAAGAGATTAGGAGTAGCAAGACTCAACGAACTAGAAAAAAATTCTTGTTAGGCAAAAAACAATGGGTTGCAGCAGCCGTAGCAGTAGTATTTTTAGGCGTAACTTTCAACCAACCCGTAATTGCGGCTATCAAAGCAGCATTTTGGGGAAATCATGCCGGAATTGAAAGCGCTGTTAGAAATGGATATCAGCAAGAGGTACAAAGTGCTTCTGTTAAATCTCAAGGAATAGAGACTAACGTGACAAATGTTGTTGTAGATAAATCAAGGCTCGGTCTTGCAATAAATATGAAATTCGATGACATCAATTCTATCAAAGATGTTGACCACGTGTATTTAGATATGGTAATCACTGATGGTAATGGAAGGGTTATCTCTGGAGAAGGATATCCACAACAACTCGTTGGAGGACTAGAAGATAGCACAAATATTGTGAACAAAAAGAATGGTGAATTGATTTACAATGTCTTACTACAATCACCCTCAGCGAGTATTCCACAAATGAGCGAACTTAAAGTTCAAATCAAGAGCGTTTCATTGTTTAAAAATCAGGGAGCTCCAGCCTTTAAGAAAATTGAAGGTGTGTGGAATAGCAGTGTGGCATTAGATAAACAGTTTGCAAAGGCTAATGGAGTAGCTTATACCTCTCAGAGTAGTAGTAAGGATGTAAATGTTATTTCTGCCGAAATGTTACCTACGGGGTTTGTCGTACAGTTCGTTGTTAATACTCCGGTTGATGAAAGTATTGTGACTAAAGCACAATTAGTAGATTCAAACGGTAATTCTTACAATAGTTCAAGAGTAGCAAGTATGGAACGTACAGCAGATAATAAAGATTTGGTTTCCATGACATTTGAAGTCTCTAACTTTGACCAAATCGATTCTTTCAAATTTATTGTTAAAGATATCAACGGCAAAGATAGTGAAGCTACGTTGGTGAGAGATATTAAATAATCTAAAAAAGGCTAATACTATCCAATCATAAGAAATCTAGACCTCTTCTAGTTATAGCTTAGAATGTATAACAGAAATACAACCACGACCTGATAATAATTAGCTGAGTCGTGGTTGTATTTTACGAAATGAAGCAAGGATTCTATAAAAACTTTATATAAACTGACAAGTGGCTCATGCTTTTGCTACTACTTATGAGTAACTGAGGCCGTTCTATTTTTTCCCTTCTGGCATAAGTTTAAGCAAGTGTACAAGCCAAGGAAGGCGATTTTGGCGGGAACCTCATTCCCAGAAACGAGTTTGAGTCCTAGTTTGGTCGGCGAACGCCACGCTGGAGTGGATGCTAAAAGGCTCTCTCCGAAGTTTCTCTCAAGGTAGTATCTCAGAAGGTACTCTTAAGAGGATTCGTCTTCCCGTTCCGGAAAGCATTAGAGAAAGCCTTTTAGCAGGAAAGAAGGCTTAAAGAGAGCCACAACCAAACTCAGACGAAAACGAGAACCAAGGCTATAGCGGGGCGGCGCATAGGATGTGCGCCGCTGCCAACAGAGTCAGGAGACGATTTTGGCAGGAACCCCATCCCCACAAGCGAGTTTGAGTCCTAGTTTGGTCGGCGAATACCAGGCCGGAATGGATGCTAAAGGCTTCTCCAAACTGGAATAATCAGACAACCTGTGATATAATGTTTAATTACAACGAAACAAGGAGGAACATCTTCAGCATGAGTGACATTACAGCGGCAGAAATCCACAAACAGGTTGAACGATTCCTGTCTAAGGTTCAAAAGCCGAGCCGATATTTAGGTTCTGAGTGGAATTCTGTTCATAAAGACTGGGAGAAAATAGCAGTCCATATGGCTTTTGCCTTCCCTGATGTTTATGAAGTCGGGATGTCTCACTTAGGAACTCGGATTCTTTATGCGCTTGTTAATTCGAATGAGAATGCTCTCTGTGAACGTGTTTTCGCTCCCTGGGTAGATATGGAGGAGAAAATGCGGGAAAAGAAGATACCGCTCTACGCACTCGAATCCTATCATCCCCTCCAAGAGTTCGATATTATCGGATTCACGCTGCAATATGAGATGAGTTTTTCGAACATCTTGAACATGCTGGATCTCGCGGGCATTCCACTCCGGGCTAAGGACCGCGGGCCGGAACATCCTTGGATTATTGCTGGCGGGCCATGTGCCTTTAATCCTGAGCCATTGGCTCCGTTTATCGATTTCTTTATGCTGGGTGATGGGGAGGAAACTTTGCCTGAGCTCCTTCAACTCCTTGAAGAGCAAAAGAAGAATCCAGTGCCCCGTGAAGAGTTCCTCTTAAAAGTAACAAAAATTCAAGGGGCTTATGTCTCGGAATTTTACGAAGTTCAGTACAAAGCGGATGGGCGAATTGAAAAGCTTGTCGCTGACCCAAGGGCTCCAAAAGTTATTGAAAAGGCGATCGTTCAGAATCTTGACCAAGCCTTTTTCCCGACGAATCCGATCGTACCCTATATGGAAATTGTCCATGATCGGATGATGCTGGAAGTCATGCGAGGATGTTCAAGAGGCTGTCGTTTCTGTCAGGCGGGAATAATTTATCGACCCGTTAGGGAACGTTCTCCAGAAACCCTCCAGCGCCAAACGGATGAACTGGTGAAAATGACGGGGTATGAAGAGATCGCTCTGACTTCTCTTTCCACAGGAGATTATTCCTGTGTTCAGTCCTTGATTCATGGGATTCTCGAGAAGTATAGTGGGGAAAAAGTGAGCGTCTCTCTCCCTTCGTTAAGACTTGATTCCTTCGATGTTGGACTTGCTCAAGAAGTGCAAACAGTTCGAAAATCAGGACTGACCTTTGCGCCAGAGGCAGGAACACAACGCCTCCGAGATGTGATTAACAAAGGGGTCACAGAGGAAAACCTCATGCAGGCCGCGGAATCCGCTTTCAAGGCCGGTTGGTCCAGGATAAAGCTCTACTTTATGATTGGACTGCCGACGGAAACCCAGGAAGACATCGACGGGATCGCTTTCCTTGCTAAAAAGGTGGCTGCACTGGGGACCAAACTGGGGAGACGGAACGTAACGGTGACGGTTTCAACCAGTTCCTTTGTCCCCAAAAGTCATACTCCCTTCCAGTGGGAGCCTCAGGAAGGGATGGCTTCCCTCGAACAGAAACAAAGATATCTAAGGGAAAAGCTCAGGGATCGACGCATTAAATACAATTACCATGATGTCGATACGAGTTATTTGGAGGCCGTTTTTGCCAAAGGAGATCGCCGTCTAGCCGATGCCCTGGAGTGGGCTTTTAAAAACGGATGCAAGTTTGATGGTTGGGCGGAGCATTTTAAATATGACACCTGGATAGAGAGCTTTAAGGTCTTTGGTTTAGATCCTCATTTTTATGCGAACCGAGTGACCGACTATGATGATGTGCTTCCCTGGGATCATCTGGAAAGTGGCGTAACTAAGCGGTTCCTTGCGGAAGAACATCGGAGGGCTCTACAGGAAGCCCGAACTATGGATTGTAGAAATGCAGACTGCACCGGGTGCGGAATTTGCCCGGGCAGAGGGGTTCAGATTGATTTGAAAGGGTGAGTGCCTTGCGGGTAAGAATCGCCTTTAATAAAGTAGAAGAAGCAAAATATATTGCTCATTTAGATTTAGCACGAGTGTTTGAACGCTCGATGCGTAGGGCCGGAATTCGGATGGCCTATTCCGAGGGATTTAACCCTCATCCGAAGATCTCCTTTGGTTCGGCTTTAGCCGTGGGTGTCGAAGGAGAACGGGAGTATGTGGATATCGAACTGGTACAGGAATTGGAACTCAAAGAAATTTTGGGACGTCTTCAGGAACAATTACCTTCGGGAATCCGCCTTTTAGAAGGACGGGTTATCGATTCAGGAACAAAAGCCTTAATGGCAGTTTTGAATGCCGCCAGTTATAGAATTACGGTGGCCATGGGCCTGCCGGTTAGCGAGGAAAAATTGCAAGAAGGAATCGCGGCTTGGTTAGACCGAAAAGAAATTCAATATATGCGATATAGCAAAAAAGGACGGGTCGAAAAAGATATTCGTCCCTGGGTAAAACAATTAAAGGGTCAGGTCGAGGGCGATGAAGCTGTTTTCGAATTGGAAGTAGAAATGGGAAGTCAAGGAAGCGTGCGTCCTGAAGAAGTGATCGCGAGTCTTTGCGATCTAGAAAAACTTCCGCTCGATATGGATATTCTGAGAATTAAACGGACAGGAATCTATGTTAGCTACGAAGGGCAGAAGTTCTCTCCGATGGAACATGAGGCCTTTGGGAAGTGAGGAAAGCTTCTTGAAAGAGATCATTCTGCAAGGACAAGAGCAGCGAATGAGGGCTGCTGTCTTCGAAGATGGTGAGCTAATCGAAGTACATGAGGAAGAAGGGGAATTCTCACACCTCGTCGGGAATATCTACCGAGGGCGAGTGGAAAATGTTCTTCCGGGAATGCAAGCCGCTTTTGTCGACATTGGGCTGGAGAAAAATGCCTTTCTCTATGTTGCTGATGCAATGCCTCCCCGCTTTGCTGACGAAGTCAAGTTAACTTCTAACCACTTGCCACGGGTGGAGCAGGTTTTAAAGCCCCGACAGGAACTGCTGGTTCAGATTACTAAAGAACCAGTTGGAACTAAAGGAGCTCGTATTACGACAAATATTACAATCCCAGGGCGTTATACCGTTCTGATGCCCAATACGGATTATATTGGTGTGTCGCGAAGAATTACCGATGAGGAGGAACGCTCTCGCCTCAGAGAACGGGCGAAGAGTATCTGCCCTCAAGGGATGGGTGTGATTATACGAACGCTCGCCGAAAAGATCGAAGGGAACGAGCTCGGGGAAGATCTGGAAGCGCTCGTTGAACTCTGGAGTCTAATCAACGAGAAAGTACCTCATGTTTCGGTTCCGGGGCTTGTCCATGAAGATGTGGATCTGTTAGCTCGCATGCTTCGAGAGTGGATTGACGGGAAAGTGGAAACAATTACGGTCAACCAACCGGTGGTTGCCGAAGGGCTGAGAAATGCGCTCCGAAAACTGGACCATCCTGCGACCAATCATGTGCATCTAATTAGCAAAGATAATCTATTTGCCGATTATGGCGTGGATGAGGGAATCCGCAAAGCATTGCGCCCGAAGGTCTGGTTGAAAAGCGGCGGGTATTTAGTCATTCAACAGACGGAAGCCTTAACAGTGATTGATGTTAATACTGGAAAATATGTGGGGCAGAGTTCCCTCGAACATACGGTGCTGCACACAAACTGCGAAGCAGCAGTAGAAATTGCTCATCAACTGCGCCTGCGCAACTTTGGTGGAATTATCATTATTGACTTTATTGATATGATTTTGGAAGAAGATCAAAAACAGGTGCTCGCTACTCTTGAAAATGCCTGTGTCAAGGATAAGATCAAGTGCCAAATTATGGGCTTAACGAAACTCGGTCTGGTGGAGATGACCCGTAAGAAGGTAGGACAGACTCTAGAGGTAAGATATAGCAAACAATGTCCGAAGTGTGATGGAACGGGGCGGGTCTAAGAGTAAGTTTTACGTCCATATTCTTAATTCAAAAATAGAGACTATTGGGAGTTAACTTTCTAATAGCCTCTATAATGTTATAATGGTAATACAAGTAAAATGTCCTTTAATATGCAATTTCCGAGTCTTGATTCCGATTTACTTTTGAATGGATCACTGATGATAAAGGTGAGTATGTTTGGTAATAAAGTGATGAACATTCTAACCCTAGATTGACAATTTACCGTATTTAATGCTAAAATAACTAAATGTGGTGACTTCTCACCGCAACCGCACGAATCAGGCGCTTAACAGTTATGTTTATGAAAACATATCGGCCTGCACTGGCGAGTCTAGGCATGGGAGGTGTAATAAATGTACGCAGTGATTGAAACCGGTGGCAAGCAATTCCGGGTTGAAGAAGGTAAAGTTATCTACGTGGAAAAGCTGAATGCGAATGTTGGAGATACTGTAACCATCGATCAAGTTCTTTTAGTAGAAAAGGATGGCGTGGTTAAAGTGGGTACTCCGGTTGTTGACGGTGCAAAGGCAGTGCTCAAAGTTGTTGAGCATGGCAAAGGAGAGAAGATTATTGTCTTCAAGTTCAAAGCCAAAAAGAACTACCGTCGCAAACAAGGACATCGTCAACCCTATACAAAAGTTCTCGTTGAATCAATCCAAGCTTAAGATGAAGTCAGGGATTCACTTTATCCTTTGGTTGGATGAAGATCAGAGGATTCATAAGTTCGAACTCAGTGGGCATGCGGGATATGATGAGTATGGGCAAGATATTGTTTGTGCCGCAGTTTCGGCACTCAGCATTTCAGCGGTCAATGGCTTGGAGCATTTTTTGCCTCAAAAGCCAGAGGTCGAAGTGAGGGATTCGGATGGGTATCTTACCTGTTCACTCCCCGATTTAGATCCTCAGACGCTGGAAAAAGCCCAATGGATTCTGAAGACAATGGTTTTGGGGATTGAAGAAATCCAGCAAAGCTATGGCAATGAATATGTAAAAATTACTCAGAGGAGGTGGACTCCATGTTAAAAATGAACCTGCAACTGTTCGCACATAAAAAAGGGGTAGGTAGTTCCCGAAATGGTCGTGACAGTAATGCGCAACGCTTAGGCGTAAAACGCGGCGACGGTCAATTCGTGCTAGCTGGAAACATCATCGTTCGTCAACGCGGAACGAAATTCCATGCTGGTAAAAACTGCGGTCTAGGCAAGGATGATACCCTCTTTGCTACGATTGATGGCTATGTGAAATTCGAGCGCAAGGATTGCAACCGTAAAAAAGTGAGCATTTATCCTGAACGCCAGGCTGCTCAAGCTTAATTGACAACAGGAAGAAAGCCCCTGGGGAATCCCCAGGGGCTTTCTTTTCCTACGATGAATGTATTTATGTCCGGCAGGATAAGGCAACTAAGGCTTACGCCTGCGCTGCGCTTGGCGCTAGCCGAGTTTTCTTTATCCTACGATGAATGCAGTTAAGTCCGGCAGGATAAGGCAACTAGGGCAATCGCCTGCGCAACGCTCTGCGCTAGCCGAGTTTTCTATAAGTGGAGGAATTAAAAATGCACGATGGGGAGAATCTAGAACATATCCTATTAAGGGAGCAACTGGAATACTACCGTCTGCAACGTCATGATTTTCTTAATCATGGTCAGGTGATTATGGGTTATCTGCAGTTAGGAAAAGCAGAGAAGGCGCTTGAGTATCTACGCGAGGCGATTGACGGTCTAGAAGCTGAGCAGATAGCCGGGCAAATTTCCCAGGAGACGGTGGGTGCGATAATTCTGGGGCTTATCCTCTCTCTCCGCCAACAGAGAATTCCTGTTGAGTTATATCTGGGCGAGCAGATGAAAACAACGCATTACTGGGAAGAATTCTGGCGGGAAGAATACGGACAAGCTTTGTACGGGTACACTAAAGAATGCATCCAGATTCTGTGCGAAAAATATCAGGGAATGGGAGACTCGTGTCCAGATGTTTATCTTAACTTAGATGGGGATAACGGGTTTTCGTGTCATATAAAAGTCATGCAGGAAAATCAGACGGTTTGGGAAAACCAGTTGGCACTATTGAAAACTGATGATTAGTTAAGCTTAAGTTAAAAGTTAAGCATGAAGTGGAATTAAAGGGGATTCGCGGTATGTTTTATGACCAAGCAAAAATTTATGTAAAAGGTGGAGACGGTGGTTCTGGGGTGGTGGCCTTTCGCCGAGAAAAGTATGTCCCCGAAGGGGGCCCAGCGGGCGGAGACGGCGGTCGGGGTGGAAACGTCATTTTTATAGCGGACGAAGGATTGCGAACACTTGTGGATTTCCGTTACAAACGACACTATAAGGCAGACCGGGGTGAACATGGACAGGGCAAGAACATGCATGGCAAAGGTGCCGAGGACATGGTCGTGCGCATTCCTTCGGGAACCTTGATTAAAGATGGAGATACTGGTGAAGTTCTCGCGGACTTAACCGAGGATGGACAGAAGGCTGTCGTAGCCAAAGGAGGGCGTGGGGGTCGTGGAAATGCACGATTTATGAGTAATACAAACAAAGCGCCGACTTTGGCCGAAAAGGGTGAACCGGGTGAAGAACGTTGGCTGATCCTAGAGCTGAAGCTTTTGGCCGATGTCGGGCTTGTCGGTTTCCCGAATGTCGGAAAATCGACGATTATTTCACAGGTTTCTGCGGCCAAACCCAAAATTGCGGATTATCATTTTACAACGCTTGTTCCGAACCTTGGCGTGGTGGAATTAGAGGACGGAGATAGTTTTGTCATGGCTGATATCCCGGGATTGATTGAAGGGGCTCATGCGGGGGCAGGACTGGGGCATGAGTTTTTACGACATACAGAACGGACACGCTTAATTTTGCATGTTTTGGACATTTCCGGTTCGGAAGAACGCGATCCTCTCGAAGATTATCGAATTATTCAGGAGGAGCTACGCCAATATAGTCCTGAACTCGCTAAACGCCCGATGATTGTTGTGGCCAATAAAATGGACATCCCAGGCGCGGAGGAGAACTTGAAGCGCTTGCAAGAAGAGTTAGGAAGCGAAACTGAGATCTTCCCGGTTTCGGCAGCGACGGGAGAAGGACTTAAGGGCGTAATTTACCGGATTGCCCAGCTGTTACCGGAAATCCCGGTTCCAGAGATTTTGATCCGAGAGGATGAGCAGCATAAAGTCACTCATGTGGAACCCACAGAACGTTTCATAATTACGAAGGAAGACGGCGTCTTTGTCATTACTGGCAAAGAGATTGAAAAGCATGCTAAAATGACCCTTTTTGAGAGTGAGGAAGGGCTTTATCGTTTTCAAACTATTTTAAAGACTATGGGTGTGGATGGTGCCCTCCGCGCGGAAGGAATTAAGGCAGGGGACAAAGTTCAGATTGTGGGTATGGAGTTCGACTGGGAGGACTAGGTAGGATTACAAAGTCAATCAGGTCATCGGGTCTAAGGAGGGCACAGGATTGAGTCGCAAAAAGTGGGTCTGGAGTATCGTTAGCTTGGCAATTGTTCTGGGAGTCAGCTTTAGTGCTTGGTGGTTCGGTGGGCGGAATGCTACTGGAGTCAAGGTTAGAGTTGCAACAGCAGAAAATGCCACAATCCAACAGGAGGTATATGCTTCGGGAGCGGTTGTTCCTGCCAAGCAACAGCAGGTTACGGTGATGGCACCAAGCAAGGTTGCCAAGGTTTTTGTCCATACTGGGGATACGGTGAAGATCGGACAAACCTTAGTCCAAATGGATACCGTACTTGCCGATGCTCAAGTGGCTCAAGCTCAAGCTGGAGTGAATACAGCTCAAACCAATCTTACGGCTGCGCAAGAGACCTTGAATACCTTAAAAAGTGCCCAGAATGCTTTAAAGACTTCCCAAATTGCATCTGCCAGCACATCCACTCTGCTTCAGGGGGGATCTTCGATCCCAACGATAGAGGTCCCGATGAACTCAACTGTGAATATGCCAGAAAATACAGGGCAGCTAACCTCGGGGTCTACGTTACAACAAGCGGAGTCATCAGTTTCTCAAGCCAAAGCGATGCTTCAACAGGCTCAGGAAGGGCTTAAAGTGGCTCAAGCTCAACGCGCCCAAAATGTTTATACGGCAAGTATTGCGGGAACAGTGCTCGAATTAAATGGTCAGGATGGAAGTATGGCCCCGCTGCAAACCCCCTTGATCGTGGTCGGTGATCTAAGTAAACTTCAAGTTGCAGTTCAATTGAACGAAGTTGATGCGGGTAAGGTTCAGTTGGGACAAAAGGTGAGGTTAACGAGCAAAGTCGTCGGAAATACAGCGCTTGCGGGCGTAGTTTCGGAGATCGCTCCTCAAGCAGTAAGTAAGCCGAGTGTTCAAGGAAATTCACCTCCTTCTGTTGCGGTAAAAATCGATCTTGAAAGCGTTCCTCCAGAATTAAAACCAGGCTTTACCGTGGATTTAAATATTGCGACATCATCTAAAAACAATGTCTTGACCATTCCTCAAGAAGCCCTTTTTCAAGAGGGTGGGAAGAACTTCGTTTTCCAAGTCATCAATAAGATACTGGCGAAAACGGAAGTGAGTATCGGGATCGCTAATGAAACTTTGCAAGAAATTACTTCAGGGCTAGAGGCGGGTGATGTGGTGGTACTCAATCCGACAGCCCAGCTGGCGAATGGCTTGCCAGTCACCCTGGATACGGGAAGTGGAACACCATGAGCCTACTCGAGAGTTTGCGGGGTGCCCTATCGAGTTTGAAAGTAAACAAACTTCGGGCAGGGCTTACCATGCTCGGGATCATTATCGGGATTGCGGCTGTGATTGCAGTCGTCACGATTGGGATGGGTGGCAAGGCTGCGGTCATGCAAGAGTTGGAGAAGACCGGGGTCAATCTGTTTATTATTTATCCGAAGTCGGTCGGACAAAGCAATACCCAAGATGGAGCGAAACTGACCTGGCAAGATGTGGATAGTTTGAAACGCGCTTTACCGCAAGTGAAGAGCCTGGTTCCCGCAAGTTCGGAGTATGGTACTCTGGAAGTGAATCAAAAAAGTAGTTCAGCAATGGTTGTAGGGACAACACCTGAGTTTGCAGAGGTTCGACGCCGAGAGGTGGCAACAGGTCGATTTTTTACGGCTGATGAGCTAGCTTCTAACCGGCGAGTGATTGTTATTGATCAAAAAATGGAGGATACCCTTTTCGGGCCAGGAAATCCACTGGGTCAACAGGTGCTGGTCCATAATGTTCCCTGTCGTGTCATTGGTGTATTGGCGCAAGACCAATCCTCTTTTGCCCAGTTTGACATGGGACCGCAAAATGCCTTTGGCTATATGCCCTGGGGAACGTGGTCCGATATTTTTGGTTCAAGGCGTGTTGACCAACTCGAAGGATCAACTTTGAATAAAGCCGATCTAGAGGGAACGATCACGTCGGCGAAACGGATTCTGAATCAGCGCCATGGGACGACGGACCAGTATGAGACTTTTAATGTTCAGCAACTGGTGCTAGCGGCTGAAAAAATCACTAAGATTTTGACCAGTATTATCAGTTTGGTGGCCGGAATTTCCCTTTTAGTCGGGGGAATCGGAATTATGAATATCATGCTTGTGTCCGTGACCGAGCGGACGCGGGAAATTGGCTTGCGCAAAGCAGTCGGAGCGAAAGAACGGGATATTCTGACGCAATTTCTATTGGAAGCCACAATCATCTCTTTGATTGGGGGACTGGTCGGGATTGCTTTAGGTTCCGCAAGTGCGCTCTTAATCGCAAAGCTTCTTAATTGGCCACCCGCGTTGTCCAGTTGGGCTATTCTTACGGCAGTGACTTTTTCGATTGCCGTGGGTGTCTTTTTCGGATATTATCCAGCCCAGAAAGCAGCAAAGCTCGAACCGATGGCAGCGCTACGATATGAATGAAGCTTTGGTTTTACACCGTTCACTCTGTATAAGCTGCGCAGACCAAACTAGCCGCTTAACTCTTCGCTCCGACGGGACATGGCCAAATTGGCGTCCCGATAGTCTCCAGTGGAGAGTATCGCACTATTTGCGAAGTTTGGTATCCGCTCTGGATACTATGCGGTCTTATTTGCACTTTTTAATTTTGATCTTAGTTAGGAGGATTTATGTGTTAACAGGTAAACAAAAACATTTTCTTCGGTCCATGGGTAACGAAATGGATGCAATTTTGCAAATTGGTAAAGAAGGGCTCACCGAGGCTGTGGTCATTTCAACGAATGAGGTTTTGGAGACACGGGAACTTATCAAAGGGCGGGTATTAACCAACAGCATGGAAGACCCAAAAGCAGCTGCTGAGAATCTAGCCAGTCGCACGGGAGCGGAACTCGTACAAGTCATTGGACGGAATTTTTTGCTCTACCGTGAGTCGAAAAAGATGCCTGTCATCGTTTTACCGTGATTAGGATGTCTCATTTGGGGGCAGTTGTAATTATTAATGAAACCTACGAAAGAGTACAGGAAGGGCTAAAGCTTCCTGTACTCTTTCTAATTTTGTAAACCCTCACTACGCAGATTGTCCCTAATCATTGATGTTCCTAAATATTTCTAGAGACGACAATTTGTGGAGTTTTTCATTAGACGGTGCTATAGTAATAAGAACAAAAGTTTCAAAATATTTAAACGCCCGTTTTTCTATAACTGTTTCATAATCTACTTTGGCACATCACTTTTACATATCAAGGTAATAACAGTACTAAGAAGAGTGAGGTGTTTGATTTGCAAGTTGCGATTGTAGAGGATGATCTGATTTTTAGGAAAGAGTTGCTAAAGATTCTGTCAGCTTTTCCTGGAATTGAAATTATTGGCTCATTTGATAATGGCGAAGAATTGTTGGCTCAAGTTCATAGAATCAAACCGGATATTCTCTTTTTAGATGTTGGCTTGCCCGGTATTTCAGGAATTCAAGTTGCCGAAAGTGTTCGTCGAGATTTTCCGTATTTGGATATTGTATTTATTACGGCAGATGAGAATCACTTCCGAGATGCATTTCAAGTCTATGCTACAGACTATATTGATAAACCTCTTGATACGGATAGAGTGTACAAGACAATAGCACGGATTCAAAACAAATTTCCTAGGTCCGAATCGAAAATTGAGTTGAGATGCAAAGAAACAGTAGAAATTCTAAGGCAAGAAGAGATCTACATGGTAGAAGCCTTGTCGAAAAAGACGGTGGTTAATAGTGTGAATCACTCGTTTACATGCCTATATTCTATCCAAGAGATGGAAGATCGGTTGGATAAGGAGTTATTCCTCAGAACTAGTCGATCGTACATCGTAAATTTAAGATTAGTAGAGTCGATTAAATCATCTATGCGTGCATTGTATCAGATTTCTTTTAAGGGCAGGGATTACCAAGCATTCTTGCAAAAAGATATATATCCTGAATTCAGACGGCGGATTAAGGGCCAAAGTATTGTTTAGGATGAGAAAAGGGTGAGCAGATATAGTTGAAGTACTTGTTTTTTCCATACCGGAGGCGGTTATTATTTTCTGTTTAGCCTCTAGTTTTTTAGGAAGAAAATTCTCGGGGAGCCGATTGGCTGTTATGGCTGTTATGGCAGTTATCTTCGGTGTAACGACATATTTGATCCGAGCAAGTACTGGAAATTATATTTTTAGTATTCTTTTCTCTTGTTTTTTTATAACCTTATTACTTAACAATGCATGGTGGGGATACCCAATCAACTCCAAGATCATTTCTTATGGTTCCTCTTCTGCGGTTGTCCATTTCAGTAAAGCGGTTAGCGGTTATTCGATTGCAAAATGGGGTAGTCTTGAGCTTATGAAAAGTTACAGTTGGGATCCTTATAATCCTGGAGGTGGTTATGGCCCACCAGTTAAAACATATTATTAATAAGGGGGGGATAATCTTTGAAAAAGTTTATTGCATTATTATCTGTTGCGTGTTTAATCGCTGTAACAATATTGACATCCACAGCTTTAGAAGCAAATGCATCAATTGCTTCTAAAATTGATAAAAACATTTCAAGTATAATGGATGATGTCAATAAATTAGCAACTCAAGATCCTCAAGCAGCAATGAATTCAAATCCATATAGTTACAGAAAAGGCTTGCAGGGCGGTCGGCATTCCTCCAAAGGGAGGTGATGCCATGGAAGTTTACCAATCATTGGCGCTTATGATTTCATTTGCGACATTGGTCGTGTTAATACTTTCGTTCCATAACAAAGGATAGACCGCCCCGATTCCAAAGGTTGCGGTCTATCCGTCACCCTAAGCCGTCCGCCTTTTAAGCGGCTGTTGCAAGGAATCATGTTCACGCATGATTCCCTTTTGATTTTAGTATACCATAATCAAGTCAATATTATATACCTAGTTGTCTAAAATGAAGATGAAATTTAAGCCACCTGTCTTTTCGTATCTGTTGGTTCTGGTATCCTTGCCTCTTATTTGGAAACCCAAGTGTTTTACTTTAATGTTATGGATGATTTGTATAGCCTTTCCGATCTGGGGGTTGCTAAATTCTGCTGAGGCTAGATGGCTGGTGGTATTAACTTTGTCAAGTGCGGCTGGATTATTTCTTCAGGCTTTGATGGTTCACCCAGTTGGACATAAAGTTGTTTTGAGAAGCGATCAATTTATGCAACGGTTAGGAATTTAAGCACGAATAAGAGTAAACCTGTTAATAAAGTATTTGCTGGGTAGAGAAGCATCTTTTCAGAAGATATGGATATCAGGGCTGTATAGAATATTTAGACTAAATGTGCTAAAATTAGTTCTAATCAAGTCGATTCTAAGGATAAGGACATAGGTAAAAGGGAATAAGATGAGGCAAACCAATCAAAAATCGCTAAATCATAAACGGCTTGGAATTATGGGTGGAACGTTTGATCCGATTCATTACGGGCATCTGGTGGCTGCTGAAATGGCCCGGTATGAATTTAATTTGGAAAAAGTTATTTTTATTCCGACGGGGGTTCCGCCGCATAAGATTGAACGTAAGATTACTTCATCTGAATTTCGTTATCAAATGGTTTCGCTTGCGATAGAAGATAATGCCTTTTTTGATGTCTCACGAATTGAGATTGAACGGACTGGACTCACCTATACGGTGGATACAATTCGCTTGATGCAACAGGAATATCATGAGTATGAGCTTTATTTTATAACAGGTGCGGATGCTTTCCGAGAGATTTTTACCTGGCGGAAGGCGAATGAGATACTAGAGCTTACGCAATTTATCGGGGCCTCTCGACCTGGGTTTGATGCTCGCGTTTTTTTAAATCAACTTCAGCAGGAACTTCCGGAATTATATGAAAGGATGCACTTCTTGGAAGTACCCGCGCTCGCTATATCTTCGACAGATATCCGTTCACGGGTTAAGAAGGGGCAATCCATTCGGTACCTTCTTCCGGAGCCTGTTCGAATATTTATCGAGGAGAAGAGATTATATCGATGATAAGTCATGATATGTAGAATTAAAAGGCTTGTATAGTTAACCGCGTTTTGCCTATACTAAAAACGAATTCAGAAATAAGAGGTGACAGCAGAATGTCGAAAACCCTTTATGTTGGGAATCTACCTTGGAACACGACCACGGAAGATCTGACTTCCTTTTTTGGAGAATACGGAGAGGTCGTAAGCAGTCGGATCATTACGGATCGGGAAACGGGACGCTCGAGAGGATTCGGATTTGTCGAAGTCGGAGATGACGATGCAGAACGCATGGCCATGGATCTAAATGGTAAGGATTATGGAGGACGCCCACTCACCGTCAATGAGGCAAAGCCGAAACAGCAGATGTAAATCGAGGTTTCCAATGAGAAGACCCTCTCTGGATTTTACGAAGCGAGCAGGGTCTTCTCACTATTTTTATTTATTATCTTTATGATTTCTAAAAGGGGATTTGGAGAAAGTGATAGTTCAAGAAGCTCGAGAACTCGCTCAAAAATCGATGTCGAAACAACGTTTTAAACATACTTTAGGAGTCGCTGAAATGGCCCGTAAACTTGCTGTTCTAAATGCCATGGAGTTAGATAAACCTTTGATCGCAGCTTATTTGCATGATGTGGCCAAGGAAGTTCCCATTAAACGGCAACTTGAACTTGCACGAGAGTGGGGACTCCTTAACTATCCAGAAGATGAAACAGCACCTAAGGTTTTGCATGGTCCTATTGCAGCCCATTGGTTGAAACAGGAAAGAGGGTTAAACTCGGAAATATGTGCGGCGATCGCCCATCATACGTTAGGGGCACCGGGAATGTCGAGATTGGAAATGCTTATTTATAGTGCCGACATGGTTGAACCCGGCCGGGATTTTCCGGAAGTGGACAAATTGCGCCAAGCCTTGTATGATGATTTAGAAAAGGGAACACTGGTTTGTGTGGAACATACCTTGAACTATCTTAAACATAACAAGCAAACGATACATCCGCTTACATTGAAAACATACGAAGATTTACAAAGGAGGATTTGATTTGCTTACAGACAAGCTGTTACAAGATACCTTAAGTATTGTCGAGGAAAAAAAGGGAATAGATCCTATTCTCTTAAATTTAGAAGGAATATCCATGGTTACGGATTATTTCTTAATTGTCACCGGAAATACAACGACACAAGTCAAGGCCATCACGGAGAAGCTCACGGAGAAGCTCCCTGAACTGGGTTTACAGGTTCTGCATGTGGAAGGACTCCCTGAAGCTAAATGGGTTTTGGTGGACTGCGGAGATCTCGTCCTGCATGTGCTGACCCCTGATCAACGTGAATTTTATAAGTTGGAGCGTTTATGGGGAGATGCTAAAGTCGTTTCCTTCAGTGCCTCTTAAATCGCATGCTATGTCTAATAGAAAGTTTGAGATTGACATATTATTGGAAACTATACTATTATAGAGTACAAAACGATGTTCTTATCTAAATAAAGATTTAAAAATCAAAAGCGAGGAAAGGGAACAGTAACTAAGGACTCGAGGTGAAGAGAGGCAGCGGGTGGTGCGAGCTGCACGGAGGGCTTGGTGAACTCACCCTGGAGCTGTGTCCAGATCATAATGGATGCCGGTGCGAGCCGTTAACAGCGAGGAAGTACGATAGGAAATTGGGTGGTACCACGGGAGCCGGCTCTCGTCCCTTTAGGGATGAGGGCTTATTTTATTTTATTTTCATAGTTTAAATTTAATTATCAGATTTCTAAGGAGGAAGTTTTCCCATGCAAGAAAAGTATTCTTTTTCCGAGATTGAGCCTAAATGGCAGAAAAAATGGATTGAAGAAAAGGCGTATAAAGCAGAGGAGCACTCGGATAAACCTAAATTCTATGCTTTAGCCATGTTTCCCTATCCATCTGGAAATCTGCACATTGGGCATGTTCGCAACTACTCGATTGTGGACGTTATTGCTCGCTTTAAACGGATGCAGGGCTTCAACGTTCTCCATCCGATTGGTTGGGATTCCTTTGGGTTGCCGGCAGAAAATGCAGCGATTAAGCATCAGACGCCTCCGGCGGAGTGGACGTGGAAAAACATTGCGAATATGAAACGTCAACTTCAGGAAATGGGGATTTCCTACGATTGGGATCGCGAGGTTGCGACGTGCCATCCGGATTACTATAAGTTTACGCAGTGGATGTTTCTGGAGTTTTATAAACATGGTCTGGTCTATAAGAAAAAAGCGGCAGTCAACTGGTGCCCTTCCTGTGCGACCGTGTTAGCCAATGAACAGGTTGTGGATGGTGCTTGTGAGCGTTGTGATACGCCGGTGACGAAGAAAGATCTGGAACAATGGTTCTTTAAGATCACGGACTACGCGCAAGTTCTGCTGGATGATCTAGATAAACTTCCAGGCTGGCCGGAAAAGGTTAAAACGATGCAACGGAACTGGATCGGTCGTTCCGAAGGAACGGAAGTGGATTTTAAAGTCGAAAACCACACCGATAAGATCCGCGTTTATACGACGCGCGTGGATACGATTTTTGGCGTAAGTTATGTTGTCTTAGCACCTGAGCATCCGCTCGTAAAAGAACTTGTGGCGGGGACACAATACGAACAAGAGGCTCAAACCTTTATTGATAAAATGAAAGGCTTAAATGAAATCGCCCGGACGTCGAGTGAAACGGAAAAAGAAGGCCTTTTTACCGGTGCTTACTGCATCAATCCGTATAGTGGAAAGAAAGTTCCGATCTGGATCGCGAATTATGTCCTTTTGGAATATGGGACTGGCGCGGTCATGGGGGTTCCAGCGCATGACGAACGGGACTTTGAGTTTGCGACAAAATATCAGCTCTCCATTCGTAGAGTGATTCGTCCAGAAGAAATGCCCGTTGAAGCGAAAGATGAACCCGTAAAAGAGGCCGACCATGGCAAGGGACTGATGGTTAACTCGGGGGAATATGATGGGCTTGCTAATATGGCTGCTTGGGAGAAAATGTCTGATCAAGCGGAACGCGAGGGCTTTGGCCAACGTAAAGTAAACTTCCGCTTGCGTGACTGGCTAATTTCGCGCCAACGCTACTGGGGTGCGCCGATCCCGATGGTCTACTGTGAGCAGTGTGGGATTGTTCCTGTTCCTCAGGATCAATTACCTGTGCTGCTTCCCGATGATGTCGTGTTTAAAGCGGGAGAAAATCCTCTGGCCACGTCCGATAGTTTTAAGGAAACGACCTGCCCGAAGTGTGGCGGCAAAGCCCACCGTGAGACGGATACGATGGACACGTTCATGTGCTCCTCTTGGTACTATCTTCGCTATACTGACCCCCGTAATAATACACTCCCCTTCTCTAAAGAGGCAGTAGACCATTGGATGAATGTGGATCAATATGTTGGCGGGGTTGAACATGCTATCCTGCATCTTCTCTATTCTCGCTTCTTCACCAAAGCCTTGCGCGACTTCGGTTATCTTAAGATAGATGAGCCTTTTGAAAACCTGCTCACGCAAGGAATGGTTTGTCTGGATGGAACGAAGATGTCTAAGTCGAAAGGGAATGTTGTCAGCCCAGAAGAGATTATTGGGAAATATGGTGCGGATACCGCTCGTCTCTTTATTTTGTTTGCTGCACCTCCGGAGCGGGATCTTGAATGGAGTGACCAAGGGGTTGAGGGATGTTTCCGCTTCTTAAACCGGGTCTGGCGTTTGGTTGGACAATTTGTGGAGTCTGCCCAACAATCAACCGGAAACGCAGCGCAGGTATTTGGTGAACTTGATTCTGCGGCCAAGAAAATGCGTCGGCAAACGCATCTCACGATCCAGAAAGTCACGACCGATATAGGAACGCGCTCTAACTTCAACACGGCTGTTAGTTCGATCATGGAATTGGTCAATGCGCTTTATCTCTACAAAGAACAAGCTACAGCAAAGATCGAAGTGGAGCGCGAAGCCCTCGAGAGTATTATCCTCCTGCTGGCCCCGTTTGCCCCCCATATAACCGAAGAACTTTGGGGAGAACTGGGTAATAGAGAAAGTATTCATAAACAATCTTGGCCGCAAGTAGATGAAGCTGCTTTAGTCCAAGATGAAGTCACAGTAGTACTGCAAGTGAATGGGAAACTCCGTGAACGGATCCAAGTCCCCGCTGAGATTTCAGCAAAGGAATTAGAGCAACAAGTGCGGAACTTGCCGAAGCTCCAAGAGTGGACCCAAGGAAAAGAAATCGTTAAAGTGGTCATTGTGCCAGGAAAACTCGTAAATTTGGTTGTAAAGTAAACTATTTTTCGGAACAGGGGGACAGGTACCTCGTTTCAAACAACGTTTGAAAACGAGGTACCTGTCCCCCGTATTTACGACAAAACTTGCCAAAGTTCGTGAAAGGAAAAGGAAGATATAGGGAGAATGGAATAGGAGAGTGGTGAAAAAGACTAGAATTGGAGGATGCAAAATGGAAAGGCGTATGCGCTATCTTTGGTGGGGCGTATTAGGCGTTTTAGTTTTATTAGCGTTCGGGAAGTTCTTTTTGCCTCATGGGGAAAAGGCTACGGTACAGAAAGCATCGAGCAACCGGGAGATCGTGGTCTATGTCTCTGGGGCGGTTAATAAGTCAGGGTTAGTGCATCTACCGCTTGATGCGCGCTTGAATGATGCTTTGAAAGAAGCGAACCCTTTGCCGGAAGCCTATCTTGAACAGTTGAATCCTGCTGAAAAGTTAAAGGACGGACAAAAGATTATTGTCCCGTTCAAAGCGGGAATGAATCCTAATGAATCATCTGTTCAATCAACTCCATCTTCACAACCTATGCCATCTCCACAGCCTACCCAACCCGCGAACGTTGCTCCACCTTCAACGCCAAATAATGGGAAAATAAATATTAATACAGCAGGGGTTGCTGAGCTTGATAAATTACCAGGAATAGGTCCAGCTTTTGCGGAGCGAATTATTCAATACCGCACAGATAATGGACCTTTTGCTAAACCTGAGGATTTGCAGGAAGTTTCCGGGATCGGTCCCAAAACGTATGAAAAAATGGCCTCGATGGTAACGACGGGACCATGAAAGATATTTGGGTACGGCGATTTGCGTTTCTCCTTGTTGGCGGGCTGTTAGGGGTAAAAATACCGGAAACGATGCGAATCTGGCTTTTGGCGGTGTTATTGCTTTTAGGACTACGATTATGGTTCTGGAGAGCCCGTGATTTTTTCGGACAGCTTCTAAAGCCTGAAATATTGATTCTTGCGGCAGGTTTCGTAATCGGAGTTCTCTACGGATTTACTGCAAATTCTGACCTCGAAAAGCCACTAACGCTAGACAAAGTGCAGGTTACCGGAGTTTTAAAGGACTGGAATTTGAGGACGGACGGCGCGACGGGCGTCTTTTTAGTTCAGGATGCGGATTTAGGATTAAACGGCAAGACCTACCGGCTACGCGTTTATACCGACAGAAAGGGTAACTTACCAGAGATTTGGTCGCGTACTTTACCTGGAGATAGCATACGATTTAAGGCGCGGCTGGATCAGCCCAAGCCGCCAGGTACGCCTGGACAGTTTGATTTACCTCTTTATTACGCAGTACGAGGACAAACCGGTAATCTCACGGCGCAAGGGGATGCGGAGCTATTGAGTATGGGTCGACAACCCTACTCCTGGCAAATTCGTGAGCAGGTTCATAAACTCCTTGGACGCTGGCCGTCTGAGCAAACAACGGTCTTAGAGGGGATCCTTTTCGGGGATTCTAGCCAAATCCCTCAGGAGGAGATGGAACGTTATAAAATAACCGGAGTGCTCCATGTTTTTTCCGCCTCGGGTTCGAATGTTGCCTTCGTTCTTGCTATTTTCTGGGGAGTCCTACGGTTTTTACCACCCACGTTACGAATCCTTCTCACCAGCAGTCTGTTGATCTTTTATGCGATTCTGTGTGGCGGTAATCCACCGATTATTAGGGCTACCTTGATGGGAATTTTCGCTTTGCTCGGACGGTTAGGTCGAGGTAGAGTGAATTCTTTACGCAATCTTTTACTCGTTGGGGCAGTGCTCTTTCTGTGGCAACCGCTCATTTTGGGGGACACGGGTTTCCAACTCTCTTTTCTGGCGACCTGGGGAATCATTAGCTTAGCGCCAAAACTGTCTGAGCAAAAGCAGCTTAGAGATCTTCCAAAGTTGTTGCGATTAGCGCTGACAACAACTCTCGCAGCTCAGATCGCCACTTTACCCATCTTGATCACGGCCTTTCATCGACTTTCTTTGGTTGGCCTTTTGGCCAACTTGGTTGTCCTGACGGTTTTGGGCAGTGTGTTTCAGTTAGGACTAATCGGAGTGCTCTTTTCCTCTTTCGCGGTTTTGGCGATTCCTCTATTCCAGGTGAGTTTATGGCTTCTGGGGGGAGTCAATGAAGGGTTGCGTTTTTTGGCCTTGCTTCCATGGGCAGATGTCTGGGTTATCAATCCTGGAATTTTATTTTTGTTTATCTGGTACGGCGCACTGGCTGTCTTTCTCATCGGTAAAGAACGGAGTTTGTTTATTTCCAAGGTCTGGCTAAGGAAGCTAGATATCAGAATAAATGATCTTCTTAAGAATTTAGGAATAAGTCCCTTAGACACCAGTAGTTTGCCTTTAAAAGGTTTAAAGAACGCTTGGCCAGTGGATTGTTTGAGAAAAAATCAGGAACTTGTTCCGCGTTTGCTGGGTATTTTCCTTATAATTTTAGTGCTCTGGAGTCCGTGGAACAGCCAGAAAGAAGTAAGTGTTAGCTTTATTGATGTCGGTCAGGGCGATAGTATTCTAGTAGAAACTCCAGATCATCATGCGGTTTTGATTGATACTGGACCAAAAACCGATCGCTTTGATGCGGGTGAACGAATTATTTTGCCTTATCTATTGGAAAAAAGGATAAAACACCTGGATGCTTTAATTCTCACCCACTCGCACGAGGATCATGTCGGAGGAGCATTGGCAATTTTGAATAACGTCCCAGTGGACTGGGTAGGTGTACCGGAAGACGGAAAGGCATGGGATGACGTAGGACAGGACAATCCAGGATTCTTTACGAAAGATAGCAGTACCTTTACATCGACAGATCTTTCTTTGAACAGTAGACTTACGACGAAGTTGGCGCAAATGGAAGTGAACTCTCTTAAAGCGGGGGATCAGGTTGTTGTGGATAGTAAGCTAGTGTTAAAGGTATTAGGTCCTGGGAACGTGTTGACGAACACCCATTCTGATCCCAATAATAATTCGATTGTACTCAAGTTAGAGTATGGGGGTCAAAGTGTACTTTTAAGTGGTGATATGGAGACGGAGGAAATGCAAGAAATCGCCGCGTCTGGACAGGATTGGACTGGTGACTATTTTAAAGAGCCCCATCATGGAAGCCGTTTTTCGCTTAACCTGGATTTTTTAGATTCAATCAATCCCAAAGCAGTTTTTGTCTCCGTCGGGAAAAATAGCTTCGGACATCCCGATCCGAAGGTACTTCAATATTGGCAAGAACGTCATATTCCGCTCTACAGAACGGATGAAAGTGGGACGCTCGAATTACGGTTAGATGAAAAAGGGGGAGTAGATTTGATCGCGGGTCGTTAAGATAATAATAACATTAAAAATAAATAAAATATTTTTACCTATTATGGTATAAAAAACCTGATGTAGGTAAGAATAGGAGGGAACATCTCTTTTCTCCTCCTCTTTCTTTGGCCCCTTCACTTGTTGGAGGGGATTTTTTTGTACTAACAGAAAGTATAAATTTGGGGGCAGATAGCATAAGTGCAACCAGCGGTTTTCACTTTCCTACGATGAATGCGGTTAAGTTCGGCAGGATAAGGCGACTAAGGCCACCGCTTTGGCGCTGACCAAGTCTTCTATATCGCAAAGCTTCGCGAAAGCCGGGTTTTCTTTACTTAGAACGAGGAATTGGTTCCCCCGTCTCCAAATAAAGATATAGCATTCTATCAGCTTCTTGTTTAGAATAAGAAGGTGGGGGGAGGGTAACGAATGCGGGAAATAGAGCAAATCCGTCAAGCAATTCAAAAGGGCCTTCCTTTGGTCTACCTCTGGTATGGGGAAGAGCGCTTTCTCCTTCAAGAGGCTGTTCAGATTTTGATGAATTCTTATTTAGAAAAGGACCCGTCTGGAAGCGGGATTGAGGTTGTATCAGCCAAGGCTGTGACACCAGTTGAGATTGTTGAACGAGCGAGCACGATCTCTTTTTTTCAGGGGCGGCTGGTGATTGTTGAGGATATTCCGTATTTTCAGGAGGGACAAGGGGATAGTTTAGAGCCCTATTTTGAGTATTTTAAGGACCCTAATCCAGGAACCTGTCTTTTGTTTTTATCCGAGAGTGTGCATAAAGGACGTAAGTTTTACAAAGCGATCGGTCAAGCGGGTGTGATTGTGGAATTCACGGCACCCAAACGGGCCCAAGAGTGGCAAGCCTGGCTTGATTCTGAACTTCAGGCAAGAGGGAAAAAGATGCGTCCTGAGGTTAAAACCTTTTTTCTAGAATGGACAGGGCATCAACCTGGGGTGTTAAATCAGGAACTCGATAAACTCGTGTTGTATGTCGGAGAACGAGAAATGATTCGAGCCGAAGATGTGAAGGAGATTATCCCGCAAACGTCCGAGGCTACAGTTTTTGAACTTTTGGATGCTGTGGCAGCACGTTCAAGTGCACTCGCTTTGCAAAAGCTTCATCAGGTTTTACGCCAGGAGCATGCCCTTAAAGTTCTTACTCTTCTGGTTCGACAAGTTCGAATGCTCCTTGGGACTCAGGCTTTACGCCAAAAGGGTGGAAATGTGAATGATGCTCCTCGTTTATTGGGAATGAAGCCCTTTGAGGCTCAAAAAGTATGGAGACAGTCTGAAAAACTGAGCTACCAACAGTTGGAGACGGCTCTCCGAGAATGCTTAGCTACTGAACTAGGAATTAAGACAGGCAAAGGGGAAGCCAATTTCTTATTGGAGTTAATGGTGACGAAATTCTGTGCACTTTAGTTATTTGAGAGTGCCAAAAGAAGGCATAAAAAAAGAGTGGCGAATAAACACTACTCTTTTTTTATACTAACAGAAAGTATAAATTTTTGGCAGATAGCATAAGTGCAACCAGCGGTTTTCGCTTTCGCAAAGCTCGGCGAAAGCCGGGTTTTCTTTATGCCGTTCTAACTTAAGGTTAACCTAGGGCTTAGCCGACTTGGGTAAATTGCTTCGCATAACGTTTGGTTAAACGAGACTTTTTACGGGCAGCCATGTTGTCATGTACTAACCCTTTAGAAGAAGCTTTATCCAAAGCGCGGGTTGCTTTGCTCAACGCAACTTTAGCGGTATCGGCGTCTGTGCTTAAAGATTCTTCAAAACGACGAAGTGTTGTCCGTAAAGCCGATTTAGCGGCAGTATTTTTAAGCGCGCGAGCTTTGGTCAATTCAACTCTTTTGATAGCGGACTTAATATTTGGCACTGGTGGTCACCCCCTTTGGAATAAACTTTCCAACAGTATACACAAACTACATTCTAACATTCAATAGGAAATAATTCAAGGCGGAATCCCTCAGATCCTTTAAAAGTCCTTTGAAAAATCTTAAACGAAATTCAAAAAATTAAAGAGATCGAGGGTCGGATAAAAAGAAGTAAAGTTGTTTAGACTATATGCTGTAGTCTAAGTTAAAAAGACATAAAGTCAATTACGATTGGAGGGTTTTTAATGTTAGGAATGATTGTCCGGTTTATTGTTTCTGCGATCGTATTGCTCTTGGTGAGCTACATTGTTCCTGGTCTTCACGTAGCCGGATTTACAGGCGCACTGATCGCTGCCGTAGTTATTGCCGTTCTGGGTTATGTCGTTGAACTGGCTTTTGGCAAAACCAAGCTTACCCGTTTTCACCGCGGGGCGGTTGGCTTCATTACATCAGCAGTGGTTATTTATCTCACCCAATTTATTGTTCCTGGATCTATTCGTGTTAACTTAATTGGTGCTTTGCTGGCTTCTCTTGTCATAGGAATCGTTGATACCTTTGTACCCACTGAGTTGCGCTAAAAAAGTAAGTTCTAACGAAGACTTGTCCTTCATATTCCTTAATAAAAAGGAAAGGAGGACAAGTTTCTTGTTACACCAAAAAACCTATTCAAAATGGCGTTTATGGCCGACATCTTATTGGGCCCGTGGTATAATTTTCACCTTACTTGCACTTCTCTTCTTAGGACTCTTTGCTTACGCCTTGGAACAGGGGAGTTCACGCCAACTTGTTCGCGTCTTAGTTCAGCAAAAATTCCCGTTTGAAGCAATAGTGATGGAAGGTATTCCTGGATATTCAGCACCTGAACGTCCACTTTTAGGCCAGATCCGAAATCAAGGGGTATCGTTAGGAATGTTCTTGCTAACGGGAGTTAATTTGTCAGATACACGCACCTATTTTTTGAGTTACTTTACTCCACCGCCTGAAGGTCCGGCTTGGATTGGATGGGCCTATAATGCAAATGACCCAGAGTTTGAGGGATTTGATTCTGGGCCAAGCATTGAACCTATCCCCAAGGACCCAGGAAATAACCCTGGTTTGCAAAATCAGACTCCTACGCCTCAACCCAACTCGAGTAACGGGAAAGTCCTTGTCGGAATCTACAACACTCATAATGCTGAGTGCTACGCAGGGGATGGTGGTCCGGAACGACGGGACGGAGAAAACGGCGATGTTGTTACTGTTGGGGAAACATTGAAAAAAGCCCTCGATAAAGATGGAGTACCTACAGTTCATTCCTTACAGATTCATGACGCAGCAGATATGATGAAAGCCTATAATAGGTCTGTTGTTACGGCAACCCAGCTTTTAAACGACAATCCCTCGCTGAAGCTGCTTCTTGATTTGCATCGGGATGGGCTCCCGCCGGATGTTGATAAGTCGACGACTACGATCAACGGCAAAGACGTTGGAAAGGTATTGGTTGTTATTGGCAAGAAAAATCCTCATTGGCAGAAAAATGAAGAAATTGCTCAACAGTTGATTGCGTTAGGAGAAAAAAAATATCCAGGTTTATTCGTTACGCAAATCAGTTATGCTTCTGATGCCCGTTATAATCAGCATCTAGCCGATGGAGCACTTCTTTTCGAAATCGGAAGTCAATTAAATACGCTCGAAGAGGCGAATGGAGCTGCTGATGCGCTGGCAGATGTACTCGCGGATTGGGTTAAGGCGAATTGATAAACCTCTAATTGGAGACTGATTCTTCCCCCTCGCTTCGAAAAATGATATAATTCTAAAGTTAAACACGAAACTTACCCGAACATCGATAAAAGGGGACAGAAGAATGTCAGGTACACGAACCCTAGCGAAAGCGGCTGGACTGTTGATGTTGACCCAGCTAGCCTCGAGAATTTTAGGCTTTTTTCGGGAATCCATCATGGCCGGTTACTTTGGCAAAACGAGTGCGACGGATGCCTATCAGACCGCATTTATTCTTCCCGATTTAATTTATTGGCTACTTGTAGGCGGAGTTTTAAGCTCTGCCTTTATTCCTGTGTTCTCCGAGTATATCCATAAAGGAAATGAAGAAGAAGGCTGGCGCGTCGTAAGTTCCGTCGTGAATATTATCTTTATCTGGTTAGGCGCATTTGTTATCCTGGCGCTGATTCTCACTCCCTGGTTTATTCAATTGCAAGTCCCCGGATTTTCCGAAGAAAATAAAGCTTTGACGATCCATCTTACCCGCATTATTCTGATCCAGCCCTTGCTTTTAGCCTTAAGTGGGTTAACAATGGGGGTTCTCAATTCTTATAAGATATTTTGGCCCTCAGCTTTAGGTACCGTGCTCTATAATGCGTGTGTTATTCTCTTTGGAATTATTCTGGCTCAGCCCAATAACCCGCAGACGATCTCCGGTTTTGCGATCGGAGTCGTAGTCGGAGCGCTAATGAACTTTCTCGTCCAAATTCCTGCTTTGCGCCGGGTGGGACTTCGGTATTACCCTATTATTGATTGGCATCATCCCGGAGTGAAGCGGATCGCGATGCTGGCCGTCCCGATTATCTTTAGTTATGCTTTGAACCAGATTCAGGTCGCGGTCAATTCCAATCTCGGCTCACACCTCGTTGCGGGAAGTATCACCTCGATTTGGTATTCTTATCGTTTATATCAGTTACCCGTTGGAATTTTCGCCCTAGCCATTGCGGTAGCGATTTTCCCCACACTCAATGAACATGCGACGCTCAAACATTGGCAAGATTTTATCCAAACCTCTTCGAGTGCTGTGCGGATGGTCATTTTTATTACCTTACCTATTTCCGTAGGGATGATTGTCCTGCGTTATCCCTTAATCCAAGTGCTCTTTCAGCATGGAGCGTTTAAAGCAGAGGATACCTTCGCGACGGCAATCCCACTCCTTTATTTTGCAGTTGGCATTTCAGCCCAATCTATCATCCAAATTCTTCCTCGGATGTTTTATGCTTTGCAGGATACCTGGACCCCGGTAATCCTAGGGATACTTTCGATGATTGCTAATGTTATTTTCATGTTCCTATTGGTTAAACCGCTTCAAGCGGGAGGCTTGGCCTTGGCTACCTCCTTAGCTGCAGTTTTCAATATGGTTGCGCTTTTTTATGTCTTGCGTAAACGTTTAAAAAAAATCGATGGCTGGCGAATTTTTCGAACATCCCTGCAAACTTTAGGGGCTTCCCTGCTGATGGGGGCTGTTGTTTGGATTTGGGGCCAAGGTTTGACTCCTCGCCTAGGTTCGGGAACCATGGGGGCAATAATTATACTCATTACGGGAACGGCTCTGGGTGCTCTTATCTTTGCTGGAGCGGCCAAAGTGATGAAGATGGAAGAATTCAATCAGACTTTAGGGATGCTGCAACGGAAAATACATCACTAAGCAGGGGTTACCTGGGAGGGCAACCCTATAAGGCAACTAAGGCATCGTGGAGGAGATAGAAGTGGGTGTTGAGCTCGAGCATTCAGCCGCGGTAAGGGCAGAGAAGAAACTCCGAAGCTGGCAAAAGTTGTTGCTTAAGGTTTTGACTGCTTTTTTATATTTTATCTTCGTTGCGGGGATTACGGGCTATCTTCTCATTTTTTACGGGCCGCTCACCGGGCTAAAGGAACTTTATGTCACGACAGCGATGACAACCTATAGCCATCAATATTTAGCACATTTGCTGGTTAGTGATGAAGAAATCCAACAGATCATGGATAATAACAAAGTAACCGAGCCGACGGTAAACACGGATGAAAAGGCGATAAAGGTGAAACAACCATGGATCCAGCAGAAACCACCGTTGGAGTTCATTGAAACGAAGGGGGACAATTATCATGGCTATCTTCTAAAGGTAGCTAACCCGAAATGGGTTCAACTTGTCGTCACGGATCAACTCGGAAGTAAAGGACTCAAGGTGGAAGAGTTTGCAAGGAAATATCAGGCATCAGCCGCTATCAATGCAGGAGGATTCTCCGATCCTGGAGGAGAAGGGCGGGGTGGAACTCCGACGGGAATTCTCATCACGGGTGGCAGGATTCTTTACAAGGATCAGCTTGCCTTTTATAACTTGATCGGCTTTGATCGGAATGACGTCATGGTCTTGGGGCGATATTCTTTAAAACAGATCGAAGAGCTCGGAATCCGAGATGCCGTTAGCTTTGGCCCTTTTCTGATCGTGAACGGAGAACCCATGATCACACAAGGAGATGGGGGCTGGGGAATTGCACCACGAACGGCGATAGGGCAGACGAAAGATGGGACGATACTTTTTCTAGTGATTGATGGACGGCAGATTGGAAGCTTGGGAGCAACCCTTAAAGATGTGCAAACGATTATGCTCGAACACGGTGCTGAAAACGCGGCTAATCTTGATGGCGGGTCTTCGTCTATACTTGTCCTTGAGGGTAAGGTGATGAATAAACCGAGCAGCTCGTACGGATCGCGTGAGGTCCCTTCGGCCTTTGTCGTGAGGCCGCTCAACCAATTTACTGAGACTTTCTAGGTTTTGCATTTTCTTGCTGATTCCCCCCACATTCTGGTATAATGATTCTTTAGATATTAAATCAACAATAGAATTGCTGGAAATGAGGGGAAATCTGTGGCACAGGCGTCACAAAGAATACGCAACTTCTCGATTATCGCGCACATCGATCATGGAAAATCTACGTTGGCTGACCGTCTGATTGAATATACAGGTGCACTTTCAAAACGAGAGATGGAGGAACAGGTCCTCGACTCGATGGATTTGGAGCGGGAGCGTGGAATTACGATCAAACTCCAAACGGTCCGCCTGCAGTATCAAGCGAAAGATGGACAAGTCTATGAGCTGAATCTCATTGATACCCCGGGACATGTCGATTTTACCTATGAAGTTTCCCGGAGTTTGGCCGCCTGCGAAGGGGCACTCCTGGTTGTGGATGCGGCGCAAGGGATTGAAGCGCAGACCTTGGCTAATGTCTATTTAGCGCTGGAAAATAACCTGGAGATCATTCCAATTATTAATAAGATTGATTTACCAAGTGCAGATCCTGAACGGGTCAAACAAGAGATTGAAGATGTGATTGGACTCGATGCGAGCGAAGCCATTCTCGCTTCAGCCAAGACAGGCATTGGAATTGAAGACATTCTGGAAGCGGTTGTTAAAAAGGTTCCAGCCCCACAGGGAGATGATACGGCACCTTTAAAGGCTTTGATTTTTGATTCCAATTTCGATGCTTATAAGGGGGCCATTTCCCACGTCCGCATCATGGAAGGACGAGTGGCTAAAGGAACTAAGATCAGAATGATGTCAAACGACCGCGTCTTTGAAGTTACAGAAGTCGGAACTTATACACCTGCGATGCGTATTGTCGAGGAATTAAAGGCAGGTCAGGTTGGATTTATTTCGGCGAGCATTAAAAATGTTAAAGATACCCGAGTTGGGGATACGATTACGGATGCAGATCATTCAGCTCTTTTCCCGCTCCCAGGCTACCGCAGCGCGACGCCAATGGTGTTTTGTGGTTTATATCCTGTGGATGCTAGTGATTACGAACATCTTAAAGACGCTTTAGAAAAGCTCCATCTTAATGATGCCAGTCTCGTGTTTGAGCCGGAGACTTCTGTGGCGCTTGGGTTTGGTTACCGTTGTGGTTTCCTGGGGCTTTTGCATATGGAGATTATTCAAGAGAGACTGGAACGGGAATATGATTTAAATCTGATTACAACCGCACCTAGCGTGGTGTACCGCGTGAATAAAACGGACGGAGAAGTCATTAAGATCGATAACCCAACTAACCTGCCGCCAACGGAAGAAATAAGCAGTATTGAGGAACCCATGGTTAAGGCGACGATTATGGTGCCTGCCGACTATGTGGGAGCGATCATGGAACTTAATCAGGAAAAACGGGGTACGTATATCAATATGGATTATTTGTCCGTTAACCGAGTCAGCCTTAGCTATGAGCTTCCCTTAAGCGAAATTGTTTATGATTACTTTGATCAACTTAAATCCAGGACGAAAGGGTATGCTTCTTTAGATTATCAAATGTCCGGATATAAGGAAGCGAATTTGGTCAAACTCGATGTTCTCTTGAATGGGGAATTGGTGGATGCGCTCTCCTTTATTATCCACAAAGATAAGGCGAATAGCCGAGGTCGAAAGCTAGTTGAGAAATTAAGAGGAATTATTCCGCGGCAAATGTTTGAAATACCGATCCAAGCGGTGATTGGAGCGAAGGTTGTTGCTCGGGAAACTGTGAGTGCGTTGCGTAAAGACGTCCTTGCAAAGTGTTATGGTGGGGATATTTCTCGGAAACGTAAACTCCTCGAAAAGCAAAAAGAGGGGAAGAAACGCATGAAGCAGGTGGGCAGTGTGGAAATCCCGCAAGATGCATTTATGGCGGTTCTGAAGATCGATGACTAGAGCGAGTTGCGATTACAGCTGCTCCGGCCGAGCGCTCGTAAAGCAAACTAGCGGTTCAACTGCTGCATGCAAGCAGGCGGGGTTCCCGCCAAAATCGCCATCCTTGGCTCTGTTGGCGGCGGAGCACTTCCATGTGCCCCGCCCCGCTGATGCAAGTGCAGTTTCACCGAGTTTGCTAGCTGCTCGCTTGAAGGCCTCCGCATCTGTACTCGCAACTCTCTGGGTGGCTTCTTAGGTCGCTTGCATGTGATGCTTTCTTGAAACAGGGGGACAGGTCCCTCGTTTCAGTTGTCTTGTTGGCGGCGTTGGCAACCTGTCGCCGTTGAGATGTCATCTTGAGTTTGCGGCTCGGGGCGAAACCCTCCACTGGAGGCTTTCGATCCATGTGCCCCGCCCCGCTGATGCAAGCGCAGTTTCACCGAGTTTGCTAGCTGCTCGCTTGAAGGCCTCCGCATCTGTATTCGCAACTCTCCGGGCAGCTTTTTGGGTCACTTGCATGTGATGATTGCATGGTTCGAGAGGCGGCGGGCGCATTCTGCACCCAAGGCCGCACTTGCAAGCTTCATTAATAGCTTAAGAGAAAGCCTGGGCGTGGATTTTGATTTACGGGAGAGAACGACTAAAGCAAGCAGTTATCCAAGCTTAGGCAGTGGCGACTACTTGCAAGCAAAGGGTTGCGCACAGGCGTGCGCAACCGCCAATAGAGGCAGGAGCCGATTTTTGTGGGCGATGACACGTCTAGTGTCATCGGAGCCTAAACAAGGAGCCGGTGTCTTAGCTTGGACTGCGAAGCGCCTGGAGTAAACGTAGTAAACAAAATCCACTCCCCTTAGATATTCTAAATCTTATAAAAAAGACAGAAGAACCGTCCCCATGTCTACCCAGGGCTAGGAGGTCAGAGCTTATGCCATCACTCTATGTTCACGTTCCCTTTTGCGTACGGAAATGCACTTACTGTGCCTTTTACTCTGTTCCACTGAAAAATGCAAAGGCTCAGGATTACTTGAAGGGGCTAAGGGAAGAAACCGAACTGCGGAAAAAAGATGCCCCTGAGGGGGTATCTTCTCTTTTTATAGGGGGCGGAACGCCGACGGCACTTGCTGAAGAGGAGTTAGAGGAGCTTCTGACTCTTTTAAAGCAGAAATTTTACATTCCCGAAACGGCGGAACAAACAATCGAAGGAAATCCTGGAACCTTAACGCGAGAGAAACTCCAAATTCTCAGACGAGCGGGAATCAATCGGATTTCCCTTGGGGTGCAGTCTTTTGATGATTCTCTTTTAAGACAAATCGGCAGGATTCATACGGTTCAGGACGTTCGAGAAGGAGTTCAACTCATTCGGGAAGCCGGATTTAGAAATCTAAATCTCGACTTAATGTTTGGGCTCCCGAGTCAAACTCTTGAAGATTGGCAGGCGAGTTTGCAAGAGGCTGTTCAGCTCGCCCCAGAGCACTTATCAATTTATGGGCTGATGGTTGAAGAGGATACACCGCTGGCCCGAAACACAAGGCTTTTGGCACTTTTACCAAATGATGATGATCAGGCGGAAATGTACGCTTGGACGAGAAAGTATTTGCGGGAAACGGGCTATCTCCATTATGAAACTTCGAATTTTGCACGACCAGGGTATGAGTGCCAGCATAATTTAGGATATTGGCGGGGTGAGGACTATTTAGGCCTTGGGCCAGGTGCAGTAGGATGTATTCGGCAGGTTCGCTCGAAAAATATCGAAGATATTGCACGATACCGGGAAATGCTAGAGCAGAACCGTTTTCCCCTCGAACCTACAGAGGTGGAATCCCTGTCTGAACATGATCGGATGGCCGAACGGATGATTCTCGGACTTCGTCTTTCTCAAGGAGTTAATCTCACAGCCTTTAAGAAGGAATTTGGACAAGATATTCGGGATATTTACCAATCAGTTTTGGAACGCTATCTTCAGACGAAGGTTCTCATCTTTAATGAAGATGCTTTAAGATTAAACCCAGACTATTGGTTTGTTGCCAATAGTGTGCTTCAAGAATTTGTTTAAATTTAAAATGATGCAGGTAGAAATTAAGCACGAGAAAAATATTTGACCTTCCCTGACTTTTGACCGCAGATCCTCTTGACAACAAAAGTTAAGAGTGATAATGTTGTGTCATAATCGGTTAGCACTCATTAGAGAAGAGTGCTAACAATGTGGTGGGAAGGCGGTAGAGCGTATGCAAATGGATGAACGTAAAAAGAAAATCTTGCGTGCCATTGTTCAAGATTACATTACGACGGCTGAGCCTGTCGGTTCGCGCACGATTTCTAAAAAGTTCGATCTGGGTATCTCGCCAGCAACCATCCGTAATGAAATGGCTGATATGGAAGAAATGGGCCTCATTGAGCAACCACATACTTCTGCTGGCCGGATTCCCATGGATGCGGGATATCGCTATTATGTCGATTGTCTGATGGATCGTCCTGAGCTCAACTCGGAAGATAAAGCCGTGATTGAGCAAGAGACGACGAAACGAATTGCGGAGATTCAGGAAGTCATCGCAAATACGAGTAAGCTTCTCTCCCAACTTACAAGTCTGACGAGTATTGTCATTAGTCCTCATCGCGAAAAAAGCTCTTTTAGCAAAATGCATTTTCTTCCGTATCAACCAGGTCAGGCCATCATGGTGATTGTTAAAGAGAACGGTGTGGTTGAGAATCAGATCGTTGATATTGGTGAGAATGTATCCGCAGAGGAGTTACAAAAGATTGCCAATGCCTTTAATCAAAACATAAAGGGCCATTCGATGGTCGATGTCCGCCATGGACTACTCCATGAGATCTATAGCGAACTCACGCGTCAACGCTCGCTCATTGATCATGCCATAGATCTCCTTTCTGCCGTTTTCGAAGAACCCCAGGAAGATAAAAATAAGGTCTATCTTGGTGGAGCCTTAAACATGCTCAATCAGCCTGAGTTTCGGGATGTTGATAAGGTGAGAAACCTCCTTCAGATTTTCGAAGAGGATGAACAGGTGAAAAAATTGCTCATCCCGACTACGGATAGACTAAGTGTAACGATTGGCGGAGAAAATATCGTAAAGGAACTAAAGGATTGCAGCGTCATTGCAGCAACTTACCAAATCGACGGGGAACACATAGGATCAATTGGGGTAATTGGGCCGACACGTATGGATTACTCCAAAGCGATGGCTTTAGTAGATTTCATGACGAAGACACTGACTGAGCTTCTGACGAAGCGACGAAAAATATAGGGAAGGGTGGTTGAACAATGATCAATCGGGGAGAAAAAACCCCAAATTCAAATCAGGAGAATGTAAAAGAAACGAATTTTCTCCGTGACCAAGATTTGACAGACGAGAACCTCGCTGGGGGTGAAGTCCACGATGGTGGGGAAGAAGTCCTAGAGGATGTTCAGAATGTGTCTGTGGAAGAAAAAGTCCTAACATTAGAGGCTGAACTTAAACAAAGTAAAGAACAAGCTGATGATTATTATGCGCGCTTGCAACGCCTTCAAGCGGAATTTGATAACTTCAGGAAACGGACACAAAAGGAAAAAGAGGAAACGATAAAGTATGCTGCCGAGCGGGTCATTGAAGCGATGCTTCCCGTACTCGATAATTTTGAGCGTGCAGTGTTATCGTCACAATCCAATCAGGATTTCCAAGCGTTTTCACAAGGCGTGGATATGATTCTGAAGCAAATGAAAAGTGGCTTAGCCAAAGAAGGCCTTACTCCGATTGAAACGGTAGGACAGCCCTTTGATCCAAAGTTGCATGAGTCAGTTCTTCAAGTTGATTCGGAGGATTATCCGGAAAACACAGTTGTCGAAGAACTTCAAAAAGGGTATTATCTTAAAGATAAAATATTGCGTCCTAGCATGGTTAAAGTTTCCCGCTAGGAGTGACAAGGAGGAAGAAACATTATGAGTAAAATTATTGGTATTGACTTAGGAACAACAAATTCTTGCGTAGCGGTTATGGAAGGTGGAGAAGCGGTTGTCATCCCGAATGCGGAGGGAAATCGGACGACACCTTCAGTTGTGGGTTTTTCAAAAACAGGTGAGCGTTTAGTAGGTCAAGTCGCTAAACGTCAAGCGGTTTCTAACCCAGATAAAACGGTAAGTTCTATTAAACGTCATATGGGTACAGACTATAAAGTAAACATTGATGGGAAAGATTATTCTTCACAGGAAATCTCGGCTATGGTTTTGCAAAAATTAAAGGCCGATGCTGAAGCCTATCTGGGTCAACCCGTTACCGAAGCTGTAATTACAGTTCCAGCTTACTTCACTGATGCGCAACGCCAAGCAACGAAAGATGCCGGAACAATTGCTGGACTTGAAGTAAAACGGATTATTAACGAACCAACTGCTGCGGCCTTGGCCTATGGACTGGATAAACAAGAAGACCAAACTATCCTTGTTTTTGACTTGGGTGGTGGTACGTTTGATGTTTCCGTTCTTGAACTTAGCCAAGGAATGGTTGAAGTTAAAGCCACCAGCGGTAACAACCGGTTAGGTGGAGACGACTTTGACCAACGGTTAATCGATTATATGGCTGCCGAATTTAAAAAGACCAACGGTGTTGATCTCACTAAAGATCGGGTTGCTGTCCAACGGTTAAAGGAAGCCGCTGAAAAAGCAAAAATTGAATTATCTGGCGTGAGCTCTTCTAATGTTAACTTGCCATTTATCTCAATGACTGCTGATGGTCCTGTGCATTTGGATCTGAACATTACCCGTGCGAAGTTCGATGAATTGACAGCCGATCTCGTTGAAGCTACGCTGGGACCCACACGTCAAGCCTTGAGCGATGCTAAGTTAACCTGGAATGATATTCACCAAGTTATCCTTGTCGGAGGATCTACCCGTATTCCAGCGGTTCAAGATGAAATCCGGAAATTGAGTGGTAAAGAACCCAATAGAAGTGTGAACCCTGATGAGGTTGTTGCTGTAGGGGCAGCGATTCAAGGGGGAGTTCTTGCAGGGGATGTTAAAGATATTATCCTCGTCGACGTCACTCCGCTTTCCTTGGGGATTGAAACACTGGGTGGAGTCTTTACCCGAATTATCGACCGCAACACGACTGTGCCAACGACGAAAAGCCAAGTCTTCTCGACTGCAGCAGATGGTCAGACCTCTGTAGATATCCACGTTCTCCAAGGTGAGCGTGAGATGGCTTCTGGGAATAAGACGTTAGGACGCTTCCAACTTACGGGTATTGCACCCGCTCCTCGTGGAATCCCACAAATTGAAGTGAAGTTTGATATTGATGCCAACGGTATCGTTCACGTCTCGGCTAAGGATACGGCGACTGGTAACGAACAGAAAGTAACGATTACCTCCTCGACTGGCTTAAGCAAAGATGAGATCGAGAAGATGAAGAAAGATGCCGAAGCACATGCTGACGAAGATAAACAACGCAAAGAATTGATCGATGCAAAGAACCAAGCAGACTCCCTTGTTTACCAAACCGAGAAATCGCTTAAGGATTTCGAGGGAAAAGCTCCAGAAAATGAAGTCGAGCCGATTAAGAAAGCTTTGGAAGACCTAAAAGCTGTAGCAAGCGGAGAAAACCTTGAAGAAATCAAGGCCAAAACAGAGGCAGTCAACAGCGTTCTCTATCCGTTTATCGAAAAAATGTACCAACAAAACGCTGGGGCACCGGGGGCTGATGGAGGTGCTGCTGGAGCAGGTACTGATGGAGGAGCAAAGAAAGATGACAATGTCGTCGATGCCGAATATACTGAGGTAGATCCAGATAAAAATAAGTAAATAAAGCTTCAAAAGTTTTTCGTGAGTCAAGGGTGCAGGGGACAAGTTTCCCTTGTGCCCCTAAATCATGTTCGGATGGTTAAGCAGGAGTGATGGAGGAAAAAATGAAACACGATTATTATGAGGTGCTGGGGGTTCAAAAGACCGCGAGCGAGCAAGAGATTAAACAGGCATACCGGAAATTAGCCCGCAAGAACCATCCGGATGTTAACCAAGGGGATAAGGAAGCCGAAGAGAGATTCAAAGAGGCGACCGAAGCCTATGATGTCTTAAGTGATTCAGATAAACGTGCGCGTTATGACCAGTTTGGACATGCAGGCACAGATCCGAATGCTGGGGGATTCGGCGGAGGATTCGGCGGTGGTGGAGACTTCGGTGGTTTCGGTGACATCTTTGATATGTTTTTTGGCGGCAATGGAGGCGGACAGCGGCGTAATGGACCAGCCCGCGGAGCAGATTTGCGTTATGATTTGACGATCGGTTTCGAAGAATCGGCGTTTGGGGCGGAGAAAGAAATCCAGGTTCCGCGAAATGAAACTTGTACAGAATGTCATGGCTCGGGAGCTGAGCCAGGGACACATCCGACTCAGTGTACTGAGTGCCATGGAACAGGCCAAGTTAAAGTCAATCAAAGAACTCCGTTTGGCGTGGTTCAGACGGCACGGACGTGCCCATCCTGTCGTGGAGAGGGGCAGACGATTGCTTCCCCTTGCAAGGTGTGTAATGGTCAGGGCGTCGTACGCAAGGTGAAATCGGTTAAAGTCAATGTTCCAGCCGGCTCTGAAGAAGGGCTAAATCTACGCTTTAGTGGCAGTGGCGAAGCGGGTCAAAAAGGTGGACCGGCGGGAGATCTCTATGTTGTTTTGCATGTAAAGGCGCATAAATTCTTTGAGCGGGATGGAAATGATGTTTATTGTGAGATTCCCATTACCTTTGTACAGGCAGCTTTGGGTGCCGAGATTGATGTACCTACCCTTGATGGCAGCGTTAAAATGAAAGTGCCTGAAGGCACTCAGACGGCTACTGTTTTCCGTTTACGCGGGCATGGAATTCCCTATCGTCGAGGGGGTGGTCGCGGAGATCAGCATGTTCGGGTCGTTGTTGCGACTCCTACCAAGCTTACCGATAAACAAAAGGAACTTTTACAGGAGTTCGGGGATAATACGAGTGAACAACAGCAGATGGGTAAAAAGTCGTTTTTCGATAAGGTTAAGGAGAATATTCGGGATGCAATGGGGTGAGTGATTACGGCAGATACCCGTTCACCACGTTGCATAGCTACTCACTATGAAGGTTTACTAACTATTCTGCCGTAATCATAGATATAAGAATAATTATGTATGAAGGGGTCATGTGATTAATGAATTGGCGTGAAGTTGCGGTAACGGTTTCATCTGAGGGAGAGGAGGCTGTTGCCGATCTTTTTTACCAAATCGGCTGTCCAGGAGTCAGTGTTGAGGATCCTGAACTTTTACGCAATTACATCGAATCCGGAATATGGGATTATCATAGTTTTGGCGAGGTTGATCTGACGGGAACTTCGATTATTAAAGGATATCTTTGCGAAGATGACTATCTCTCACGGCGGATGACTCAACTGGATGAAAGTCTCCGTGAACTCGTAAAGCAGTTTCCCGAATGGGTTATCCAAGTGAAGGGGATAACAGTTAAAGAAGAGGATTGGGCTACAGCTTGGAAGGCCTATTTTAAACCGACACGCGTGGGCAATCATTTTCTGATCAAGCCCACCTGGGAGGATGTAAATCCCAGGAGTGAGGATGTGATTTTGGAACTAGATCCAGGAATGGCCTTTGGAACAGGAACCCACGCAACAACGGTCCTTTGTTTAGAAGAGTTAGAGGAGATCGTAAAACCGGGCATGAGAGTCTTTGACTTGGGAACAGGGTCTGGAATTTTAGCTATTGCCGCCGCGAAGCTCGGGGCGGAGGTTGAAGCGGTTGATTTAGATCCAGTCGCGATTAGAGTCACCCAGGAAAATATCGACTTGAATCACGTTTCTGCGCGGATCTCAGCTAAACTTGGGGATTTGGGATCAGTTCTTCAGGGACAAGCTGATTTGGTAGTGGCGAATATAATTGCTGATGTCATTTTGATGCTCTTACCCGATCTTAAGCGCATTCTAAAAGCCAATGGAGAATTTCTAGCTTCCGGAATCATTGAAAATCGTGCTGAAGATGTAGAAATCGGGATGCGTGAGGCAGGACTCGAAGTCATCGAGAAGAAGGAAAATTCGGGGTGGGTACTCTTACGCGCGAGGTGGAAATAGAGTGCATCGCTTTAAGATTACAGAACTCGGAGAAAACGCGTTTTGGCTGCGGGGGGACGAGAGGGAGCATTTGGTCAGGGTCCTCCGTTTGGTTCCAGGCGATGATATCGTAGGATTTGATAACACGGGAGCAGAGTATTATGCGACGATCCTCAAGATTGAGGATAAGAGTGTGACATGTCGAATCTTAGAGACGTCACATCCTGAGGTTGAGGCCAAAACTAAGGTTTATCTCGTAGCAGGACTCTCCAAAGGGGAGAAAATGGAATGGGTGATCCAAAAAGGAACGGAACTTGGAATGTCAGGTTTAGTTCCTTTACGAGTAAAACGGGCAGTTATGCGGCTGGAAGGGAATAAAGCGGTCGACAGGGTGGAACGTTGGCAAAAAATTGCGAGTGAGGCAGCAAAACAATCTCATCGCGTTCAGGAACCTAAAATTTTTGCTGTTGCGGATTGGGTTGAGCTTCAGAAGGTTCTACCCGCGAACACGCAATGGCTAATCCCTTATGAGGAAGAGAAGACGGAACGATTGTTTACTGTACTTAATAGCCTTGCACCTCTACTTCCGATTGCCCTTATTATTGGTCCTGAAGGGGGTTTTGAGCCCTCAGAAGTTACTTGGGCACAAGAACACTTGGGGGCAAAGAGCGTTTCCTTGGGGCCACGGATTTTGCGTGCTGAGACAGCGGCGTTGGCTGCAACGGCTATGGTGTTAGCCCATTATGGGGATTTAGGATAAACCCCTTGCGTAACATTGGAGCATGAGAAAGAAAGCTCGGGTCGTGTAGCTTTTCACGCATCCGTTCACTTTGCATCTCCGGGGCTCGCTCACTCGCTTCCGAGGGAGCTTTGCCAAACCCTTTTGCTTACTGCATGTGAACCACTGGCGCCGCTCACCCTCGAAAGCTTTGTTCGCCTTTTCCCCTTCGAGGATAAGTCAACTAAGGTTTGCGTTTCGTTTCTCAACTCAAACCAAGTTTCCTATAACGCCCCTCCGAAGAAATCGTTCACTCCTGCACGTTGCAAAAGCTACGCTATAGGGTCTCTTAAGATTTTTTACAGTATGAAAGTAACAGAGATAGGCGAAACGCTTTACTGAGCGAAGACTTAAAGCACTGGGGCGTATCGCAAATCCCCGTCCGTCTTCTTATGACCCAAAAGAGCCTTTTGTTAGGAATGAAGACTTTAAGTGAGACGCTCACCAAACTTGACTTAAACTCGGAAAAGAAGCTTTAGCGGGGAGGCGCATAGGACGTGCGCCGCCAACAGAGGGCAGCGATGGCACAGGACGTGCCGAGTGCGCCATGGATGGCAAAGCATCTCTGCGAGCCGATTTTTGGCGGGTACCCCTCCCTAAACTCGAGTTTAAGTCCTAGTTTGGTCGGCGTACGCCTCGCCTGAATGGATAACAAATGGCCTCTTTCAGAATAGCCCCGGCGCCGTGATGAGCGGGCAAAGCGTTTCGCCGATACCCTAGGTATCAATTGATCTTGAAAATGAAATTTAACCTTGAATTAAGGGGGTAACGAATATGCCTTTGAATACCAGCAAGGAATCGCTGAAAGTAACTACCCCCAGTGTGTGTTTCCTAACTCTTGGTTGTAAGGTCAATCAGACTGAGAGTGAAGAATTAGCCCAGTTATTCCATAATGACGGATATAACGTCGTGGATTCTTCTGACGAAGCGGATGTAGTTGTCGTCAATACGTGTACAGTAACGAATACGGGTGATGCTAAATCCCGTCAGGGGATTCGTCGCATGATCAAGGCTCACCCGGATGCATTTGTCGTTGTTATGGGATGCTATGCTCAAACCGCTCCAGGCGAAGTCCTGAATATCGAAGGAGTCGATCTTGTGCTTGGGACCCAGGATCGGGGAAAAATCCTTGAGCTTATTGAGCAAGTTCGCAAGGAACAAAAGCCGCAAAGCAATGTACATACGATTTGGGATGCTGTGAAATTTGAAGAGCTCCCCTTGATGGAGGGTGAAAGTCGGACACGGGCAACCTTAAAAATCCAAGAGGGATGTAATAAGTTTTGTACATATTGTATTATTCCTTACGCCCGTGGACCAGTCCGCAGTAGAATTCCTGAGAATGCTGTCGCCGAAGCAAAGAAACTTGTTGCGGCAGGGTACAAGGAAATCGTTTTAACTGGGATTCACACAGGCTCTTATGGCGAGGATCTTGGCGAAGATTGGAATCTCGCGCGTTTGGTTAAGGAATTAGCAAACATTCCAGGGTTATATCGATTGCGGCTGAGCTCAATCGAACCCATGGAGTTTACTCCTGAATTGATTGAGGTCATTCTTTCTTCACCTGCCGTCTGTACCCATCTGCATATTCCTCTGCAAAGTGGGAGTGACGCTATTTTAGTGCGCATGAAAAGGCCTTATACTCTTCGCGAATTTAAGAAACTTATCGATGAGCTCAATCAGAGACTTCCGGGAATTGCGATCACCACGGATGTTATCGTCGGTTTCCCCGGAGAGACGGAGCAAGACTTCCAAGATTCACTTGAATTCGTTCGCTCCTGTCATTTTGCTGGAGCTCACGTTTTTCCGTATTCGAAACGGGAAGGTACTCCTGCAGCCAAGTACCCAGATCAAATTATCAAAAAGGTTAAAGAGCAACGGGTTAAGGATTTGATGGAGGTCGCTCGGCAAAGCCATGAAGATTATGTTGAGAAATGTATAGGGCAGAAGGAAGAGGTTCTGATTGAGCGTGTGAATGAGGATGGAACAGCGACTGGGCACACGCGAAATTATATCCAGGTTAAACTCCCGGCACGTAAGGATGGGAGAGCATGGGAAAACGGAGAACTCGTCGAATTTATCTTTGAAGCGAAGCATATCTGGAAATAGTATGCTATAATCGTTTGAGTTGGACAAATCTCCCAGAGTAACTGGAAATGATTACTACAATAGTCGGGTGACTGACCGAAGGAAATGAAACATATAAAGATAAGGGAGGCTTTTTCATGTCAGATTGCATCTTTTGTAAAATTTTAAATAAAGAAATACCCAGTGAAGTTGTCTTCGAAGATGATCAAGTACTTGTCATTAAAGACATCAATCCTTTGGCACCTGTACATCTGCTCATGATCACGAAAAAACATATCGCAAGTCTGAATGAAGTATTACCTGAGGATGAAGCTTTGCTAGGGCATATCCTGATGTTGGCTCAAAAATTAGCGCAAGAATTTGGGGTTGCGGAATCTGGATACCGTGTTGTTACCAATATTGGTAAAGAGGGTGGGCAGGCAGTTCCACATTTGCATTTCCATGTTCTTGGGGGTAAACCTTTGGGCGTTAACATTGGGTAACTTGACGCGTCCAGCTTCATCCATTATAATCTAAGAGTATATCTGTGATGATCCAGTGGAGGGAGGGATAAGATAATGAGTGAAATTAAAGTTGGAAAAAACGAATCCCTAGATAGCGCACTCCGCCGGTTCAAGCGTACGTGTCAGAAGGCAGGCGTTATTTCGGAAGCCCGTAAACATGAGCATTATGAAAAGCCCAGCGTGAAGCGGAAGAAAAAGTCTGAAGCTGCTCGTAAACGCAAGTTCAAGTAAGGAGATGCTCGAAATTGTCCCTTAAGGATCGCCTCGTTGAGGATATGAAGGTTGCCATGAAGGCAAAAGAGGAGGGGAAGGTCAGACTTTCCGTCATCCGTTTGGCTCGGGCCGCCATTAAGTATGGTGAGATAGACAAAAAAACTGAATTCAATGATCAACAAGTAATTGAAGTTCTTGCGCACGAAGTAAAGATGCGTCGAGATTCTATTGTAGAGTTTGCTAAGGTGAATCGCCCGGATACTGTGAAGGCATTGGAAGAGGAAATCTCCATTCTTATGGAGTACCTTCCTCAACAGCTTTCCGAAGGGGAAATTCGTCAGCTTGCCCAGGAAACGATTACTGAGGTAGGGGCTCAGGGCCCCAAAGACCTTGGTAAAGTGATGGGGAAGATTACTCAAAAGACAAAAGGACGCGCTGATGGAAAACTCGTTAACGAAATTGTGCGTGAACTTCTCGGAGTTTAAGTCTTTTGGGGTTATCTAAACTGAAAACCGATTAAAAGCCTGGCTGCTGTAAAGTAGTCAGGCTTTTAATCATCCAAAGCGAGACAGGGGGACGGTTCTTCTGTCTTAGCTTATTGAAAAACGAGGAGGAAGGTCATGTCAGTACAAACGGTGAGGAATTTTTTTGCCACCAAACATAAAGAGATCCCGATTCTTACCTTTGAAGATACAAGCACAGTTGCAAAAGCAGCTGAATCCATTGGGGTGACACCTGGAGAGATCGCCAAGTCACTTCTTTTGCAAGTTAAAGATGATTTTATCATGGTTCTTATGTCAGGGGATAAACGACTCGATAATCGCAAGTTCAAAGACAGGTTTAAGGCGAAGCCAAAGATGCCGGAAGTAGAACAGGTTTTAAAAATTACAGGTCATCCTGTGGGTGGAGTATGCCCGTTTGGTTTAAAAGAGGAGATTCCGGTTTACCTGGATCAGTCCTTGCGGGCCTATGCTAAGGTCTATCCTGCTGCAGGGGCACCAAATGCAGCGGTGGGACTTAAAGTCGAGGAGTTAGAAGCACTTGTAGCTACAGATTGGGTTGATGTAGCCCAGTAAGCAGGTAAGAAAAATATATGTTTTGTAGACAAAGGAAACGCTTTTCATACATAGATTGAGTACAGTCAGAAGATGAATTGAATATTCTAGGATAAGGAAGCTTAGGGGGGAAGTGGCAAGTAAAATGAATGAGTTATACCTCGCCTTGGGCGATTCGCTAACTACGGGTTACGGTGTTGGAGCGAACCAATCCTTTGCCGCTTTATTTTACAGGAGCTTACTGTCGAGCTTTCCAGGGTTAAAGTATGAGAATCTCGGGGTTAACGGCTTAACGAGTGGTGGACTTATAACCCTAATGAGTCAAAAAGGCGTCTGCTCCTTAATTGCCCAGTCTAAAGTGATCAGCGTGACGATAGGATCTAATGATTTGCTGGCTACTGGCAAAGAACTACTTTCAGGCGCTGGGGCTAATATCGACCTAACATTAGGGAATTTAAATCATAATATCATGTTAATCGGTGGGCATATTCGGGCTATCAATCCCTTTGTTTTAGTCATGATATCAACCCTTTATAGCCCTTTACCCCCGATGAACAAACAGTCTAGGGCTCTAACTCAAGAACTGCTTAAAACGGCTAATCATAGTATTATACGAATGGCCAGGGAAAATAGATTTAGAGTTATACCCGTGGCTAAAGCCTTTAATGGGCAAGAACAGTTACTCCTTGGACCGGATCATCTGCATCCTAATGTAATGGGGCACAGAGCTATGGCTGACCTTTACATTAAATCAATCCAATTGCCTTGAACGCCAATCAAGCACAAAAGTAAACACAAGTTCTATCAGCATGGAATTTTGAAACGATACTTTACTCACCATGAGCCAGCCGGGAAAAATGAATTGTAAATGATTAAACGTTAAATAATAAATAGAGTAATTAAAAGAGCGGGAACTAACCCGCTCTTTTGATTACCTTGCTCTTCTGAAGGATACGCGAGGTGCGAATTGAAGACGGTTCATGAGGTCTTCAGGAGAATTGATTCCTTTCTTGGCCAGGAAACGCTGCATACCCATCGGAACGGGTCGGGTGGTTTGATTAAGGAATTCTGGGTTTTCTCCGCTTGGATTGATTAACTGATTTCTGCGCAAAAACATGTCTTGAATGCCTCCTTCCTCTACTAATATATGGAAATAAACTCACATTTGTTTTATCATGAGCCTCATTAAAAAACAATTCCGATGAAAAACATAAGATATCCTTGACAGGTTCTGCTTTATTCGTATACACTATGATAGTGATAATCACTATCAACCACAGAGAGGAAAAACATAAAACAGACTCTAACCGCGGTGGAGGACCATTATCTTGTAGACTGGCGACGCAAAAAAACAACAAAAGGTAGAGGAGAAGTGAGATCAATGTTCAGTACTTTCATTATTACCCTGCGTGAAGGGGTAGAAATCTCGATCATTTTGGCAGTGATTTTGGCCTATCTCAAACAACTGGGGGCAACTCACACTGCCGGAAAAGTCTGGCTGGGTACAGCAGCGGCAGCTCTGGTTAGTCTTATTACAGGTGGAATTATCTTTTTTATCCTAGGACAAACCGAATTGGGAGATTTTCAGGAAATTTTGGAAGGAACTTTTATGCTCTTAGCGGTCGCCATCTTAACGTGGATGACCGTCTGGATGAAGCGTCAAAGTTCAGATTTGAGTGGTTCGTTAAAGGAAAAAGTGCAGAAGGCGTTAACTAACGGTTCTGTTTGGGCACTGGCTACCTTGGCGTTTGCAACAGTGATCAGAGAAGGGATCGAAACGGTTCTCTTTATTACTGGGACAGCTCAAACGTCTACTGTTGGTCAAGTCTTGGGTGGAACGGTACTCGGATTTGGGAGTGCCGCGATTATCGGTTATGTACTCTACCGAGGAACCCATCGTCTACCCCTTAAGTCGTTTTTCAATGTGATGAGTTTGTTGTTAATCGTTATGGCTGCAGGTCTTGCTTCAAATGGGATACATGCCTTTCAAGAAGTGGCCTGGATCCCGGAAGGCTTCAAGGTCTGGAATACCCAAATGATTCTTAGCCAAGATTCCTCGGCAGGCAGCTTACTCAAGGCAATCTTTGGATATAGAGATAATCCCAATATCGTGTTGGTTATAACCTATTGGGTATATCTGATTCCAGCGTTGATCGTTTACTTTAAGCCCGCTAAGTTAACGGGACGTCGGAATTAGGTTAAAATTTAAGCCTTTCAAAGGCCATCAGAAGGAATCATCGAGACTTCTGGTGGCCGTTTTCTTTCTTGGACGGTAGGTACGTAACTACCGAGGAATTCTCGGTAGTTAAAAAAGAGGGACTCGTTGAGCCAGAATGCATTTAGCCACTCTGGCTTTTTTATATAAAAAAATAGGCGCAAATTACTATTTTGGAAGGAATGCTCAGATAGCATGTTGAATATTAAAGAAGAACTTTCTAAAAATTTAAATAACTAAGTTGCTATAGATAACACTTCGTATGATTTAAGATAAAGAAAAGAATTTTTTTGTCGGATGGCCGATTATGTCTAAACTACGAACGAAGATAAGTAGGTTATTTCTCGAATTTATTTTGCAAAAAGGAGCCGACGCTCTTGCTTACCCCACTAAACCCTTAGCCCCGGTCTAGCCTAATAGCGCATTCAGAAAGATCTGGCCGTACTCAACGGGGCACGAGCCAAGCACATCAGCAAAATTGAAACCATCTACCAGGCACCATGGGTATATGTCCTGGCCCGGATCGACACAGCATCGGAAGTGATATTGGGTGAAGGGGGTCCGTGGGAAACTTTTGGTGTTTTCGATAGGTGGACAGTAGAGATGGTGATAAAAATGTCATCCATTAGAAAACTGGAGTAAACGGGAGCTAAGGAGAGTTTTACCAATTCACTTGAAACGGAATTTTCCCGTGATCTGGTGGACACCTAAATCACTCGTCAGCAGTTTATATGCCCGAAAACTTGTTGTAGATTATCGCTCAGCTTGTCATAGTGCTTTTTATGGGACGCAATCCTCTATAACAGACGTTATTATTTCGACTTGTGGTTAAATAAGAACAACAATGCGGATATAAGGTAAAGAATACAAGTTAACATAATCAAACTAAATACACCTGGTGTTAATCCTAAATAAAGGCTTATTGGTAGTGACCATATAAAGGGGATAAACATCAATCTATACCTTTTTATGATTAGGCAAATAAGCGCAAACAAAGCCGGGGCAAATAAAGTTGTGTAAACGATCATCATAGTACCAAACTGACTCTTTTCACTGCTGTAAGGATTAAAGTAAAGAAGAATAATTACCAGAATCATACTTCCGAAAGCAGCCAATAATCCAGTTATTTTAGCAATTAGCATTTTCATCTTAGAAAACTCCTTTTTGCTAAGTTTATAGAGAAGGAACTGCTCGTTACGAGCAGTTCCTTCAGAGAAGCTAGTAAGTCGAATCTAGCTAGTTGTACCAAATTTGGGCGGAAAGTAAGGAGGAAAACTCACCTGAATGACTATAAGTGGCATTAAAATCATATCCAGTTGATAATCCATAGATACTAATATTATGGTTAGCATATGTTACTAAGTTAGGTAATCCAAAGTCATAGTTGTAATGCTGTGAAGAAAGATCAGAGCCTACCATGGTGTAATTAGAAGTGTACCATGGGTCACCTTGAAAGCTAATCCAGTTTAAGTACCAATAGGTACCTCCCTGAGTCGGTTGCCCATCCCATGTGTTCAGTGAGCGACTGGAAAACCCTACAGTTCCATCTGACCAAACATTCCAATTGAGATATTGGGTTGTTCGAGCTAAAGACCAATAAGCAGGATCTATTGAGTTTATTGTAACTGCAGCCGAGCGTAGTTCGGTTGCTGACATGGGTTGGATTGTAGAAGCCGAGTCGCTTGTAGAAGTTGGGTTCTTTATAATGGGACCAACACTTAATAATTTTGTTTTGTATGTACCTTTTTTAGCATCTACCTCAATCTGAACTTTTTTTGGTACATCTCCGAATTCTACGTGTCCATCCACACTAACAGTTGTTTTATCAGATTCCTTAATTATTTCAACTTTCTTAAACGTTATCGAGTTATTGGGTTCAGAAACCAAGATCTGTTTGTTTTGTTCACCGATAGTTTTTTCAGCGGCAAATACATTCGTTGAGAATCCTAATAGTAAAACAAAAGAAAGGACTAAAATTGAAATCTTCTTAATATTTACCAACCCCTTCATTTTTAAATTGATGACCATTAATTTAATTATAATCAAAGAAACTTACAATAGATACTATTATTTTCCAACAAATATTGCTAATTTTCTTGTTACATTTTTGTTTTTTTAAAAATAAGTAATAAATTCTATAAAGCAAAACGGTAATATAGTCCAAAGCCTCTTTACTTAACAGTCTTTATAGGACGCAAGTTCTGAGCTCCAACTTAATAAATTGATCTGTTAAATCAGTGTACAGCGCAAATCACAATTTAATTGTTGCGTATTTTGCCGATCATCCTCTGTTGTTCAATTCGGATTGTCTGATAGGACAACAGCTGGGTAACGATGCTTGTTGAGTCAAGCTATCATTTTGTCCTCTAGGCTTGGACTATTTAGACTCCTTCCTTCATAAACATGGTTTAAGAAGGGAGGAGTCTTTCGATGTTTGATAAACTTTCTAAAAATGTAGGCGAAGCTTTAGATTTTCCGCCGGATGTCGCAGGCAACGGCCCAAAGATAACGATAACTGGACGTCAGGAGGTCCTGGTTGAAAATTATGTGGAGATCGTTGAGTTCTCAACAGAGGAAATCCGTTTAAGTACGCTCGAAGGGGAGCTCTGTTTCACAGGTCATAGTTTTGTTCTAAAAACAGTGCTAGCTGCGGAACTGCGGATTGAGGGGGAGCTTGATTCCCTAACTTTTCAGGGAGGAAGTGAATCCTAATGCTCGTAGATTTTGGACCATTTTGGCATGGACGGGTCATTTTTGCTGCGCGCGGGGATCAACTTGCTCGCTTTGTCAATGAAGGAATTCGGGAGGGCATCGTTTTTTATAAAACCCAAAAATCGGAGCGGGGTCTTAAAGCTCAAGTTAAAATTGCGGATTTCAAGAAATTACGCCGTGCTGCCCGCCTAACGCATACGCGAGTCCATATTCTCGCAAAATATGGTTGGCCCTTTATTGCCCTCCGCTGGTGGCGAAGAAAAACCTTGATTGCAGGTATTCTCTTGATCGGGATAACACTTGCTGTTTTGTCCCAAATGGTGTTGTCCATTGAAGTGAAGGGTAATAAAGTGATTCCGACGGAGCAGCTCCTTCAAAGTGCAGATAATCTAGGGTTGAAAACCTGGGTTTGGCAGAAAAATGTGGATACCCGTAAAATTGCTGAAGCTTTAGTTGAGGAATTTCCAGATGTGGCTTGGGTTGGGATAGATAATCAAGGAACTCAAATCAATATTAACGTCAAAGAAAAAATCCGCCCCATTGTCCAGACGGAGCGAGGAAATCTTGTCGCCAGTAAGACAGGAATCATTCAAGAGCTGATGGTCATTCAGGGAACTCCGCTGGTTCACGAAGGAGAAACGGTAAAAGCCGGCCAGGTTTTGATTGAGGCTCCAGTGAACCTTGATAATCCAAGCGCTCAGCCAAAACCTGGTGTCGTCTCGAAGCCTAACCCAACTTTGCCCCATGCGATTCCAGCGGCAAAAGGTTTTGCTCGGGCACGCGTTTGGTATAGTGCTGAAGGTAAGGTGCCCTTGACTGAAGATAAAATTGAAGAGAGTGGGCGGAGCGCAAAAGGATGGGGTATAAAAATCGGTAACCGAGTCATAATGGTAACAACACCAGAATCCCCTTTTCCGCAAGTGACGAAAGAAGTTAAGATTTACGCTTATACCTTCGGGAGGAATTGGCACCTGCCTGTCGAAATACTATCCATTGACTATAAGGAATTAGAGACGGTACATCTCGAACGTACAAAAGCCGAAGCCCAACAAATCGCCGAGAAGGAAGCTAAAGCAGAGCTCCAATCGAGGATTTCTCCAGGGGCTAGCATTATCGAGGAGACCGTGCGTGTCTTAGCCAGTAGTGGTGAGGTAGAGCGAGTTCGCGTCGAAACAGAAACGTATGAGGATTTAGCGGTGTATCCGAATCCGTAATGGAGGCGAAAGATTGACGAAGGAATCGAAGATCATTTTGAATGATACAGCTGAAGCGATGAATCTACTTGGATTAGAAGATGCCCATTTGCGACTGTTAGAAGAACGTTTAGGCGGACGGGGCATTGTCCGTGGGGGAGAAATGACCATTACGGGTGAGCCTGAAGAAGTCGAAAAAACGGAAAAAGCGGTCAAAGAACTTTTGGCGATGATTCGACAAGGACATCATTTAACACCTACTGATGTTTTATATATTATTTCCCAAGTCGAAGAAGGACAGGATTCAGGAATGGCAGACACGCTTGCCAAAGTTATCGCGACAACCCATCGAGGGCGTCCAATCAAAGCCAAAACCTTAGGCCAGGCGGAGTACTTAGAGTCAATTGATAAAAATACGCTTGTTTTTGGCATCGGTCCTGCGGGAACAGGCAAAACATATTTAGCTGTCGTCATGGCTGTACGCGCTCTCCGGTCGAAGGCGGTCAATCGGATCGTTCTCACCCGGCCAGCCGTCGAAGCAGGGGAAAAGTTAGGCTTTTTGCCTGGAGATCTTCAAGAGAAAATTGATCCCTATCTACGGCCGCTTTATGATGCCTTATATGATTTGTTAGGTCCGGAAACGGTTCAGCGGTACGTGGAAAAGGGGACGATCGAAATAGCACCTCTTGCCTATATGCGTGGACGAACCCTTGACGATTCGTTTATTATTCTGGACGAAGCACAAAATACGACACCCGAACAAATGAAGATGTTTTTAACCAGGCTTGGCTTCGCTTCTCAAGCGGTAGTGACTGGGGATGTCACGCAAGTTGATTTACCGCGTGGGCACTATTCAGGTTTAGTTGAAGTTCAAAAAATCTTAAAAGATATTTCTGATATCTCCTTTCACTATTTTACAGCGGCCGATGTTGTCCGCAATCCGCTCGTTCAGAAGATTATCCAGGCCTATGAAAAGATGGAAGAAAGCGAAGGTCGGCGGGATTTCCATTAGAATTCCGTTCGTGAAAGAAGGATGTATTTGAAGATTAGGGAACTATGGCCTCTGAATTCCATGACGAATTTCAAGAGAAACACCACTTGGCAGCCCATTATTGCCGTCGTGGTGTATTTTCTGCTATTTACCTTTCTACTATCCTCTGGACTTTTTATGTCCAGATTGCATATTGATTTAGGAGAGCCCAGTACCCAACTCATCAAGGCCCCTTGGACTAAAGATATTGAGGATATGGATAAATATCGTCAAGACCAAGATGCAGCAGCTCAAGCGGTCAAACCTATTTACAAACCGGATGAAGATTATATCGCCAATGTTGCGCGAGATTTAAGCAAGGCGTTTATGGCACTTCAGGAGGCTGTTAATTCTAAAGTGGAGGATCCTGCCAGGATCACGAAGCTTCGCCAAACAACTCCCTTTGCCGCTTTGCCGGATGGGATCTTGGCGAGTCTGATTAAAGCCTCTCCTCAACTCCTTGACGAGAAGGAGCAAACTGCCACCCAACTTATTATGGGTAATGCCCGGGGAAGCGATACAGGAGCACGTGAACCTGGTGAAGTAGTTACACTCCGCGACCGGATGAAACTAGATATTGATAATGCTCCGATGACGGATGATTTTAAAGTATTTTTACAAGCCTTTGTTGAATCGAAAATCACGCATCCGACGTTACTGGTGAATGAACAAGACACCGAAAAGTTACGCCAAACCGCTCGAGCTTCGGTGAAGCTTGAAGTTCATAGTTATAAAGCCGGCCAAAAGATCGTTGGACCCGGTGAGATTGTAGACGAAGGCGTTATGCGGGTGTTGGCTGCTTATGGGCTGGTGGAGAATCGTTCGCCTTGGCGTTCTGTCGCTGGAATAGCCCTTATTGTTTTAATCAGTATGCTATCCATGATCCTTTATGCACGCCAGTATCGACGACATATTCCTCAACTGCTGCCTAAGATGATTTTAGTCGGGCTAAGTATAACCCTTGTCTTGATTATTGGGAAAGCCATTATTGCTTTAAATCTAGGAGGACCCCAATTTAATTCCCTGGTCGGGATGCTCATTCCTGTTGCCTGGGCGACCATGACGATCGCTATTTTGGTCGATCCAGGGACCGCGCTCTTAAGTTCAATCATCTTAGCGGTCTTTGTCGGAATTTTAGCGGATCCAGTCGTGACTACTTCCTTTGGCTTACAGGTAGCACTCGTTGCTTTATTTAGTGGCGTTATTGGGGTGTATAGCGTCTCACGTTTGAGTCAGCGATCAGATTTGGCCCGTGCTGGTTTATTTATCGCCGCAGTCAATATCCTTACTGTAAGCGGAATTGCCCTGACCTCAGGTATGGGACTTTCAGCTTGGGCTGTGGGAATTTTACTCGGCGTTGTTAATGGTTTAGCCTCTTCTGTACTTACGGTTGGTACCTTACATTGGTTTGAAGCCGGTTTCCATATTACCTCGGCGATTCGTTTATTGGAATTATCTAATCCCAATCGGCCCCTTCTTAAACGTTTATTGGTGGAGGCCCCGGGAACTTATCACCACAGCATTCTTGTGGGGAATTTAGCGGAAGCAGCTGCTGAAATCGTCGAAGCGGATGCGATTCTAGTGCGGGTCGGGGCAATGTATCATGATATTGGTAAGCTCAAACGCCCGTATTTTTTCATCGAAAATCAATTTTCTCAAGATAATCCTCATGATAAAATTGCGCCTACGTTAAGTGCGCTCATCATTACCTCACATATTAAGGATGGGTTGGAAATGGCTCGGGAGCATAAGTTGCCGCAGTCCATCCAAGATATTATAGCCCAGCATCATGGAGATAGTTTAGTCAGCTTCTTTTATCATAAGGCGATTGAAGAAAATCTTGAGATTCCCGAAGAAACGTTTCGCTATGAAGGCCCTAGGCCTCAGACGAAAGAAGCTGCTCTGGTTATGCTTGCCGATAGTGTGGAGGCTGCAGTCCGGTCGATGAAGCAAGCTACCCCTGGACGGATTGAAGGGCTTGTTCGGAAGCTGATTAAGGATAAATTTAATGATGATCAACTCAATCAATGTAATTTAACCTTTAGAGATCTTGATAAGATCGCCACCGCGTTTGTCCGAGTTTTGAGCGGGATTTTTCACTCTCGTGTGGAATATCCAGAATTACCGCATAAAACAGAGGATGCGGTACCTGTACTTGCTAGTGAACAAGAAGGTGGTCTAGATAAGGGAGAAGAGAATCAAATTGAATTAGACCGAGGATATACCTTAGATGATACTGAAGATGAAACAAAACAGGATACTTAATGATGATTCTCAAATCTATAGATACGCCTAGAACGAAGGGAGGGAGGAGTTGCCCTAAGGGTAACTCCTAGAATTTGTTATTAGATATTAATTGGGAAGAACAGACGATTCCTGAAGCTGAGCGGGAACGGATTCAAGAATATTTTGAACGAGGAATCGCTGAAGCTCTTAAGGTTGCTGAAGGGTCTGAAGAAGCTGAGATAAGTCTCTCTCTGGTTGACGACAAAAGAATCCATGAACTGAATCGGGAATACCGTGGAGTTGACCGTCCGACAGATGTTCTTTCTTTTGCACTTCAAGAAGATGCGGAAGAGGAACCTGAGATCTTGGATTTTGAAGATGAGATCCTTGGGGACATCATTATCTCCGTTGAGAGAGCGAGAGTACAGGCTGAGGAATATGGGCATTCCTTTGAACGAGAACTTGTTTATCTGGCTGTGCACGGAACTTTGCATTTACTGGGGTATGATCATGAAGCAGAAGAAGATAAGGCAGAAATGCGCCACCAGGAAGAAACGGTGATGAACCGAATCGGTCTCTTGAGAGAGTAAAGGTGGGGAATTCATGGAGAAATATCCGAAGACTAATTCGTTCTGGCGGAGTCTCGGTCAGGCTTACCGGGGAATTAAATATTCCTGGAAAACTGAAAAACATTTCCAATTTCATATTTTTGCAGGAAGTCTTGTTCTAGCCATAGCCTGGTGGTGTCAACTCACGTGGGTGGAATGGGTGCTGATCATCCTGGCGATTGGTAGTGTGATCGCGGCTGAAGTGATGAACACGGCAGTTGAACTTGTTGTTGATTTAGTTCAACCGAATTTTCATCCTATAGCAGGAATGGCAAAGGATGTATCCGCAGGCGCTGTTTTAGTGACCGCCCTTCAGTCGGTGGTTATCGGTCTTTTCATTTTTGGACCGCCGTTATGGCGCTGGATTCTGCATTCGCTGAGGTAGAATTCAAATGTAGCTTTGGGGTCTTTAGTTTTTTTATTCAAGCACTAAATACTAGGAAAGCCACTGCTGAATCGGAGGTGTAATTTATGGATCAGTTTATTGGGATTACCCCCAAGGAACAAGAAGAACTTATTCGGCTTGCCCAGCAGGCTTACCCAAAAGCCTATGTTCCGTATTCACACTATCCAGTCGGGGCTGCAACGTTATGGGCTTCGGGGAAGATCTTTGCGGGATGTAACGTAGAGAATGCTAGCTTTGGGTTAACGGTGTGCGCGGAACGAAACTCAATTTTTCAGGCCATTGCTCAAGGGGAAACAAAGCTAAAGGCTGTTGCGGTGGCCGTTCCTACGGAAGCTTTCCCCTCTCCCTGTGGAGCGTGTCGACAGGTTCTCCGAGAATTTGCAGAGGATTGCCTGGTTATCCTGGTGAATGGGCAGGGAGAAACTCAGCTAACCCATCTCAAAACGTTGCTTCCAGATTCCTTTGGACCGGAGTATCTATAATAAAAGTTATCAAAAGAGGGATGATATCTAGATTATCGTTTTAAAATTTTGGATATCTAACTTAAAGTTAAAATAAAAAGCATAAGCTCAAATAAAAATCTAAACCTAATATTGAATTAAGGAAGTGTAATAATTTGAAATTAACGAATCAATCCTCCGGATTTCGTTCCGGATTTGTCTCAGTTATAGGACGTCCTAATGCAGGAAAATCAACACTCCTGAATCAGCTTTTAGGGCAGAAAATTCTTATTATGTCTGATAAACCCCAAACGACTCGTAATAAAATTCAATGTATCCTTACGGAAGAGCGGGGACAGGTCATTTTTTTGGATACTCCGGGCATACATAAACCCAAACATAAACTCGGGGAATTCATGTTGGATGCCGCTGTCGGTTCCATCCGTGGAGTAGACTTGGTATTATATATGGTCGATGGTTCAGCTGAATTTGGGGGTGGGGAACAATACATTATTAACGCCCTGAAACAGGTTAAAACACCCTGTATTCTCGTTTTGAATAAGATCGATCTTCTGAACAAGGAACAAATTCTCAAGCTGATCCAAGACTATTCTCAACTCGCTGACTTTTTAGCCATCGTTCCGCTTTCAGCTAAGACTGGGGAGAACAAAGAGGAATTACTGAAAGTCATCTTCAATCAATTATCTGAAGGGCCAATGTACTATCCTGAGGATGAAGTAACGGATCAACCAGAGCGTTTCATTATGGCAGAACTGGTGCGGGAAAAAGTCCTTCAGCTCACCCGGGATGAAGTTCCGCATTCCATTGCGGTCATCGTTGAATCGGTTGAAGAAAAAACGACTCTCGTAAAAGTTCGGGCTTCAATTATTGTAGAACGGGATTCGCAAAAAGGAATTATCATCGGTCAGGGTGGGAAACTCTTAAAAGAGATCGGTACTCTTGCACGGCTGGATATTGAAACCTTGCTTGGAAGTAAAGTTTTTCTCGAGCTTTTTGTGAAAGTGAAAAAGGACTGGCGGAACCAGGCTTTGAATTTACGGGAATTTGGTTATTCGAATCGGAAGTAAGGAATTATCTTGAAGAAAGAAGGGGTTGTCCAATGAATCTAGCAGGAATGATTGACCATACGTTATTAAAGCCTGACGTGACCGAGAAGGATATTGTCAAGCTCTGCCATGAAGCGAAGCAATACCAATTTGCAACGGTTTGTGTCAACGGATCCTATGCCCGCACGGCGTCGAAACTTCTCCATGGTACAGGCGTCGGGGTAGCAGTTGTGGTCGGGTTTCCTTTGGGTGCAACCTTAACGGAGATTAAAGTAGCCGAAGTTTTTGCTGCGAAAGCCCATGGGGCTCGCGAAATTGATATGGTTATGAATATCGGCTGGGCTAAGTCTGGAGATTGGGAAACCGTTGAAAAAGATATTGTCCGTGTAGTCGAAGCGGCGCACTGTTGCGGGGTAGCAGTCAAGGTGATTATCGAGACTTGCCTTCTCTCGGAAGAAGAAAAGCGTCAAGCTGCAGAAATCGTTAAGCGTTCAGGCGCAGAATTTATTAAGACTTCTACTGGATTTGCAGGTGGCGGGGCGACTGTAGAGGATGTCCGAAATCTGAAGGCTTGGGTCGGCGACGAAGTCAAAGTTAAAGCCTCCGGAGGAATTCGGACTCGCGAATTTGCCTTGCAACTTATCGAGGCTGGAGCGGAACGTATTGGAGCAAGCGCTGGGATACAGCTCATTACGGAATGAAGTATACTTAGTCAGCGACTGACTAACAATAATGGGGTGTAATCGTGAGTGTTTACCAAGCCGATGCGTTGGTGATCCGAAGTCGGGAATATGGCGAATCAGACCGATTGCTGACGCTTTTTTCGCGAGAACAGGGTAAACTTCACGCTGTGGCTAAGGGAGTTAGAAAGCCTAAAAGCCGACAAAGGGCTGGAGCACAACTCTTTACTTATGCAGATTTCCTGTTATATCGAGGGAGAACGCTGGACACGGTCAATCAAGCCAGCCCCAAAGAAAGTTTCCCCTTTTTGTGGGGCGATATGGAGAAGTGCTTGGCCGCTTCGGCTATTGTGGAGCTTCTCGATATTGGCACGATTCAGGGTCAACCTTATCCAGAATTATTTACTTTAACTTTATCGAGCCTTTTTCTTTTGGAGTATCTTGACCCCGCGCTTCTGCAAAGCGCTTATACTTTACGTTTGCTAACTTATTTAGGATATCGCCCGAAGTTGTCCGAATGCTCGGTATGCGGGCAATCCATCCGTGGAACACGAGTCTACTTTGGCCTTGAAGAGGGTGGAGTCGTATGTGGTCAATGTTTAGGGGATAACGCAAGATTAGGTCGTTGGCTCCAAGCGGGAAGTATAGCTTTTATGAGACAGCTTTTAACGGTTGATTTAACAAAATTAGATCGTCTACGGTGGAATGAAGGAATGAAAAAAGAGATATTAATATGCCTTCAATTCCTGAGTGAACAGACCTTTAATCGACGACTCAAGTCTTGGAGTATGGGGAGCCGCTTGGCAAACGTGGGACAAAACCAGAGCGGGAAGGACGGTCAGGTTAATGAGCGAAGTACTGTGGACAGAACTCGAGAAAGTTGATGTGTTGCGGGAGCGCATGGGGATAAGCTATGAACAAGCACGTTTAGCCTTGGAAGCGACTCAGGGAGATCTCGTTAGGGCCTTAGCTAAACTTGAAGAAGAACAAAGCAGGGACGACGGGTTGGGCGGCCGACTAATGGATGGCCTCAAGGAACAGATAAAACGGATGAACAAAACGCAGCTTCATCTTAAGCATGAGGATAAAACAGTCCTTAGCATGTCAGCGCCTTTAGGAGTCGCCTTGGCGTACACGATTTGGAAGCGACCTACCTTAAGAATACTCGGACTTCTCGGGGCAGCAACGGCCGCGGTCAAACACTATGGGCTCGAAGTGGATAGTTTAGAAGAACAAGAAGAATATGATGAGTATCCTTATGATACTAAGACTGTAATCGTTCCCGATGAGGAATCCGGGAAAAATAGGGAAGCTGGAATTAGTGAGTAATTCAGAACATCCATGAATCGCAAGATAAGTTAAGATATTTGACAGAAGAAAATTACCGGAATATAATAAATTAAAATTGACTTTTTAGTGTAAGGATGAGTCAAAGATTCGACGATCCCTTTAGAGAGCCTAGTGTCGGTGAAAGCTAGGTGGGTTGAAGCGAATTGGGGCAACTCGGAGCACTTTTAACGAAGAGGATCCTCACGTTTGAGGATCAAACAGGGTGGAACCGCGGGAAAAACTCTCGTCCCTGTAGCATTATGCTACGGGGGTGAGAGTTTTTTTATACTAACAGAAAGTATAAGTTTTGGGCAGATAGCATAAGTGCAACTAAGGCTTCCGCCTACGCTAGAGGCTTGGCGCAAGCCAAGTTTTCTTTATTGTTTGCGACTACTCTAAAAAAGCCTTTGGTCTGTTCAGGTCAAATAGGTTGTTACTGGGGTTCTTGCAAGCAGAGTTACGTTACAGACGCTCAGACGTACGCTCGCAGACCAAGCTAAGGGCATAACTGCTGGATGCAAGATGCGGGATAGCCTCCCAATTCGCCGTCCTTGGCTCACGGTCGGCGAGTCACATCACGTGACTCGTCCCGCTAAAGTAGGTGCAGTTCTGCCTAAGCTTGGTTACTGCTCGACGTAGAGTCCTCGCTTACTGTAATCGTAACTCGCTTCGAAGACCACGAGATTAAAGACCCGAGAAGCTACATGACCCAAAATTTCTCATCCTCTGATGGTACTACGTACCCGCATGGAAGTTTACTCTGAAAAATCTATGGAAACGAGGACCCTGTCCCCTCGTTTCATAAAAAATTAATGGGAGGTAAGTTATGAAGTTTCAGGATATGATCTTAACCCTGAATAAGTTTTGGGGTGAACAAGGCTGTATTTTAGCCCAGCCTTATGATATGGAAAAAGGAGCGGGAACCTTTAACCCGAACACTTTTTTAAGAGCACTTGGCCCGGAGCCTTGGAAGGTCGCCTATGTCGAGCCTTCACGGCGCCCGACTGATGGTCGCTATGGCGAGAATCCAAACCGCTTACAGCATTATTTTCAGTATCAAGTTATTTTGAAGCCCTCCCCAGACAACGTTCAGGAGCTCTATCTCGAAAGTCTGGAACGCTTAGGAATTGATGCGAAGGAGCATGATATTCGTTTCGTCGAGGATAACTGGGAATCGCCGACGCTTGGTGCTTGGGGACTGGGTTGGGAAGTCTGGCTGGATGGAATGGAAGTTTCCCAGTTCACCTATTTCCAGCAATGCGGTGGAATTGACTGCAAACCCGTTTCGGCTGAAATTACGTATGGCTTAGAAAGACTCGCCACGTATATTCAGAATAAAGAAAGTGTCTTTGATATCGAGTATGTTGGAGATGTGACCTACGGAGATATTTATTTACAAAATGAAATCGACTATTCGCATTATAATTTTGAAGTTGCGGATGTTGAAGCACTCCAAACCTGGTTCGATATGTATGAAAAAGAGTCGATCCGAGTCGTGGAAAAAGGCCTAGTTTTACCTGCGTATGACTATGTTCTCAAATGTTCTCACGCGTTTAACCTCTTGGAAGCCCGGGGCGCAATCAGTGTCACGGAGCGCACAACCTATATTGCCCGGGTCCGCAACGTGGCGAAGCTTTGTGCTCAAGCCTTCGTAGAGCAACGGGAAAAGCTAGGCTTCCCGCTTCTCAAAGATCAGTCGGGCAAGGAGGGTAAGTAAGATGGCTAAAGATTTTTTATTGGAGATTGGAACAGAAGAACTTCCTGCTAAATTTGCTCCCAGCGTGTTACAACAACTTGAAGAAAAGGCTCGCGAACAACTCCAAGATTTGCGCTTAGATTTCACAGAGTTGAAAGTTTACACGACACCTCGACGGATGGCGGTTCTCATAAAAGATTTAGCGGAAAAACAAACGGATTTAGCTGCTGAGGTTAAAGGCCCTGCTGTCAAAGCCGCTTATGATGCAGAAAGAAACCCTACCAAAGCGGCTCAAGGGTTCGCTCGAGGACAGGGTGTGGAGCCGAAGGATCTCTTTGAACAAGAGTTAAACGGCATTCCTTATGTTTATGCCCGCAAATTCGAAGCAGGAAAGCCTGCCGCGGAACTCCTTGCTCAGTTTTGTTTAGATCTGATTACCGGGTTGCATTTCCCCAAACCGATGCGTTGGGCTGATCTTGACTTTCGGTTTGCCCGTCCGATTCGCTGGATCGTTGCTCTTTTTGGCATTGAAGTGATTCCCTTTGAATTTGTCGGTTTGACGTCGGGTCGAGTGACTCGAGGACACCGGACACTGGGTCATGACGTAGAGCTTAAGAATCCCACACACTATGTGGAGGATTTGCGTAAAGTCTATGTTATGGTCAATCCCGAGGAACGGAAAAAGGTCATTGGGGAACAGATTCAGAAATTAGCGCAACAAGTGGGTGGGTCGGTCGATGAGGATGCGGAGCTGCTTGAAGAAGTGATGCATATCGTGGAGTACCCAACCGCACTGATGGGTGAGGTCGCGAATAAATATATGCACCTGCCGGAAGCTGTGATTACAACCCCAATGAAGGATCACCAACGTTATTTTCCCGTTCATGGCAAAAATGGCAAACTGTTGCCCTATTTTATCACGGTTCGTAACGGCGGTACCCATGCTTTAGATAAAGTGAAAGCCGGAAACGAAAAAGTCTTGAAGGCACGTTTAGAAGATGCAGCCTTCTATTATCGCGAAGACCAGAAGCAACTCCTAGCTGATTTGGTCGGTAAACTCGAAAAGATTGTTTACCACGATAAACTCGGAACGGTTCGTCAGCGTGTCGAGCGGGTACGCGAACTTGCACGAGCGATCTCCGAACAACTTGGTCTTGGCGAAGAGAAAAAATCGTTTATTGATCGGACAGCACTGCTTGCGAAAGCTGACCTCGTGACGCTGATGGTCTACGATTTTCCTGAGCTCCAGGGAATCATGGGTGCGGAATATGCAGCCTTGAGTGGAGAGCCCCAAGAGGTTGCGACCGGAATCTTAGAGCATTATCAACCGCGATTTGCGGGAGATGCGTTACCCCAATCTCTAACTGGCCAAGTTGTCAGCATCGCCGATAAGCTCGATGCGATTGTCGGATCGTTCGGGATTGGACTCCAACCCACCGGCTCCCAAGATCCGTATGCTTTGCGTCGTCAGGCCCAAGGGGTTGTGGGGATTCTCATTGCAGCGGGATGGGATATTTCTTTGGAGAAGCTTTTTGCTGCATCTTATGAAAGCTTTAAACGACAAGGCGTCAAACTTCAACCCTTAGCTGAAAGCTTACCAGCGCTTCATGATTTTTTCCTGCAACGTCTGCGCTATGTCCTCCAAGAGCAGGGTCTCCGCTATGACACGATTGATGCCGTACTGGCTAACGACGGCGACAACATAACACATTTAGCTAAAAAGGCTTCAGTACTCACTGAAAAACGGGAAACTCCGGAATTCACTCCGTATTCGCAAGCCTTTATTCGCTGTTTGAACTTGAGCAAAAAGGCCGAAACTCAGGCTTTGAACACGAAAGATTTGGTTGACCCAGCTGAAATCGCACTCTCTGAAGCAATTTCCCTGCGTCAGGAGCGTTTTGATAATCTAGTGACGATGGGCGAATACGCTCAAGCTTATCATGTCGCATCGGAACTCGTTCCGTTCATTGAGGCTCTTTTCCAAGCAGTCATGATTATGGTTGAGGATGAAAAACTCAAACAAGCTCGTCTGGCTCTCTTAAGCGAGTGTGTGGAAATGCTCGGGTGCTTAGGAGATTTGAGCGTGTTGGCGTAAAACAATTTGGACAATATGCCAAATTGAATAAGTCAATGACAGAAAACGGTGGACAGATTCGTGAGAATTTGTCCACCGTTTTCTGTTATATTTATAATTGAGTGAGGTGTGTTATGTCTATTGCTTGCATTAATACTTATTGTTAGGTAGTCAAACAATTTTCAGTCTATTTGAAGGATTCCATATGGTAAACAAAGAAATTACCAATAACAGGTTAATTCACGTGCTTCATATTATGTGTTGCATAGGTTTTGTGGTTACTTCTGTCACCGTCTATGGATGTCTCAAAAAAAGCGCAATTCCGGTCTGCTTCCCAGCTAGCCACATTCACCACTGGAAGATTGAACCTTAGCACTTGCCGCCCCTCGCCTCCGTACCGTGGTTGATTGGGACGGAACTTCGTTGACAATAGTCGGTGACGAGTTATTGCTGGTGGTGACTCAGCGAATTCCCAGTCGTCTCGCAAACTTGATGTAAGGCCATTATGTTAAAAGGAAGAGGGTCATTAATTTGATGAGAATGCCGTTTCGTCCACCTACTGATTACTACTGTGAAGAGTTGGCTTCGATAGATGAGCAGATTTGTGGATTGCTGGCAAAGCGTAAAGAGCTTTCAAATAACAATCCGGGATTTCCACATCTTGATCGGATTTCAGCGTGGAGCCAGCAGTATGGACTCAATGAAGATATGATTCTAAGGCTCTTTGGATATATGTACAGTGAACATCAGTTTGTGCCACTAGTAGAACCCGCTGGATTTTTAAAGTTCGTACCTATTTTAAAATCCGCTAAAATTGATGGCGTATTCTATGCTGTTACTCACATGAAACAATACAGTAATGCCAGTGTGGTGTTCGTTGAAACCGAAGTCAACACTGAAGAACCGTACCTCAGACTGGGACATGCTAGCTTTGAATTGTTTATCTCTTCAAAATATCAGTGCCGACTTGACAGTGGATGCGGACAAAAAAAGGGAATGCAGCATTCCTTTGTCGTGATACCGCCGTTGCCGGACGAGGTGGATGGACTTGAGTTCCGTTTGACCGTAAAACCACATCGGGAAGTACCTGAGATACATGAGGTATTTTTAACGGAAACAACTGTTACAATCAAGTAAGGATGGAGTCAAGTGGGAGTATATGTGCCTCTATAAAGTCTATATTGTTAGATGAGAATAACCGCGTCTGGAATTCAGGACGTGTACGCTGTGACACATTCGTAGGATATTGTACACTAACATTTATCATATCTTATTAAGATGGAGGTGTTAATTTTGGACAAAGTTAAAAAGAAAATAGGGTTAGGTTCAATTTCTTTACTATTATGTGTTATGGGAATATTATTTTCCTTTTCCTTTGGAGATAAAGGGTGCTATGGAGATGCTATATTAAAATCTATAGGAATAAAATCATGGTCAAATGGTAGTAGCGGAATACATTACACAATATTCTATTCTTCTATATTTTTTATACCATCATTTATTGTGGGTTATAAGTTTAAAAATAATTTAGGGGCTACGTTAGGTAAAATAATATCTTTAATCATACTCATATTTATTATAATTGGAATTCCAGCATTGATTGCGTAATATCCTTATATTGTGAGGGTGTTTAAAGGAGGATAGAGAGAATGATTTTTCTTTATGTAATTCTACTCTTTATTATCATTTATTTAGCAGTTAGGTTAGCGATAAACCCATTAATACCTAAAACAACGGAATTAGAAATTGATGAAAATGATGTTAGTTTGGTTAAGTTGCGAGATATTGAAGTTTTAACTAATACGGAGCTTGAAGAGGTAATTGAACTATTCCATAGTAAAAGTGTTAAAAATGAAGATAGACGGCAATATGAGAACTACTCAAAAGTTCTTAACGAATTACGAGAGAGTGGATTTTTCACACTTGAGGAGTATGCCAAGAGGATGGAGAAACTGAATAACTATTTTAATAAGCGTTAAATTCTCCAAAGCCATGATGCGCATTCTTCCTATATTATGCAGTAAGGTCTCGCAGTGGTTCATGGTCATTGTTAAAGCTTAACCATCATTTTTTAAAGCGCAAGGCCCAATGGCACATTTGCCACAAACATCACATAATCCTAAGTCGGGAAATTCTTGATTCACTTTTAAAAGCTGTTCATAACATTTTTGCTTATTTAAGCCTTCTTGAGTTAACGATCCTGTTGGACAGTTGTTGATACAAAATTGACATTTTCCCTCTCTTTTGTAGCTACAGTACTCCACGGCGGGTCGAGGAGAGGGAGGAACTTCAGCTGAAATAATGAGACTACCAAAGCGACCAGCACAACCTGACGGGGTGATTAACATCTGGTTCAGGCCAAAGGTACCTAGGCCAGCAACATAGGCCACACTTTTATGGGACCAAACCGCCGTTAAATCTTGCTCGTTAAAATTATGAGTGGCCTTTTGTGTAACGGCCGATATTCCAGAGGACGCGAGTTCTCTTTTTAATTCTTGACTGATTGTTTCGATGAGCGCATTGGTATCAATATAGGCGGCAGACCATTCCAGGGGGATATTCGGGCTCTTGCGATGAGCTTTGACGATGTCCTCCGCAAAAGGGAGAAAGAAGGCCACAACGGTCTTAGCAGTAGGCAGTAAATCAGTCGGCAGTAAATGATGGGGTCCAATAATTTCTTTCATTTGAGTAAATAAAGGGTCATGGGCAGAGGCGAACCCGATGAGTGGTCTCCTATAACAAGTGACTGTCTGCGCGTTGTTAATCTGCTCGTTAATAATTTCTATGATTTGATTCGCTATATTTAACAACATGTTTACCCCCTACTCTTAACTTCAATGCTACTGCCTATTTTAGCATGTTCGCTGGAACAGATGACTAAAGAGCGAAAGGAAAAAGCCAGGACCATGTATAAAATTATTTTTATACTGAACAATATATTGCAGGAAAAAATGAAATTGTGTGGAATAATTATCTATTAGGTCTAAATTAGTATGTCACATTTAAGCTAAGTTAAGCATATATCTCTGTCATGGGGCAATTTTGGATTGGGGTGAACGGGTTGGAATTGTCGGAACGTCAATCGCGTATCGTGGAAATTGTGAAAAATACAAGTCCGATTACAGGTGAACAAATTGCAGCTAAGCTGGACTTAACGCGAGCCACCCTGCGTCCAGATCTAACGATACTGACGATGGCCGGTGTTCTGGAGGCTCGTCCCAGAGTCGGGTATTTTTACCGAGATAAGCATGAGCCATCCCCATTATTAGTATATTTGCGTCAGTTGCGAGTAGGGGACTTCAAGTCTGTACCGGCGGCGATTCGCCCTGATATCAGTAATTATGATGCTATTGTCACGATGTTTACCCAAAATGTCGGCAGTCTTATTGTTGTTTCCGAGGATCGTGAACTGCTCGGAATGATTTCACGGAAAGATCTACTGAAAGCAGCTTTAGGAAAAACAGATCTTCAGCAGGTTCCGGTAGGCGTCATTATGACTCGGATGCCCAATATTATTATGACAACGCCTGATGAACTGGTGCTCGACGCCGCGCGAAAGTTAATGCAACACCAAATTGATACGTTACCCGTCGTCGAAGGGTTTATCAATGAGCATGGGGATGAACGTTATGAAGTGGTTGGACGTTTCACAAAAACGAACGTGACCAAGATCTTAGTTCAAATTGGAACGCTAGGTCAATAGTGTGGAGGTGCTCGAGTGACGAGAGAAATGCCTGTGATTTATGTAATTTCTGATGCTTTGGGAGAAACGGCGGAATTTGTGAGCCGAGCTTCTGCAGCACAGTTTAGCGGAGTCCGAACAAGGATTCGAATGGTACCGCATGTGCGGAACGAAGCACATATCGATGAAATTTTAGAAGACGCTGTCCACGAGCAGGCGATTCTAGCCTATACTTTGGTTTTGAGCAATCTGCGTCATTATCTTGAGGAACAGGCAGTTGAAAAAGGGCTAAGAACAGTTGATATTCTGGGTCCGTTGTTAAAGATATTATCTGAAGAAACGGGCTTGGAGCCAAGCAATATCCCGAATATTACGCACCGTATGGATGAGCAGTATTTTCGTAAAGTAGAGGCGATTGAGTTCGCTGTTAAATATGACGATGGAAAAGACCCTCGAGGAGCACTTTATGCTGATGTTGTGCTCATCGGAGTGTCTCGAACTTCAAAAACCCCATTAAGTATGTATTTAGCGCATAAGGGAATTAAGGCAGCTAATATCCCACTCGTACCCGAGGTTGCCCCCCCGCAGGAGTTATTCGAGGTTTCTCCACGAAAAGTCGTGGGACTGACGTTAAGGCCCGATCATTTAAATGAAATTCGCAAAGCACGTCTGAAAACCTTAGGTTTGGGAGCTTCTGCTGATTATGCAAGTTTAGAACGCATCATGGAAGAATTAGAATATGCCCGCGGAATTATGCGTAAGGTAGGATGCCCGATTCTTGATGCCACAGGAAAAGCTGTGGAAGAAACAGCAGCCTTAATCTTAGAAATTTTATATAAGGGGGAGCGAAATGTTTAAGAAGTATGTATACTTATTCCGTGAAGGGAAAGCCTCTATGCGCGATTTGCTAGGGGGAAAAGGAGCAAACTTAGCCGAAATGACGAATATCGGGTTGCCCGTACCTCCAGGGTTTACGCTTACCACAGAAGCCTGTAATGAATACTACACAACAGGTGCTCAATTTCCAGCAGGACTTTGGGAACAAATTACTCCCGCTTTAAAAGTTGTCGAAGAAGCAACCGGGAAGACCTTTGGAGATCAGAAAAATCCATTGCTCGTTTCGGTTCGTTCCGGGGCAAAATTCTCCATGCCGGGGATGATGGACACGATTCTTAATCTTGGCTTGAACGATCAAACGGTCCTAGGTTTGTCCAATTCTACCCAAAATGACCGCTTTGCCTATGACAGCTACCGACGTTTTATTCAGATGTTTGGAAATGTTGTTCTCGAAATCGAGCATCATTTCTTTGAGAGAATTTTGGATGAAGCAAAATCAAAACAAGGTGTAACCTATGATTCCGAGCTTTCGACTGATAGCTTGAAGCAGGTTGTCGAAGAGTATAAAAAGTTAATCCAACAAAAAACTGGCAAGCCGTTTCCGCAAGAACCAATTAAACAATTGGAACAAGCGGTTCTCGCCGTTTTCCGGTCCTGGAATAATGACCGGGCTATCGTTTATCGTAGAATCAACGCTATTCCGGATGATATTGGAACGGCCGTCAATGTTCAGTCCATGGTTTTTGGAAATATGGGCAATGACTCCGGTACCGGGGTAGCCTTTACGCGGAATCCTTCAACGGGAGAAAAAGCGCTCTACGGGGAATATTTAATGAATGCTCAAGGGGAAGATGTGGTTGCTGGTATTCGTACGCCGCAACCGATCAAATCCCTAGAGAAAGAAAACAAAGCTATTTATGATCAGTTTGTGGAGATTTCTTCTCGTTTGGAAGCGCATTATCGGGATATGCAAGACATCGAATTTACGATCGAGAAGGGACGTCTCTTCTTCTTGCAAACTCGGAACGGTAAACGAACCGCTCCGGCAGCGATTCGCGTGGCTGTGGAACTCTGTCGTGAAGGTGTAATTTCTAAAGAAGAAGCGATTACGAGAATTGAACCCGGACAACTTGATCAACTTCTGCACCGTCGGATGGATACCCAAGCGAAACTTGAAGTTTTGGCTAAAGGCTTACCGGCATCTCCAGGAGCAGCATCCGGTAAAATCGTCTTTGACGCGGATGAAGCTGCACGTCTGGGCCATGATGGGGAAAAGGTCATCTTACTTCGCACCGAAACTACTCCAGATGATATTCATGGTATCCTGGCGGCTCAAGGAATTCTGACCAGCCGTGGCGGAATGACGAGTCATGCCGCAGTTGTCGCCCGCCATATGGGAAAACCAGCAGTCTGTGGTTGTGAAGCGTTGAGGATTGATTATACTGAGCATACAGTGGCGATCGATGGCGTGGTTTATCCAGAAGGCACAATTCTGTCCATCGATGGTTCAACAGGTCGGGTCATCAAGGGAGCTGTCCCAATGATTGATCCCGAGTTGAGTGAGGAATTTAAAGTGTTACTGGTTTGGGCAGACGAAATTCGGAGTCTGCGCGTATTGGCCAATGCCGACAATCCGAAGGATGCCCAAAAAGCGCGGGATTTTGGCGCTCAAGGCATTGGACTTTGCCGGACCGAGCATATGTTTATGGATCCTGCACGGATTCCGATTGTCCAAGAAATGATCCTCTCGCAATCTTTGGCGGAGCGTGAAACGGCTCTTGCTAAACTTCTGCCAATGCAGGAAGGAGATTTCTATGGCATTCTTAAAGCGATGGCGGGCTTACCTGTAATCATTCGGTTACTCGATCCACCGCTACATGAATTCCTTCCTAATGTTGAAGACCTTGTTGTAGAAATCACTAAACTCAAATTGACCGGAGCAGATCCTGAGGAACTCAAAGATAAAGAAGTGCTCTTAAGAAAAATTCGCGCACTTGCCGAGCTAAATCCGATGCTCGGACACCGTGGTTGTCGTTTGGGAATCACTTTTCCCGAAATCTATGCAATGCAAGCTCGGGCAATTTTCCAAGCTTCAGCCCGTCTCGTCAAGGAAGGGTATGAAATCCATCCGGAAGTCATGATCCCACTTGTCATTCATGTTAAAGAGTTAGAAATACTGCGTAAACTGACCGAGGACACAGCCGTAGCTGTCATGGCAGAACAAGGCGTTACCTTCGCTTATAAAGTTGGGACGATGATCGAAGTTCCTCGAGCTGCGCTGACTGCCGATGAGATTGGGAAAGTTGCAGATTTCTTCTCCTTCGGTACGAATGATCTTACGCAAACGACGTTAGGCTTCTCGCGTGATGATGCCGAAGGAAAGTTCCTCCCCGCCTACCTCGATCAAAAGATCTTGGCGCAGAATCCCTTTGCTGTGATCGATCGTGATGGCGTAGGGAAACTGATGAAAATGGCCGTCCAACTTGGGCGTTCTGCTAATCCAGAGATTGAGCTCGGAATCTGTGGCGAACATGGGGGAGAACCTTCTTCAATTGAGTTCTGTCATTTGCTGGGACTCAACTATGTTTCTTGTTCCCCGTTCCGCGTACCTCTTGCTCGTTTAGCTGCGGCACAAGCCTCTGCAAGCAACAAGGGGCAATAAATTAAAATTGGATACAGAATAGTAATAGGCCTGATAACCTTACACTAAGGATTAGGGAAATAGATTTTCCTATAAAAGTACATGGGTACTGTCTTTTAAAGACATTACCCATTTATTTTAGAGATAGGTTCATGCGAATGCCGGGAAGAAGTCGTGAAGTCCGGCGCTGACTTTGAAGTGTATATGGCGGCAAAGTCATCACTGAAGGAACTCCTGAAGAGATACGGGACAATCGAAATTCTATAACAGGGCGATTTATTTGAGATTTTTAGATTAAATATAGAGCGTTCATAGATATAAATAAGGATATAAAATAAGCGGGGAATTCTGTTAGGTCAGAATTCCCCGCTTCGATGGATAGGGGAGAAGAACGATTAGACAGTTAACTCTTGATGGGCTTTTTTTAACAAATCAGGGATCTCCAGCTTTTGGGGGCACTGCTGCACACAAAGGCCGCAGGTAATGCATTGATCAGCTCCTGAGCCGGGAGTACGTAGATTTCTTTGATAAAAAAGCTTATCTATGCCTTGGGGCTTGGAGAACTGATAGCTGTTATAAACTTTAAAGATTTCCGGGATATTGACTCCTTGCGGGCAGGGCATACAGTATTTGCAGCCTGTGCAGCCAATCCGCTTTCTCCCTTCATAAACATCCTGGATTTTGCGGATTAACTCCAGATCGCTTTCTGACATGACATTGGGAGTATCATGCTCAAAGATTCTCAGATTGTCTTTGAGTTGATCCAATGAACTTGTACCGCTTAAGATAACGGAAACCTCAGGCCGGTTATAATGCCAGCGGAAGCACCATTCAATGAGTGAGCGCTTTTCAGGATAAGTATTGATTAATTCAGTTACCTCTGCTGGGATATTATTTAACAGAGAGCCTCCACGCAGCGGTTCCATGATGATCATGGCCAGACCTTTTTCTGCTCCATATTTCAGCCCCTCAATACCGACTTGTTGGTGTTCATCTAAAATGTTGAGCTGAATTTAGGCCATTTCCCAATCATAGGAATCCACAATTTCCATAAAAGCAGGGAAGGTGTTATGGATGGAAAATGCTTTGTGGCGAATTTTCCCTTTTTCAAGCATTTTATCGAGGAAGGTGAGTCCATCGTATTTTTTTACGGTTTCCCAATGTTCATGATTTAGATTGTGGAGCAGGTAAATATCAATGTAATCCGTACCGAGCCGCAAGAGCTGTTCATCCAGATATTTTTCAAAGTCGGCATGACTGGTGATATTGAAGATTGGGCTTTTCGTGGCTAAATAGGTGCGTTCACGGTAGCCGCCTTTCAATGCTTTCCCAGTAATTACTTCGCTGTCTTTGTAAATATAGGCGGTGTCCACGTAATTGACACCATGATCAATAGCATAGCGGACCATTTCTATCGCGTCAGCTTCATTAGAGGGAAATCTCATACATCCAAGGCCAAAGCGCGATACCTTTAAACGGGTTTTACCAAATTGAACATACTCCATTGATGGGTTACTTCTTTCTATAGTTTTATTAAAATAATTTAATATAAAAATGACTTCTTAATTTTTTTCAGGTTTCACAACAAGAAGGAATGGGCAATCCTGCGTCATAAGCATGGCAGGCGTTATGGTAATAATCGAGCTTATGATCAAGCAAACGGAGATTTTCTTTTAAATCCTCCATTTGCTTCAATACATCTTCTTTATGCTTAAGCAGCATATTGTGACGGGCATGAAGGGTATGATCGCCTTCATTTTGCCAGTCCGTAAATTGCTTGATCTCCTTGATCGGCATTCCCGTATTTTTTAGACAACAGACAACCGAAAGCATATCCAGATCAGCTTCGGTAAAAACGCGATTGCCGGCTTTCGTCCTTGAGATGCTGGGCAGTAAGCCTTCGCGGTCATAGTATCTTAAAGTATAGGTTATTAATTGCATCTTCTTGGCGGCTTGTGTTATGCTGTATTCCACGATCATCGTCACCTCGATTTTTATTGTATAATACTATTGTACGACTTACAGTTAACTCTAAGTCAAGCTTATCCATGGGAATTTTTTTTACAAGCTGCCTATTGACTTATAGTTAACTCTAAGATTTATACTCACATATATAATCAATTCTAGGAGGGTTATTGATGAAAGTTATTGCAATTAATGGGAGTCCCCGTAAAAACGGCAATACAGGACAAGCACTGCAGCTTATGGCTGATGAGTTGAAAAAGGAAGGCATTGAAGTCGAGATCATTCAGATCGGACACAAGAACATTCATGGCTGTATCGCCTGCGGACACTGTTTTACTTCCGAACAGAACCAATGTGTTTTTAAAGATGACATTCTCAATGAGGTAGCGGCCAAAATGCGCGAAGCCGACGGATTTATCCTGGGTTCGCCAACGTATTATGCAGGAATTGCCGGGACCATGAAATCATTTCTCGATCGAGTATTCTATACCAGTTCGGGCTATTTTAAATATAAGGTTGCGACTTCAGTCGCAGTTGTTCGTCGTGCCGGCGGAGTGGATGTGGTACATCAGCTTAATAACTATCTCAATTTGGCACAAACTGTTACCCCGCCGTCTCAGTACTGGACTGTTGGCTATGGCAGAAGCGAAGGAGAAGTTCACCAAGACGGAGAGGGTATCCAGACCCTTCGTAAAAATGCCCGGGCAATGGCTTGGCTACTCAAGGTGATTGATGCCAGCAAAGGCAAGATTCCTTTCCCGATTGAAGAAGAGCGTGTTATGACCAACTTTATTCGCTAAGGATTAAAAGATAATACTGAAAAGCCAGTTCAAGCAAGGAGCAACGATATAGGCTCTGAAGGTTTTATTATAGGAGAAAGAACAAAACCAAAAGTGACATGCGAATTTTGCATGTCTTTTTTCTTTTTACCGGGAGTATATTTCGCCGAAAATAATTTGAAAAACTTGAGTTATAAAATTTATTTTTTTAAAAATTTGACTTACATATCAGTTTGATATAATATTTATATATCAAACTGATATATGCGTAATTGTTTGAGTAAAGGCTCAGGAGGCTTAAAATGGCAAATGAAAAGAAAATGGATTGTGTGATTCTTGGACTGTTAAGTCATGAATCGCTGACGGGGTATGAGATTAAAAAAAGAATAGATACAACACTTAAATTTTTCTGGAGTGCAAGCTTTGGAAGTATATATCCAACACTCAATTCCCTCGATCAAGACGGCCTAGTAACAAAGTTGGAGATAACAGATAAGGGAAGAGATAAGGTAATTTATACAATTACGGATGCGGGAAGAGAGTATTTAAAACAATGGCTTGTACTTCCTGTGACAAAGGATGAGTTAAGATACGAGACTTTATTGAAACTTTTTTTTGGAAGTGAGATTGGCCCAAAGGTAACGATCGGTCACATCCTAGATTTCGAAACAAAGATCAAATGTGAATTGCCCTATTTAGAAGGGGCTGTTCGCGAATTAAAGAAGATTCAGAAAGAAGAGGAGGCGCATAGCTACTATCTGTTGACAGCTCTATTTGGAGAAAAAGTTTATAAGACATATATAGAGTGGTGTGAAGAGGCCAAAAAGATCCTGGAGGGCTAAGGCATGGATAAAAATATTAAGCTGGCAATGATTGGTGTTGTCGTATTGGTAGGTTTATTTGTCTTTTGTGGCATTGCCTTTAATCAAGTGTTTCGATATATCAGTTACTCTTTTTATAAGAATACGGAACAATATACACAGGGAGATAACGCAGTTAAAAAATTAGAGATAGGTAAAGAAAAAAATTTAATTGGATATGTAAGAAGCACTGATTATACTCAAGCCAAGAAAACGATTCTTTTCTTTGGTGGCTCTAAAGAAATAGCTTACAATGCGGTATTAGACTATGGTAAGGTTTTTGATGATTATGCATTTGTATCTGTTGATTACCCGGGAAGTCAGGAAAGCAAAGGATCAATGAATTTACAAACCATGCAAGAAGCCGCATTAAGATTCTATGATTATATAGTCGATTTGGATTATATAGATAAAGATAATATATATATTATGGGAAATAGTTATGGGACAGGTATAGCAACCTATCTTGCCTCAGAAAAAGGCTGTAAAAAGTTGGTATTAGTTACTCCATATCGTGATGTTTTTGATTTATACAATGCAATTATTCCAATCTTTAATAGTCCATTGGGCTGGTTTATTACAGACAATATTAATACAAAAGAATATGCGCAATCTGTAACAGAACCAACTTTGATTATCACATCCGATTCTGATGGTACACTGGATCGGTCGATTTCCTATTCGTTAGTAAATTATTTTAATGATGCTCGTGTTACTGAATTTCAAGGGATTAAACATGCAGGGTACCTCAAGGATGAAGGAGTTGTTTCAACGATTAAAAATTTTTGTGATAATTTAATATTTTTTTCGGAGATTCCATAGTTATAGCCTGCATTCCCGGATTATTATAACGAGGTATTGAAAAAGCCCATATCTACAGTCCTTTTTCGTCAGCCTTGTTATAAAGTATTATAACGAAGCTCACTTGGTAATTCTCTACAAACGTTGATTTATTGGGCTTTTAAGGCTCCTTGTTATAATTTTAGCGGGAATGCAGGTTATAGGACATGCGTGTTAGGGCAAGGATTTGGGGGGATGTGAATGATTGAATATAATCTGGGGAAGAAGGTCAACTTTGAACATCTTGTACAACTTTTCAACCAGGCAGGCTGGACAGATAAAACATCGGATCTAGACCGTCTACAGTTAATGGTTGAGAATTCACAAATTGTTGTCACTGCTTGGGATGAGGGGAATATGATTGGTTTCGCTAGGTGCGTTACTGATCATGTATTCAATGGCCAAATAAATAACGTTATAGTTGATCAAGAATACCGCGGTAGGGGAATCGGTAAGGGACTTATTTCAAACATTCTTAACAGTAGTAAAATGGTTACTTACATTCTTAGAGGTGACACTGAAAATGTAGATTTTTACAAGCATATGGGATTTAAAGACGCCAATTTATCTTTGGTTTATAACCGAGTTGAATAGAGACCGAGGCTATTTAGGAGTTACAAAAGTTCGTAACTATTTATTCATTTCGGAACTACAAGAGAGTTGATTATTAAAGCAAAGAAATGGGGACCGGACGCTGAGTGGAAATTCTTATATTGTGCAATTAGCCTAAGCAGAATATATGTTATTGAATAACAAGAAGTGGTCCATAATGGTTAAAAACCGAGGTTGGTCCTTGATGATAGCGGCAGCTCAGGCTAAAGTTAACAATTAGGACTTATCTCAGAAATGATATAAGCATAGACTATTTAAGACTAGTCTTATTAAAAAATATAGGGTATGGGAACTTAACTTTATTTGATTTTAAGTACCCATACCCTTATTTTTATTAAAAGCTATATTTTTGAGATATTAATTAAAAAATGGCTATTGCGCACTTGTAGGATATAGCACTAAACCGCTGGCGCGGTGGTTTCCGTAGTATAGCCCCTGTTATTCAACCGAATGTTGCTGTTAACTATTACTTCTCGTTCATATCTCCTGTAAAATATTAGAGATTTTATTTTAAAGGAGATGTTTCGATCTATGACAAAAGAAGAGGTTTTAGCGAAGCTGCAATTTGATGTGGAACTCAGGGGGCTAAGCAAGCATACCCAGGCTGAATACCCTACCAGAGTCAAAATCTTTCAGGATCACTTTAATAAACCTGCAACCGAGTTAGGTGAAGAGGATATTAGACAGTTTCTCCACTATCTCACCACAGAAAAAAAGCTTGCGCCTGTGGTGCAGGGCTTCGCCTCAGTGAAGCAGCCTCCCTTAAAGTTTCAGATATCGATAGCAACAAAATGCAGTTGTTCATTCGCAATGCTAAAGGCAGCAAAGATCGATATGCTCTGCTTTCACAAGCCAATCTCGATATCCTCAGAACATACTGGAAAGCCTATCGCCCTTAAAGAATGGCTTTTTTACAGCAGGAATAATACCAACACACACATTTTGCATAGAGCTATACAAAATATTTTTCATAAATATGTCAATATATTTTTTATATCAAGCAGTTGCTCGGGCACTCAGATATCAGCTCGACTTGCTATTACTTGCATTTGCTTAAGATTGAATCACTCAACGTAAAGAGTCCTCTAGATCGGCTGGCTGAATCGGATAAGGCCAATGGCTGAGGTTCAAGATATCTTCCTAAAATACGGCAAAGACTACCGAAACAACCACAAGCTCACTCTAGTGCAACATAAAGCGATGTCAGCCATTCAAAAATGCAGAACATCACATTTAGGCGGCCATAAGGAGGTTTGTGACGCTTGTGGGCATACTCGAATTTCTTACAATTCTTGCCGCAACAGGCACTGCCCTAAATGCCAAACTCTTGCCAAAGAACGCTGGATTGAAAACCAGAAAAGCAATTTGCTCGACGTTGGATACTTCCATGTGGTATTCACCAACAAGAAAAATACGTTTTGGCATTTTGCGACGATTCGATCGTAATACAAAAAATTCAATAACGAAAGTAAGGTTCAGCTCATTTTTGTAATTCGGCGACTTACGATGAATCAATTTTCATGATAGTACAATAACGTTTGTAAGGTCAGACTAGTTAGACAATGATGAAGATTCATGCGAAAATGAATTTATGCTTACGAATAGAATGTAATAGTTAGCACTTTAGCGTCTGCTACATTCAAACCATTGATTTCACCGGTATTTTGAACGATTTTGAAAGTGTATCAATGTCGCGATTTGTGAAATTTACAATGAGACATAAGAGCAAGCAGCGCACACAGATTATAATTGTAACGACTTGTATGGATATGGCACTTAAGACATTGTTAAAAATAATAAGAGCATGTTGGGATATTGAAAACTCGAATTTTTAATAACTTGAAACGTGAATGTGGTTTAGAGCATTGCTTTATGCATTGCGAGAAGGCAGTAGAAGCTGCTCCGGAACTGGTCAACACTTTCCCAACTGGTGAAATTCAAATTATCGGATAGTTACATTTTCTCCACCTGTGAGGCA